>Ga0224555_1000428_pt1 | contig 64110 bp, 56 predicted proteins | sample 714S23034metaG_FD_180687 | JGI IMG/M metagenome (GOLD analysis project Ga0224555, IMG submission 180687) | Peat soil microbial communities from Stordalen Mire, Sweden - 717 S2 30-34 | ecosystem: Environmental > Terrestrial > Soil > Wetlands > Peat | place: Sweden: Norrbotten County, Stordalen... | reverse complement strand
CTTACGACCAAACTTCTCGAAACTCGCCTGTGACGCCAGTGTTTGTTGCCGCATCGCGCTCACCCTCTACTTATCATTCTATCCAAGCAGAGTGCAGGGTTGGGACTTGTGCAGAGTCTCCTTAGATCATTGGCGCCAGAAGACGGCATCTCCTACCTACCTCTGCCAACCTTTTCCTAAGTTCGAATTATCTAGTTAGTTAGAGGGACTGACCCACATTCTCACGATAGAGCCGGTAGAGTACGTGGCGGCGCAGGACGTGGCCTTCAGGCAGGCGCGGGTGGTCGAAGTCTGCGCTCGGATTGTGGACCATGCTTTCTTCTCCATTGCCCGGCGGGTGGGCCTGGGCGGAAGCTATTGCTTCTCCGAGGCCAGGTAAACGACTACGGCGCTGAGCAGGGCCAGGGTGGCAAAGACGGGGATGAGGACCGTGAGGCTCCAGCCGGGATTGGAGAGGGTGGAAGACCAGAGGGATTCAAGATGAAGCGCCCCGATCTGTGATTGGGGGAGTTGCGCGAGCCAGTTGAGCCATTGCAGACCGTGGCGGGCCTGGGAGACAACCATGGCGAGGGCGACAAAGAGGGTGATGGAGAGGGCAAAGATGTGAGCGCCGAGGATGGGTTTGGCGACGCGCTCGACGGCGGCGTTGCGGCGGCGGAGTTGAGCGCGCCACCAGAGGACGCCGGGGGCGGGGAGATTGGCCTGGGCGGCGGCGGTGGCGCGGGAGAGCTGGAAGGCATGGGTGACGAGAAGCAGGTCGGCGCAGGAACGGCAGGCGGCGAGGTGGGCGCGGAGATCCGGTGTGCAGGCCTGGGGCCAATGGCCGCGGGCGAGCAGTTCCAGGACTTCGTTCTCACGGGAGCAGGGGCTCAGGGTCATGGCTGGCTCCGGTAGTTTGGAGACGACGGTTTCTGCCGATCTTTGTGCTGGGCCATTTTCCGATCGCCTTGTTTCCGATCGTTTTGCGGCGTGGTGTGGGTGAGAAGGAGGCGGGCGATCTTGCGGCGGGCGCGGAAGAGGAGGAGGCGGATGCTGGCGCCGGCCAGGCCGGTGACCTCAGCGATCTCGCGGTGGGAGTCGCCCTCAGCGTGGGCGAGCCAGAGGAGCTGGCGGTCGCGGGGGCGCATCTGGGCGAGAGCCGGGCCGAGGATGGCTTGCGAGTCGGCCTGGGCCGAGCTGGCGGTGGCGGCGAAGAAGTCTTCAGGGAGTTCCTCAATGGAGGTGGAGCGGGGACGGCGCCAGTGGTCGCGGAGCAGGTTGGTGGCGATACGGAAGAGGTAACGGCGGGCGGCGACTTCGCCCTGGGCCAGAAGCGGCTCAGGGCGCGAGGTGCAAAGGAAGCGGACGAAGCTCTCCTGCATGAGGTCGTCGGCGAGGGCGGGGTCGGCTGAGACGCGCGCCAAATAGGCCCAGAGGGAACGGGCCGAACGACTGTAGAAACCGGCGAAAGCGTCGCTATCCATGAGCGTTTCTGCGGGCAGTTCCGCCGCATGCGGCGCGTCGCCGGCGAAGAGGGTCGGAAGTACGGATTCCCAGGGCATAGGCTTTTTCACCGCGCGGTTGGCCCTTCCGGCTCACTGTTGCTCCCTGGAGCCAAAGGGCGGAGCGAGGCGGTTCTGGGGATTTTCCGGGATGAGGCCGAGACGGCCGGCCAGAACCCAGGTGATCCCCGCAGAGATGATAAATCCCAGGCCGGGCATGAGGGCGATGGTTCCGAGCACGAGCATGGGCGCGTTCATTTCCGGGCGGGTGTGGCGGAGGAAGTAAAAGCCAACGCCAAGGAGCACGAGGACGATGCCGATTTGCAGCGGGGTGAGGACGCGGGCGACGGCGTTGGGGACGCGCTGCTGAGGTTCGAAGCCGACGGGGATGGGCGCGGCTTCAAGGAAGCGCTTGCCGGCTTCGGTTTCCATGTAGGCGGCGAGTTCCTGGGTGGAGCTGAACTTGTCGATCAGGCGGCCGTGGACCTCGCTTTGCAGCTTGAAGATGCGGCCCCAGCGGCGGTTCTCAAGGAATTGGCGGCTGAGCCAGATGAGCGCGGCGAGGAAGCAGGCGAATGCGAGCATGGCGGCGATGGGCCCAATCACATCATCGGCGGACCAGGAGTCGCGCCGTGGTTGTACCAGTTCGGGCCAGACCGCGCGCTCCAGCTCCTCGTTGGGGCTTCCGTCGTCATGGTGCACACGGGTAAAGAGGTAGAAGTCCGGGTTGCGTGCAACCTCGGGGTGGGCAGCGAGGAACTGAGCAAGCTGAGGATTGTTGCGGCTCACGTAGTCCTGGTCGGCCAGTAGCGATGGGTCGTGGGCCACGACTGTGGTCAGCGTGGGGCTCATGCGCAGCAGCTTGATGAGTTGCTCCTGGGTGACGGCAAAATCGCGGTCGCTCACCGGCGCGGCTTGGGCCTGAACCGGCGCGGCAGGCCTCGCCGGCGCCACAGCGCGGGCCGGCGCGGGCGAGGTTTGCGCGGAAGCAACGGTGGCAAACAGGATGGCGGGCACGGCCAGAGAACGAAGAAGCCAAGGCAGGATACGGGTAGGTTTCGGCATTTCGGGTTTCCCTCTTTCGGAAGAAGTCATTCAGCCTCTTCTGCATACACAACGGATGAGGCGGTAGGTTGGTTAACAAGCGCAGCAAACGCGAGAGAAAGAAACTAAACTTGGCTCAGGGACGACGATTGGCGAGCATTGCAGGGCTGGCCCCAAGGAGAGCGAATGAGAGCACACTTTTCGTTTGGGAAGAGCGGGATTGAGGTTTCGGTTCCGGATGGATTCGAGAGCCAGGTGATCAGAAGCCGGACGGCACGGGCGCTGGAGGATGAGGCGGCGGCGATCAATTGGGCCCTGGATCACCCGATGGGGTGTGAGCCGCTGGTTGCGCTGGCAGCGGGGAAAAAGACGGCGGCGATCAGCGTGTGCGACATTACGCGGCCGGCGCCCAACCGTGTGACGCTGCCGCCACTGCTGGGCAGGCTGCACCAGGCGGGGATTCCTGTTGAGGGAGTCACGATCCTGGTGGCGACGGGGCTGCATCGTGGGGCGACCGAGGACGAGGTGAACACCATTGTGGGGGCGGAGATTGCGGCCAGGTACCGCGTGGTGAGCCACGATGCGCGAGCGCTGGCGGAGCACCGGTGGCTGGGGGCTACGGGACGGGGAACGCCGGTGTATATCGACGAGCGGTTTGTGGCGGCGGAGTTGCACATCACGCTGGGGTTCATTGAGCAGCACCTGATGCTGGGCTTTTCCGGGGGACGGAAGCTGATTGCGCCGGGACTGGCGGCGCAGGAGACGATCAAGGTGCTGCACTCGCCGAGGTTCATGCGGGAGCCCAAGGCGACGGAGGGGTCGATTGCGGGGAATCCGCTGCACGCGGAGTTGCTGGAGATTGCGCGGATGGCGCGGCACGATTTTGTTCTGGATGTGACGCTGACGCAGGAGCGGGGGATTTCAGGGGTGTTTGCGGGGGATCCGGTGAAGGCGCATGCGGCGGGGGTCGCTTTTGTGGAGAGTTCGTGCCTGGAGCGGCTGGAGGAGCCGGTGGATGCGGTGATTACGAGCGCGGCCGGGTATCCGCTGGACCTGACGTTCTACCAGACGGTGAAGGGGGTGACGGCGGCCCAGCATATTGTGAAGCCAGGAGGGCGGATTCTGATTGTTGCCGAGTGCGCGGAGGGGGTGGGATCGGAGGAGTTTGCGCGGAAGCTGGCGGGAATGACGGATTTCAAGAGCTTTCTGGAGGAGATTCGGGCGGCGGCGGTGGAGGTGGACCAGTGGCAACTGGAGAAGCTGGCGCTGACGGGCGAGAAGTATGAGCTGTTCTTCTTTACGCCGGGAGTTTCGAAGGGGCAGCTCGGGTTTTTGGCAGAGCGAGCCTACGTCAGTTTGGAAGAGGCCGTGACGGCGGTGCTGGATGGGCTGCCGGCGAGTGCGCGGGTGGCGCTGGTGCCGGAGGGGCCATATACGTTTGCGCGGGCGGAGGATGCGGTGGCGGCGGGGTAGGGGGTTGAGGCAGCGGGAACGGAAAGACAAAAACATTAAAGGCTTTAGATAGATGGATCTGTCCCACTTAGCCGCAAATGCGCGGCGAAGTTGGGGCACCCAATTGGTTGGCGGGTCGGCGAGGGTGGGGCGCCCCGGGTTTAGCGGTGATGGCTGAAGAGGCCGCCACCGGAGTGGTGGCCGCCGCCACCAGAGTGATGGCCGCCGCCTCCATAGCCCTTGGGAGGCCTGGGCGCTTTGGGGGCGTGGTATGAGGCGTGCGAGCTCTCAGCATTGTGGTCGCCGCCGAAGAGGTGGAAGCCGCCGGAGCGCTCCGATTTTGGGGAAGACTCCGCAAAGTTGCGGCCGGCGGAGTAGGACCGGGCCTCGGGATAAGACTGGGAATAAGAGCGTTGGGCGAAATCGTTGCGCTGGTAGGTGGACGCCGGGGCGCGCCAGGATTGCTGCGGATTGGCGTAGGCGGTGGAGGGCCGGGCGGCGTAGGCCTGCTGGGAACCCGAGTAGAAGCCGGAACCATAGCCTCCGGGACGGGCGTAGGTTTGCGGGCGGGCGGGCAGGGTCGCTTGAGGCTCAGGGCGGCTGTAGGCGTAGTTCTGAACGGCGGGGCGGACGTAGTTGCCATTGGGGGCCGAGAAGCCGCGATTGGGAGTTTCCACGGGGCGGTTGGCTGTGTAGTTTTCGGGATTGCGGACGGGCGGACGGGTGAAGGCCGGCGGAGTGTATCCGTTGGCTGGGCGGCTGTAGCCCTGTTCCGGGCCGTAGAAACCGTTGGGCTGGCGGTTTATCCCTCCCGATTGAGAGGCGTAGTAGGAGCCGCCGCGCGGGGCAGCCCAGCGGGCGACCGAGGTGCTGTTCGAAACATAGTTGGATTGATGGAAGAGAACCGAGGAAGTGAGCCAGTTGAGGGCCCAGCCCGCCCAGCCAAAGGGGGTATGGCTGAAGGCGTTCATGGCCATGCCGAGACCGAACTTTACCGGGGCTGAGCCGGCGAACGATTGCAGCGCCCCGAGCAGGGAAAACCCGGGATAGGGCGAGACCGACTGACCGTAGACGTCCCACGGGTTATAGGCGGGGACGTAGACGACCTGGGGATTGACGGGGGCCAACTGGATGTAGCCCTGGTTGTAGGAGACCGCTTGCTGGGGAGTGTTCTGGAGGGTTCCGGCGTTCTGGGCGCGCTGGCGCATGACCTGGACGGTGTCGAGTACGTCCTGGGGCTGGTTGTAGTAGGCATTGCCGAGATCGGTGGTCCAGGCGAGGTCGCGATCCATGAGGGCGAGGACCTGGGGAAACGCGGTGAGAGCCTTGATGCTGGGGTCCCAGGTGGGCTGGGCGTCGGCCCCGGCGGCGATCTGGTCAGGCGAGGCATAGCCCTGCGCGCGGAGCCACTGGTCGGCGGCAACGACCTGGGCGGGGTATGTGGCCGCGGCCAGGATCTGCGCCACGAGCGTGTCGGGATAGAGCGCGATGGGGGCGACAAGTTGCTCGAGCAGATCGGGGTTGAAGGGCTGCGCGGAGGCTTGCGGCTGCGCATAGGCGGACTGAGGATCGTACTGGCCGGGGTCAGGATAAGCCTGTTGAGGGTAAGCCTGTTGAGGGTAAGGCTGCTGAGGGTAAGGCTGCTGAGGGTAAGGCTGCTGAGGGTAGACCGGTTGCTGGTTTTGCGGGTATTGGGCGTAGGAGGGTCCGGTCTGGGCGTACTGGGGGTTGGGGTACTGCGGGCTTTGGGGCCATGCCTGCTGCGCGAAAAGGCCTTCCTGGGTGAGGGGCAACAGAAGCAGAACCATGGCCAGGGCGAGGAGACGGCGGAGCGCTCGCGGCGCGAAGCGGGAGGCGGTAAACGGCAGGAGAGAAAGCAAGGCAGTGCGTGATCGGCGCAGGCAGGATTGGGATCTCATGTTCCCTCACAGTAGCCCATACGGTCGCCCCGAAGCAAAACTCGCGGTTCAACCGCCGCAGGCTGCAAAAGCGGCCCGCGGCGAAGGACGGGTGTCTAGACTAGACCCGGCGCCGGGGGGTTAGTTGCGGAGAAAAGTTGGATGGGGCCTGGATTCCCGCCCTTTCTCAGCTTTTTCTCGAAAATACAGGCGAAAGGATGGGGCACGAGGCTTTTGTGGGGATCGGAAAGAGGGCGGGTTTGCGGCCTTGGTTTCGCAAGTCTCAAAGGCGAAACCTGGAGCGCCCGGACCGTTTTGCGCCCGGCAAATGCACCTGGGGTTTATGATCGGAAATGGTGCGGGTGGGGGTGGTCTGCGCCTTCGAGCAAGCGATGAAATGCGGGTTTCCTTCGGCTCCGCTCAGGATGAGAACTATATCATAAATGATTATAAATAAACAACATATTGTGTTATGATGTTCTATACAAAGCCTGCACAGCCACGAAGAATCAATGACTTGCACGGAAAACCTGCACGGAAACTGCACAGAACGGAATAAACAGCAGGAGGCAACATGGCGTTTCTTACCGAGAAAGAGGAACTGAAACCCGGCCTGATTCTCTTCCGGCGCGGCGACGTGGGGCACCGGATGTGGTATTGCCGCATGAAGATGCCGAAGGCCGACCGCTATAAGACGGTTTCGCTCAAGACGACCGATATCAGCGCGGCTCTCTTTGCACGTTACCCGGTAGATGGCCATCTGGCCTCCTCAAACGGGAAGGCGGACCGGAGTCCGCCCGGTTTGGGTTCGCCGTTTGAGGAGCCGTTTGCGAACCGCGCAAATTGGGTTATTATCGCGGTGGGTCCATTTCGCTTGCGGAATGGCCGGTGAACAGTTGTTCGCCAAAATGGTCGGCAGCGCGCTAACGCTGCCGACCTTCTCTTTGCTACTCAGAAGTGTGCCAGCTTCCGAGGTTCGTGTCAACTATTTAGACATATTGCACGACATTGATAAGTATTACTTTACATAACGTAAATTTCTACTTGACAAACCTGAATAGAGAACTATTATACTAGAATCTGTGGAAAATGCGGACCCTTCTGTGGAAAATCTGGCCGTGCGAGTGAATTCGCTCTTCGGCCAACGACTAGCTTTGGCACGGCGTTCCCGTAGGGTTTCGCAGGCGGAACTCGCCAACCGAGTAGGCCGGTCCCGCGTAACCATCGCCAACCTGGAAAGCGGCAAGCAGAATGTCCAACTCCATCAAGTTTTTACCCTCGCCGCTGCACTCGATGTCCCGGCCACAGAATTGATTCCGGATTCAGTTATGGTCACGCAGGATCCTCAGACCGCCATCACAGAAGCGTTTATCCAGGCTACGAAATTAACGCTGCAAAGTAGGATCGGAGGCATCAAATGAGCACCAGACGAGAGATTGAAGAGACGGTGTCAGGACTGCTCAGGAAGCATCAGATCTATGGGGCTCCAGTTCCCGTAGATCGCGTAGCTACCGAAGAGGGTCTGCCTATCATTGAGCACGCCCTACAAGGTGAGGTCTCAGGGGCTCTTATTAGCAGTAATGGCGTCAGCGCAATCGCGGTGAATAGTGCACACCACTTGAATCGTAGGCGCTTCACCATCGCGCATGAGCTTGCTCATTCTAAGCTCGGTCACAAGGGAGATCAAGACCACATCGATTGGAAGTTCACGGTACTTCGTCGAGACGGCAAATCTTCCGAAGCAAGCGATGTTCAGGAGATTGAGGCCAACATTTTTGCAGCTAACCTATTGATGCCCCGTGAATTCCTATTCAAAGACCTGAAGCTCCAAGCGGGAAGTAACGGGGAGGTCGAGCTATCGGACGTGCAACTTTCATCCCTTGCTAGGAAATACCAGGTTAGTGAGACAGCGATGAACTTCCGCCTAATCAACTTGGGACTGATATCACCAATCTAAAGGGGCATCTCGATGTGCGTCCATGTCTCACCTTCGAGACCTGGGCACCCGGCTCCGGCCGGTTACGCACTATCTTGAGGAGCCTCACAGGCTTCGTTGCCTGCCGTTCCTTTCCAGCCATTGATGTGCTGCCTTTGCATTAGGTGGGCCGCCGCTCAGTCCCCCTGGGTCTGCAATTCACGCTGCGATGATTTATCGTTAGCAGTATGAACAGCAGGAACCGACATCGCGTATTGGCCCAGATTCACCTTCGGAAGAAGGGGCGACGCACCCCGGCTCCTCGTGCCCAAGGGACCTGTAGCAGCCAAATTGACAAAATTTGCACAATTGCCCTGCACAATTCCTACACAGCAAAAATCTATGAGGTTATGCTCATTTGAATCAGTATTTTCCAGAATCATTTTCACCCGCTCAGGATGACAAATCTTAATTTTTTCGATCGATTCAGGGGTACATCAACAGAAACGGGACGACATGCGAGCTAAAACGGCGGTAGTGCTGGGCGCCCAGTGGGGCGACGAAGGCAAGGGGAAGATTGTGGACGTGCTGAGCGAGCGATTTAACGCCGTGGCACGGTACGCCGGCGGGCATAATGCCGGACACACGGTCATCATCGGCGGGCAGAGGTTTGTGCTGCAACTGATTCCCTGCGGGGTGCTGCGGCCGGGGTGCAAGGGGATCATCGGGAATGGGGTGGTGCTGGACCCGATCGCGTTTCTGAAAGAGGTGGGCAAGCTGCGGGCGCTGGGCGTGGCCGTGGATGAGCAGCTCTTTGTGTCGAACCGGGCACAGGTGATTTTGCCGTACCACCGGATGATCGAGCTGGCGGCCGAAAGCGCGCCGGGGCGGAAGAAGATTGGGACGACGAGCCGGGGGATCGGTCCGGCGTACGAGGACAAGATGGCGCGGAGCGGGTTGCGAGTGGTGGACCTGCTGCGGCCGGAGCTGCTGAAGACGCACATCGAGGCGGCGTGCGCGGAGAAGAACGCGATTGTACGGGCACTGTTTGGGACCGGGACGGACCCGCTGGACCCGGCAAAGATGTATGACGAGTATGCGGCGGCGGCGGACGAGGTGAGGCCGTTTGTGGCGGATACGGGGCGGCTGCTGAACAAGATCCTGGCCGAGGGCGGGAGCGTGATGTTCGAGGGCGCGCAGGGGACGATGCTGGACATCGACCACGGTACCTATCCGTTTGTGACTTCGTCGTCGGCGACGGCGGGGGGCGCGGCCACGGGAACCGGGGTGGGACCGACGGCGATCGGGACGGTGATCTCGGTGACCAAGGCGTATGTGACGCGAGTGGGCGGAGGACCGTTTCCGACCGAGATTCGCGAGGCGGCGGGAGACCACCTGCGGGCGCGGGGGAACGAGTACGGGGCGGTGACGGGACGGCCGCGGCGTTGCGGATGGCTGGATATTCCGCTGCTGCGGTACTCGAACCAGGTGAACGGGGCAGAGTGGCTGGTGGTGACCAAGCTGGACGTTCTGGACGAGCTTGAGGAGATTCCGATCTGCGTGGGGTACGAGGCCGGGGGTAAGGTGACGGACGAGATTCCGGCGGACGTGCAGGGGCTGGAGCAGATCAAGCCGGTGTATACGACGCTGAAGGGCTGGCGGGAGCGGACCGAGGGGATCACGGAGTTTGCCAAGCTGCCCAAGGCAGCGCAGGAGTATTTGCGGTTTCAGGAACGGGAGAGCGGGGCGCGGATCGGGATGGTGTCGACCGGTCCGGACCGGGAGCAGACGATGGTGCTCGAGGAGTTTAGGGCGGCGCTGGATCAGATTCATGGTTAAACTGGAAGAACAGCCTCAGAATGGTCCGGGGATTGTTGCTCAGGGAAGAGAGAAACGAGCCTATGGTCAGCTTTATTGTTCGGTTGAAGTTTGCCTCAGAAGATCGCGCCGATGTGGCGGAAACGCTGCGTTTGCTGGCGGCGGCGTCGCGCCAGGAGCCGGGGTGCGTGAGTTACGTTCCGCACCAGTTGGAGGATGACCCGGACACGGTGCTGATCTATGAGCAGTACCGGGACGCGAAGGCGCTGGCGGCCCACCGGGCAACGGAGCACTTCAAGAAGCACGCGGTGGGCGGCCTTTACCAGAAGATGCGGGAGCGCAGCATGGAAAACCTGTTGGCTCTCGTTTGAGGCGGGAGTGCTGTCCGAGAGGCCGGAGTTCCGGGATGGGCCGAGCGCGGCTGCTTTTGAAACAGTGAACAGGGGACGGCGACGGGGCGACTCAAAACCGATTGACCGGGATGCCCGTCCGAGACTACTATCCGATACGCCTATGCCGGGTGCCACGACCAACCCCGCAACGCCAAGAAGCCGCCGCATGGCGATTGGACTGATGCTCATCGCGATGTTTGCGCTGACGGTGTGCGCGAGCGGGCTGCAGGCCGGAATGCCCAGGGCGCAGAAGCACGAGAGCCGCCACGAGATCGACCAGCTGGAGGAAACGTGGCGTGAGGCCATCCTGAAGTCGAATACCACGGCAATGAACGCTTTGCTGGCGGACGACTACCTGGCGATCACCGCCTCCGGCACGCTGCAAACAAAGGAGCAGGCGCTGGCCAACCTGCGCATGGGGCGGACGCATTTCACGGCGCTCGATATATCCGACCGGAAGGTGCGCTTCTATGGGACCACGGCGCTGGTGACCTCGCTTGCCGAGGTGAAAGCCACGGCCGGCGACGGAGACATCTCGGGCAGCTATCGGTACACGCGGGTTTATGTGCGGGATGCGCAGGGTGTGTGGAAGATCGTGAGCTTTGAGGCGAGCAGGATTCGCGAAGCGGGTGAGCACAAGTAGGTCGAGATAGACCCCAGGCGGACTTTGTGGACGGCGGAAAGTAGCTTTTTGGTGAGTTACCTGAGAGTCAATGATAGTTGCTGTTGTCTGGTTGAGGATTACTTCTGTGCGATAGCATCTCAACTTCGTGATATGGCGCGCATCCTGAGTTCTGCTATAAACTCCGTGCGGGTTTTCTGTATTCCGGCTCAAGCAGGATGAGCGGCCCACATAAGGGAGCAAGTCACTGGTTGGGGCGGGACTGCTCGATCGGGAGCTTCCCCCCCGACTCACCGGGCCCGGCGGCAACTTTCGAGGGGACAGTGCCATATGAGGCCTACCCATAGGGAGCGAATTGCGGCTTGCGCCAGGGGTAGCAGCACGAACCGCAGTTGGGTGTGCGAAGCAAGGGGGCAAGGCAATGAAATCCATGCGGTTGGCGAAGCTCAAGTTGCTCGCGTTGTCGCTTATTCTTCCGGGATTGGCAGGCCTGATCATCTCCGCGATGATTTCGGTGAATTATCTGGACACGCTTCCGAGGTGGCCGGTGCCGGAACAGTTGCGCACAGAACCGCGCAACATTCATGGGATCGTGGTTTACCAGACCAAGCAGGAGGACCGGAAGCTCAACCTGATGGAGTACTCCTCGGTGGGTGTGTTCGTGCTGGGGCTTGGGTTGGGATTGGTCTACCTGGAAAAGTGGGGCAGCAGACAAGTCCGTGAGCCCGGGGAAGACGATGAGTTGGCGGAGTATCCCGGCTAGAGACTGAGATGACCGGGTCAGGGTCCCTGGTGCGCAGTCTTCTACAATGGACCGATGCCCGAACTGCCTGAGGTGGAGACCATCGCGCGTGGGGTAGATGCGCGGCTGCGCGGAGACCGCATCGTCGAGGTGTGGTTCAGCGAACACCGGGAACCCTTCAAGACGCCGCCGGGACGACAAGCCAAGGGGCTTGAGGGGCGCACGATTCTGGCCGTGCATCGCGTGGGAAAGCACATAGTCTGCGAACTGGGGTCTGAGGGCTTACGCCCCAGCGACAAAGGCCTGTCGCCGGGGACCCCGGGCGGCGGCAGCCCTGCCGTGGGTGGCGTTCGTTCAAACGGTCAGAACTACAAGCCTGAAGCGCAATGGATTGTGCATCTGGGCATGACGGGACGGCTGCTGGTGACCACTCCCGAGGGTCCCGTGGCCGCGCATACGCACGCTCGGCTGAGGCTGGCCAGCGGGCGGGAACTGAGGTTTGTGGACGCGCGGCGGTTCGGGCGGCTGGAGTTTCGCAACCTGAGGCGCGGCACGGGGTTCAGCGGGGCGGGCAGAGAGCCGTTGACGATTGAGGCGGAGGAGTTTGCCGGGCTGTTTCGCGGGCGGCGGCTGGCGATCAAGGCGGCGTTGCTCAACCAATCCCTTCTAACGGGCGTGGGGAACATCTATGCGGATGAGAGCCTGTTTCGGGCACGCATCCGGCCGAGGCGAAGGGCGGGGCGGCTGACCAGGGCCGAGTTGGAAAGGCTACGGCTGGAGTTGCGCGCGGTGTTGGAGCACGCGATCCGGCTGGGTGGATCGTCGGTATCCGATTATGTGGACGCGGATGGGGTGCGGGGGTTCTTTCAACTGGAGCATTGCGTCTACCAGCGCACAGGCCAGCCGTGCCGGCGGTGCGAGACGCCAATCCGGCGGATGGTGGTGGCTGGCAGGGGAACTCACTACTGTCCGCATTGCCAGCGATAGGGGCAACTTCTATTGTTTTTTGGATTATTTCGCCATTCAGCCTTCCAGAATACAGAAAGATTCCGCAGCTTGAGGCCTTCAAGTAATTGAAAACACGAAGAATCTGAAACGGTCAGCCGATTGCTATCAAGATAAGTGCCAGTGATGTACCGGCTGCTGGAGAGAAGTCCGGCCAGCCCAAAGAACAGCAGGACCCGGCAAGAGCAACTGCCAACGAAGCAGCCCTCAAAAGGGAAAACCGGCCGGGGAACCTGCAGTAGGTACGGTGGAAACAACCACCGTACACGCGATATCTGGGAGGCCAGTGACCAGTGCAGGACAGCGAAACGCCATTCCGAACGGAATGGCGTTTTGTGCGTTTGGGAGAGTTTTGGGCGGAGGGCGACGCACCCGCGCCCAAGGTACCCGCAAAGTACACTTGCCAGCCGGGGCGCTTGGCTGTAGTATCAGACTTGCCTATCAAGCGGCTGACGCGAGCCACCCCAAAATCGATTTCAGGGTAATTGTGGCGTAGCGGAGGGCTGGCAGAGTGGCTTTTACCTCCGCCCCACGGACGAAGACCCAACCGTGAGACCCCGGTGGTGAATAAGCCACAGAGTTCATCGCCCCCCATACGGCAACCCTGAAATGGCTGTACACGGGCTGAGCGCGCTCGCCGCCGAGCAAGGAAGTTTCGCCGCACCATTCATTCATTAATCAGGCGCCAGCGGCGGAAACTCCCATAGGAAGGGCATTACCCGAGGAAAGCACCGGCCGTACCGCATCGATTCTGAAAACCGGAGGAAACTCCTGCGGGGGTTTCTTGATAGAGGGCGGCAAGGCAGCAATGGAGCAATTCTTCAGGGAATCAGGGCAGATTGCGTGCGAGGCCAAGCTTCGCGGCATTTTGCGTGTGTCCTCATAGTGACTAGACCGCATGCCGTGGTGTTCCCCGTCCCGACCCGGACAGGCGGCAGGCAAAGGAAGCTCAGTGGCCGGCAAGCAAACGGCTGAGCCAAAGAACGCAGTACAGCAGACCGTAAAAAGCCAGGAAGTACACGCATGACGACAGAATCGACGCAGCCTCAGCTTGAACTGGGGCCAACTCCGGCCAATGGCCAGGGGCAGTCGCAAGGGCATCGGCGCCGGCGGCGCCGGCGCAAGAACAAGAACGGCCAACAGAACGCTCCGCAGGGGCAGACACAACCCCAGGCGCAACTGCCCCAGGCACCACCTGCGGTGCAAGCAGCGCCACAGGCGAAGGCCGCGGGGCAATCGGTTCAAACCCACCAGGGGCATCAGGCCCAGGGACGGAAGAAGAAGAAGTTCTTCCAGAAGGGTTCGCCCACGGCGGCGCAGCCGGGCAACAGCCTGTCCGCGCCGATGCAGGGGTCATCGCAGGGCAAGCGCAAGGGCAGACAGAAGGGCCCGAGGGAGTTTGTGGGTCCGATGGACCACAGCTACCGGGCCGTGAACGGGAACATAGCGGACGGCCCTCCCTCCACCATTCAGATAATGAGCAACGGTCATGGCAGCCATTACCAGGACGCATATGTGGCGGCGCCGGCAGTTCCGGTGCGGGAAGACGCGCCCACGCGCATCTTCTGCTTCATCGACGATCTGTTTTTCCAGGCGAAGATCAACGAGACGTCGAAGAAGCTGGGCGTGAAGGTGGAGTTCGTCAAGGGCGACAAGGATTCAGTGGCCAAGCTGACGGATGGGCCGGAGGGCGAGCGGCCGACGCTGGTGGTGTTTGACCTGAACAACCTGAACGCGAAGCCGATGACGCTGATCCCGAAGTTCAAGGCGAAGCTGAAGAAGGCCACGTCGATCATCGGCTTTCTGAATCACCTGCAGGGGGACCTGAAGCTGAAGGCGATCGAGGCGGGGTGCGACACGGTGATGCCGCGCTCGGCTTTCTCGCAGAGCCTGCCGAACCTGCTGCGCCGCTACGGGCTGGAAGAGGAAGAAGAACACGACCAGCAGCCGGTGTAACGGGCGGGATGAGGAAGGATGGAAAAGGGCGTTCGCCGCGGCGGACGCCCTTTTTGCGTGGATTGACGATTCATCCGGGAGGCCAGGTCATCTGGCGGCCACCGAGCAGGTGGAGATGGAGATGATCGATGGTCTGGCCGCCTTTGTCGCCGGTATTGACGACGATGCGGTATCCGTCGTCGAGGCCCTTGGTGCGGGCGATCTCAGCGGCTGCCCAGAGCAGGTGACCGAGGAGGGCGCGATTGCTTTGATTGGTATCGGTCATGGAGGGGATGTGCTCGCGTGGGACGATGAGCACGTGAACCGGGGCCTGGGGGTGAACGTCGGCGAAGGCGTAGCCAAACTCGTCCTCGAAGATGGCGGTGGAGGGGATGTCTCCTTTAACGATCTTGCAGAAGAGGCAGCTCATATGGCCCCCAGTGTAACCAGAAGGCTGTGAGTCGGGATCGGATTAACGGAGGAATCGGCGCCACATGAATCCGGGAAGTTACAGGGCGGGAGGATTCTCAACTGGTGTGGTCCAAAACGATCTTCCAGCCCTGCGGGCCTTTGCGCCAGACGAGGGAGAAGATGCCGTCGTCTTTTTTGGCGTCGCCGTGGGCGGTGCGGTCGAGGTGAAAGCTGCCGGTGACTACGGCAAACTCTACGGCGCCGCAGGAGCCGGGCAGGAGGCGGATTTCGAGGTTCGAGAAGGTGAGCGTGCCCATCTGCTCGGGGGTGGAATAGGCCTTTGTGTAGCGCTCGAGGATGGGACCGTAGCCTTTGCGCAGCGTGGCGCCGATGAAGGTGGTTTCCGGCGAGTTTTCATAGACCTGCATGAAGGCGGGAATGTCGGCGCGGTTCCAGGCGGCGGCCTGGGTGGCCATGGCGGCGCGGATGGCGGCTTCGTCTGAAGATTGGGCGTGGACGAGGACTGCAAAGAGCAGCAGCGCGAGCAGGACGGGGACAAGACGCTTCATCGGGCTTCCTCCGAGGCGGAATTCCTTAGAGCTCAGCTTACAATGGCAGCATGACAGCGGCTGCGGACTCGTGGTCCACCTCCCTCCGAATAACAGAGTTGTGCAACACGCTGTTGCGCAATTGACGAACTGTACCCCGCTACCTCGGGGCGTGCTCGCTGCAAGATTCTGGAACGAAAAACTCCTCAAACTCGGGCATGGGTCGATATGAGAGGCTAGAATTGCAGTGCGGAGAGACAATGCCTGAAAAGGTCACAATTCCCATCTCGTTCTTTGAATACAGCGCAGATTATGCGCGACCAATCTTTGCAGCTCTGATGGACCGGGCCGCCATTGTTCAAAGGATTTTTGATGCCCTATTGCCGTGGAAACTCGAAATTGACAACGTGGAGCCAATTACAACAGGAAAACCCTCTGAGCAAGGGGTCAAGTTCAAGATCCCAGGGAAGAAGGTCACGTTTTTGTTCGGTGCAGGTTCATGCAAGTTTACAAAGGATGATGCGGATTGGGCATCGGCTGAGGAGACCATAAGCATCCTCTCGGCTGCTCTCGGGGCCCTCAAAGCTTCTACTTGCGCCGAAATCTCGGAACAGAATGTGGCAGTTGCGTTGCACATCCAGCCGAAAAAGGCGAAGTTTATCGACATATTGAAGCCGTTTCTCTCGCCTGCCATTCTGGACCTTGAAGGGGAGGCGGTGAAGACCGGGGCCTCTATTCTGAAGTGGGATAAGCGGAGAGTCGTGCTAGACGGCTCGGGCGCGCTCGCGAACGCACTTTTTCTGAAATTCGAACGGGGATTTGACGGTGGCGCCAGCTTCCTGGAAATCGCGGACCAATTGAAGGCAGATGAGGACGCCCTCTTCAAGATGCTGAATGTGGAGGAGGAGCTTTGACAAACCGAGCCTACAAAGAGCGTGAGTCGAGCGAAGATTGGGCGGTTCTTAGCCGAGCGCCGGAGGGAGCCTCCGGGAATGGAGCGACTTTCCTCGTCGGCGCCTGGCCTGAGCCGCCAGCAAATACAACCGAGGATCCTGACCCCTTTTCGCGGGATATGTTTGGCTGGTCTGTCGCAAGGCACCTTCATTCAACGGGCGGCAAATTGCCCCCACGTGAGGTTCCACTTCTAAACCCGCTTGGCTCGGAGTTTTCGGTTCTCACGGACCTTGAACGCCAGATGGCGCAGTTTTCCGCTGAGGAGGAAGAGGATTTCAAGAGGCTACGCAGGGAATACGTTTTGGTGAATGGCCCGTCCGTGGAGTCATTTCTACGGAGACACCGGTCGCTGCTTGAGGTTCTCCTAGACGCTGTCGCCCAAATCAAAGCATGCTTCGGCGCGGAAAGCGTTCTCCAGCTTCGCTTGGGCAGCGAAGACGGGGACGCGCCGAACGTTGTGTGCGGGTTTGTTCAGTGGACGAAGAGCCTGGAGGCCGCAAGAGCCGCATTGGATGAATTTGATGAGTCCTGGTGGATGAATAATGTTAGGAGAGCATCGGGAAGGGTCGTTTTTGATTACGAGCTCGCATAATGGCATTCGACTGGCTGGAGTATCTCAATCTTGCTGAGCAACTGTCTCGGAGCACGGACGAGGCATCACATCGCTCCGCTATAAGCAGGGCGAACTATTTTGTGTACCATGTAGCAAATAGTCGCGCAGTTGCAAACAAGTACAGACGTCCGGAAGACGCTACGAGCCATAAGAGTCTCTGGCTGCACTATGACGGTAACAATAATAAAGAATGCAGAACGGTTGCAATCATCGGACAACGGCTGCTTCAAAAGAGAAATAGGGCTGACTACGAGGATACTTATACCCGCATTAGCGAAGAGATGGTCTCGGTTTTGCTCGATGCGAAAAGGTGCGCATCAATTGTTCAAGCGCTGCCACCTCAGCTTCCTGAAGACCCGCCCCCTCGCACCTACTCTTTCTAGAGCAGCTTTGCCAAACAATGGCGGCATGTTGGCGGTTGCCGCTTCCCCTCCATTTCGCGTTGTTCATGCGGTGTGTTCGCACGACTGCCCGGACTCGTGCGGGGTTCTGGTGGCAGTGAACGAGCAGGGGCTCGCGGTGAAGGTGGCGGGCGACCCGTCGCATCCGGTGACGCAGGATTTTCTTTGCGGGAAGGTGGCCAAGTATCTGGATCGGGTGTATGCGCCGGAAAGGATTCTAACTCCGCTGAGGCGCAAGGCGGGCGTGGCCAAAGGGCCGCTTGTGCTCGGCCGCGAGCATGAGGCCTTTGAGCGGGTGAGCTGGGACGAGGCGCTGGATGCGATTGCAGAGAGGATGAAGCGGGCGGAGTAATCTGAAGACCATGAATTGGAGTGCTTTGATTCTTGTCGTGGCCGTGCTGGCGGCTTTCATCCTGCTGAAACGCGCCGGGCAGATTTCAATTAAAGACGCGCGGGAACGGTTGAAGGGCGGGGCGCTGGTGATCGATGTGCGGAGCGCGGGCGAGTTCGCCTCAGGGCATTTGGCGAATGCGATCAACTTGCCGGTGGACCAGATTGAAGCCACGCTGCCGCAGCGGGTGAAGGATAAGAGCCGGGTTCTGCTGCTGCACTGCCAGAGCGGGATGCGGAGCGGTGTGGCCAGGAAGAGGCTGAAGGCGCTCGGTTATGCGAACGCCTTCAACCTGGGTTCGTATAGCCGGGCGGCGCAGATTGTGAGCCACAGGTAGGCCGCACACAACGATCCCAAGGATGGCGCCGGCGACAGGCGCGGCCTGCGCGCTGGTAAGATGGTGCGCATGGATACCATTCAATACAACCTGCCGCAAAACCGGATTCCACACGCGTGGTACAACATTCTTCCCGACCTGCCGAAGCCGCTGGCGCCGACGCTGCACCCTGGGACGATGCAGCCGATCGGGCCGGACGATCTGGCGCCGCTGTTTCCGATGGCGCTGATCATGCAGGAGGTGAGCCAGGAGCGGGAGATCGAGATTCCCGACCCGGTGCGGCAGGTGTATGCGCAGTGGCGGCCTTCGCCGCTCTACCGGGCGCGGCGCCTGGAAAAAGCGCTGGATACGCCGGCGAAGATCTACTACAAGTACGAGGGCGTGAGCCCGGCGGGGTCGCACAAGCTGAATACGGCGGTGGCGCAGGCTTACTACAACAAGATCGAGGGGACGAAGCGGCTCTCGACGGAGACGGGAGCGGGACAGTGGGGTTCGGCGCTGGCGATGGCGTGCGCGTTCTTCGGCCTCGAATGCAAGGTGTACATGGTGCGGGTGAGCTATGACCAGAAGCCTTACCGGCGGGCGCTGATGGAGGCATTTGGAGCGAGCGTGACCGCCAGCCCGAGCATGGAGACGGCGTCGGGGCGGGCGATTCTGGCCGAGCATCCCAACACCAACGGGTCGCTGGGGATTGCGATCTCAGAGGCTGTGGAGGTGGCGGCGAAGGACCCGGAGACAAAGTACGCGCTGGGCAGCGTGCTGAACCACGTGCTGCTGCACCAGACGGTGATCGGGCTGGAGACGATCGAACAGATGGCGCTGGCCGACGATGAGCCGGACCTGATTGTGGGCTGCACGGGCGGGGGATCGAACTTTGCGGGGCTGGTGATGCCGTACCTGGGCAGGAAGATCAAGGGGCAGTGCCATGCGCGGGTGGTGGCAGTGGAACCGGCGGCTTGCCCCAGCCTGACCAAGGGACATTTTGCCTATGATTTTGGCGACACCGGGCACCTGACGCCGCTGGTGAAGATGCACACGCTGGGCTCGACGTTCATTCCGCCGGGGATTCATGCGGGCGGGCTGCGCTACCACGGGATGGCGCCGCTGGTTTCGCACGTGAAGGACCTGGGGCTGATCGAGGCCACGAGCGTGCAGCAACTGGATGCGTTTGCGGCGGGGATTCAGTTTGCGCGGGCGGAGGGGATCATTCCGGCGCCGGAGGCGAACCACGCCATTGCGGCAGCGATCGGCGAGGCGCTGGTGGCAAAGGAAGAGGGCAGGGAGCGGACGATTCTGTTCATTCTGAGCGGGCATGGGCACTTCGACATGCAGTCGTACATCGACTACCAGGCCGGGAAGCTCGAGAACTACGAGTATCCGGCGGAGGAGATTGCGATGGCGCTGGCGGGGTTGCCGGCGGTGGGGTGAGGGCACGCGATCTTTCGTCGACTCCCAGGTCTCAAAGGCGAGACTTGGGCACCGTGCTTTATGGGGCAGGGGGCACCGGCGTGATTTCGATGTAATCGAGGGCGGCGGGGTCGGGGCCGTCGGGTGTGCCTTCGATGCGGAGGACGTCGCCGGGCTTAAGGTCGATGTTGGGGACGGTGCGGCGGGTGGAGTTGTCTCCGTTGGGGCGTCTGGATGGGAGAATGGCGTCGGCGGACCAGGAATCGACCGTCCGCCTGTTCACCAGAAAGACAAACTTAGCCAAGCCGCCTTGCAGGTCGAAGTACTGGACGGCGATGTTGAAGCGGCCGGGCGCGCCGGTGTAGGTCCATTCAGCGGAGCAGTTCGGTTGTTTTGCGTTTTCTGGGGTTTCTCCATCACAACTGACGGCTTTGCCGCCGGATGCATCTTCCCACGGGGTTATTTCGATGACCTTGTAGCCGGTGAGGCGGGCGTCTTCGGCTTCGAGGCGGCCGGGATAGTGGCCGGCGCGGCCCTTTTCGTCAGGGATCCCACTCAGCTTGAGGAAATATTGCACAATGGCGTCGCGCCAGACGATGGCGTGCCCGGCCTGGTACTGGAGGCGGGCGAGGACGTCTGCGTAGAGGCTGGGGTCGATGCGCCCCTGGAGCGTAGACCAGTCGTCGATGAACCTTGCGGCCTGGGCGGCGCCGTCGTAGTGACTGTCGTAGATGTACTGGATGACGGTTTTGCCGTCGTGCAGCTTGTAGGTGTACGGCACGTGGTGGAAGAAGACGAGCAGGTTGTCGGGAGTGGTGGCTGGGTTCTCGTAGAGTCTGGCGACTTCCGGCGGGTACTGTCCAATGTAGCCGGTTCCGGTGGCGACGGTGCGGTCCATGCCTACTCCCAGGTGGTCGGCGTCGTGCCACTGGCCCCAGCCGTTGCGTTCGCTCGATTCGATGTTGGGGCCGTAGTGGCTGCCAGTGATGTCAGTGAGGGTCTGCATGCCGAGCGGGCCGGTGTAGTTCACGTAGGCGGGCCAGGATTGCATGAGCATCTTTGTGACGGTAGTGACGACCTGAGGGTCGGCGCCGATGGTTTGCCTGGTCCACTCGACGGCGATCTGGTCGGGGGCGAGGTTGGGGTCCCAGGCGAGACGGCCGAAGGCATAGAGGTTGGCGAGGGCGAGCGGGGAGCCTAGCCAGGCGTAGCGCCCGATGCCGGCGACGGCGACCATCCCGCCGAGGGGCTGATGGAACGACTTGCCGGCGAGGATTTCCTTCACAGGTGTGGATTTTTCGTCGGCGTGGAGGTCGAAGTCGAGGACCTGCTTCCACATGGGGGCCAGGTAGACAAGATGGCGCTGCTGGCCGGTGTATTCCTGGGTGACTTCGACTTCCATGGCCTGGCTGGTTTGGCGGAGGCCGGCGAAGAGGGGCGAGACGGGCTCGCGGGCCTGGAAGTCGATGGGGCCTTCCTTGGTCTGGACGACGACGTTGGGAAGGAACTTGCCGTCGAGGGGGTGGAAGGTGTCGTAGGCGGCGCGGGCGCGGTCGGCTTTGGGGTCGCGCCAATCGAGGTGGTGGTTGTAGACGAAGGCGCGGTAGAGGACTACGCCGTTGTGGGGCGCGAGCGCAGAGGCGAGGAGGTTGGCGGCGTCGGCGGGGGTGCGGCCGTAGCTGGCGGGGCCGGGCTGGCCCTCGGAGTCGGCTTTGACGGTGAAGCCGGCGAAATCTGGGATCAGGGAATAGATTTCGTCGACTTTGGCGGCCCACCAGGCGCGGACGGCGGGGTCGAGGGGGTCGTAAGTGGCGAGGCCGCCGATGCTTTGGGGACTGGCGATGGCTACGCTCATGGCGAGACGGACGCCCCAGGGACGCATGGTGTCGGCGATGCGGGCGAGCTGGCGGAGGTGGTCGGAATCGAGGAGTTGAGGGGCGGCGTTGACGTTGTTGACGTTGAGGCCGTTGATGCCGATGGAGGCGAGGAGGCGGGCATATTCGGCGACCGGCGCAAGGTCCTCACGGACGTTGCCGCCTTCGAAGAATATGGAGCGGCCGGCGTAACCGCGCTCGATGGAGCCGTCGGGGTTGTCCCACTCATCGACCCAGCGGATCGCCATGGTGGGGTGGCCGCGCCAGGGGTTCTCATGACGGAGTTCACCAGGGTCGGCAGAAGCGGCAGTGCGGAGAAGGGCAAACGCACCGTAAAGAGCGCCGCGCTCATCGCCGCCCGCAACGACGAGCAGGTTGTGCTCGCCACAACCGTTGTAGCGATCGCTGCATGGAGCTAAGTAAATCCAAAAACCATCGGGCTCGAGGTCGGCAGGTACGGGTACGTCTGGAAAGGCTTTGCGAACCTCCTCCGCTGTGCCGATCACGGTTTGGCCGCCGAGACCGCCCTGCGCACGGGCCGTGAGCGAGGCTGTGACAAGATTGCCAAGATTACGCCGGAGTTCCTGAACCGCGGATTCTTCGATGCCGCCTGTTCCGAGTGCGCGCACATCTCGCGGGTAAAGCACGCGGGCAGTGTGGCCCTGGTAGCGAAGCCAGGCCTGGTCGGCGGTTTGGGCAGGGGCGCTTAGACCGCTCGCCAGCAAGAACGCGAGAGCACCGTTCCGCAAAAAACCTCGTGGCTTCCCACACTTTCCGCAGTTTTTTCCTCGAAAAGAAGCGGAAAGGATGGGGCACGGGACTTTTGTGGGAGTATCCGGACCGGGCTTCATTGCAGTGTCAACTCGCCGCGCAAGTTGGGGTGCTCTTACTGGACGGTGAGCGCCAGGGTGGTGGAATTGGTGATGGCTGTGACGCCGTTGCTGGACTGGGCGGTGACCTTGACGGTGTAGGTGCCGGCGGGTGTGGCGGGGGGGGTGGGCGGGCCGTGGTTGTAGTAGTCATAGCGCGCGTTGCAGGCGGTGGCGCCGAGCATGGTAACGAAGGCAACCAGGGCCAGGAGCGAGAGCCGCTGGAGCCAGGGACGGCGGCGCGATCCCCAAGCAAGTCCGCCCAGGCCGAGAGCTCCGGGGAGCAGAAGGGCCCAGACCACGGGATTGGAGCGGCGATTCACTGCCGAGGTGGTTGAGTTTGCCTGGGTGACGATGACCATGGAGCTGGTAAGCGCGGCGGTGGCGTTGGGCAGGATTTCAACGTTTTCCGGGGTGAAGGTGCAGGCAGCCTCATCGGGAAGGCCGGAGCAGGAGAGCGTGACAAACATGGGAGCCGACAGCGCGGAGCTGTTCTCAGGGGTAACGGAGGCGGTAACGGTTCCCGATTGGCCGGGGGTGAGCGAGAGCGTGGCCGGAGAGACGGAGACTTGAAAGTCGGGGGTGGTGGTGGTCAGTGCCGGCGCGGCGGCGGGCTGGGAGACTGAGGCCCGGTGGGTGGCGTTGCCGGAATAGATAGCCTGGAGGGAGTGATCGCCGGCGGGGAGAGCAAGGACGAGAGTGGCTTGGCCCTGCGAGTTGAGCGCCGCGCCAGCCAGTTGGCGGCCTTGGTCGCTGAGGACGACGGCGCCGGTGGCGGGAAGACGATCTTCGCCGGTAACGGTGACGGCGACGGTAGCAGTTGTGCGTCCGCCCTGGTCGCGCGTCTCCAATGTCAGGGTGGTCAGCGTGGCCAGGCCCTGCGTGCTTTGGGCGGCGAGCGCCATCACGGGCATGGCTAACATCGCCAGCGCGATAACCAATCCTGCAACCAACTCAAGCCGCAGACCGCGGCAGATCATCCCTCTCACGTGCACCAACTCCAAATCTCAAGAAAAAGTCGCGTATGGCCAGGTTGCTGAAGCGTAGAACCCTATTGTATCCGGCGGGGGCGCGGCCGGGCTATGCGCGGCCCATTCTTTGGACGGATGGGAGGGGAGAATGGCGTCTGCCTGGCGGTGAACGGAGGAATTGGAAGCGTGGAAGACCAGCCCTGGTTCCAGGGGTTCAAAGCGCGCTATGCTCTTTGATTGAGGTACACGCCATGACCGAGACCGCTCCACGCCCCCAACTTGCCCACCTGACTGCCGTTCTTGACGAGTTGCGGGCCAAAGGGACGCACTTCAAGCTGCGCATCCTGGACGACCAGCAGGCGCCGGTATGCCACTACGACGGCAAGCTGGTGATCAACCTGGCCAGCAACAACTACCTGGGGCTGGCCAACCATCCGAAATTGATTGAAGCGGCGCTGGCGGCGACAAAGGCTTTCGGGGTTGGGTCGGGCGCGGTGCGGACGATTGCCGGGACCATGCGCATTCACATGGATCTCGAGGAGAAGATCGCGCGCTTCAAGAATGTGGAGGCGTGCGTGGTGTTCCAGAGCGGATTCACGGCCAACGCGGGGACGGTCAGCTCGATTCTGGGCAAGGACGACTTCATCCTGTCGGACGAGCTGAACCACGCCAGCATCATCGACGGGGCGCGGCTGTCGCGGGCGAAGATCCTGGTCTTCCGGCACAAGGATGTGGACCACTGCGAGGAGCGGCTGAAGGAAGTGGCCGGGGAGCCGGGGCACAAGCTGGTGATTACGGACGGCGTGTTCTCAATGGACGGAGACATTGGTCCGGTGGGCAAGCTAGCGGCGCTGGCGGAGAAGTACGGGGCCATCATGATGGTGGACGACGCGCACGCTTCAGGGGTGCTGGGACGGAATGGGCGGGGGTCGGTGGATCACTTTGGGGCGCACGGCAAAGTGGATGTGCAGGTGGGGACGCTGTCAAAGGCCATCGGGGCGCTGGGCGGGTATGTGTGCGGAAGCCGGGATCTGATCGACTACCTCTACCACCGGGCGCGGCCGTTTCTGTTTTCGACCTCGCATCCACCGGCCGTGGCGGCGACCTGCATTGCGGCGTTCGACATTCTGGAGCAGGAGCCGGAACGGATTGAACGGCTATGGGCCAACACGCGGTACTTTCAGGGCGAGCTGCGGCGGGCGGGGTTCAACGTGGGCGGGGTGACGACACCGGCGACGGAGACGCCGATTACGCCGGTGATTATCGGCGATGGGCGGAAGACGATGGAATTTTCACGGGCGCTGTTCGAGGAGGGCGTGATGGGAACGGGGATTGCGTTTCCGACAGTGCCGGAGGGCAAGGCGCGGATACGGCTGATGCTTACCAGCGAGCATACGAAGGAACAGTTGGACCAGGCGCTGGAGACGCTGGAACGGGTGGCTAAGCGGCTGGGGATACTACAATAGGGCACCATGATCGCTCATCTGCGCGGAAAGCTTATCTACAAGCACCCTGGCCAGGCCATTGTCGAGGCGGGCGGGGTGGGGTACGACGTGACCATCTCGGTGCCGACGTTTACGGCGCTGCCGAGCGTGGGCGCTGAGGCGGCGCTGCACATTCATACGCAGGTCAGCGAGGATCAGATTGCGCTCTTCGGCTTTCTCGATCGCGAGGAGAAGCGGCTGTTTGAGCGGCTGATCACAGTGAGCGGCGTGGGGCCGAAACTGGCCATCAAGATTTTGAGCGGGCTGTCGGTGGAGCGCACGGTGCAGGCCATTCGCGGGCAGGATCATGCGCAACTGGTGCGGATTCCGGGGGTGGGCAAAAAGCTGGCCGAGCGGCTGGTGGTGGAGCTGAAAGACAAGCTGGACGACTTTGCCGTGGCGCCGGTGCAGACGAGCATGCAGGGAGCGGCGGTGGACGATGTGCTGTCGGCCCTGGTCAACCTGGGCTACCAGAGAGCGGCGGCGGAGAAGGCGATCGGGCAGGCTGTAGCCAAAGACACTGCGCTTGGAGGCGATTTCGACGGGCTTTTCCGCGCGGCGCTGAAGGTGATCCGGTAGACTGTCTTCCTATGCCTCGCTTAGCCAAATCCGCCCCCAAGTCCGCCTCTAAATCCGCCTCCGGATCGACCAAAACCGGAACAGCGCCAACCGCACCCGCCGCGCATCTTCGCCCCGAGGGGCTCGCCTTTCTCCGCAATCTCGCTCGCCACAACGACCGCGAGTGGTTCACGCCGCGCAAGGCCATCTTCGAGGCAGAGCTGAAAGAGCCGATGCTGGCCATAATCCGCAAGGTGACGGAGGCGATGACGGGGTTTGCGCCCAGCTTTCAACGGCCGGCGGAAAAGTGCCTGTTCCGCATCTATCGCGATACGCGGTTCAGCGCCAACAAGCTGCCCTACAAGACCCACGTGGCGGCGTGGTGGTCGCACCAGGGCCTGGAAAAGACTTCGGGAGCGGGGTACTACTTCCACATCAGCGCGAAAGAGGTGGTGGTGGCGGCCGGGGCCTATATGCCGGAGAAGGATCAACTGGCGGCGATCCGGCATTGGCTGCTGGAGCACCATCTGGAGCTCAGAAAACTACTGCAAAGGCCCAGCGTCCGCAGAACTTTTACGGAGTTTGAGGGGAATGCGCTGACGCGGCCGCCGAAGGGATTTCCCTGCGAACATCCGGCGCTGGATTTGATCCAGTGCAGGCAGTGGGGGCTGAGCGCGACGTTGCCGGCAGAGGCGGCGCTGGAGGCAGATTTTGCCGCGACGCTGATTCGGTATTTCCGGCTGGCGGCGCCGGTGGTGGAGGCGCTGAATACGCCGATCGCGGCGTCGCTTGCGCCCCGGAAAAAGGTGCTGTTCGGGCTGGATAATCGGAGAGTCGTATGAATGCAGATTCGCACCCATACTCCCGGACAAGCTATGGCCTGTTGGCACTTCTGCTTTTTCGGCCGGTTATTGCGGTGAATTCTTTGCGATTGTGAAATGGAGTCTCCAACTTCGGTCAAAGCCAGCGCATCTCGAAACCTCTGCTACACCCCTATAACTTCAGCGGCTCCACAAGGCGATTTGAGGTATTGCTCCTTGAGATGCTTCAAGAGAAAGTGGCAGAGCTCTTCTGGGGCATCTTCCGCAGTCGGATGCGGCTCCGGGTTGATACCGTTTCGCACAGAGAATGGTCTTCTCACACTCATGGCGGTTCCGTGTACCAGAACTATTCGGCCTTAAGGACTGTCAGATGCGGTCGTGACGAGACTACCGCCAACGCAAAAGGACGCCCACCGGTAACCCCTGCGGCTACTCGTCTTTCGCGTTCAAAGCCCCGTACGCGGCTATCAACTCCGCCACCGGAATCCCGTCGATCGTCATGCCTTCCATCAAGCTGTCCTCAATGGAAGCTCGCCGCAGGTCCGCCGCGCTGATCTGAAGCCCGGAGAGATTCACGTTGCGTACCCTTAATCCGGAGAGGTTCGCATTTTCGACCTTCGCCCTTGCCAGGTCCACATCCGTGAATGTTGCGCCTGAGAGATTCACATCCGTGAAGCTCGACCCCGACAGATCCGCCCCCGCGGCCTCAACCCGCCGCTTCGTCCCGTGTATTTTGATTGTCTCTTCCGAGTCCATCCCCAATCCCTCCTTGGCAACCTCAACCGTCCGTCCCGTGCCAGGGCAATTCGCCAGTCCACCCGAACGCTATCCGCCGTAACCGGAATTCTATGCCGCTCCCCACCAAAATTTCAAAACCCTCCGAACGATTCCCGCTCATCCGCGCTCTTTATGAGTAGCGATGATGGAATTCCTGCCCGATTCTCTCGACCGAACCGCTTGCGCAACCCCGCCGGCAGATCAGGACCAGGGCCGGGACCATGCACCCGAAACTTCAGCAGAGCAGCAAGCCCGGCAGCGAACCGCCCTGCAACAGATGGTCGAGCACCACTCTCGATTGGTCTACCGCGTGGCCTATGCCGTGGTCCGGAATCCCGAGGACGCCGAGGACGTGGTGCAGGAGACTTTCCTGCAACTGCTGCGCGGCTCGCCCAGCCGGATGCTCGACGGCGCCATCGGCGATGAGCGAGGCTACCTCGCCCGTGCCGCCTGGCGGTTGGCCGTCCGGCGCCATAGCTCCCGAAAGCGGGACCAGCAGCTCGATCGGGAGCTTCCACCCCAGATGGCCTCTCTCGAACCCAACCCCGAGCAGTCGGCCATGGAGTCCGAACTCGAAGCCTGGCTCCACGCCTCCATCGACCGGCTTCCTGAAAAGCTTCGCCAGCCGCTCGCCCTGTCTGCCCTGGGGGAGTTGAAACTGGTCGAAATCGCCGGAATCCTCGGCCTGCCCGATGGAACCGTCCGGCGCAGAATTCACACCGCGCGCCAGATCCTGAGGCGCCAATTGGAAAAACGGAAAGGATGAAGCGCATGAGCGACAGGCCATTGAACTCTGACAACCAGCCTGACAATCTGGACCACCTGGTGGATCGTGCCCTGGCCAGCTATACGCCCCACGAGGCGCGATATGGGCTGGAACAGCGCATCCTGGCCTCCGTGGCTATCGAAGGCAGCCAAAGCTCGCGCTTTCCGCGCTGGACGCGAGCCCGGGCATTCGCCGCGCTTCTACTGTTGCTGACAGTTGCGGCAATCCCCGTGTGGATCAAGTCTGGCCGTTGGCGAGTCGCGTTCCAAGTCGCGTCCATAGCCCAGCCAGCTCCGCTCGGTCCGGTCGAGCATTCGCCCCAGACCGGGCAGGTTCTTGCGTCGCCCGCGCGGCACATTTTCATTCCTCGTTCACAGCGGGCTCACGCCGCCGTCCGCCCTCCACCGCAACCGCAGTTTGGTCAATCGCAGCCAACAAAGGAGGAACTCATGCTGGCCCGGTTCGCCGCCAAAGAGCCTGAGATGATGGCGGCCCTGGTCAAATCGAAGCCCGACCTCGATGCGCCGATTACCATCGCGCCCATTCCCGACGACCCCATCGCTGCCAAACCGATTGAAACAGAACCGATCACGGTCGAGCCCATCCAAATCAGTTCACTGAACTCACCCAACTAGGAGATACCTATGATGAACCCACGATTGATCCTCGCCGCCCTCTTGCTGGCCACGCCGCTGCTCTACGCGCAGGACGATGCCCAGGAAGCCCAGAAGATCGAGATAAAACTCGTTCCCACAAAGGAAGCCGCTCAACCTCAGAAGGGACCAGCTCCCCCCCATGAACCGTTCCAAATAACAATCACTTTCAAGAATACGGACGGAAGCAAGACCACAAAGCAAAGAACATATACGTTGGTGGCAACCACCGATGCAGACCTTGCGTCATTCCGCGACGACAGCCGTGTTCCAATTAAGACAAGCGCCCTCGATTCCCAAAGCATGCAGCTCAACACGGATGTCGATTTTATCAAGTTCAGTAAAGCTGCGGATTCCGTCTATCTAGGCCTGAGGATTTCCACGCAAACTTACGCGGAAGGAGTATCCACGCAGCAGGGGGATCGGGTGAACATGCATCCGATTACCAATAGCCATCAATACACCGTCACCCCAACGCTGCCCATCGGCAAACTGACCACCGTTTACTCCTCGGCCGACGCGGCCAACGACACGAAGGAGGAAATTCAAGTGCTGATTCAGCCGCTCAGCGCCAAATAGCTTTTGCCGCAGAAGCACGAAGGGCGTCCGCCGCCGCGGACGCCCTTCTCGAATCCATTGGTCCCACTGAATTCCTCGAACCTCAATTCGGCGCGAGCTGGAGGTCCTCCGGCTTGAAGTTCTTCCGCAACTCGTCCATCTGCTGTTTCAGCTCATCCATCTGCTTCTGGTCGATCTGGAGGTCTTCCGGCTTGAAGTTCTTCCGAAACTCCTCCATCTGCTGTTTCAGCTCATCCATCTGCTTCGGGTCGTTCTGGAGGTCTTCCGGCTTGAAGTTCTTCCGAAACTCGTCCATCTGCTGTTTCAGCTCATCCATCTGCTTCTGGTCGATCTGAAATTGTTCCGTCTTCAACCGGTCGCGCAGCTCTTCGGCCTGCTTGCGCCACTCCTCCGCCTGCTGCGAGCTGATCTCCGGCTGCACCATCCCGCCAATCTTGTCCTTGAGCGCCTGCGCCTGATCGCGCAGCGCCCTGGCCGCGGCCTCTTCGTTCTGGGCAAAAATCTGCGCGGCATCCGGATCAATCTCCGCCACCACCGGGCAGTCGCCCGAACCGAATAGTCCCTCTGGCTCCAGTTCGCCCTGCTTGTGCTTCGAATCCACCTGCAGCGTCAGCGTCTGCTGCTTCTTGTCCCGCAGAATGGTCACCTGCACCGGCTTGCCCTGGTTGGCCCGCAGCGCGCGGTCCCAATCCGCAAGCGTGGTCACCGCGTCGGGGCCCACCTTCAGAATCACGTCGAACGCCTTGAACCCCGCCGTCGCCGCCTCGCTCTTGTGCGCCACCTGCTTCACCATCAGCCCGCTCGGCACGCCCAGATACTCGGCCATCTGCGAGGTCAGCGGCTCCACCATCGCCCCCACATTCAGCGTGCTGCCGAAAATCGACATGCGGAACATCCCAGGCAGCGACCCGTCGCCCCCGCCCGCCATCACGCCCATCCCAGGAGCCTGTGCAAACACATCCCCGTCGTTGCCGATCTTGTTCCAGACCTCGTGCTCCATCGCCCGCCGGTCCGCCAGTTCCACCGCCACCGTCTGCACGTTCCCGTCGCGGCTGATCTCCAGGCTCACCTTCCGCCCCGCCGGAATCTCCTTCAGCATCCTCCGCAACTGCTCGGCGCCCTCCACATTCTGACCGTTCAGTTGGATCACCACGTCGTTCACCTTCAGCGGGACCTTCCCCGCCGGTGCGTCGTGATCGATCAGCGTGATCACCGCGCCGCGCACCTCTTTCAGCTTCAGCGCCTGCGCCTTCTCCTGGTCCACGTCCGCAACGTCCACGCCCAGGTAACCCTGCGAACTCGACGAGTGCAGCAGCAGCGGGCTTATTCCATCCAGCACCTCCACCATCTGCGTGGCCTGCGCCCTTGCCGCCGGCGGCGCCAAAACCAACCCCGTTCCCGCGCCCACTAGCACGGCGATTCCAATACTGCGATACTGCCTCAAAAAGTGTTTCATCTCTTCTTCTCCCGCTCTTCCTTTTCCCTTGGCCCGCACTCTTTCATGACGATGCGGTCACCGCAAGGTAATACTGCGTTATTGAATCTCCGGCACCCGGCTCAAGACCTGTCTCGAAACGGTCCGGATATGAGGATTCTGGTCCGAATTGGCCACCGTGTGCAGCACCTGCCGCACGCTCGTATCGGCCTCCACCGGCTCCAGTATGCTCACCGCCTCGGTTCTGATCCGCGGGTCGGCGTCGTTCAGGAGCGCCTCCAGCACCGCGTCCCGCACCCGCACATCCTCGGCAACATAAGGCTCCAATCCCTCCAGCGCCTTCAAACGCACTCCCGCATTCTTGTCATAGCGCAGCGCCACCATCAGCGCATCGCGGATCCCCGCCGCCTGGCAACTGTGCCCCGCGCGGCACTCCGCCGCCAGCAAACCCACCGAGTCGTCCCGCACCCCCGCCGAAGCCGAGTTCTCACTCGCCAGCATCAGCAACTGCCGGATCGCCGGATCGTCCAGCGACCCCTCCAGCCGCTGCGGCACCACCTGGTTGTAGCGCACCTCCACCATCTCGCTGTTCGGCTGCCGCACAATGCTTGAGATGTTGGCGATCTCCGCCGCCGCGGGCGCTGCCGCCGGCCTTGCGTTCACGCTCTGCGTCGAGGCCAGGTGCGCCGTGCGGTTTTGCGCAAACTCATAGCCGCCCAGGCTCCCCGCCCCGGCTCCAACCGCCAGCAACAGGCACGCCGCCACTGGCGCAGCCTGCACGCTGGCAAAGTTTCTCAGCATCCGCTGGCCCAGCCATTCATACCAGCGCTTGGGAGGCAGCGCATCCAGGGCTTCTTCAAGGCGCAGCCGCGACCGCGCCACCAGGTTCGCCGAGGGCTCCACCACCGGGTGTGCTCCGGCCAGCACCTTCAGCGCCAGCAGTTGCTCCCGTTCCCGATGGCAGTCCGGGCAGCCCGTCAGGTGCCGCTCAAGTTCATGCGTCTGCTCGTCGGGCAACTCTCCGTATGCCGCCGTCACGATCCGCTCGTGTGCAAGTTCGCAATTCATCGCTACGTCCTTCCAGCCTCAAAAAAATCCACTCGCGCCAAAAAAATCCGCATCCCGCATGGGAATTGCCAGGGGCGCTCTACCGCAACTCCGCCAACTGTGTTCTCAGCTTCTTCGTCGCCCGGAAAAGCGTATTCTTGGCCGTCTCTTCCGTGGTGTTCAGCATCTCCCCGATCGTCCGCAGCCGCAGGCCCTGGTAGTGCTTCAGTTCAAAAACCATCCGCTCCCGCGGCGTCAGCTTTTCCAGCGCCGTCTGAATCCTCTGCCCAAGCAGCTTCCGGTCCAGCTCCTTCGCCGGGTTTGAAAACGACCGCTCGTCCGACACCGAAGCCAGCACATCGATCTCGTCCCCGGAGTGATCCACGATCACCGCGTGGTCCTCGCGGCGCGTCTTCTTTCGCCGCAGCTGGTCCAGGCAAAGGTTGGTCACAATCCGGTAAATCCACGTATAAAACGAGCACTCGAACCGGAAATTCCCGATATACCGGTAGGCCTTCAAAAACGCTTCCTGGTAAATATCCTCGGCATCGTGCTCGCTGCCCGTCAGGTGCAGCGCCAGCCGCAGAACCTGGTGCTCATACTGCCGCACCAGCGCGTCGAACGCCCCCCGCGAACCTGCCTGCGCCTCGCGAATCAGCTCCATCTCCGGCGCGCGCGCCTGCAAGCGCGCGCTCCTCCCGCCGTCCCGGTCCGTTCCGTCCATTGACGTTGCCGCAGCCATGCCTGGAAGGGATTGTACCTTCCGCACTGCCGGCCAAGCCAGATTTGCCGGGACTGCAACCGGGGAAAGAGGGTAGCTCACCGCATCCGTTGCCATCGAATCCTGCTCCGGGGGGTAGGGAATTCTCCGCACTCCAACAGACGCGTTGAGACCGCTTTGGTGAGCAGTCCCGGCCCGCCTGCTTTTCGGCGATCGCTCAGCCCGCCGGCCAAAGCCGTCGCAACCCCGGCAGCGTAAACCCCCAGCGCCCCTCCGCCTGCTGGAACAGGTAGACGATCAGGATGGCGAAGATCGGCTCCAGCGGGTTGCGAAAGCGCGATCCGGCGGCGATGAAGTAGTAAATGGCCGGCAGCAGAACCACGGCCCACGCGAACAGCCCCGCCGCGGGAAGCCTGCGCCGCAGCGCCAGCAGCAGACCGAGAATCCCGGTAATGGAGCCAAAACAGTGCGCTGTTTCGCGAACGTTCTCCGCCGCGGCAGGCCCGGTGGTGTGCGGCACGCTGGCCCAGAACATGTAGAACCGCAGCGCCGCCAGCTTCCAGAAATGCGCCGGATAGGCTCGGGCCCACTTCCACGCCAACTGGCCGCGCATGCGCACGTAGGCCCGCTCGCCCATCCGGGCATAGAGTTGGTGCTCGGGCGCCGCCTCCATGGTGGGCACCGTCGCTCCCCAGGGAAAGCCCTCGGACTCCGGCGCCCAGGCCATAGCAGCTTCCGCGCCAAAGTTGCCGCGGGTGGGGATGAAGGCATGAAACACCAGCCAGTTGCGGACCACCCAGGGCGTGGCCACCGCCCCGCTGATCGCGGCCGCCAGAAGCGCCAGCGCCGCTCCCTTCAGCAGATTTTTCCGCTGTGGCAAGCCGGCAAGAATCCACACTCCTTGAACCGGAGCCATAAGAAGCAGGCTCGGATTGGTCATTGCGATGGCTCCCCACAGCAATCCGAACAGCGCCCAATCCCGCGCCCGGTGCGCTTCCGGAGCGCCAGCGCCTGTACCGCGCATCCGCATGCCCAGCACCAGCACCGCGGCAAACAGCATGGTGGAGAGTGACATCTCCCAAACCCACTTCACGCCGTACTGCATGATTCCTGGGTAAAGCGCCCACACCCACGCCGCCCAGATCGCGGTGCGCCGCCCCGCCACGCGCGCTCCCATCTCAAACACCAGCGGCACAGTCAGGGCCTGGAACAGGCTGTTGACGACCATGATCACCCAGGCTGACAGCGCCGAGTAGATGCCGAAGACCTTGAAGACCGCGGCCAGCAGCAGAGTGAACCCCGGGACCATCCAGGCGGTGGGGCCGGTGTTGCCGCTGAACGGGGAACTGTACCCGTGCCCGCCCGCCACCGAGGCTGCCACCCGGCCTGTCTCCCAGGCAAACTCGAAGTGGTGATTGACGGCCGTGACGCGATAGGTGTGGGCCAGGGTGATGTAGGCCACCCGCACCAGGAATGCCGTCCAGAAGATCGCCCGCGGCGCGCGAAAGCGGTCTTCAGAACAAGGCGCGGCTGGCGGGCTCATGAAATCCACTTTAATAGGCGCAGAATCCCCATCTCCGCCGCCCGCGAGTGGGCTGACACATTCTCCCGCGCCAGAATCTCCTCGCGGTTCTCCGCATAGTACCGGTAAGCCACGGTGAGCATCTCGCTGTTGGTCACCGTCGGCCGCCATCCCATCGCCTCGCGGATGCGGGTAGTGTCGAAGACGAAATCCTCGGCAATCATCCGGTAGTGATAGGGTCCCAGCGGCGAAATCTTCAGCCTGTGCGCCAGGCGCATGGCAGCCAGCGTCGGCCCTTTGGGCAACGACCGGACCCGCGAGCGGCTGCCGGCCTCGGCGATGACGGCCTCGTAGCACTCCCGCAGGCTGGGAACGTTGTCGCTGCCCACGTGGAATGTGCCTGAACCTGCAAAATCCACTGCCTGCACGCATGCCTGCGCCAAATCGCCTGCATAAATGAACTGGTAGCGGTTGCCGCCCGAGCCAACCACCCATACCGTCTTGTTCTCGCGAATGAACTCAAACAGAATCGCCAGCAGTCCCAGCCGCCCGCTGTCGATGATCGTGGGGCTGCGCAGAATCACCACATCCAGCCCGTCCTCAAACTGGTGGAGCAGCTTTTCGCCTTCCAGCTTGGACTCCCCGTAGACCTCTACCGGAGCGGGCGGATCGTCTTCCCGCACCGGGCGGCCCATGTTGCTGGCCCACAGGCAATTGCTTGAAGTGAACACCAGCTTCCGCACCCCAGCCTCGCGCGCGCACCCGGCAATCACGCCGGTTCCGTCCACGTTGCTGGTCCACAGCAGTTCGCGGTTCATGCGCCCGTGCGCCAGCATCGCGGCAATATGAAACACGGCGTCGAACTTGTGCGCGGTAAAGACGGCCCGCATAGCCTCTTCGTCGCGAATGTCTGCCTGCACGCTGGTGAGCGCGGGATGCCGGGCCGTGTCCGGCACCAGGTCCACGCTGACCACCTCGGCGCCGTCAGCCAGCAGCCTGCTCTTGAGAATGCCGCCAAAGAAGCCGGCCCCGCCGGTAACCAGAAATTTAGCCATGGCCGTTCCCGTTCCGCGCCCTTTCCTTGCCCCCGGACCGCGGCCCGCAAAGGCCGGTCCAATTCGTCCCCATCATAGCATTTTGCGGATAAGCTCCAATCAAATCAATAATTTGAAAGAGGAAATCCGGGCATGCTTCCTCAGCGCTGCGCCGGAACGACATAGAAAAGAATGGCAAAGTAGTGGGCCACGCTGCCGGCCAGCACAAACACATGCCAGGTGGCGTGGAAGTAGCGCAGCCGGTCCAGTGCAAAGAACACGATCCCCAGCGTGTACGCCAATCCGCCCGCCGCCAGCCACATCACCCCGCGCCAGCCGATCGCATGGGCCAGTATGCCGGCCGCAAAGGCCCCAAACCAGCCCTGAAACAGGTACACCAATGCCGACGCCACGGCAAAGCGGCCCAGCGCGAAGCTCTTGAAGATCACCCCGGTCACGGCCAGCGACCATTCAACGCCGAAAATAAACCATCCCAGGGGCCCATGGAGCGAGACCAGCGTGAAAGGCGTGTAGGTGCCGGCAATCAGCAGGTAGATGGCCGAGTGGTCCAGCACCTGAAACACGTCCCGCGCCCGCGTCCTCACCAGCGAGTGGTAGAGCGTCGAGCACACGTAAACCAGCACCAGCGTAATGCTGAACACGGTGCAGCTCGCCACCAGCCAGGCCGTTCCCCGCATCGACGCGGCAATCAGATAGATGACGCCCGCCACCGCCAGAACCGCCCCTATTCCGTGCGTGATGGCGTTGGCCAGAATGTCGCCCAGTTTAAGGTGGGTTTCCACAGGTTGATGATAAAACGCGCACCGCCCACAGCAACAGAAGACGCCTTCTCTCGAATCACCGGCAACGATGGGGAGGGGAGGAGACAATGAGGAATCGCAAGCTGCGGCTGCGACGGATTCCAGGCCACAAGATGCCACGCTGCCGCGAGCAGCGCCCGCGCGCCGCAAGCAAGCATAGACCGCCTCATCCGCGGCAGTTATGATCCGGAGAGGCTTCGGTTATGAGCAAAGAGCAAAATGTCGCCGCCGTGGCACGCCAATTTCAAGTCTGCGGCGAATTCTTTGCCGCTACTCCCTACGGCAGCGGCCACATCAACGACACCTGGTGCGCCGTCTTCGATCAGGCGGGCGTGCCGGTGCGTTCCATCTTGCAGCGTATCAACACCAACATATTCAGGAACCCCGTCGCCCTCATGGAGAACATCCGGCGCGTGACGGCGCATCTGGCCGCGCAGGAATCAGGCGAGCCGGACTGCGGCCGGCGCGTTCTCACACTTATTCCCGCGCGCAACGGGCAGGCCTGGCACGTGGATGCGGAGGGCAACTATTGGCGTGCGTATCGCTTCGTCGAGGGGGCCAGCGCGTATGATGCCGTCGAGTCCACGGAGCAGGCGTTTCAGGCGGCCAAAGCGTTTGGACGATTCCAGAAACTGCTCGCCGGCCTGCCCGCGCCCCGATTGCACGATACCATCCCGGACTTTCACCACACCCCGAAGCGATTCATGGCGTTGGAGCAGGCAATTGCCGCGGACGTGGCCGGCCGCGACCTCCTGGCCAAGCCGGAGATCGCATTCGCCTTCGCGCATCAATCCATCGCCGGCGTTTTGCTGGATGCAAATCTGCCGGAGCGCGTCACCCACAACGACACCAAATTCAACAACGTCCTGCTCGACGACGCCACGGGCGAAGGCCTCTGCGTCATTGACCTCGACACCGTCATGCCGGGATTGGCGCTTTACGATTTCGGCGACATGGTGCGCACCACGACCAGCCCGGCCCAGGAAGATGAGCGGGATCTCTCCCGTGTGACCATGCAGTTCCCCATGTTCGAGGCGCTGGCGCGCGGTTATCTCTCCGAGGCCGGCGATTTCCTGACGCACGCGGAGAAGCAACACCTTGTCTTCTCCGGCAAATCGATCGCGTTCGAGCAAGGTGTCCGGTTCCTCGCCGACTATCTGGCAGGCGACACGTATTACAAGGTGCATCGCGACGGACACAACCTTGACCGTTGCCGGACGCAGTTCAAACTGGTCGAGTCCATCGAGCACCAGGAGGAAAGAATGGAGCGGCTGGTGGAGTCAATTGAATAGCGATCGGCCTCGAGGAAATCTGTTGCGGAATGTCCAATAGCCCAGGCAAACAATGCCGGGCAAGGCAACATTGCAGCTTTCGCTCGCAGTGCTCCAGCGCTCAACCTCGTACTTGCGCGCGAATACCTCCAGTTTCTCGGGATTGCGGCCGAGAAGCACCGGGTCCGGCAAAATCCGGCGGCCGTCTTGCAACTGAACCCCTCCCTGCCGGCGGATGGCGACGATGGAGCGTTCCAAATGCTGCTGTGTGCCCATGCGTCCGGTGACTCCATTCATGATGATGCCGACTTTGTCCACGGGCCTGAGCCTCCTCTTGCGCCGTGGTCCTTTTGCACAAGGGCCAATATCGAGCTTCAACCTATCGGATAAAAACGAATTGACACAATCAAAAAGGCGAAGAGAATATACCATAAGCAAAACAAAGCAACAATCAGAACTACGAACGAAGAAAGAATGACAAATCATGCAACGTTTTCGCGTCCTCAGCCACGACAGGGGCGAAAAGCGTTTCTTCAAGGAGGAAGCGCATGAATTCACGGCGAGCGATTTTCTGGCTGATGTGTTGCGGCATGGCGATCTTCACTCTATCGGCGGCCGCTGAAAAGGAGCATCGCACCACGCTGTCTTTGGATGGCCAGTGGGATGTTGAGGACAGCACCGGCGCCAATGAGATGCCGAAGACCTACCATCACACGACGCCGGTTCCGGGGCTCACACACTCGGCGCTCCCGGCGTTCCCCGATGTGGATCAGTACCAGACGCGGCAATTGCTCTCCAATCTTGTGGAGCAAGGCCGGTATGACAAAGCGGAGTACGACAAGCTCGGCGATGCGCGCGGCATCTCGCACCAGCAGCGAAATTATTTCTGGTACCGGAAGACGTTTCAGGCGCCGGCTCAGGAAGAGGTAGCTCTGCTGAAGGTGAACAAGGCGCAGTTCAGCGCGGTGGTGTACTTGAACGGCATGCGCATCGGCGAACATGACCCGTGCTTTACCGCCGCTTACTTCGATGTCACGCAAGCGATCCGCTGGAATGCAATGAACGAGTTAGTCATTCGAATCGGGGCGCATCCGGGCGTGCTGCCGGCCAATGTCTCGCAAGGAACCGACTTCGAAAAGAACCGCTGGACACCGGGCATTTATGACGATGTGAGCCTGATGGCGATGAACAATCCGGTGATTTCCACCGTGCAGGTGGCGCCGCAACTGGCGAGTTCGAGCATCCTGGTGCAGACTGAGCTGCGCAACTACACAGACCACGCGGTGACGGCCACAGTTGAGCAGCAGGCGTTCGAGTGGAAGTCTCGCGCGGCGTCCTCGGCAATAGTCGCGACGCAGGTTGAAGTGCCTGCCCGCGGCGCGAAAACCGTAACGCAGACTGTCCCCATGCCAAAGGCGCACCTGTGGACTCCCGAGGACCCGTTCCTGTATCAGGTGGCTACCAGTACGTCGGGCGACGATGTTACAACGCGTTTTGGAATGCGTGAGTTTCGCTTCGATACGGTAACGCAACGTGCCTACTTGAACGGGCGGCCGTATTTTCTGCGCGGATCGAACATTACGCTGCACCGCTTTTTCGAAGATCCGGATGTGGGCACGCTCCCCTGGGATGAAGCGTGGCTGCACCGTCTGCTGGTGGAGATTCCGAAGCAGTTACACTGGAACGCCTTCCGTTTCTGCATCGGCCCGGTGCCCGACCGGTGGCTTGAGATAGCCGACGAGAACGGCTTGCTGATCCAGAACGAGTACATGGTGTGGGTTGGCCATCCCAGTTGGACCACGTACCAGGGTTCCTACGACACCAAAGAGATGATCGCCGAGTACAGCGAGTGGATGCGCGACAACTGGAACCATCCCAGCGTGGCCATCTGGGACGCGACCAACGAATCATGGCTGCCGCAGTTTACCAGCACCATCATTCCCGCGGTGCGAAATCTGGATCTATCGAACCGCCCGTGGGAGAACAGCTACAATTCACCGGCAGGCGCGGACGATCCAGTGGAAGACCATCAATACCTGTTTTACGAAACGGCCATGGGCGACGCGCCGGCCAAGGGTGGGCAACGTCCGTTCCAGATGACCGATCTGGAGTCGATGATGGGCCCCGCCCCCAGCGGCTCAACCAGCAAGACCGGCCACGCCATGATTCTGAATGAGTACGGCTGGCTGTGGCTGAACCGCGATGGCACGCCGACGCTGCTGACGCAGAAACTGTATCCCAGGCTGCTGGGCGACCGGAATACGACGGAGAACCGCTTCGCGCTGCAAGCCTATTTGCTGGGCGGGGAGACTGAATTCTGGCGGGCCTACCGGCGCTATGCGGGCGTGCTGCATTTTGTCTACCTGACGGCCAGCGATCCCAAGGCGTTTACGTCCGACCACTTCAGCGACCTGAAGAATCTGAAGTTGGAACCGCATTTCCAGAAGGCGATGGAAGAGGCTTTCAATCCTTTGGGCGTGTATTTGAACTTCTGGCAGCCGTCATTGAACACTGCTGAACCGCGTGACTATACGATTGCCATGGTGAACGATGAAGACCGGCCGCGGACGGGAAAACTGCGGCTGGTATTCACGGATGCCGCGGGCAAGGAAGCCGCGGCTGAGGAGGAGCCGTTCTCGCTGGCGCCATTGGGAGCACAATCCTACGCGATGACGCTGAAGGCTCCGGCAGCGCCGGGCGAATACTCGCTGCAGGCGATTGCGACAGCGGAAGATGAGCTCACGCATCCTACGATCTCGCGCCGGGATGTTACCGTACGGGCGGCCGCGGCGGAAAAGTGACGTGAATAATCCTGATGGCGAGGAGCGGTTGATGATCGATCGCAGAGATTTCATGAAAACCAGTGCGCTGGTTTCAGTCGGCGGCTTGCTGGGTTACAGTCACGCGCCGGGGCAAATCGCGGGTGGTACGCGAATCGCAATCCGCATGCTATCCGCCGATAGTGTAAAGACGCGCCTTGCGGCGCGGGAACTGTCGAGCGGACTGCGCATGTTGAACTCCGCTGATGAAGTGAGACTGACCCGGGAAAGCGGCGCGGCAATTGAACTGAAACTCACGGTGGATGCCTCGCGCTTCAAAGGTGCTGAAGACTATGAAATCGTCCGCTCAGGTCAGGGCGCCGCTTTCCATGCTGCCAGCGAACAGGCCTTGCTTTACGCGGTATTCGACTTTCTGGAGCGGCAAGGCGTGGTCTTCGGCATCGACGGCACGACGGCGCCTATCGATCGTGCTGCTCAATTGCGTCTGCCGGAGCAGGGCCAGTCTTGGACGGCCTCGCCGCGCTTTGCCGTCCGCGGACTTCTGCCCTGGCCCGACTTTCTCAACTGCATCAGCATCTATAACGATGAGGATTTCAAGGCATATTTCGCGAGCATGTTGCGCATGCGCTTCAATATGTTCGGAATGCATGTTTACACTGAGAACGCTCCCGGTCCGCAGGCCGAGTCTTACCTTTCGTTTGACTTTGCCGGCAGCGGTCACGGGGCGACGCTTGAAGATACAACCATGACGAGTTGGGGGTATCTTCCCCAACGGACTTCGACGTTCAAGATGGGCGGGGCGCGTTTCTTCGACACGGATACTTTCGGGGCCGACGCCACGCGGCTGGGCGCGGACACCTGGGACATTGCGCGGCGCACAACTGCGATGCTGAGCGCCGCGTTCAGCTTTGCCGGGGCGCTTGGAATCCGCACCGGCATTGGGTTTGAGCCGTATCGGAACCCGGCTGAGATCGTTCGCGCGCTGCCGCCTGAGGCCATTTCGCATCCCGGCGGCTTCATGGAGTCACGGACGGCCCGGGATCTTTTGGAGCGCAGGCTGGCCGACCTTCTGGAGCGCTATCCCATGGTCGATTATGTCTGGCTCTGGGAGGACGAAAACGCTAACTGGGAGGGCCGCGCCAGGAATGTGCCGCTCTCGATTACGCCCTTTGTTCAGGCCCGTGATTTTCTCAAACAGCATGCACCCGGCAAGCGGTTGGTGCTGGCAGGATGGGGCGGGGTAACTCGCCATTTCGAGTCCTTGCATCAGCGGCTGCCTGAAGACATTGTTTTCTCGGCATTGAGCGACTCGCTCGGCTGGGACCCGGTCAACGAGGCTTTCGGCAAGCTGGGCGGCCGTGAGCGTTGGCCGATTCCCTGGATCGAGGATGATCCTTCCATGTGGTTTCCGCAGTTTCGCGCCAGCCGCTTTCAGACGGACATGAAACGGGCGCAGGATTTCGGCTGCCAGGGAATGCTCGGCATTCATTGGCGCCACCGCATCATCGACCCCACGGCTACCTTTCTGGCCCGTGCCAGTTGGAACGGCGAGCTGACTGCGCCGGCTCACTACCACAGTTTCTGCGCGGCACAGGCCTCGGGAGAGCGCGCGGAAAAGCTGGCAACGCTCTTCTACGACTGCGATCACAATCAAGCGATCTCCTCGACGTTTCTTGGGAGCTATGACATGGCGGGGTACGCCAATCGCATTGAGCTCACCGGCGACTACTCCGAAGCCTTCGACTATGCGGCAACAGAACCCGATCCCGCGGTTCTATCAACCCAGCGCGCCACCGCCGAACGGTTTCGCCAACTGGCATCGGAGGCCGCGACGGCCCGGGAGCGGGATCGCGTCGGTTACTTCGCGGGCTTTGTCGGCTTCATGGTTCCCTACTGCGATGCTCTTGAGACAGCGCACCAGCTTGACGCGGTGTTGCGGCGGGCAGTGGAGATGAGAGCCGCGGGCAAGCAGGATGCAGGGCGCACTGAGGTGGTGCAACACGGCATTCCGCTGTGGCTTGCCATGGCACCGCAGGTGCGAGAGGCCATGATTCAGTTTCAGGGCGTGATTGCCACGCGCAACGATCAGGGTCAGCTTGCGTCCATGCAAAACAAGTTTGTCCGCATCGCTCTCGAGAGGCTCCGTCTTTCCATCAAGGAGTTTGTCGATGAGTTGCCGCCGGAAATGGACCATGCTTATGCGGCGGCCATTGCCCCCGAAGCCGGCGCCCGGCCCCGTCTCTTCATTCCCACTCGGCCGTCGCTTATGAGGCCGGGGGAATCTCTGCGCATCTTCATCGTCGCTCCTGCTCTGGAAGAAGGCGGCGCGGTGAAGTTGCATACGCGCCGCCAGGGCGCGCTACCATGGCAGACTTTCACCGCCGTTCACGCAGGCCGCGATGTATATGTCTCGCAACTTGGACCGTTTGATGCAGTGGATGGAACCATCGAGTATTACGCAACGGCAACCGGCAAGCCCCAGCCACTCTCTGACCCTCCGCAGGCGCCGGTGAACGTGTACACAATGAACCTGTTGGCATGACTTGAATTGTCAAAGGGCGTGAACGGTAGGAAACGCAACGCCGGCAGCCGTTTACGGCTGGCTCTTGAATCCAGTTTCAATCAGGTCGATGAGGCAGTGGATCAGAAACTGATGGGCCTCCTGAATGCATGCCGCGGCTTGTTGCACGTTGGCCTGATGAAACTGTTATAGATAAGGTTGCACCGCGACACACGTGCCACTCGATGTGGAAGGAGCGAAGGGACTGTCAGCGTGAGTTGGAATCAAACCTACTTCCTGTTCGGACATGGGCTGGGCTTCTCGGTCCTGCTGGCGGCGTTGCCCATCTTCACGCTGTTGTTTCTGCTCGGCGTCCTGCGCAAACCGGCATGGATCGCTGGACTTGCGGGCCTTGCCGTCACCATCGTCCTCGCCGTAGGGATCTATCGCATGCCTCCGGTTACCGCCATCAGCGCGGCCGCAAATGGAGCGGCGTTCGGCCTGTTTCCAATCTCGTGGATTGTGTTCTGGGCGATCGCACTGTTCCGGGTGACATTGGAGACCGGTCAATTCGAAATCATCAGGGATTCAATTGGGAGGCTGACCTCCGATTCTCGCCTGCAGGCGCTTTTGATCGCCTTCGCATTCGGCGCATTTCTTGAAGGAGCCGCTGGATTTGGAACTCCCGTCGCCATAGCGGCCACGATGCTGATCGGCCTCGGCTTTTCGCCCTTCAGCGCCTCCGCTATCTGCCTGCTGGCAAATACCGCGCCGGTCGCATTCGGCTCGATAGGAATTCCGATCTTCACCCTGGCGGGAACCACCGGCTTGCCTCTCGAGAAGCTGAGCGCGGCGATCGGTCTCATCCTCACTCCGATGTGTTTTTTTATTCCCGCCTACCTGATCGTCGCCATTGGAGGCTTTGATTCGCTCTCCGGCATCCTGCTGCCAACCCTGTTGGCCGGCTCGACCTTTGCCGTCGTACAGTTTCTAGTCTCCACTTATCTCGGCCCTCAACTTACGGATATTCTGGCCGCGCTCGCGGCCATGGCCGCTCTTGTTCTCTATATTCGGTTCCTGCATCCAACAAGCACCGGAAAGGAAGCGGTAGCGCCTGGAAATCGTTTTGCCCGCATGACTGCGACGGGCGAAATCGGCTCCGGCTCCGGACCGGAGCGCAGGGTTATCCCGGACCATGGGGTCGCTGCGGTTCTCCATGCGTGGATGCCCTATGGAATTCTCGTGATTTGTGTTCTGTTATGGGGATGGGCTCCTGTTCATGCTGCATTAAACAGATTCACTCTCCTCCTTCCATGGCCCTTTTTGCATGAAGTAGTGCAGCGCATGCCCCCCATAGTCTCTTCGCCTGCGCCGTATCCCGCGATATTCAACCTGAATTGGCTCTCTGCATCCGGCACGGCCTGCATGATCGCCACATTGCTATCTGCACTTTGCTTGAAGATGAAGCCCCGGGATTTTGCCCACTTACTGGCTGGAGTGATGCGTCAACTCCGTCTGCCTACGGTCACGGTCGCCTCCGTCCTGGCCATTGCGTTCCTGATGAACTACTGCGGTGCAACGGCGACGCTCGGACTTGCTTTTTCCGCCACCGGCGCCATGTTTCCCTTTTTCAGCGCTCTGCTGGGTTGGGTTGGAGTGTTTCTCACAGGGTCGGATACTTCCGCCAATGCCCTTTTCGGCAGCCTGCAGGTTGTGACGGCGAACCGGCTGGGATTCGATCCGGTCTTGATGGCTGCCGCAAACTCATCCGGCGGGGTGATGGGCAAGATGATCAGCCTGCAAACGATCGCCATCGCTGCGGCTGCTACCGGTCTGTCGCAACCGGACGAGGCGAAGCTTTTCCGGTTCACGTTGAAGCACAGCATCCTGCTGGCCAGCATCGTCGGCTGCGTGGCCCTGCTTCTCGCCTATGCATTTCATTTCAGATGGAAATAGAGGTGTTTATAAGCGCCGGAGCAAAAACAGACCACTGTCTCACTGGATTCCTTTCTCGATCGAATCACAATGGCGAGCGGCTTTTACTTCTACCCCAGCGACGAAGGCCTGTCGCCGGGGACCCGAAGGAAAAAGGCACTTGGCGGGCTTGCCTTCGAAGTACCTCTACTCTGGTTCCGCTGTAGGGTCTCAAGCTCGGCGCCAGTCTGCTCATCAGGGGCTACGGCCAGTCGTCCCATCGGTCCCCATGGCGCCGCTCACTCCAGCCGAAAGCGCCCTCGAAGTGCACGAACTCCTTCTCTTCCCCCGGCACAAGGTAAACGCTGAGTATGTCGAAGCGGACGGGCGGGCGAGTCTCCATGGGCAACTGGCGCACGTAATGGCGAGCCAGCCGGTGGAGGGTATTGCGCTTGTGCCCGTCGACGCGTACCTCGGCGGGGGCAATGTCATGGGCGGTGCGGGTCTTCACTTCGACGAAACACAGCACCGGCCCCTGCCAGGCGATCAGGTCGATATCGCCGCGCAAGTTACCCGAGGACCAGCGCCGCGCCACCACCCTGTAGCCCTTGCGCCGCAGATGGAAGAGGGCCGCGGTCTCGCCTTCGATGCCGGTGGCCAGGTGGGCGGCAAGGCCTGCTTCCTCGCCGCGCCGGCGCGCCACCCATTCCAGCCCGGCCAGTGAACGCTCCAGCAAATCGATCCGCTTCTGCTCCAACCATCCCATGGCAAACCATTCTCGTCCGGATGGGCGAAAGGCGCAAATCCTGCAAAGCGGGGCCGGCGGATTTGTCAAGTTCAGGCTGTCGCAACCTCGAGCGCGGCTGCGTGCTCGTGTTCCTTTTCGACCTGCGTCAGAGCCTCTTCGAGAATGTCGAGGGCGACTGTGGCTTCCTGCTCGCTGACGATGAGCGGGGGGCAAATGCGCAGTGAGGTTTCGCCGCAACCGAGAATCATCAGGCCGCGCTCGAAGGCCAGGGTTTCCACGCGGTTGCGCAGTGCGGTGGCGGGTTCGCGGGTAGTCTTGTCCTTCACCAGCTCGATGCCGATCATCAGGCCGCGCCCACGCACATCGCCTACCAGCGGATGGCTTTCCTTCCAGCCGCGCAGGCGCTCGAGGATAAACTCGCCTACGCGGGCGGCGTTGCCCATCGCCTCGCGCTCGATAATGTCCATGGTGGCCAGCGCCGCGGCGATGGAGACCGGGTTGCCGCCGAAGGTGGAGGCGTGGGAGCCGGGGACCCAGTCCATGATTTCGGCACGGCTCATGCAAACTCCAAGGGGCATGCCGCTGGCGATGCCCTTGGCCATGCAGACGATATCCGGCTCCACGCCGGAGTGTTCGATGGCCCACCACTTGCCGGTGCGGCCGGCGCCACACTGCACCTCGTCTACCACCAGAAGGATGCCGTGGCGGTTGCAGATAGCGCGCAGTTCGCGAAGGAAGTTGTCGGGCGCAACAACGTAGCCGCCTTCGCCCTGGATAGGCTCGATGAAGACGGCGGCCACCTCTTCGGGCGGGAGGATAGTCTTGAAGAGCTTTTCCTCGATGTAGCGCGCGCAGCCTAGGCTGAAGGCTTCCTCTTCCTGCGGGCCGCCCGTGCAGCCGCGATAGGCATAGGGAAACCGGATGTGGGTTACGCCCGGGACCATGGGCGAGAAGCGGCGCTTCTGCTGGGGTTTGGAGCCAGTGAGCGAGAGTGCGCCCATGGTGCGGCCATGGAAGGCGCCAAAGAACGAGATCACCTGTTGCCGGCCAGTGTGGTAGCGGGCCAGCTTGAGCGCGCACTCAATGGCTTCAGCGCCGGAGTTGCCGTAGAAGAACTTGTGCGGGCCAGGCATGGGAGCCACGGCGGAGAGCCGGTCAGCCAGATCGGTCAGAGGCTCGTTGTAGAAGTCCGTTCCGGAGATGTGGATCAGCTCGGCCGCTTGCTTCTGGATGGCTGCGACTACCTCGGGGTGGCAGTGGCCGGTGGAAACCACGGCAATGCCTGCTGCGAAGTCGAGAAACTCGTTGCCGTCGACGTCTTCCACACGGATGCCGCGACCGCGCCGGGCCACCAGCGGATAAGAGCGGGTATAACTGGGCGAGATGAGCCGGCTGTCGGCTTCGACGGCTGCCTGGGCCTTGGGTCCTGGCAGGGGCGGGTGGAGTTTAGGCCCGTATTGCGCGTATAGCTCTTGCTTGGTCATGTTCTTGTCTCCTCGGCAGATTCGATGGCGTGGCCGTGAATGCACGGATATTGGTATGCGGCCCGGCCACGGACCCCAGCATGTGGGATCATCCAGTTCTGCTCGCCCGCAAGGGGCGAGAAGAGGCAGGCGGGTCCGGCGCGGCGGACGGCGGACCGGTATTAATCGCTGGCGAAGAGGCTAGGTCGAGTGCGGGTGGGCAGCACGCGAAGGTGCTTCCGCGGGCAGATGCTGCGTGCGCGCGACCGCGACCAGCGCCTGTTGGCCGGTGCAAGCAGTCCGTTCGTGGCGTGCCTGTGCATGGGAAACCCGCTGGGCTGAGCATAGCACGCACTGCCAGTGCTTTTCCATGACGGACGATCGTCCAGAACCGTCGAAGGTCTCGAGAGCAGGCTCGGCAAGCGCCTTGCGGGGAGCATTGCGGCTGAAAGGACGGGCAAGGGATTCACTCATTCGCCGCAAGAACTGGGAGGCGGCTGAATCCACACAGGCTAGGATGGAATCATCTCCATGGTGGACTCAACAGCGCAGACAGCCCAACCGGAACAGAGAGCGGCCACAACGGCCTCAATCGTATTGGCGTTTGCCAGCGTCTACTTTTTCTGGGGCTCGACCTATACGGCCATTCGCATTGGCGCAGCCGATATGCCGGCGCTGCTGCTGGCGGGGACGCGATTTCTGATTGCCGGTGCGATTCTGCTTGCCTGGTGCCGCTGGCGCCGGCTGCGCCTCGCCTGGCCTCCGAAGACCATGGCGCTGCTAGGGCTTATCGGGTTGCTGTTGCTGGGCGGTGGCAACGTGGGCCTGGTGTATGCCGAGGAAACGGTCCCCAGCGGCCTGGCTTCGCTTGTGCTGGCGGTGATTCCGCTGTATGTGGCATTGATCGAGATGATGCTGCCGGGCGGCGAACCCCTGCCGATAAGGGGCTGGCTGGGCATGGCGCTGGGCTTTGCCGGGCTTGCCGCGCTGGTTTGGCCCTCGCTGCGAAGTGGGTTGGCCGGGGACCGCACGCGCCTGCTGGCCCTGGGAGTGCTGCTGGCCGGCGCGTTTTCCTGGACCATGGGCAGCATCTTATCCCGGCGCGCGCGGTTGCCGGTAAACAGTTTTGTGGCTGCCGCCTGGCAGATGCTGGCAGCGGGCGTCTTCAGTACTGCGCTGGGCACAGTGCTGGGCCAGTGGCCGCAATTCCATCCGACTGCCAGCGCGATCGGGTCGCTGGCGTATCTGATCACCGGAGGCTCCCTGCTGGGCTACACCGCGTTCATCTACCTCATCGAGCACGTGCCGGTGACCAAGGTATTCTCGTATGCCTATGTGAACCCGGTGGTTGCAGTGCTCTTGGGAATCTTGCTGCTCCACGAGCGGCCGGAAGCGGCGGAGTTTGCCGGTATGGCTGGAATCGTGGTGGCCGTGTTTATGCTGACCACGGCGCAGGTGAAGGCAAAGGGCAAGCCGCGGCCTGTCGAAGAACGCGAACAAATGCCGCCGGATTAAAACGGCCAACAAAAGTTCCAGGTTCAAGCCATCTCCGTCAAGCTTCGTTCCCTCACGGAGTCGTCGTGGAAGCATCCAAAAATGCGTCCAAAAAACACGCTTTTTGCCCTGAAAAAGCGGGGTTTTGGCATAGAATGACAGCCTTCAGCCATACATTCCGCTCCCATTTGATCCCCTGCAGGGCTACCTTCACGAACCTTGGAAAGCCGGCAGCGAGTTTGTCGGCCTATAGGCCCACACCGGCGGCATGAAACGTGGCCTTTGAGGCATACGTTCACCATCAGGACGGGGTCTTGGGGCAGGTCATTTTCAACGCCCTACTTGAGAAACAGAACTGAAGCCGCAGAGGCGATCCCAAGCAGGGAGAAGACGATGCCGAGATACCAGTAGATGCGGGTGCGGGTGAGGAGAGTAACCGAAGTGATAACCAGGCCGATCTCCAGCAGGGCCTCGCCGAGATCGAAGCGGTTGGCGCGGGCCTCGGCCTGCTCGACCTTGGCTTCAAATACCTCGGCCTTTTCCTTGTCGTCTTTCAGCTCATCGGTCCACTTGGCTTGGTGGTCGGCATAGGACTTGGCGATCTTTTTGGCGGCGTCCTTGTCGGCGATGGTCACCACGCCGAGCAGATCGGAGGTCAGGGCGGTGTCGTTGGAGCGAATCTTGTGGGCCTGGTATTCGTTCCACTGGTCGCTGGCCTTGGCCTGGTCGAGGATGGCCTCGGTGTGGGTGCGATGACCGAGCACCGTGACAACCGCCACCAGCACGGCCAGCACAGCCATGGTAAAGGCGACCGGGCGCAATGTGGATTCGTGCTCGGCGTGCTCGGCTTGTTCCTGCAACTCCTGGGCTTCATTGGGTTCCATGGGGACGATCTCCTGATTGGTTGGGGTGTGGGGAATGGGCTATTTCCGCTTCCAGCGGACGCCGTCTTTGGAATCTTCTATCACGATGCCCTTCTCCGCTAACTCGTTGCGAATCTGGTCGGCGCGGGCGAAGTTGCGCTGCTTCTTGGCCTGGGTGCGCTGGGCTACCAGGGCATCGATGGCTTCATCGGTAAGCGATTGGCGGGCAAGCAGTTCGGGGGCCACGTCGGCAAGGCGGCCGGACTGCGCGGCCCATTCGAGGGCGCGGCGCGTGGGCTCGGCGTCATGGTCCTCGATCACGTCGAAGACCGCGTCAAAACCGGCCAGAACGGCGAGAATCGCGTCGCGGTCCGCGGCAAAAAGCTGTCCCTGGTCGATGGACGTGTTGGCGGCGCGGAGGAGGTCGAAGATGGGGGCGCGGGCTTCGGCGGTGTTCAGATCGTTGGCGAGCGCGGCCAGGTAGTCTGCTTGCGCTGTTTCAGCGGCGGACTGGAGCGCGGGGCTTGCGCCGGGAGGAAAATTGCCCTGGGTGAGGCGCTGGTGGAAGGTCCGCAGCCGCTCGATGGCGTTGGTGGCTTCAATGAGGCCGTCGAAAGTGAAGTTGAGCTGATGGCGGTAGGGGACCGAAATCAGCGCCATACGAATGGCCGAGGCTTTGTAGCCCTTGATGAGCAGGTCGCGGAGGGTAAAGAAGTTGCCCTCGCTCTTGGACATTTTGCGCCCGTCGACGAGCAGGAAGCGGACGTGCATCCAGTGGCGGGCAAAGGGCTTATGGGTAACGCTCTCGCTCTGGGCAATCTCGTTTTCGTGGTGCGGGAACATCAGGTCCTCGCCACCGGCGTGAAGGTCGAAGCTGTCGCCGAGGTACTCCATGGCCATGGCGGAGCACTCGATGTGCCAGCCGGGGCGGCCGCGGCCGATGGCGGTATCCCAGGAGGTTTCGCCGGGTTTGGCGGCTTTCCAGAGGGCAAAGTCGCGGGCGGAGTCTTTCTCGTACTCGTCCAGATCGACGCGGGCGCCGTCTTCCATGCCGCTCAAGTCCTTTTTGCTCAGCTTTCCGTAGTCGGGGAAGGCGGCGAGGCGGAAGTACCAGGAGCCGTCTTCGGTCCGATAGGCGGCGCCGGCGGCGGCGAGGCGCTGGATCAGTTCGACCATGCGGGGAATGTGCTCGGTGGCGCAGGCGATGATCTCGGGGCGCTCCACGCGGAGGGCTTCAAGATCCTCAAAAAAAGCCTCTTCGAAGCGGGCCGTGTACTCGTGGATGGAGATGCCGAGGGCGGCGGCGTTGTGGATGATGCGGTCGTCGACGTCGGTGATGTTCATGACGTGGCGGACGGGGGTTCCGGTGAGCTTGAGAAAACGGCGGAGGACGTCTATCTGCAAGAAGGTACGGAAGTTGCCGATGTGGCCGTAGTCGTAGACAGTGGGGCCGCAGGCGTACATGCGCAGGGCCTTGCCGTCCATGGGGACGAGATCGTCGAGTTGTCCGGTAAGGGTGTTGAAGAGGCGGAGGGTCATCGGTCCTTGGTCGAGCTGCCTGCTCATCAATGCTGGTGAAAACCGGCGTTTTTTGGGCCCTTTCGATTGTAGCAAGACAGGGATCAGGAATCAGGGATCAGGCGCCTGGAAGACGAAGCTGGTGATCTATGCGCAGGAGATTTTGCGGGAGTTGACAGAGGAAGAGGCCACGAATCCGGAGGCGAAGCGATCAGACGGTCTGGCTACCGCAGGATGCGCCAAACCTGCCAGATGGCGTAGAGGAAGAATGCCGCTGCTGCTTCCAGGCCAATTGCCATCATGGCGGCTTTCGCGCCCTTGAGGCCTTCCGCAGTCGATATATACAGGCCGTCCGCTTCCCTGGTGAAAGCAGAGTCTTCGCACAGGGAAGACGCCAATTCGGGCAGGGAACAAGCATCAGTGGTTATAGAGGCTCTAAATTCTTCAACTTCGGCCTGTTTGAGAACTTGGGTAGCCACTTTGATTCCCCCCTTCTGAGAGTTTTATCGGCAGAACAATGAGCCTGTTCCAGCTTTTCCCGCCAAACTCTCCGCACGGCGGGTCAAACCCCCGACTGGAGTTGCACTTTCCCATGGGATACGACGGGGCAATCAGGGGACCAAACGTGAATCCTCATTCAACTCTTTGGGAGCAAGCGCCTTGACCAAAAAACGAACCCTTGCCCCGCCACTCCCGATGATGCATTTATTACCCGACCGGGCAAGGATTGGATGTTCTAAGTTGAACAGGATGTAGAAAAATGTTCCGGGGAAATGGCCGTCGCCCCTTGGGATGGGCATGGTGGGTGACGGGAATCAGGGGCCGTCGCTGGGGAGGGGTAGAGCGGTTCTCCGGTTTTCCCGGCATTCCAAGCGGCATGCAATGTGAGCTTTTCTTAATGAAAAAACACTTAGCGGATTGGATTCTCCCTGGCGGCAATTGGAGACCTGCGCTCAGGATGACATACGTGGAGGGCGCGGCGGGCGATGTGCCGGAATGGCGAAAGACTATAAAGGGCTGTAAATATGGGTATCCCACCCTAGCCGCAAAAATCCGCCGCGGCGGACGGCGAGGATGGGGCACCCGGCACCCGGCGGTGAAGCAAGGGGGAGGCGTGGCCTTGCGGGGCGGGCTGGGGCTTTCGATAATCAAGGGTGGGCGTACGCTCAAGGGGTAAATGCGGGGCGAAGCGGCGGGGGAGGATGGAGATGGAGGACGACAGGGCTTATCCAGTCGAGACCCATCCGGACCAGAGCCATCCGGACCAAACACATCCAGTCCAAAGCCATCCGGAGCTGACACATCCGGCCGGGGAGCAGGGAGGACGGGCCGGGCGGCTTGAGGCCTGTCGAAGGGCTTATGCCGATCAGATCGCGGAGCAGGCGGGCATTGATCCAGGGAGCGAGATTGCGGCGGCCCTGGCGGCGATTCCACGGGAGCGGTTCGTGGGACCGCCGCCGTGGAACCTTCGCCCGCCCAGCGGCTACCTTCAAACCGCCGCAAACGATCCGGTGGTGCTGTACCAGGACGTAGTCGTCCCGCTGGGCAGAGGCTGGGGGCTGAACAACGGGCAGCCGAGCCTGCACGCCATGTGCCTGGCCGCGCTGGCTCCGCAGAAGGGCGAACACGCGCTCCACGTGGGCGCCGGCACAGGCTACTACACGACCATCCTGGCCATGCTGGTGGGGGAGACGGGGCGGGTGGACGCCTATGAGATCGAGCCGGAGCTGGCGGAGCGGGCGCGGGCGAACCTGAAGGAGTTTGCGCAGGCGGCGGTGCACTGCCGGAGTGGCGCGGAGGGGCCGCTGCCGGATTGCGACGTGCTGTATGTAAGCGCCGCCGCGGCCGAGCCCCTGGCGGTGTGGCTGGATGCGTTGCGGCCGGAGGGGCGGCTGCTGTTTCCGCTGGCAGCGGAAGGGGGTTCCGGCGAGATGCTGCTGGTGACCAGGAAGACAGACGGGACGTATGCGGCGAGGTTACTGATTTCAGTGCAGTTTGTCCGCTGCGCCGGGGCCCAGGACGAGCAGGCGGGGCGGGCGCTCAACGCGGCGTTTTGGAGGGGAGGCGGGAGCAAGGTGAGGTGGTTGCACCGCAATGACCAGCCGGACGAGAGCTGCTGGTGCGCGGGGCGGGGGTGGTGGCTGGGGACGGAATCAGGGGCCGGGGACCAGGGATCGGGAAGGCGATGAAGGCGGGGGATGGCGGGCTGCTGGGTGGGGCGCCGGCGGAGGTGACGGAGGCGCGGAGCTTCGGATTGTAGAGCCTGCGAATCATCGTCCGAGGGCGAGGGAGGGATCGGCGGAGAGATCGGGCGGGGCGAAGTCGCGGGCTTCAAGGCGGGGCCAGGCGGCGGCGCCGATCATGGCGGCGTTGTCGGTGGATAGGGCCAGGGTGGGGAACGAGACGCGGAGGTTGCGGCGGGCGGCTTCCAAGGTGAAGCGGGCGCGGAGTTCGCGGTTGGCGGCGACTCCGCCGGTGATGAGGATGCGTCGGACGGCGAGGGATTCGGCGGCGGCGAAGGTCTTCTTCATGAGGTCGCCGACGACGGCGTGCTGGAAGCTGGCGATCAGATCGAGGGTCTGCCGGTCGCAACAGGAGAGCGCGGCTTCGACGGTGGGGCGGGGGGGGGCGTCGGGCCCGGTAAAGAGGGCTTCGCGGCGGGATTCGGCCTGGGGGCGGAGGTTGTGGAGTTCGACGTAGCGAAGGACGGCGGTCTTGATGCCGGAGAAGGAAAAGAGGAAATGGGGGTCGAGGTTGGCGATGGGGGCGGTGCGGGCGGCCTTGGTGCGGGGCGGCTTGCCGGCGAGATGAAGCTTGGGCTTGATTTGAGAGAAGGCGAAGGGGACGGCGAGGGGGTTGCCGTGCTGGGCCAGGGCGTCGATCCAGGGACCGCCGGGATAGCCGAGGCCGAGGAGCTTGGCGACTTTGTCATAGGCTTCGCCGGCGGCGTCGTCGAGGGTGCGGCCGATGAGGGCGTAGGTCCAGGAGCCGTTGGCGGGGCGGGCGAGATAGAGGTGGGTGTGGCCGCCGGAGACGACCAGGGCGAGGGCGGGCTCGGGGTCGGCGGGAGGTTGGCCGTCGGGCTGGGACTCGCGCTCGTTGAGGAGGACGGCGTGGATGTGGCCTTCGAGGTGGTTGACGGCGATGAGGGGGAGATTCCGGGCGAAGGCGAGGGCTTTGGCGTAGGTGATACCGACAAGGAGGGCTCCGGCGAGACCGGGACCGCTGGTGACGGCGATGGCGTCGAGATCGGCGAGGGTGATGCCGGCTTGCGCCAGCGCGGCGCGGACGACAGGAACGATGGCGCGGAGATGCTCGCGGCTGGCTAGCTCGGGGACGACGCCGCCGTAACGGGCGTGGGTGGCGATCTGGGAGGCGACGACGGAGGAGAGAGTGCGGGCTCCGCGCTGGACGACGGCGGCGGCGGTCTCGTCGCAGGAGGATTCGATGGCTAGGATGAGGCCGGCGCTCATGGGTTTAGTTTAGCGGCTGGGGTGGGTTGGGTTTGGCGAGTTAGCGTCCCGCTGACTCGGGACATAGCGAGTTAGCAGGTTAGCGGGGGCGTGGGCGAGGGAGCGATTGTGGTTTCCCGCTCTTTTGGAGGATGAAACGGAAAGGAAGGGGCGCAGGGTGTTGTGGGCGAGAGAGAATGAGTGGAGATATGTTGACGGGAACGGGACAGTTCGATGCGGCGCTGCAGGTGGTGGAGAGGCTGCGGGCGGCGGGGTATGAGGCGTACCTGGCGGGGGGATGCGTGCGGGACCTGCTGCTGGGACGGGAGCCGAAGGATTATGACGTGGCGACGAACGCGACGCCGGAGGTGGTGCTGGGGCTGTTCGAGAGGACGTTTGCGGTGGGGGCGCACTTTGGGGTGGTGCTGGTCGCGGACGGCGACGGGGAGGGTTATGTGGTGACGGAGGTGGCGACGTTCCGGTCGGATGGGGCTTATTCGGATGGGCGGCATCCGGATGCAGTGCGGTATACGAAGAGCGCCGAGGAGGATGTGAGAAGGCGGGATTTCACGATCAATGGGCTGCTGCTGGATCCGGAACGGCTTTTCCCTCAGGGGCTTGAGGGGGCAACCCACCCTAGCCTCAAAGAGTCGCCGCGGCGACACGTGGCGAGGGTGGGGCACCCAAATTTCCAATCGCAAGCCGAATTCCAAGACGCGGGTTCCCATCCGCACACAGAAGAGCAGCCGCAGGTCCTTCGGCTCGCTCCGCTCGCTCAGGATGACAGTCCTCTATTAGCCGCGCAGTATTTCAGATTGAGCGCAACCCAACAGAAGCTGCGCTCGGCGGTGATTGATTTTGTGGGCGGGGTTGGGGATTTGGATGCGGGGGTTGTGAGGGCGATCGGGAGGGCGGAGGAGCGGTTCGAGGAGGATCACCTGAGGATGCTCAGGGGGGTACGGTTCGCGGCGCGGTTTGGATTTGAACTGGAGGCGGGGACGAAGGCCGCGGTGCTGGGGCTGGCGGGCAGGATCGGGGCGGTGAGCAGGGAGCGGGTCAGGGACGAGCTGACAAAGATGCTGACGGAGGGGCGGGCGCGGAGGGCGTTCGAGCTGCTGGATGAGACGGGGCTGCTGAAGGAGGTGCTGCTCGAGGTGGCGCGGATGAAGGGGGTGGAGCAGCCGGCGCAGTTTCATCCGGAGGGGGATGTGTGGGTGCATACTTTGCTGCTGCTGGGGCAACTGGAGGCGGGATGCTCGCTGACCCTGGCATGGGGAGCGCTGCTGCACGATGTGGGCAAGCCGCCGACGTTTCGAATGGCTCCGGACCGGATTCGGTTCGACGGGCACGTGGAGGTGGGCGCGGCGATGGGGGCGGAGATTTGCAGGCGGTTCCGGTTTTCGAATGAGGAGACGCGGCAGATTGTGGCGCTGATCGGGAACCATATGCGGTTTGCGGATGCGGGGCGGATGAAAGCTTCGACGCTGAAGCGGTTTTTCCGGCTCCCGGGGTTTGAGGAGCACTTGGCGCTGCACCGGATGGATTGCCTGGCGGCGAGCGGGAACCTGGAGCACTGGGAGCTTGTGCGGGAGCGGTGGCTGGCGATGCCGGAGGAGGCGGTGCGGCCGCGGCCGCTGATTTCGGGGCGGGAGTTGATTGCGGCGGGGTACGTGCCAGGGGCGGGATTCAAGGAGATGCTCAGGGCGGTTGAAGATGCGCAACTGGAGGGGACGATCGGGACTCCGGAAGAGGCGTTGCGGCTGGTGAAGGAACGGTACGACTGAAGTGACGCCCCGACACGATCGGTGTCCGCATCGAGTTCTTTCCGCGACCTGTGAAGCCGCCGGCACCTGTATCCTTGGAGCGAACGCGGCCGACGCACTCAGACAATGGGGAGTCGATTTCACAAAGGCGGAGGAGACCTGATGATTACTCGCAGAGATTTGTTTGTTGAATTGATCGCAATGGCCGGCACGGCAGGAGCGTTCGCGATTGCAGATCAGACGCCAATCATGGGCTCTGCCGCATTCGATTGGAATGCGATACCGGCGAAACCGACAGAGGTGGGCTCGGTGCGATCGTTCTTCAAGGCGCGCACTGCAACGCTCGAGGAGCTTGAGGTCCACGTCACGACGCTTGACCCCGGAAAACAACCGCACCCGCCGCACCGGCATCCGAATGAAGAGATGGTGATCGTGAAGCAGGGAACGGTGGAAGTGCTGGTGAACGGCGAGTGGAAGCGGGTCGGCCCCGGCTCGGTGATCTTCAATGCGTCGAACCAACTGCACGGGCTAAGAAACGTGGGCTCTGAGCAGGCGATTTATCACGTCATCAATTGGAAGACCGCGGCAACGCCAGAAGCGCAGCAGCCGTAAGCGAGCGATCACCGCTATGAATCACGCAGCGATGGCAGATAAGGGACAGTAGGAGCGAGGAGTGGGTTTCATGCAACCAGATCATGTTTGCCGGCGATCTTTTTTGAAGACAATGGGAGCAGCGGGCATGTTGTCGGCTCTGCCGGAGTCCGCGCTTGGGCTGCACTCCGGGGGTGGATCGATTACCCAGGAGGTTGCCGCGCCGGGAGCCGATACGGAGGCAAAGCCTAAATACTCGATCAAGTTTGGCGTGATTGGCATGGATCACGCACACATCATGGGCATTACGGCGGCTGTGATTCGCGGCGGCGGGGAGCTGGTTGGCTTCTACTCGGGGCTTCCCAAGGCGGCGGCCAATTTTCAGAAGATCTATCCCAATGCCCGGCTGGCAAAGAGCGAGGACGAGATACTGAACGACCCTTCGATCCAACTGGTGGCGAGCGCCGCGATTCCGAATCTGCGCGCGCCGCTTGGGATTCGCGCGATGAAACACGGCAAGGATTTTCTGAGCGACAAGCCCGCGATGACCACGCTGGAACAGTTGGCCGAGGTGCGCAAGATTTCGGGGGAGACGGGCAGGATGTTTGCCATCATGTACTCCGAGCGGCTGGAGGTGCGCGCGGCCGTGCAGGCCGGCTATCTGGTGAAGGCGGGAGCCATCGGTAAGGTGGTGCAGACGATTAATATCGCGCCTCACCAGGTGAGCGCCCCGAGCCGTCCCGATTGGTTCTGGGATCCGGTGCAATACGGCGGCATATTGTGCGACATCGGATCGCACCAGGCGGACCAGTTTGTTTACTACACCGGCTCGACGACGGCTGACGTCACGGCGTCGCAGATTGCGAACGTGAATCATCCGAACCATGCCGCGTTTCAGGATTTCGGCGACATGATGCTCCATGGCAACGGCGGAGCGGGGTATGTGCGGGTGGATTGGTTCACTCCGAATGGCCTGGGCACTTGGGGCGACGGGCGGCTGTTCATTCTGGGGACCGAGGGTTACATCGAGCTGCGCAAGTATCTCGATATCGCCGGCCGGGCGGGCGGCAACCATCTGTTCATCGTCGACCAGAAGCAGACCCGGTACATCGATTGCGCCAATGTGGCGCTGCCGTTCGGGCCGCAATTGGTGGCCGACATTGTGAACCGGACTCACGTTGCGCAAGACCAGGAGCAGGCGCTGCTGGCTACCGAACTGGTGTTGAAGGCGCAGAAGAACGCCAAGGTTCTTACCTTCACTGCGTAGGCAGGGACAAAGAAACAATGTGCCGGAAACCAGCCCGGGGGAAGCGTGATGACTGAAGTGAGTTTGAGCGCAGATTCGTCGCGGAGGACGTTTCTGAAAATGTCAGTGGGAGCGGCTGCCGCGGCCGGCTTCCCGACCATTGTTCCTTCGAGCGTCCTGGGGCAGAAAGCTCCGAGCAACCGCATCAATGTGGGAGCGATCGGAGTGGGCCGCATCTCCCGCGTACACGATCTGCCGGGAATCTGGCAGTTCGACCAGGCGCGGATTGTGGCGGTTTGCGATCTGGACTCAAAGCGCGTGGAGGCAGGAAAAGCGCTGATTAACGGTTACTACGCCAAGAAGACCGGCAAAGACTATGACGGTGTAACCGGCTACCATAACTACCACGATCTGCTGGCAAACAAGGATATCGATGCGGTGGTGATCAGCACCCCGGACCACCAACACGCGATTCTGGCAGTGGATGCGGTTCATGCGGGAAAGGACGTATATCTGCAGAAGCCCGCGTCGCTGACCATTGCCGAGGGGCGCGCCATGAGCAATGCAGTGATGGCGTCGGGGCAGATTCTGCAGGTCGGCTCGCAGCAGAGGTCATGGAAACAGTTTCACCGGGCGTGCGAGCTGGTGCGGAACGGACGTATCGGCCAGATCAAGCATGTTGAGATCGGGCTGCCGGGGGACCCCAGTGGGCCGGAAGCGCCGCCCATGCCGGTGCCGCCGAATCTGGATTACGACGCGTGGCTGGGGTCAACGCCGGAGGTCTACTACACCGAGATGCGCGTGCATCCGCAGGAGGGTTTCGGACGGCCGGGCTGGTTGCGCTGTGAACAGTTTGGCGCCGGCATGATTACCGGATGGGGAGCGCACCATGTGGATACTGCCCATTGGGGCATGAACACGGAATACACCGGTCCGGTGGAAGTGTGGGGCACGGCGGAGTTTCCGACGCAAGGACTATGGAACGTGCATGGAAAGTTCCTGACTCATGGTATTTACGCGAACGGCGTGACCATGGACATCAGCGGCGACTTTCCGAATGGGATCAAGTTCCATGGGGGCGAGGGATGGATTTTCGTGACCAGGGACGCGGAGGTCACGGCAGACGATCCGGGAGGGAAGCCGGTTACGCTTCAGCCCTTGATGGCGAGCGACCCGAAGATCCTTGACAGCGTGATTGGCCCGGACGAAGTGCACCTTTACGAAAGCGCCGACCAGCATGGCAACTGGCTGGAATGCATCCGGACGAGAAAGGCTCCGATCGCGCCAGCCGAACTGGGGCACCGGGCCTGCTCGACCTGCCTGGTACACCATATTGCGATGAAGACCGGGCGCAGGCTGCATTGGGACCCAGTCAGGGAGCACTTCAAAAACGACGATGAGGCGAACGCCATGTTGTCACGTCCGCAGAGGTTTCCCTACATGATGGCGGTTTAAGGCGGTGCTCCTGCCGCAGCTTCTTGACCGGTTCTGCCGTCCGCGGAGACCGTCAAGGGGTTGGCTGGAGCAGAGTCTGCCGGACCTATGAGCAGATTGTGCCGGGTTGGAGGCATCCCAGCACGCGGCCGGAGAATTGACGGATCGCGTGAGAGTACGTTGCCGGCGCAGCGAGATTCCTTTGGCAGAACGTGTGCGGCATTGGCTGTGCTGTGCGGCTATGCTGAACTGAGTCCTATGGCCACGGCGCCGCGCCAATTCGATGTGATTGTGTTGGGAGCGGGGGCGGCGGGGTTGATGTGCGCGGCGACCGCGGGATTGCGCGGGCGGCGCGTGGCGCTGCTCGAACACAATGGGCAGGCGGGGCGGAAGATTCTTATCTCCGGGGGCGGGCGGTGCAATTTTACGAATCTGCACTGCGGGCCGGGAAATTTCATCTCTGAAAATCCACATTTTGCGAAGTCGGCGCTGGCGCTTTATGAGCCAAGGCACTTTATCGAGCTTGTGGAGCGGTATGGGATTCGGTGGCATGAGAAGACGCTGGGACAACTGTTTTGCGACGGGCCGGCGCGGGCGATTCTGGAGATGCTGCTGGCGGAATGCGAGCGGGGCGGGGTGGAGGTGGTGCTGAACGCGCGGGGGATTCAGGTGGAGGGCGGGGGCGGCGGCGGGTTCAGAGTGATGTGTTCGGCGGGGGAGTTTGCGGCTGGGGCGCTGGTGGTGGCGACGGGAGGATTGTCGATTCCCAAGCTGGGGGCGACGGGGCAGGGATATGAGCTGGCGCGGCAATTCGGGCTGGGGGTGGTGGATCCAAGGCCGGCGCTGGTGCCGCTGGTGCTGGGCGGGGATGAGGCGGGCTGGACGGAGCTGGCGGGGGTGGCGGCGGAGGTGGTGGCGTGGATTGGCGGGGCTCGGGACGCGGGTCGTGGCCGGGCTCGGTTCAGGGAGAAGATGCTGGTGACGCATCGGGGGGTGAGCGGGCCGGCGGTGTTGCAGGCGTCTTCGTATTGGCGGCAGGGGGATGAGCTGGTGGTGGATTTTGCGCCGGATCAGGCGGGTGGAGCGGGGATTCTGGGGCCGTTGATGCTGACGGGGGCAAGGCGGGATTTGGCGGCGTTGAAGCAAGCGCTCAGGGAGGCGTTGCCGCAGAGGCTGGCGGGGTTTCTGGCGGAAAACGGCGCGCCCCAGGGGTGGGGGAATGCGGCGCTGGAGGCTTGCGAGCGGAGGCTGCACGGGTGGAAGTTGCACCCGGTGGGGACGGAGGGTTTCGAAAAAGCCGAGGTGACAGCGGGGGGCGTGGGCACGGCGGGCTTGCAGGCGCGGACGATGGAGGCGCGGACGGTTCCGGGGTTGTTTTTCATTGGGGAAGCAGTGGATGTGACGGGGCAGCTGGGAGGGTTCAACTTCCAGTGGGCGTGGGCTTCGGGGGTGGCGGCGGGGAGGGCGGTGTAGAAGCAGGGAACAGGGAATAGGGAACAGCGGGTCGGCGGGTTGGGGCGTTAGCAAGTTAGCGCTCCTCGGCGCGGGGGCAGCAAGTTAGCGGGTTGGCAAGTTGGCTGGTCAGCAAGTCAGCGGTGGATGGGGGCTAATCTTCGGCTGGGGGTTCGGCGGTCGGCGAGGGGGCCCGGGCCTCGCTGAGGCGCTTTACAAATTCGTAGAGGACCTCGGGGCCGGCGCCGGCGACTGCGTCTCCGGGATGGGCGCCGGCTTTCATCCAGGCAAAGAGGAAAAGAAGCGGTATCCAGCCGCGAGAGTCGTTTTCGAGCTCGGCGCCGATGCGATTGAGGACGCGGGAAAGATTGAGCGGCAGGTGAACGGGGGCAGCTTGGAGGGTGGTTGGGTCGAAGCAGTGCTGGGGCGGCGAGGTGACGAGGTATTCGCGGCAGATGAGTGGGCGGATGGGATGAATGGAGCAGGACTCATCCTCGAGGAAGGGACAGGGGATGCGCTGGTAAAGGTATTCGAGGGCCAGTTGGCGGGCGGAATCGGTTTCGGCGAGCCAGTCTTCGTTGACCATGCGGTCGATGAGGCCGGAGGCGGAGAGTTTGAGGAGCGCCTCATGGAAGCGTTGGGCGAGTTCCTGCTGGCGTGATTCGGGAAGGGTGCGAATCCAGGCGGTGAGGGCCTCGGCCTCAAAGATGCTGAGGGGGACCATCTGGCGGCAGCATGCGCCGCAGCCGGCGCGACAGGAGATGGTGCGGCCGACCTCGCTCAACTGGGAGGCGACACCGGCGATGAGGGAGTCGTCAAGGGCCTGAAGGACCGGCAGGATCTGGGTGAGGTTGGTTTGGCCGGCAGGGACGACCGCGACGGCGGAGAATTTGCCGTCGCCGATGCCGACGGTGAATTCAACTGAAACGGTTTCCTGATTCATGGGGGGGTGCTCGGCCATAGAGAGCATTGTAGCGAAGCTGCGGGCGCGCGGTGTGAGAGACAGTTATCAGTTTTGGGTGGTGAGGGGCCAGGGACCAGGGACCAGGGACCAGGGAACAGCCTTACTCAGTCGACGGCGAGGGGACGCTGGCATGGCTTAGGCGCTCTATAAAATCGTAGAGAACATGTGGACCTTCGCCGGAGACGGCGTCTCCGGGGTGGGCGCCTGCTTTCATCCAGGCAAAGAGGAAGACCAGCGGGATCCAGCCGCGCCGATCATGTTCGACTTCGGCGCCGATGCCATGGAGGGTGCGGGAAAACTTGAGCGGCAGGTGCACTGTATCGGTCTGAAGGTTCGCCGGATCGAAGCAGTGCTGCGGCGGCGAGGTGACGAGATATTCGCGGCAGACGAGCGGGCGAATGGGGTGAATGGAGCAGGACTCGTCCACGAGAAAAGGACAGGGGACGCGTTGGTAAAAGTAATCGAACGCCAGTTGGCGAGCGGATTCGGTGCCGGCGAGCCAGTCTTCTTTGACGATGCGGTCGATGAGACCGGCGGCGGCGAGCTTGAGGAGAGCCTGGTGGAAGCGTTGGGCGAGTTCCTGCTGTTGGGATTCGGGGAGGGCTCGAATCCAGGCGGCGAGGGACTCGGCCTCGAAGATGCTGAGGGCGACCAGTTGGCGGCAACAGGCGCCGCAGCCAGCCTTGCAGGAGACGGCACGGCCAGCCTGGGCTAACTGAGCAGTGACGCCGTCGATGAATGAGCTGTCAAGCGCCTGCAGGACGGGCAGGATTTGGGTGAGGTTGGTTTGGCCGGCAGGGACCGTGGCGGTGGCGGTGAATTTGCCGTCGCCAATGCCGACTGTGAACTCGACTGATACGGTTTCCTGAGACATGGAGGATCGCTCGGCCATAGAAACAGAATTGTAGCGAAACCGCGGGCGGAGCGTTCGAGGGTGAGTGTGACGGGATTGCCCCGATATGTTCGAGGGAGTGTCGAGGCCAGGATAGATTACTGCTGGGTTGGCGGAGCGGCGGGTTCCGGCGAAGCGCCTGATTCCGGCGGTGCGCCGGGTTTGGCGGGCGGGGTCAGGACGAATCCTTTGCGGACGAGGGCGAAGCCTTGCTGGGGGAGTTCGGCCTGGAGGAGCTGGTTTTCGGGGCCGGAAAAGAGGTCGGTTGTGGCGCCGGCGATGGTGGCGACGAGATGGTGGACGGGGATGGGCTTGCTGTCCAGGGCGCCTTGCTCGTCGGCGTAGGTGGCGAGCTGGATGGGGGTGATGGAGCCGGCCTGTTTGGGGATGATGGCCCAGAGGCCGCTGTTGTTGTGGGTGACGGCTAGGGCGAGGAGGGTTTCAAGAGCGCCGGGGTCGAAGTCGGGAAGGAAGACGGCGGCGGGTTGGAGGGGGAGCCGGGTGGTGGAGCTGCGACCGTTGGCGGAGATGTTGAGGAGGAACTGGGCGGCGTCAGGGGCGGCGGTAACGTTGACGGCGGAGCTGTTGACGGTGGCGCTCAACTGGACGTGGCGGAGGTGGTTGGCCGGAGAAAGCAGCTCAGTTTTGGAGAGGGCGTAGTCAAGGCCCTGCACGGCGATGCGGACGACGGAGGTGGAGCTGTAGCCATGGGGGGTGGAGACGAAGTTGAAGTTGGCGGTGCCGACGGGCTGACCATGCTGGGCGATGATGAAGCTGCCGGGTTGGGCGAAGGCGGGGACGGCAGCCATGGCAAGAAGGACTGCGACCAAGGGAACAAGGGCAAATCTGCACAACCGTATCTGCTTCATCACTACTGGATTAGACACGAAAATTCGGAAATGGTTGTACAAAAGACAGGGAACAGGGGACGGGGATCAGTCGTCAGGGGTCAGTGACCTGTCATCTGCCATCTGCTCCCTATTTCCTGTTTCCTATCCCGTATTCCCTGTCTTGCCCTTTCGGGTTACACTTCATTAGCTCTCAAGCACAGGCAAAACTCATGCGGACTCATACGTTCCTGCGTTCCACGCTCCTGCTCCTCGCCATCTCCTCACCGGCCCTCGTTCGCGCCCAGTTCCAACAGCCCACCGCCGAAGAACTCAAGATGACCGCCGATCCCAAAGCCCCGGGAGCCGCCGCCGTCTACCTTTACCGCGAGGAGACAACCGACGATTCGCTCCATTTCCAGACCTACTACGAGCGCATCAAGGTTCTAACCGAGAAGGGTAAAGAGCAGGCGACGATTCGCATCCCCTACGAGCGCGGAGAGTTCAAGGTAAACGACATCAAGGGCCGCACCATCCATTCCGACGGAACCATCATCCCCCTCACCACCAAGCCAAGCGACCTGATGGAGGTCAAGACCAATGCCCGCCAGGTGAATCAGATGGTCTTCACTCTTCCCAGCGTCGAAGTCGGCAGCATCATCGAATATCGTCTTCAGATCGACTACAGCGACACCATCGTCTCGTCCCCTACTTGGGAACTCCAGAAACCCTTCTTGGTCCACAAGGCCCACTACTTTTTCAATCCCGAGAGCTCCGGCGGGCATTACATTACCAACAACCGGGGTCAGACCCTCGATCGGATCATGTGGATCACCAGCGGAGTCCCACTCGAAACGGTGGCTCATGATGGTAGGGGACGCTTCACCGTCGATGTTGCCGATATCCCGGCCACTCCCAGCGATGACTGGATGCCGCCCCTCAACACCCTGAAGTGGCGTGTCGAGTTCTACTACACCTACGCCCGTTCCGGCGTTGATTTCTGGGATTCCGAGGGCAAGCGCTGGGCCAAGGATGCCGAACACTTCACCAACCCTTCCGGCCAGCTGAAGAATGCCGCCTCCCAGATCGTCTCTCCCGCGGATTCCGATGAACAGAAGGCTCGCAAAATCTATGCCGCGGTCATGAAGCTCGATAACACCCGGTTCACCCGCAGAAAATCCGAGGCCGAGCGCAAAGCCGGGAAGCTGAAGGCCATCAAGGATGCCGAGGACGTGTGGAAACAACAGAGCGGCTCGGACGACGAGATCACCCTCCTCTATGTTGCCTTGGCCCGTGCAGCAGGATTGAAGGTTTGGCCCATGCAGGTCACCGACCGCGGCCGCGCCATCTTCGATCCCCGTTTTTTGAGCGTCAGCCAGTTAGACGACTACATCGCAATTGTCGAGATTGGCGGTAAAGAGGTCTACATCGACCCGGGTCAGAGAATGTGTCCCTTCGGTACCTTGAATTGGAAGCACGCTCTCGCCTCCGGATTCCGGCTTACAGAAAAGGACGCCACCCTTGCAACAACTCCCGCCGGGACTTACAAGAATGCGGTTGTCCAGCGCATCGCAGATCTCACCATCGATCCCTCAGGAGCAGTCAATGGAACCGTTCGCTTTGTGATGATTGGTCCCGAC
>Ga0224555_1000426_pt1 | contig 64211 bp, 57 predicted proteins | sample 714S23034metaG_FD_180687 | JGI IMG/M metagenome (GOLD analysis project Ga0224555, IMG submission 180687) | Peat soil microbial communities from Stordalen Mire, Sweden - 717 S2 30-34 | ecosystem: Environmental > Terrestrial > Soil > Wetlands > Peat | place: Sweden: Norrbotten County, Stordalen... | reverse complement strand
GTGATCGTGGCGCGCGGGGAACTCGGCGGTGTCGGCATTCTGACCCAGCGCACGCAAACGGGCGACGAAGGTATTCTCCAGCGTGGGTTGATCGACATGCATCTCGTCGATGGAGACTCCCGCGCGGGACAGCTCTTCGGCGACTCGCTTCTGCTCTTTCTCCGGATCGCGAACAAGCAGGTCGAGACGATCGCCGAAGCGCTGCACATCCATGATGTCTTTGCCAGGACCAGATTGCGCGGAGAGAATTTTCTCCGTCTTGCGCAGGTCTGGCGTGCGCAGTTCGATGCGTTTTGCGTCGAGGCTGTCGCAGAGCTCCTCCGCCGTGCCGATTCGAAGAATCTGTCCCTGGTGCATGAAGCCGATGCGGTGGCATCGCTCCGCCTCATCGAGGTACGGAGTGGCAACGAGAATGGTGAGGCCCTCCGACGACAGGTGGGCGAGAACGTCCCAGAACTCGCGGCGCGAGACGGGATCGACGCCGGTGGTTGGCTCGTCGAGCAGCAGGATGTGGGGCTGCGGAACCAGCGCGCAGATCAGCGAGAGCTTCTGCCTCATGCCGCCGCTCAACTTTCCGGCGAGGCGGTCGGAGAAGCGGTCCATGTCGAACATGCGCAGGTATTGCTGGCCGCGGTCGAGGATCGCCTGCGGGTCAATGCGGCGCAGATCGCCGCTGTAGCGGATGTTCTCGGCGACCGTGAGGTCGGGATAGAGGCTGAAGCTCTGCGTCAGGTAGCCGGTCTGCGAGCGCATCTCGCGCGCCGGGCGGCCGAAGATGTTGGCAACGCCGGAGGTCGCCTCCATCACGCCGGCGAGGATCTGAAAGGTCGTGGTTTTGCCCGCGCCATCCGGACCGATGAGGCCGAAGATCTCGCGCGGACGGACTTCAAAGTCGATTCCGCGCACGGCTTCGAGCGGGCCATAATGCTTCGTCAGGTTGCGAGCCTCAATGGCTGGCGGCACGGAGCTGCTCTGCGCGGCATCGCGTTGGACTACGCGGTCTGGAGTCGCGGCGATCACTTATGGCTGACCTTCGGCCAGGTGCTGCCCTCGACGAGGACTTCGCCATCGACGGGCATTCCGGGCTTGGCAAACCCGAAGCCGGCCTTCAGTTGCAGCTTGATGCCGACCACCTGCTTGATGCGGTCGTCGCGGAAGTATGTGTTCTCCGGCGTGAAGGTGGCCTGGGGATCGATGCGCGAGACATAGGCGTCGACCGGCTGTTGCGGGTTGGAGTCGAGATAGATGCGCGCGGACTGGCCGACTTTTACCTTGCCGATCTCGCCCTCCGGGACGAAGCCGCGCAGATAGACCTTGGTCAAATCCAGCAGCGTGATGATGGCGGTGCCGGCGGGGATGACCTCGCCGGGCTCGGCTGCGCGCGTCACCACGGTTCCGGTGAACGGCGCGCGAATGGTGAGATCGTTGCGATTGTCTTCCGCCTCGGCGAGCTGGGCACGGGCCTGTTGCGTTTGTGCGGATGCGCTCGCGATCTCTGCTTGCTGCTCGGCGATCTGGCGTTTCACAAGCGCGACCTGCGACTCGTGAATGCCGGGGTTGGCGAGCATTCCCTGCGCGGTGGTCAGTTCAGCCTGTGCGGCATCGACACGGCGCTTCGTCGCGGCAACCACGGCGGCCTGCTGATCGGCTGTGGCCGCAGCCTGTAGCCCCTGGCGCTCCGAAACCGCGCCGGACTTGGCGAGGCGCGTGTACGCCTCCTTGTCGAACGCGGCGATCTGATAGGCGGCCTGCTGCTGCACCAGGTCGGCCTGCGCGGCGGCCAGATCGGCCTCGGCCTGATGGACGTGGCCTTCGGTGTCGAACTTCGACTGGCCCACCTGCAACTTGCTCTGGTCCAACTGCTGCTGTAGAACTGCGATCTGCTGGCGCGAGGCCTCGCCTTTCGCCTCGGCAGCCGAGAGCGCGGCCTGCGCCTGGTCCTCGCGCGCGCGGATCTGCGCGTCGTCCAGAGTGGCGATCACATCGCCTGCGTTGACGCTGTCTCCCTCGCGCACGCGCAACTCCAGAATGCGCCCAGTGGTCTTCGCCGCCACGGCGGAGTCGTCGCCCTCGATGCGTCCGCTGACCGCGACAATGCTGGCGGGCAGCGCGGGCGTGGCGAAGAAGACGCGCCAAATGATAAGGCCCACAACAATCAGCAGCACTGCGCCAACGGCGATTCGTATGGTTCGGCGGCGTTTGCTGCTGGCCGCTTCGAGTGCGTCCTGCGTTGCGCTATCGGCAGCGCCTGGCGCGGCGTCCGGCTGGGTCTTTGGCTCGGCCTGCTGCGACAGGCCCAGAGGTGTGGGTTCGGTCATTTACTTGCCCTCGGTTTTACTGCTCGTTTGGTACTTTTGATGCTTCGCGCGGGAGTCATCGAGCGAAAATTCTGAATGTAGGAGAGTGAAAAGTCCGCGATGTGATCCGCGATTCGGTCCACCTGTTCCGGCGTCATCTTCAGTTCCGGCCATACGCTCTTCAGCAGCGGATCGGCAAAGTCGTAAACGACCATCTGCCCCATGGCGCTGACCACACAGAGGCGCGTCTTCTCATCGTCAGCAGGCAGACCGATCATTCTTCCGATGAGATCCAGCAGACGATTGGCGAGCGGGCGACCAATCTTGTCGATGAGTTGTCGCAGCGCGGGCGTTGGTTGCGCCAGCTCGTGGGCCAGGATTCGGAGGTGCCAGTTGGGACGGCCCCCTCGGCAGATATTGCGCATGCGGGCTCGAATCACATCCCGCAGAATCTCTTCAGGAGGCGCCAACCGGTCCAGAGCGCTCTGCACGGCCTCGTGCTTGGCCGTATGCAACGATTGCCGCACCACCTCGGTGTAGAGTCCCAGCTTGTCGCCGAAGTGATAGTTGACGGCGGCAACATTGGCCGACGCGGCGATGCAGATCTCGCGAATGGTGGCGGCCTGATAGCCGCGATCCGCAAAGATCCGCCCCGCAACGTCCAGCAGCTTCTCGCGCGTAGGGTCGGCATCCGCTGGTCGGCGGGTGCGCTTTGCTGCTTTTAACCCGGGGGATGAGCGATCCTTGTTCATATTCAAACATAAGTATGAAACACGTGTTTGAATTAGTCAAATGGAACGAGATGCAAGCAGGTGAATCCCACTCATGACGATGAAGCCGTCATGCATGGGGCACCCGGCAAACATTACTGCACACAATTAACCTGTGCTGCGAGTGAACCGAATTGGCCATCACTTCTGCGATAGCATTCAGTGGGTAGATATTTAGCCCCCTTGAATTGATAAAGAGTTAAAGTCTCTTTGCCTTCCACGAGAACATCGTAGTACCCATTCGTGATTCGACGCGTTTCGTGAAGTGACCCGGTCTCCGCAATGAGTTCCCGCCGAGAATCCTCGTCCAAGACGTCCCAACTGCAACCGGAACTCCCACAATCTTTTGAAACGGTAATGACTTGTCTCTGCCCCGCTGCATTCAACTGGACAGATGACTCTATACCAGATGAGTTTGGTGCGAGATCGGGTGTACCAAGCGCATCTGCAATGTCTTGTCGCAATCCATCGGTAGACCAACCGAATCGGGTAGACGCTGCCCTGCTAGGCTGAGATTTTATTGTGCAATTTCCTACTACGATACGTCCCATGACCTTCCCTCCACCTAAGCAGATCAGGTGGGGAATATCGCCGAGGCGTAGTGCCGCAGCCTTGTCTTCCTCCCCATAATCCAATATTGCAATAACGCCATCAACGTCAAAATAGTTTCGCAGTTGCAATATCGGCTTACCATCGGCACCTTTTCTAACTTTGACCACCATGCCATAAACCTCAAGGCTTTTCCCCTCATACTTAGAGTCTGCATTTAACTCATTTTCTTGATAGTCGGCAACCAGTTGGTCTATGCTTACCAGCAAAGGAGCAGCCTCTTTTTTCGGCGTTTCTGATACTTGAGTTGAACTCTGCTCGTCTGCATTGATAGGTATAGATATCCTGTCACTTGTTATGGCAGCGGGAGCTTGCTCAGTCGTGCCATTCTGATGGCTAGGCTTCGATTCAGTTATTGATAGATAAATGCAGACCAGTCCAATACATAGCAGCGCCGCAACGATCAACATCTTTTTTCGTTGTTGAATGCTCATGCAGCATCTCCCTGAGGTGGAGTACAAGTCTTCAATAATACCGAAGACCGGCTTTCTGGCAGCGTTATAGTTCCAAGGTATAACGAGTTCCTTTACTCTTTGACGTTGACGCCGAGGGCCTTCATCTTGCGGTAGAGGTGGCTGCGTTCCAGGCCGAGGGCTTCGGCGGCGCGGGTGACGTTGCCGCCGCATTCGTCCAGTTTCTTGAGGATGTAGTCGCGCTCGTAGGCCTCGCGGGCTTCGAGCAGGGTGGAGAACTCTTCATTGCGGGATGCGGACTTTGCGCTGTCGCGGCCACTCTCGCGGGCGGCCTCGCGCGAGACCAGCGGCGGGATGTGTTTGCGCTCGATGCGCTGCGACTTGGGATTGAGGATGAGCACGCGCTCAATGAGGTTGCGCAGCTCGCGCACGTTGCCCGGCCAGTGGTACTGGCGCAGGGCGTCGAGCGCGTCGGGGTGCATCTCGACGTGCGGCCGCCCATATTGCTGGCCGAACTCCTGTAGAAACTCCTTGACCAGCAGCGGAATGTCTTCCTTGCGCTCGCGCAGCGGCGGGACGAAAAACGGAATGACGTTGAGCCGGTAGAAGAGGTCTTCGCGGAAGTTGCCGCGCGCGATCTCCTCTTCCAGGTCCTTGTTGGTGGCGGCGATGACGCGCACATCGACGTGGATGGGGTGGGTTGCGCCGACGGGCAGAAAGCTCTGTTCGTCCAGCGCGCGCAGCACGCGTGCCTGCGTCTTGAGGCTCATGTCGCCGACCTCGTCGAGGAAGAGCGTGCCGCCGTCGGCTCGCTCGAACGTCCCGCGCTTTTCCGCGGGCGTGCCGGCTGGAGCGCCGGGCATGGCCCCGCGACGATAGCCGAATAGCTCCGTCTCGATGTGGTCCTCGGGGATGGCGGCGCAGTTCAGCTCGACGAAGACCCTGTCTTTGCGAAGACTCTCGGCGTGCATGGCGCGGCCGATGAGTTCCTTGCCCGTGCCCGATTCGCCGTAGATGAGGACGCGGCCGTTGGTGGGGGCCATCAGCTTGATCTGCTGGCGCAGGGCCTTCATGGGGACGCTGTTGCCGGTGACGCAGGAGCGGAAGGCGAGCTGGCGGACGAACTCCTGGTTGTCCACGCGCATCTGGCGCGCGCTGATGGCGTTCTTCAGCACGATGAGGGTGCGGTCGAGCGAGAGCGGCTTCTCCAGGAAGTCGTATGCGCCGAGCTTGGTGGCGCGCACGGCGGCTTCGATGGTGCCGTGGCCGCTGATGATGATGACCTCGGGCAGGTGCGCCGAATCCATCTGGCGGATGTCGGCGAGCGCGTCGAGACCGTCGCGGTCGGGCAGCCAGATGTCCAGCAGGACGACGTCGTAGAGGGCGTCGGCGAGCAGGGTGAGGGCTTCCGTCGCGGTGGCGGCGGTGGTAACGAGGTAGCCCTCTTCGCTGAGGATGCTATCCAGCGAGTCGCGGATTTCTGCTTCGTCGTCGACGATGAGAACGTGGTTCATGGGCTAGGTCCGAGGGTCAAGGTTCGAGGTTCGAGGTGCGTTGCGGTTTAGGAACTCGTGGTTACGGTGGTTGTGGTTGAGGCGTCAGGAGCTGGTTCGGTGTCGAGATTGGTGGCGGGGCGGAGTTCGATGATGAACTTTGCTCCGGCGGGGTGGTTCTTTTCGGCGCGGATGGTTCCCTGCTGCTCCTGCACGATCTTGGCGGCAATGGCGAGGCCGAGGCCGGTGCCGCGCTGCTTGGTGGAGAAGTAGGGCAAAAAAAGCCGCTCGCGCATCTCGTCGGTGAGGCCCGGGCCGGTGTCGGAGACGGTGAGCTCGACCATGCCGCTGGGCAGAAGCGAAGTGGCGATGCGCAGCTCGCGCAGGAGGGACTGCTGCATGGCCTCGGCGGCGTTGTCGATGAGATTGCCCAGGGCGCGCTTGGTGGCCTCGGGGTCGGCCAGGACCAGCGGGAGACCGGGCGCAAGGTGCTGAATGAGGCGGATGTTCTGCAGGCGGCCAGCAAAGAGGGCGAGCGAGTTCTCCACGATGGGGTTGAGGTCCGTGGGACGCGGCTGCGCGGTGGGAAACTGGGCAAGCGAGGCGAACTGGTCCACCAGCGAGCGCATGGAATCGACCGCCGAGCTGATGACCTCGCTGGAGCGGCGGATGACGGCGATGGAGGGCGATTCGAGCTGCGCGGAGGCGAGGGTTGCGCCGAGCCGGTCGACGTGACGATGGATCTGTTCCGCGGAAAGCGAGATGGGCGTGAGCGGGTTCTTGATCTCGTGAGCGACACGGCGTGCAACCTCTTTCCATGCGGACTGCTTCTGTGCGCGGAGTAGCTCGGTGGCGTTTTCCAGCACCAGGACGTAGCCGTGGTGGATGCGTTCGCTTCCCGCTCCGGTCTCCAGCAGGGCGACGGTGGCCAGCAGGTACATGGTGCCTCCGCTCTGCGCGCCGTTACCGGCGACCGTCATCTCCATCTCGCCGGAGGCTGAGCCCATGCGGTGGCTGCGCTGCAACAGATGGTTGAGTGTCTCCATGGCCTCGGCGGGGAAGATGGTTTCGATGGAGCTGCCGATGAAGGGTGTCTGGCCGCCGGGATCGAGCATCTCCGTCAGCGCGCGGTTGGCCAGCACCACACAGTGGCTGGTGTCGAGCGTGGCGACACCGTTGGGGATGGTCTCCAGCATGGTCTCCAGCTCGCTGCTGCGTGCTTCGAGCGTGGCGTTGGCGGCCGAGAGCTGGAGGGTGGAGCTCTCGACGGCGTGGCGGCTGTCCTCCAGATCGCCGGCCATGCGGTTGAAGCTGCGCACCAGGTCGCCGAGCTCTTTGGTGGCGCTCTCTGCGACTCGGTGGGCGTAGTCACCAGTGGCGATGGCCTGCATGGCGTCGGCCAATGCTTCCACCGGCCTGGTCACCTGCTTGGAGAGGTTGAGCGCGAGCCAACTACAGGCGAAGAGTGCCAGCGTGGTCATCAGCAGCAGCAGCATCATGTAGAGATTGCGCACCTGGCGGCGGCTTCGGTAGACGCTCCAATAGAGGTCGGTGGCCTTATGCAGCCGGGTCATGGTGGCTGCGATGCCATAGGGCATGGGCTGGCCGACGACCACGGTCCCGCCCTGCTTCAAGGCCGCGGCGCCGAGGGCATAGTCCTTATTGCCGAGCGAGAAGACTGGCTGGTCGCTGCGTTGCGCCAAGGTGAGGATGGCCGCGTCGGTTGGGCCTGGGATGGGGAGATCGTCTCCGGGCGTATGACCGCTGACGTTGGCCGCGGGCTCGCTGTCCTCCTCCTCCGGCGTGGTGTCCGGCAGCCAGGGCTTGGCCTCAGCCGGAGCGCCGGCGGCCTGCGGCATGTGGAAGGCAGCGATGGAGCGGCCTTCGCGGTAGACGATGGCAAAGCCGTTCCGCAGGCTGATCTCATGCTGGTGCAGCACATGGTCGATGTCGTCAAGGCGGGGCGCGCGCTGCTCCCCCTTGGCTCCCTGCGAGATGCTCTCGGTCACGGCCAGCGAGACCGCAATCGACTCCGCCTCCGTGCGCGCGTTGGCCGATGTGTACTGGGCGAGCTGCAGAGCCATGCGGTTGGAGTCGTCGCGCATCTCGGTGACCGGCTGCGAGAACCAGCGGTCGACCGCGCGGTTCATCAGGCCGTAGCTGAAGATTGCCATGAAGATGATGGGGACGAGCGAGACCAGCACCGCTCCCCACAACATGCGCGTGCGCAGGCGCGTGCCCATGACACGGCTGCGCTGGTCAGCGTACAGCTTCAGCACGTTGCGCACCAGCAGCACCAGCACCGTGACGAAGAGCACAAAGGCCAGGGCGGAAAGGCCCGTAAAGACCACAATCTCGCTGGTGGTGGCGGGATTGAGGAACTTGAGCGAGAAGGCGTTCAGCGCGGCGAAGGCACTGAGCAGCACGATCAGGACGGAGCCCAGCGTGAAGCTGACGATCTTCCTCCGGCTTGCGCTTCTGCCCATCGACACCGGCCCTCCTCTGGGTGAGTCGATTATAGGCGGGGGGTTGCAGTCCGTGCGGATCGATGCCTACTCGCCGAAGCGTCGCGGCCAGCGGCGCGCGCCATGGACTACTGCCAGGATTCGAATAGTAGAGTTGCGAATCCGATAGGCAATAATATAAGGAGTCCCGTTGACTATAAGTTCGCGGGTTCCGCGCCGCCGTCCCGGCCGGCCCATCTCAGGAAAGTCCGGCAGTGTATTCGTTGCATAGAGCAGGATCGCAACCTGCTGGTCCGCTGCCGGTTCGCTGGATTCCGAGATGTACTCGTGCAGGTCCGCAAGCTGCTCTCTGGCCGGCGAGGTCCAGATGATGGGCATCTTCATGCGCTTTTCTTCTTCTTGGACCACGACGCAACCATCTTCACGACTTCGCTATGGGGGACCACATCTCCAGCATCGTCGGCACGGATGCCTTCGTCGATCAAGGCCAGGTGGTACTCCTGCAGCGAGAGATATTGATCGACCGCTTCGTTAAGGATGAAGCTGCGGTCTCGCTGCTGGTGCGCGGCGGCGGAATCCAGGGCCGCAACTTTTTTTTCGGGGACGCGGAAGGTGAGGGTTTTCAGGCTCATTCCAGAATTATGCCTTAGAATATAAGAGAATACAAGAGAATATTCTGGAATACACGAGAGCCTTTTCGCATTTAGCTAAACCAGTTCGCCGACCGGCTGCCATTCGCGCTGCTGCGATTCGGCCACCGGCTTGCACGTGAGCGTGCCGCGGAAGGTGTTGACGCCCTCGGCGATGCTTGCGTCCTCGCGGATGGCGCCGATTGCGCCCAGGTTCGCCAGCTTCAGCAGGTAGGGGAAGGTGGCGTTGGTCAGAGCCAGCGTCGATGTGTGGGGAACGGCGGCGGGCATGTTGGTGACGCAGTAATGCACCACGCCATCGACCAGGTACGACGGGTCTGAGTGGGTGGTGGGCCGCGCCGTCTCGACGCATCCTCCCTGGTCGATGGCCACGTCCACAATCACCGCGCCCTTCTTCATCTTTCCCACCATGGCCCGCGTTACCAGCCGCGGCGCGGCCGCGCCGGGGATCAGCACGCCGCCGACGACCAGGTCCGCCGAGCGCACGGCGCGCTCGATGTTATAGCCGTTGGAGGCGAGTGTGTGCAGACGTCCGTTGAAGATGTCGTCCAGCTCGCGCAGGCGGTCCAGGTTGCGATCGACCAGGGTGACGCACGCGCCCATGCCCAGCGCGACCCGCGCCGCGTTGCTGCCGACGATGCCGCCGCCCAGCACCATGACGTTGCCAGGAGGAACGCCGGGAACGCCGCCCAGCAGCACGCCGCGTCCTCCGTGTTCCTTTTCCAGATAAGCCGCGCCCACCTGCACGCTCATCCGTCCGGCGACCTCGCTCATGGGAATCAGCAGCGGAAGCGCTCCGGAGCGGTCACGCACCGTCTCGTAGGCGATGCCGGTGACATGGCTGGCCAGCAGCGCGTCGGTCAGCGCGCGCGCCGGCGCCAGGTGCAGGTAGGTGAAGATCACCAGGCCCTCGCGGAAGTGCCGGTACTCCTGCTCGATCGGCTCCTTGACCTTGACGACCATCTCGGCCAGCCGCCAAACGTCGTGCGCGGAGCCAACGATCTCTGCCCCAGCGGCCTGGAAGTCGTCGTCGGGCATGGCGCAGAGTTCGCCCGCGTTGTGCTCAACCAGCACGGTGTGGCCGGCGGCGACCAGCGCGTGAACTCCGGCCGGAGTGACGCCGACGCGGCTCTCGTGGTCCTTCACTTCCTTCGGTACGCCAATAATCATCTTCCTCACGCCGGTAAATCTTGCCTGCCGTCAGTTTAGTCTTCAACGCGCCTTCCGGCAGTGGTTTGCGCCAAGCCGTACAATAGGGATTGATATTTTTTTTAGGAATGAACTAGCCCAATGTCTTCAGACGGTTATCAAATGCGGTACTCGCGCATCCACAACATGCGCTCGTTGTTCAGCCTTTTTTCCAACGACCTGGCCATCGACCTCGGGACTGCCAACACGCTTGTCTACGCGCATGGCAAAGGCATCGTCGTCAACGAGCCCTCCATCATCGCGGTCAACACGCTGACCAACGAAGTCGAGGCCGTCGGCAAGGAGGCCAAGGAGATGCTCGGCCGCACGCCGGGCAACATCATCGCCATCAAGCCGATGAAGGACGGCGTCATCGCCGACTTCCGCCACACCGAGAAGATGCTGAACTACTTCATCATGAAGGCGCACAACAACCGCAAGCGCATGGTGCATCCGCGCATCGTCATCGGCGTGCCGTCGGAGATCACCCAAGTTGAAAAGCGCGCCGTCATGGACTCCGCCTATCGCGCCAAGGCCAGCGAAGTCCACCTCGTTGAGCAGGCGATGGTGGCGGCCATCGGCGCGGGGCTGCCCATCACCGAGCCGGGCGGCAACATGGTGATCGATATCGGCGGCGGGACCACGGACATTGCGGTGATCTCGCTTTCGGGCATCGTCTATTCCAAGTCGGTGCGCATGGCCGGCAACCAGATGGACGAGGCGGTCATTACCTACCTGAAGCGCAAGTACAACCTGCTGATCGGCGAGCGCACGGCCGAGCAGATCAAGATACAGCTGGGCTCGGCCTTCCCGCTGGACAAGCCGCTGACCATGGAGATCAAGGGCCGCAACCTGATCGAGGGCGTGCCCAAGACCATCACCATCGAGGACTCGGAGATTCGCGAGGCGCTCTCCGAGTGCATCTCCACCATCATCAACGCAATCCGCGTCGCTCTCGAACGCACCCCGCCGGAGCTCTCCGCCGACATCTCCGACCGCGGCATCGTCCTCACCGGCGGCGGCGCGCTCATCAAGAACCTGGACAAGCGCATCCGCGAGGAGACGGGCCTGCCGGTCTCGGTGGCAGACGACCCGCTGGCCTCCGTCGTACTCGGCACCGGCAAGATGCTCTCCGACTTCAAGCTCCTGCGCAAGATCTCCATCGACTGATCTGGCACTGCGCGAGATGGAGTCAGGTCAGTTCTCCCGAAGGCGCGTTGTAAGGCAAGAGACAAATACGGAGATTCTGGCTTCGCCAGAATGACGCCGCAATGGAGGAAAACTCGTGAACTATGAACGGAATGAACGCATCTGGAACGCCATCGAGGCCGTCGCCTCGCTTGCTGGGGTTGCTTTTCTTGCTTGGGTAGCATGGCACTTCATCTCGAAATACTGGTAGACACTTATAAGGCAATCTGTAACAGCCGTCACAATAGTTTAGAGTCCCACCATTATTCCCTTATGGTAAGCTAGTTAGTAGAAGCAGTTAGACAGGGTTGAGACCGGGGATTTGACTCCCCGCGTGCTTGTCCCCTTCACCTCTCGGATTGGTTCAATGCCGGGACGCCGGATTCGGCCGGATGTACCGGGTGAAGGTTGCTGCAATTCAGGATTGGAGTTTCGCCATGGCAGCCAAATGTGATCTCTGCGGCAAAGGCCCGCAGTTCGGAAACAACGTCTCCCACGCCAACAACACCACCCGGCGCCGCTGGAACGTGAACCTTCACCCGGTGAAGGCAACGGTCGCGGGCGCAAGCAAGCGCATCCGCGTATGCAGCGGCTGTATCAAGACGGGCAAGGTCGTCAAAGGCTAAGCAGAGTTTTTCTCTGAGAACAAGACGCCCCGGCTGGAAGCTTCGCAGCTGGGGCTTTTCGTGTCTGCTGGTTTGTCATTCCGCAGCGCCGTTTGTCATTCCGCAGCGCAGCCGGGGTCCCCGGCGAGCGGTCTTTGCTCGCTGGGGTGGAGCAGCGGAGGAATCTGCTTTTGTCCTGCTTCACTTCTTCTCGAACGCCAGCGAGGCGCTGTTGATGCAGTAGCGCAGCCCGGTGGGCTGGGGGCCGTCGGTAAAGACGTGGCCCAGGTGCGCGCCGCAGGTGGAACAGGTGACCTCGATGCGCCGCCTGCCCAGCGACAGGTCCTCATGCTCGTCGATGGCGCCGGGCGACTGGGGCAGCCAGAAGCTGGGCCAACCGCAGCCCGAATCGAACTTGGTTTCGGAGGCGAACAGCGGCGCGTTGCAGGCCCCGCAATGGTAGCTGCCGTCGTCGTGGGTGTCCACCAGCGCGCCCGTGAATGGCCGTTCGGTCCCCTTCTGCCGCATCACGTGGAACTGTTCCGGCGTGAGCAGCTCGCGCCACTCCGCCTCCGTCTTCTGCACTTTTTTCTTTGCCGTTATTCCTGAACCGGGTGTCGTATCCGCCATCTCTGAGAGCCTCTGTTTCATTCGATGCGCCGCAGGTTGCAGAGTCTCATCCCTGAGCTCGCGTACCATCCCGGCAACCAGCAACCAACAACTGTTGTTACGGCTGCGCGGCGATCACTTCGATCTCCACCAGCGCGTCCTTGGGAAGGCGTGCCACCTCAACTGTGGAGCGCGCGGGCGGCACCACGCCCTCCAGCGCGAAGTAGCGGGCGTAGACCTCGTTCATGGCGGCGAAGTCGCTCATGTTCTTCAGGAACACGGTGGTCTTGACCACGTTCGCCATGTCCAGGCCGGCCTCTTCCAGCACGGCGGCGAGGTTGTCGAGCACGCGCTTGGTCTGCTCGCGAATGCCTCCGGCAACCAGCGCTCCGGTGGCCGGATCGAGCGCCACCTGGCCGGAGGTGAAGAGCAGATCGCCCACGCGCACTGCCTGCGAGTACGGGCCGATGGCAGCGGGCGCCAGGCTGGTGGAAATCATCGTCTTGGTCTGCGCCATCGCCGTCTTGTCTCCTTAAGGATGGCTTGATTGTCGCGCTTGCGAGGGTCAAGTGCAAATGGAGCCGGGTTAGGAAAGTCCCAAAATCCGCAGGGAAGCGAGATCTTAATATGGCAAGCATATCGATGTGCGCACCCAAGGCGGTATGCCCCGTAGTTATTTCACAACCCGCTGCAATTACTGGGTAACAATGGGTTCTGGCACCCATAGTTGGTACTGGAGGTCTTCTGGAGTTGCGGGCTGAGCCAGTGTGTAGTGAGACAGGATATAGTCACAAAGCGGTTTACGAATGCTCTCAGAATGCACCGCGGGCGCGTCGTATGGAAATACGAATAGGTAGCTGATCAGGAACCGCTCCATGTGTGGATCAACCCTGCACAAGGCCATGGAATCCTTCCCCAGCAAAACGCTTCTATTGGGATGCTGCGCAAGCTCACTAACCTTCCTGCGAATGGCCTCTGGCGTATTGGCATTCTCAAGTGCTTCGTAATAGCCGTAGTTAATTCGATCTGAGAGATACGAACCAACCGTATTGGGTTTATATCCGAATGGAGCTTCATAGATTCCGTCAGATTGCGAGTTAGCCCTTTCGGGATAGACGCTAGCGAAGTTAATAGCTTGCGGTCCCGAAGTCGAGGTAGGACTACCGGAATGGCCTGGAAGTGCGTCTTCGGTAACTGACTGCGCCTCCGCTGATTTCAGGGCGAACAGAAATTGGAGATCCAAGGGGAGTGAGCAAACAAACACAAAAAAGATAATGAATCCTGTGCAGAACAATTTCCACATACGCGGCGATCCAGAGGCGTAAAAGAAAACTGCGATGACGTAGCCCATGCCGTTCATTAGCATATGCCCGGGATCGCATCTTCCGAGAGCAGCGGCTGTCATCGGAATCGAAAGAATGATGAGGGCAATCGTATTGTCCCGAATGTTGCCGTGCGCAGCCCTTCGGACCAGGTAACAAGCACAGACAAAGACCACTGCGAAAAACAGCAGCGTAGTTGGGGCGAAAGGGATTGGGAAGCTATCAGCTCCACCACCTGAAGCGAGCATAGTGTCGAAGAGGTGGATTTTGAGCGCGCAAACAAGCAGTACAGTGAGCGCGACCAGCATTCCGAAATATGGACTAAACAGCCCTCGCCGTTCCAGTACTGGACGTCCTGGGAATAGCAGGACCATACAAGCAAAGGCATGTGCAACGGCCATTTCCGGGGATATCATAAAGAGTATGGCAGTGAAGACAACCGCCAAGATGGCGGCGTGCGAGTGGGTACCCGCCTGCGGACCCGGTTGACCTCTTTTATGAATGACAAGGATAAAGAAGAGAGGGCACAGGTAGCGCAATAACGTGTAGTGAGTGCCCATGTTCAGGACCGGGGTCAATGCCGTGACAAAAATTAGAAGGAATATCGATGTCTTGTGATTGCTCGGGTAATCCACTAGGTTGATGGCTGCAAATAGGAGGGCGACACCGACAACAGAAGCTATCGTCCAGAAGATGTAATAGGCTTGGGGAACCTGGAGATGCAGCAGATGGGAGAGCCATAGAGGGCCATAGAGGAGGGCGGGGCCAAAGGGCCACTCAAAGTCAACGTATGGAACTTTTCCCTGGGAGAGAAGCCAAACGCGATCAATTTCGTAGGATGACTCACGGAAGCCGCCGAAGCGGCCCGCAAACAGGTACATAGCCGCGCAGGAGGCAAGTTCGATAAGGAGACATGTCCACAGGAATCTTAATGGGATTTTCGTTGAGGGACCGATCGAGGAAAATGGAATATTAAGCCCGTTCGTCCAAATGGCGCCAGTCGCAGACAGCAGAAGCAAGAGCACGATGCCGATGCGATTGTTGTATCCAAATATGTAGGAATCGGATGCAGTCGGGTTGGCGGGGAATAAATACGGAAGGTACAAAATAGCGACCAAAGATCCAACGATATATAGAGCCAGCAGGTGCTTACGGGGTAACGCTCTTACTGGTATGTTCATTGGAGTCCGTTTCTCCATACATTGCTCGTGTTACTTGTTCGCGGCTGAGATTGGATTATTGCGGTCGCATCCTACTTATGGCTGAGTTGAGTTTACCGGTAAGCTCAACGCGCGAAGGTAGCTTTTCAGACAGTGTACCCCCAAGTTGTGTTCCTATCTGAACGCACGCCCATACGCCTAGATAACTTGGACGTAGAAGCCGTCGGCTCAAATCTTCTGCACGCGCTGGACGTCGTGGACGCCCTGCACGCGGCGCAGCTTGTCGACCAGGCGGTTGAGATGGCGGAGGTCGACGGTCTCGACGACGAAGTCCACCACCGCGCCGCCGTCGTCGGATGCCTCCGAGCTGGAGGAGCGGATGTTGGTTCCCTCGTCGGAGATGATGGCGGTGAACTCCTTCAGCATTCCAGCGCGGTCGTCGCAGATCACAGTGAGTTTGACGGGGTAGGTCTGGGCCTTCGCCGCGCCGGCAACGCCCGCATCTCCGGGTAACGGTGCCCACTCGACCTGGATTCTGCGGTCCGACTCGTAGAGCAGGTTCTGTACGTTGGGACAACTGCGGGCATGCACCGCGACTCCCTTGCCGCGGGTGACGTAGCCGATGATCTCTTCGCCTCGGATGGGGTTGCAACAGCGCGCGCGGTAGACCAGCAGGTCGTCCTGGCCCTCCACCTGGAGCGACTCCGAGCCCCTGCCGAAGAAGACGCGCTTGACGGCGTCGGACATCTGTCCGAGTGTGTTGCCGACAACTCCCTCGGGTGCGGCCGGCTCGATGGCCATGGTGGAACCGGGCTCCAGCTTGTTGAGCACCTGGCGGGCGGAGTACTTGCCGAAGCCGACACCGGCCATCAACTCGGCCTGCGAGCCGAGGCCGTACTCGGCGGCAACCTTGTCGAAGTCGGCCTCGTGGTACTTGGAGAGCGCAATCTTGTACTTGCGCGCCTCGCGCTCCAGCAGCTTGCCGCCAACCTCCACGGCGCGCTCGCGCTGGTGCTCGTTCAGCCAGTGCTTGATCTTGTTGCGGGCGCGCGAGCTCTTGGTGAAGCTGAGCCAGTCGCGGCTGGGGGAGTGGCCTGCCTGGGTGGTGATCTCGACGATGTCGCCATTGCGCAGCTTGGTGCGCAGCGGAACCATGCGACCGTTGACCTTGGCGCCAATGGTCGTATTGCCGACCTGGGTGTGGATGGTGTAGGCGAAGTCGATGGGGCTTGCGTCCTTGGGCAGCACGACGACCTTGCCCTTGGGAGTGAAGGTGTAGACCTCCTCCGGGTAGAGGTCGATCTTCAGCGTGGACATGAACTCGTTGGGGTCCGACATCTCGCGCTGCCACTCCATCAACTGGCGCACCCAGGCGAGGCGGGCCTCGTCCTTGGGTGTGACATTGTCTGCGGCCTTGTACTTCCAATGCGCCGCGATTCCCTCTTCCGCAACGCGGTGCATCTCCTCGGTGCGAATCTGCACCTCGAACTGATGGCCTCCGGGCGCGATCACCGTGGTATGCAGGCTCTGGTAGAGATTGGGCCGCGGCATGGCGATAAAGTCCTTGATGCGGCCCGGCACCGGGCGCCAGATGCTGTGCAGCAGGCCAAGCACAGCGTAGCAGTCCTGCACCGACTGGCAGATGACGCGGATGGCAAGCAGGTCGTAGACCTGGTCCAGGGGAATCTTCTGCTCGGAGAGCTTCTGCTGGATGGAGTAGAGGCGCTTGATGCGCCACTCCACGCGACCGGCGATCTTGTGCTCGGCCAGCTTGTCTTCCAGCGTCTTGACGACTCCCTGGAGGAAGACCTCGCCCTCGCCGCGCAGCGCGTCCACCTCGGTGGAGAGCTGCTCGTAGGCGAAGGAGTCGGTGTAGCGGAAGGCTAGGTCTTCCAGCTCGCCGCGCAGCTTTCCCATTCCCAACCGATGCGCCAGAGGCGCGTAAACGTCGAGCGTCTCCTTGGCTATCTTCTGCCGCTTCTCGCTGTCCAGGTGCTCCAGCGTGCGCATGTTATGCAGGCGGTCGGCCAGCTTAATGATGACTACGCGGACATCGGTGACCATGGCCAGCAGCATCTTGCGGATGTTCTCCGCCTGATGGTCTTCGCGGTTGGCGAACTTGATCTTGTCGAGTTTCGTGACCCCCTCGACGATGTGCGCCACCTGCTCGCCGAAGCGCTTCTCGACCTCTTCGGTGGTCACATCGGTGTCTTCGACCGCGTCATGCAGCAGGCCGGCGGCAATCGCCGTCGAATCCATCTTCAGCTCCGCCAGCACCAGCGCGACCTCCAGCGGATGCCCCGCATAGGGATCGCCCGAGGCGCGCTTCTGGCCTTCATGCTGCTCCAGGCAGAAGGCCCACGCATGACGGATGATCTCCAGGTCGTCGCCCGGCCGGTTCCGATGGACTTCCGCGATCAGGCGGGCGAACTTGGCATCCATCTCGTCGATGGTCGCCGCGCTGGCTCCCGCAAGATGGCCTGCCGAGGACTCCTCCGCCGGGGGCGCTGCTGTAGCTTCGGGGTGGGCAATCGCAACCTCGTCCGGAGGCTCCGGGCGCAGAGGCCCCAGTGGAAGCGGGTGCGGCAGAGCTGCCTTACGCTCCTTGCCTGCGTCCGTCGCGATGGAGTCGGGACTCTTCCCTTCCTGTCTGGAAGGTGCGGCATTCCCGGAGCTTCCCGGGGCCGCTGGAGTGATTGCCATGAGCCATTATAGAAGGCGCGGCAAGATGGCCGGGAAGAACTTGGTCGATCCGGCGCTCCTGCCATCCCGCGGAACCAGACTGGACCATCCGCTCCGGCAAAATAAAATCGTATAGCGTAGCGTTTCGGTATACGATGGTTGCGTGATCCAGAGCTTCCGGCACAAGGGCGTCCAGCGGTTCTTCGAGACTGGCTCGAAGGCAGGCATTCAGCCGAAACACGCGGCCAAGTTATTGGCGCAACTGACGCTGTTGAACGCCGTAAAGAAACCGGAGCAGATGAATGTTCCAATATGGCGCCTGCACCCGCTCCACGGAGAGTTGAAGGAGCATTGGGCGGTGAGCGTCAACGGCAACTGGCGATTGACATTCACATTCGAGGGCGAGGATGCGATTCTCGTCGACTATCAGGACTATCACTAGGAGGACGCGATGCAGATGTATAACCCAGCACATCCAGGAAAAATTCTCGCGGAATTTATGGGAGACCGAACCGTGACCGATGTAGCGAAGCATCTTGGCGTGACGCGCGCGGCGCTCTCCCGCATCCTGAATGGAAAGGCGGGCGTATCGGCGGATATGGCTCTGCGACTGTCGGAGGCCTTCGGGCTGGAGGCAGACATGTGGCTTCGGCTTCAGATCCAGCGGGACTTGTGGGTGGCCTCGCGCAAGAAGCGGAAGAAGATACCAAAGATGATTGTTGCAGATGATCTCGATAAGGCAGCCTGACCGGCCGCAAAGCCTAGTGCCGGGACTCCCGCCGGTGATGATGGTCACAGGCCGCTTCAGACCCTGCCTGAGACAATAGGGAGAACTGCGCGAGGTTCAGATCTATGGCTACGGCTGCGGCACCAGAGGTGAAGACCATGCACACGCTCCCCGGCGATGCGGTGCGCCAGATCCAATGGCGGTTTGCGGACCGCTTCGACCTGCAGATGCTGGTGCAGTCGTCGCGCACAGTAGCGCGCACGACGGTGGCGCAGATGGTCGCCGCAGGCGAGCGCAATACTCACGAATGGACCCCCGCCAAAGCTGAGATGATGGAGGCCTTCGATCGCGCCGGAATAACCGCTGCATTTATGGAGCCGGAAGAGGGTGGATTCATTGCCGGGCCGAAGAACCTTGCGCTCTCGCTTGCTGCATTTGAGCTGGCGTGGGTGGATGGCGGGGCGGCGACCGGCAGTCTGGCGAGCTTTCTGGCGCTGGCCCCGATCCACGAGTGCGGCACCGCCGAACAGATGAGCCACTACAAGACGCTGGCCGCGCCTCCGCAGGCAGGCGAGGACCGCAAGCCCTGGCGCGGCGCCTTCGCGCTGACCGAGCCGCTGCCCTACGTCGGCATCGACACCGATATCCTGAGCGGAAAGATGCGCATCGCCGAGTGGAAGGACGGAGAAGAACCGATGTTGCAGGTGGATAAGCGCGGCCGCTTCATCACCAACATCGCCTTCGCCAACTTCGTCACCGCGGCGGTGACCTCCGACGACAAGCGCATCAAGGGCAGTTGCGTGGTGATTCTGGAGGAGAGCGACGAGGGAATCTTCGACCGTGGAACGGCGACCAAGAAGCTGGTGCACCAGCTCTCGTCCACCGGCGACCCAATCTTCAACCTGAAGGTGCCGGCCAGCCGTATTGTGGGCGGATACACCGTGCAGGACGGCGTGATCGTGCCCAACTTCAGCCACGGCGAGGTGATCGAGGCGGTCTTCCGCCGCACCCGCGTCACCGTTGGCCTGATGACGGCGGCCAAGCTGCTCTCGGCGGTTGAGCCGGTGATCCGCTATCAGCGAGAGCGCTTCCATGGCGCGGCCGGCGTGAAGCCCGGATCAATGCGCTACGAGCTTGGCATTCAGCAGCGCGAGGACGCGCTACACCGGCTGGTCGATGTGTGGGCCATGGGCGAAGCCGCCGCGTCGCTGGGATTTGCCACGGCACGGCTCTTCGATGTGCTGGAGCCGCTGGAGAAGCAGAAGAAAGCCCTGATGAAGGAGCGCGGAGTCAGCGGCAAGCGGGCCGAGCACAAGGCCCTGCAGGAGAGCGAGAAGCGTGCGATTGCGCTGCTGGGGATGGCCGCGAACGATCCGCGCCGCGAGGCAGAGGCCGCCGATCCGCTGGTGGATTTCGTGCTGATGGACTCCGAGGCCGATGTACTCTGCCCCGCCACCAAGCTGTGGAACACCGGCGTCGGCGCCAACATGATGCGCGAGGCCGTGAGCCTGATGGGCGGCTACGGGATCACCGAGGACTGCCCCGGCTTTCTCGCCAACAAGTGGATGGACGCGCAGTTGGAGGCGACCTACGAAGGGCCTGAGGCCGTGCAGCGGAGACAGTTGACCATCACCATGACGCGCGATGTCTTCCTGGCGCAGTTCCGCACATGGATCGCTGAGATGCGGCAGATTGCTTCGCTGCATCCGGGAACCGGCGCATGCACCCTGGCCTCGGCGATGGAGATGTGGCAATGGACGCTGGCGCATCTGCAGAACGCCACCGATCCTATGGGCAACAAGCTCTACCACGGGCAGAGGCAGGGTGTGACCTTTGCCCTGGCCGATGCGCTCTGCTGGCTGATGGCTTCGCGCTGCCAGATCCTTGACGTGCTGGAGCTGGAAGCGCGCGGCCCGGAGGACGCGGTCGCCGCCGAGGGGCTGGCTGGGACCGTGCAGTTCCTCAGCGATCTCTGCCATGTACAGGCGGCGCGCGCGGCAGGCGAGGTCTCGCGCATCTGCGCCGATCTGGTCTTCGGCTATAACCTGCACCCGGCCTGGGATACGGAGGGCTGTAGCCACTGCTTTACGGCCCAGGAGCTGGAGGAGTTGGAGGAGACGATGCCGGGAATCTCCGCCTTCGCCACGGACGTGGTGGGCGCGGATGGCAGTCATCCCTCGAAGGCCGGCCCCTGCGCGGGCTGTGCCGGGTCAGGCGAGTTCCAGCGGATGCAGAACAAGCTATGCACCTGCCTCAGCGGCTCGCGGCTGGCCAAGGACCGCGCCGCCGAGACCGTGAGCAAGGTAATGATCCCCGAAGCACTGGACTATCCCGCATGAGTGGCGATGCCTCTGCCGTAAACTTAGCAACCGCTGAGGGCGCCGCGGCTCCAGAAAGCGCCGCGGCTCCAGATGTAGACCGCGCGACGATGGAGGTGGACATCGCCTGCGTCGGCTTCGGCCCCGCGATGGGCGGCTTCCTCACCACGCTGACGCGCGAGTGGACCGCGCATCCCGACGACCCTGCGTTTGCCAGCAAAGTTGCGCCGGGAATGCCGTTGCAGGTTCTCTGCTACGAACGCGCCGACGATATCGCCGCCGGAGTCAGCGGCATCGTCACCAGCGCGCGGGGGATTCGCGCCAGCTTTCCCGAACTCAATCCGGCTGAGATTCCCATGGCCACGCCGGTTGCCGAAGAGCGAGTGATGTATCTGCTCGACCCGATTGGCGCCAGTCGGCGGTCGTTTGCGCTGCGCGCGGGCGATGCGCTGCTTCGCGGGCTGGGCGGGCTGCTGGGCGTGAAGGACTCCGCCTACGAGCTGCCGTGGACACCGACGTTTCTGCATAAGCACGGCGGGATGCTGCTCTCCATGGGCCAGTTCAACCAGTGGGTCGGCGCGCAGTTGATGGCCACGGGCCTGGTACAGATCTGGCCGGGAACGCCGGTCAGCCGTCCCCTCTTCTGTAGCGAACCATGCGCTGGTCCCAGGCTGTGCACGGGCCGCGAGCCATGCCAGAGCGCGGGCAAAAAGTGCTTCTCGGTCAAGGGAATTCGTCTGGCCGATCAAGGCGTAGACCGCACCGGCGCGCCTGCCGATGGTTTCATGGCAGGGATGGACGTTCTCGCTCCGCTGACGGTGGTCGGCGATGGACCGGTGGGCGCGGTGGGCAACGCGCTCAACGAGCGGCTGGGAATGCCGCCGGGACATGCGCAGAGCGAGTGGGCGCTGGGCATGAAGATGGTCATCGAGCTGCCGGAAGATTCTCCGCTGAAGCCCGGCACCGTCTGGCACACCTTCGGCTTCCCTGAGCCGGAGATCTTTGGCTTCCTGTATGTGCATCCCGACCGGCTGGTGTCGGTGGGAATCTTTGTGCCGTCGTGGATGGGCGATCCCTCGCGCACGGTCTATCGCTATCTGCAGCACTACATCCAGCATCCCGCGCTGTGGCGCTATCTCAAGGATGGGACGCTGCGCTCGTGGGGCGCGAAGTCGCTGCAGGAGTCGGGCAAGCACGGCGAGCCGTTCCTTACCGGCGATGGATTTGCGCGCATCGGCGAGGGTTCGGGCAGCACAAATATGCTGACCAACTCCGGCGTGGACGAGGCGTGGACGACAGGCGTGCAACTCGCGGACGCGGTGGTGGAGCTGCTGCGCGCTGGCAAGCCCTTCACCCAGGAGAACCTCTTCGCCACTTACGTTGCGCGGCGTCACGCAAGCTCGCTGGAACGCGAGGCGCAGGAAGCTAAGAACGCGCGCAACGGATTTCACGGCGGACTGGTGCGGGGAATGATCGGCATGGCGCTGGCTGGACTCACGCACGGGAAGCTCTCGTTGGGCGGAAAGATTCCGTCGGCACAGGAGCAGATCCATCCCTTCTCGCCGCACAAGGACATGGGAGTCGAACCCGCGGAGGCCGCGCGACTGGCGCTGGAGGCGCAACTCGGCGGACGTCCGCTGCACGATGCCCTGATGACGGCGCGCGGCTGGCCGGAGATCGAACTGGACGGACGCCTGCTGGTCACGCAGCAGGACGCGCTGCTGATGGGCGGCAAGGTGCAGGCGATGCCCGGATTCGCCGACCACGTCGTCTTCCGCGACCCGCAACTCTGCGCGGCGTGCGCCGAGAAGACATGCGTAGCCATGTGCTCCGGCCAAGCTATCACGCAGGGCGCGGAGGGGGCGATCGCCTTCGAGCGCGAGAAGTGCGTGCACTGCGGCGCATGCCTGTGGAACTGCGCCCACACGCCCTTCGGCGAGCACGCCAACATCGACTTCCGCGCCGGCGCAGGCGGACTCCACTCGGCGGAGAACTGACTTCTTCGCGTAGAGAGATAAAATTGTCCTTCTGAGCAAAGACAAGACTCTCTGCGCTTAGTTTGAAGCACGACATACTCCACAATCAGTGGAATTATCCAAAGAACTCGATCAGTCAAGGAAGGTTTCATGGCACAAGCATTGCAAATCGTGGTCTGCGCGGGGATTGTTCCCGATCCGCTACAGACCCTGGAGCCGGTGACCGGGCCGAATGGGCCGGGGCTGAAGAATGAGATGGTGTTGCCCGCGGTGCTCGATCCGTGGGCGGCGTGCGCGCTGTATGAGGCGGCGCAGTTGGTCGCGAAGAACCCCGGCAGCAAGCTGTGGCTGGTGAGCCTCGGCCCCAAGGCCAAGCTACAGCAGGTGATGATGATCGTGGGGCAGAAGGCGGCGTTTGAGCTGGTGCCTATTGATGGGCCGATTGGCGGCTTTCCCGACGCGCACTCGACGGCGGCTGCGCTGGCAGAGGCGATCGCCGCGCTGCCCGGACTCGACCGCAATCGGCTGCTGCTCTTCGGCGGATGGGAGTCGGCAACGCGCGGTGCGGGTGTGACGCTGCAACTCGTCGGCGAACGCCTCGGCATCACCGACCAGTTTCAGGGCGTCGACCAGATCACGCTGCGCGACGATGGATCGTTCGAGGTGCTGGAGCGCGTCGAGGGCGGCAAGCATCAGGTCTCGGTCTGCGCGGGAACGCCCGCCGTGCTGGGATGGGCGACGGGCAATCTTGCCGAGCCGCGCAACAATCCGCAGACCGGCATGGCGAATATGCGCGGCATCATGCCTGCGTTGCAGAAGGCCAAGCATGTCGATCTGGCGGCCAACGGCCTGAGCTACGTCTCGGTGGGCCTGCCCAAACAGCAGCGCGAGACGCGCGTGGAGAAGAACATGACAGCCGATGAGATCGCCAGCGAACTTGTCGCATGGATCGGAGCGGAGTGAGCACAATGGAGACGATTCTGGTACTGACGCACGTCGATGAAACTGGCTCGGCGTTGACGAAGGCCTCGCTGGAGGCCGTCACTGCCGGCGTGGAGCTGGCGCGACAACACACAGCGACGCTGACGATTGGGATTCTTGGTCCCGCCTCCGTGGAAGCCGCGAACGCTGCGGCTGGTGCTGTTGCGGCAACCGGAGCGCGGCTGCTGGCTGTCTCGGGCGAGGCTTTCGCGCAGCCACGTTATGCAACCGATGCAGCGGGCTGCGAGGCTCTCTGCCGCGCGGCGCAGGCCAGCATCGTGCTGGCTCCCGGCAGCTCGCAATTTGTGCGCGTCGCCGCCGGAGTCGCACACCGGCTGGGAGGATTCCTCGATACGCATATCACCGCGCTCTCCAGCAACGACAGCGTGGATGCGACGCGCTGGTTCTATCGCCAACGTGTAGAGGCGACCATCAGCCGCGCGGCGCGCCCGTGGTTCCTGCTGCTGGACGCGGGGACTCATGCGCCCTTTGCGGGTGAAGCAGCCGCCGCGCAGGTTGAGGTGGTCGTGGTCACTCTGCCTGCCGTACGCACTACGGTCGAAGGCTTGCGCTCGCCGATGCGGGACGCGCAAACGATCCGCCCGGACGCGCGGCTGCTGTTTGTCGCCGGGGCGGGCTGGACCAAGAAGCAGCCCGACGGGCAGATTCACGTCGCCGAGGCCGGAGAGCTGATCCTCGCGTTCCTGCGCCTCAGCGGAGCATCGCTCGGCAGCAGCAAGTCGCTGGCGGACCAGAAGGCGGAAGGCCCGGGCGAGGAGCAGTCCGTGCTTCCCTTCCTCACGCACATGAACCAGATCGGCCAGACCGGCTCGACGCCGCGCCACGCCAAGGGGCTCTCCACCTGCTGCCACGGCGAGGAACCGCACGTGGTGGGCTGGCGGTTCATTGGGGAGCGGCGCGCCATCAGCCTCGACCCAAACTGCGGATGGACGCGCGGCAAAGCCGACGTGGTCTATGTCGCCGATGCGTTTCAGGTGATGGCACGAGTCAACGCGCTGCTGGAAGCGCGCAGTTCGTAGCGCGAGCTTCAAACCATCCGCTCAGACCCGCGGCACCATCGAAAGATCGACGGTCCAGACATAGACGGCGATGGCCGCAAAGATAAAGAAGGCGGCGACCCAGACGCGCCAATCCAGATGCGCGCGCTTCCAGTAAGGACGCTTCTGCAGTTCCTCCTCGTAGGTAGGAGTGAAGTCCGGCTCTTCGTGCGCATGGTCGCTGTCGTTGTGCATGGTGTTACTGTCTCCTGCCTGCGGTTTGTAAGCCTGACTCTTCCCTGGCCTGCTGCGCCAGAGGGACACAAGCTGTCTGATGCCGATTCTCCATACGGAGGATAGGGATGGCTAGCTTTTCACATCCAGGAACGAATCGAGAAATGGATCAGCCTGCGCCGCCGCTGGTCATTCCGCTCACGACTTCGACGGGCAGGATTCCCATCTCGCGGTAGATGGGGTGAATGGCGTGGCGCACGGCAGGTAGCCGTGTGGTGAACCACGCCGCGCCCAGTAGCACCGCGGCTCCGTTCAGAATCACCGTGGTTGGCGCGCCGATCCAATGAGCCATCGTCCCGGCCAGCAGGCTGCCAAACGGCGCCATGCCCACGAAGGCGATGGTGTAGTAGCTCATCACGCGGCCGCGCTTGTCTTCGCTCACGATGGTCTGAATGATGGTGTTGCTGGACGCCATGCCCTGCATCATGCCGAAGCCTGCGACCAGCATCATCCCCATCGACAGCCAGAAGGTGTGCGAGAGGCCGAAGCCGATCAGTCCCGCGCCAAAGACAGCCGAGGAGATGGCGATCTTGCGGCCCAGGCCGAGCACGCTCTTGCGCGCGGCCAGCAGCAGCGCACCCACCAACGCGCCTACGCCCATGGCTGCCATCAGGAAGCCGAAGGTGTGCGGGCCGCCATGCAGCACGCGCGCCGCGAAGATCGGCATCAACACAACGAAGGGCATCCCCATCAGGCTGATCACCGCAAAGAGCAACAGAATGGTGCGGATGGGAACGAAGTGCGCGACGTACGTCCAACCCTCTTTCAGCTCGTGCAGCATGGAGGTGACCGCGCGCTTCACTGTGGGGGTATGAACGCGCATCATCAGCAGCGACGCGATGACGGCCATATAGCTGATGCCGTCGATCAGAAAGCACCAGCCCTCGTTGCTGATGGCAATCAGCATTCCGGCCAGCGACGGGCCGATGAGCCGCGCCGCATTCACCATCGACGAGTTGATGGCGATGGCGTTGCCCAGGTCGCGCCGGTCCTCCACCATCTGCACCAGGAAGGCCTGGCGACCAGGCATGTCGAAGGCGTTGACGAGTCCCTGCAAGATGCTGAGCGTGAGCACCCAGGGGATCGTGATGTGGCCGGAGAGCGTCAGCGCGGCCAGCGCGAGCGACTGCACCATGGCCAGCGTCTGCGTCCACACCAGCACCTTTTGCCGGTTGAGCCGGTCCACCCATACGCCGGCGAACGGGGCCAGCAGAAACGTGGGAATCTGCCCGGCAAAGCTCACCGTGCCCAGCAGCAGCGCCGATCCGGTGAGGCGGTAGACCAGCCATCCAGTGGCAACGCGCGTCATCCATGTGCCGATCAGCGAGATGCTCTGCCCGCCGACGAAGAGCTGGAAGTTGCGATGGCGCAGCGCCCGCCACGCGTGCGAGGCGCGGCCTGCGGTACGTTGTTCCTCCACGCTTGCAAGCCCCAGCACGCTGGACAGGTCCATTGCGTTGGGCAAACTCGCCGCGCCGGGTTGCTCGACCGCCTCCGTGCCCGCGCGAGTTATTTCTTCCGCACCACTCAAGATTGCTCCCTCGTTCGCATTCGATTGCACTGCATCGGATCGAAGTCTTGTGTGCCTTCCAACGCTTTCCACGCGCAACTGGCAGTCGGCAACAGGACCACTCCTCTTCCATTCTCTCGCATCGCACGGCCTTCCCGGCGCCACGGCACTGCGAAGATGCGCCTAAGATTGGATGCAGCACCCAGGAGACGGTTGATAGCATAGGGTCGGAGGTAGTCGTTTGCAGAAATATCTCTTGATCGCGGTGGGCGGCGCGCTTGGCTCCATCGCCCGGTACTGGGTCGGCTCGACGGTCGGCGGCCGGATGGGCACGAGGTTTCCCTATGGGACCTTCGTCATCAACCTCACGGCCTGTGTGCTCATCGGGTTCACGCTGACCTTTCTGGCCCGGCGAACGGCGCTGAACCCGGCGTGGAGATTCCTGGTGCCCATCGGATTTGTCGGCGCCTACAGCACCTTTTCGACGTATGAGTGGGAGACGCTCTCGATCCTGCGCGGCGGAGCGTTTCTGGAGGCTGCGCTCTACGCGTTGGGCAGCCTGGTTCTGGGGCTCGTCGCAACATGGGCGGGCGTCACAATTGCGGAATACCTCTGAAGGAGGGCGTATGTTGAGCGTCGGCAAGGCAGTGAAGGTCTCCATTTATCTGAGCGAGGGATCGACGCACCATGGGGTCCCGACCTACTCCAGCATTCTCGACTTCCTCTTCTATCGCGGCGTCTCCGGCGCGACCGTGTTGAAGGGCGTGGCGGGCTTTGGCGCCGATCACCACATGCACTCGGCCAGCATCGTCGAGATCTCCGACCATATGCCGCTGAAGGTCGAGTTCATCGAGTCGCGCGAGAAGGTCGACGAACTGCTCGGCAAGCTGGAAGAACTCGCTGGCAGCGGGATGATCGAGATTCAGGAGACGACCGTGGCAAAGCCCGCGCAGAGTTCCAGGCAGACCAAGGCCACGCCCGCCGCGCACCTGAAGATTGCGGGCAAGGCCAAGCTGATGCGCATCTACGTCGGCGAGAGCGATCGCTGGAAGGAGAAGCCGCTCTTCAAGGCGCTGGTGGAGGCGATGCGCGCCAACGACATCGCCGGCGTTACGGTCTATCGCGGCATTCTGGGCTACGGAGCGCACCGGCGTGCGCAGAAGGAGAAGCCGCTCTCGCTCTCGCGCGATGCGTCGATTATGCTCTCGGTCGTCGATACGGAGGAGAAGCTGCAGGGCTTCATGCCGCTGGTCGAGCAGATGGTCGAAGAGGGACTGGTCGTGCTGTCGGATGTCGACATCATCAAGTACACGCATCGCGCGCTGGAGATCGATGCGGCAGAGGCGTCGAACAAGACCGCTTCGGCGTGAAGGGAGAGCTGCCATGAAAGAAGAATTCCAGGCACGCATGCTTCGCGTCCACTTCGGCGAGAACGACAAGTGGCAGGGAAAGCCGCTGGTCGAGGCGATCTTCGCCAAGTGTCGCGAGCTGGAGATGGCCGAGGTGATGGTCTATCGCGGCATCGAAGGCTTTGGGCCGAGCACTAGGATCCGCCATGCGAGCCATTGGATCTTTTCCAACGACGCGCCGATCCAGTTGAGCCTGATCGACACCGAAGAGAAGATCGAGCGGATGCTGCCGCATCTGGACGCGATGGTGAACGAAGGCCTGATCGCAATCTCCAGCGTGGAGGTCATCCGCTACTCGCGGAGTTCCCAGAAGTACGCGCTGTAGCATCTCTCGAACTGGGTTGAGGAAAACAACTCCAGGCCAGGAGCTTCGGCGCGCCGCGGATTGAACAAAGTTCGGGGATAACACAAAAGTGTCACCGAAGTACCGCGAACATTCGCGGAAAAATCGAAGGTGGGATGGTGAGGGGGATTCTCCTCGCCGATATTACAAGTAGTGTGCGGCGGTGAAGACGGGTGCAAACCCACATATTCTTTTTGGTCTTCCCCAATCCAACTCGGCCCCAAACTGCCGAGGTCACACAAGGAGAACTTACTATGCAGTATGCAGTAGCGTTGGCGTTTGTTGTCGTTGCAGTTGCTCCCCTCATTGGCATCTGGTGGGGACATGTGTGGGCGAAGACCAATCGCATGATTCTGCGGACGACGGCAGCGTCGACCGAGCAGAACAGCCAGATCGCCTAGATCGGCCGCACAGAATCGTTCGGTCTCGCTTGGCAATGAGAGGCGGAAGAGTCGCCAAACGGGCGCGCCCGCTCCTCTTCGACTCCTTGCCGGACGCAGCATTGTTTCCAAAACCATCTACCAACATCCTTGGCTCTTGCCAAAGTCCTGGGCGATTCAAGCCGCCCGCAATTCTTCTCTTTGCTTCGTCTGCTCCGTTTTTTGCTGCGGCTGCTCCGCTTTTCGCAGTGGCTGCGGAACGCTCCTGCTGTAAGAAGCCGCGGAACCAAGTATCCTATAGAGTGTGAGCACAGAACAGATTCAAGTCCAGCTTCCTGATGGGTCACGGCGCGAAGTCGCGCGCGGGGTTACTCCCCTGGAAATCGCCACCGGCATCTCGCCCCGGCTCGCAGCCGCTGTTGTCATCGCGCGCATCCGTCCGCTGGCGAGTTCCACCCAGGTCTCAGAATCGAGACCTGGGACACCCACAGACGCCAACGCCAACTCGGACTCCGAAGCCGCGATGTACAGCGCGGCCGGCGCAGGCGACGACGGCACGCGCCTGGTGGACCTCGCGGCCCCGCTCAACCAAGACGTGGAGCTGTGGCTTCTGAAGGAGTCCGACGAGGCCGTACTTAAAGTTCTCCGCCACTCCGCCGCGCATGTCATGGCGACGGCGATTCTGGAACTCTTCCCAGAGACCAAGCTCGGCCACGGCCCCGCCACCGACAACGGCTTCTTCTACGATGTCTACCGCGCAACGCCGTTCACCGAAGCCGATCTCGCAGCCATCGAGGCGCGAATGACCGAGATCGTCGCGCGCAATGAGCCCTTTGTTCGCGTCGAGGAGACGCGCGACAAGAGCCTCGCCGACTACACCGCTGCGGGCGAGTTCATGAAGCTCCACTTCATCGAAAAGTTCACCCAGCCCGGCGACGCAATCTCGCTTTATAAGAATGGCAACTTCACGGACTTCTGCCGCGGCCCGCACCTTCCCTCCACGGGCCGGGTCAAGGCGTTCAAGATCACCTCCATCGCCGGAGCTTACTGGCTGGGCGACGAGAAGAACCAGCAGTTGCAGCGCATCTATGGCACGGCGTTCTTCAACGCCAAGGACCTCGACGCGCACTTCCGGAGGCTGGAGGAGATCAAGGCGCGCGACCACCGCGTGCTCGGCCGTCAGCTTGACCTCTTCAGCATTCAGGAGGTCGCCGGCGCCGGCCTCATCTTCTGGCACCCCAAGGGCGGCCTCATCCGCAAGACGATGGAAGACTGGATGCGCGAAGAATGTATCCGTCGCGGCTACCTGCTCGTGTTCACCCCGCACATCATGCGCCGCGAACTGTGGAAGATCAGCGGCCACGAGGGCTACTACTCCGAGAACATGTACCCGCCGATGGAGCTGGACGACGCCGAGTATCGTCTGAAGCCGATGAACTGCCCCGGCCACATCCTCATCTACAAGTCCAGCCCGCGCAGCTATCGCGATCTGCCGCTGCGCTACGCCGAGCTGGGCAACGTCTACCGCTACGAGCGCTCGGGAACCATGCACGGCCTGCTGCGCGTGCGCGGATTTACCCAGGACGACGCGCACATCTTCTGCACGCCAGGCCAGATCGAGGACGAGGTGGTCGCGTGCATCGACTTCGCGCAGTCGGTCCTGAATACCTTCGGCTTCAAGGAATTCAAAGTCGAGCTTTCGACGTGGGACCCGGCCAAGCCGAAGGACTATACCGGCTCGGCCGAGAACTGGCAGAGCGCCACCGACTCGCTCCGGCACGCGCTCGAGCGCCGCGCCATTCCGTACCGCACCATCCCCGGCGAGGCCGCCTTCTACGGCCCCAAGATCGACATCAAGCTAGTCGACGTGCTGGGCCGCCTCTGGCAGCTCTCCACTGTGCAGTTCGACTTCAACCTGCCCGCGCGCTTCGAGCTGGAGTACAAGGGAGAGGACGGCGAACTCCATCAGCCCGTCATGGTGCATAGAGCGTTGTTCGGAAGTGTGGAACGCTTCTTCGGCGTACTGATCGAGCACTACGCCGGGGCGTTTCCCTTCTGGCTCGCGCCGGTGCAGGTCGGTCTGGTTCCCATCTCCAGCGAGAAGCACCTCGCCTACGCGGAGAGTGTCAAAGCAACGCTCGAAGCCGCCGGCCTGCGCGTGGAACTCGACGCGCGCAACGAGAAGATGAACGCCAAGATCCGCGACTTCGGCCTTCAGAAGGTTCCCTTCATCCTCATCCTCGGCGACAAGGAAGCGACGACCAACAGCGTAAGCGTGCGCACCCGCGGCAAGGGCGATCAGGGCAGCGTCGCGCTGGATGAATTTGTTCGGCGAGCGCAGAAACTGGTCACGGACAAAGGGACTGATTTGTGAGCAACACCAGCTTGTATTGATGCCTCACTCGGCGCAGCGAGTGCTTGCAGATTTCCGTCCAGAATCGCTAACCATGATCATCCACCTGCTCTCTCTCGGCCGCGTGCCTTACGCTGAAGCGCTGGAAATTCAGCAGCGCGTCATCGCGGCGCGCAAGCAGGACCTCATCGGCGACACGCTGCTGCTGCTGGAGCATCCGTCTGTGCTCACGCTGGGACGCAACGCATCGCGCGCCAACATCCTGGTCAGCGACGAGTGGCTGGCGAGCCGCGGAGTTGAAGTCCATGAGATTAATCGCGGCGGCGATGTGACCTATCACGGCCCCGGTCAGCTCATTGGCTATCCCATCGTCGATCTGCGTGGCGAGTGGCCCGGCAAGCGAGGCCCACATCTTGGTCCGGTCGAATTTGTCCGTCTGCTGGAGGAGGCGCTGATCCGCACCTGCGCCGACTTCGGCGTAATGGCCAAGCGCATTCCCAGGCTCACCGGCGTCTGGACGTTTGGCGGCAGAGATGAGCCGCGCAGCGATGGCCAGCACGGCGAGATTCGCGAGGAAAAACTCAGCAAAATTGTAGAGAAGAAGCTGGCCGCCATCGGCGTGCATGTCTCGCAGGCGGTCACGTCGCACGGCTTTGCGTTGAACGTCACCACCGACCTGCGCGACTTCGACTGGATCGTGCCGTGCGGCATCAAGGACCACGGCGTCACCAGCCTGGAGTTGGAGGCAGATGCCAGAATGGAACCCACCATGGAACGCGCGATCCACGCCACCGCGCGCAACTTCGGACGCGTCTTCCAGCGCCAGATGCTCTGGTGCGACTCCATCGAGCAACTCCTCGCGCCGTCACGCAGTCGAGTGTGAAGGCCAAAAATAGGAGTGCCGTGTGCGCCCTCGCGAGCATCTATTCTGTGTGGCCACGGTTCAGCTCGCGCGCTCTATTGCAGCGAGCCACTGGCCCCAAGCCTTATAATCCATAGGCGCACGGGCGCATTTGCCGCGCCCACCAACTCTGGAAGGAATCCGATGCCGACTGAAGTAGTTATGCCCCAGATGGGCGAATCGATTACCGAAGGTACCCTCACCAAGTGGCTCAAGAAGGTCGGCGACAAGGTCGAGCGCGACGAGCCGCTCTTCGAGATCTCCACCGACAAGGTGGACGCCGAGATTCCCTCCCCCGCTGCCGGGACGTTGCAGGAGATCAAGATCGCCGAGGGCGCCACGGTCCAGATCAATACGGTCGTATGCATCATCGCCGAGGCCGCAGACGCCGTTGCTGCGACCCCAGTCAAGGCAACTCCTGCGCCAGCGGCTGCTACTCCCGCGACCGCACCGGCCGCTGTACCGATTGCAACTCCGGTCGCAGCCCCCACACTCGCTCCGCTCGGCGCTGCCGGCACGGACGTGCCCATGCCGCAGATGGGCGAATCCATCACCGAGGGCACCATCACCAAGTGGCTCAAGAAGGTCGGCGACAAGGTGGAGCGCGACGAGCCGCTCTTCGAGATCTCCACTGACAAGGTGGACGCCGAGATCCCTTCGCCCGCCGCCGGAACGCTGACCGAGATCAAATTCCCCGAGGGCGCGACCGTCGGCATTAACACCGTCGTCGCCATCATCGGCGGCGGCGCAGGCAAGCCCGTGGCAGCGCCCGCACCCGCGGCGTCGTCCACTTCGGCACCTGCGCCGGTCGCGCCGGCGCCCATGGCCCCAGTCGCATCGACAGCCTCAGGCGAGCGTCCGCGCTCCTCGCCGCTGGTGCGCAAGATCGCCAAGGACAACAACGTCGATCTGGGCCGAGTCGCTGGAACCGGCCCGTCCGGACGCATCACCAAGACCGACATCCTCGGCTACATCGAGAATCCCGCCGCGAAGCCCGCACCCGCCGCCGCAGCTCCGGCGATGGCTTCCGCAGCTACATCCGCCGCAGATGCTCCCATCCCAGGCAGCCTGGTCCCCATGACCAAGATGCGCAGCATCATCGCGCGGCGCATGGTCGAATCCAAGCAGACCAGCCCGCACGTCCACACCGTCTTCAAGGTGGACATGACGCGCATCGTCCGCCTACGCGAGCGCGAGAAGTCGAAGTACGAGCAGCGCAATGGCGTCAAGCTGACCTACATGCCGTTCATCACGCGCGCCGCCATCGTCGCGCTGCGCAAGCACCCGATCGTCAACGCCACCATCGAGGGAGACGCCATCCGCTACAACCGGAATATCAACATCGGCATCGCGGTGGCGCTGGAGTGGGGCCTCATCGTTCCCGTCATCAAGCAGGCCGAGGAGCAGAGCTTCCTGGGCATCGCGCGGTCTATCGCCGACGTCGCCGAGCGCGCGCGCGGAAAGAAGCTCGCACCCGACGAGGTCTCCGGCGGCACCTTCACGCTGACTAACTCCGGCATCTTCGGCGAGCAGTTCGGCATGCCCATCATCAACCAGCCGCAGGCGGCCATCCTCGGCATCGGAGGCCTCAACAAGGAGGCTGCGGTGCTCACCGACAAGGAGGGCAACGACTCCATCGCCATTCGCTCCATCCAGCGGTTTGCGCTGGGCTTCGACCACCGCATCGTGGATGGTGCGGACGCTGGCCGGTTCATGGCCGACTTCAAGGCTTATCTGGAGAATTGGGACGAAACGATCGGCTAGGGAAGCACTGAATATGTCCCCGTTTTGAAAGGGCGGGACTTTAGTCCCGCCGCAAGCTGCCTATTATTACTGCGGCTTTAGCCGCCGAGGGAATCTCGAACACTTGTGCAGACTATCCCTAAGTCGTCCTGCGCAGTAACCCCAGCCCCAACCCGCCCAACGTCACCAGCGCGCAGAAATACGCGAATAAATCGCCGTGCGCGGAATAAAAAGTAATATCGTGCTCATAATTGAATCCCACGCGCAGGCTAGTTCGTATGTGTCGAGGCGCGGAAGTAACGACCCGCCCGTAGGGGTCGATCGCCGCCGTCACCCCTGTATTGGTCGCGCGCAGCACCCAGCGGTGGTTCTCGATCGCCCGCATGCGCACCATGTTCAGGTGTTCCCAGGCCGCGCTGGTGTCGCCGTACCATCCATCGTCGGATATATTTACCAGCACATCCGCGCCCATCCGCGCATACTGGCGCATCTCGTCGCCAAAGACCGACTCGTAGCAGATGAAGGTGCCGTAGCTGTGTCCGCCAACGGTAAACATCGTCCGGTGCTTTCCGGGATCGAATATGCCCACGTCCTGCAGTAAACTTCCGGCGAAGAAGAACAGTTTCTTGTAGGGAACATATTCTCCGAATGGCACAAGGTGCATCTTGTCGTAGCGTCCCACAATGCGGCCATCCGGCGCGACGAAGTCCGCGGAGTTATATTGGTCGTATCCGCGCTTCACATCCGGGTCCGCATCGAAAGCAATGTCCCCAACAATAATCGGCGCATCTGCCGCGCGCGCCAGGCTGGAGACCGCCGCGTGAAACTCCTGGCTGGAGATCGCCGAGCGCAACGCCGGATCGATCTCAAGGAAATCGTTCGGGGCCTCCGGCCACACAATCAAATCCGTCGGCTGCAGGAAACGCGCGCCGCCGGAATCCGCGCCCTGTTGCGCAGGTACAGGGCCTGCGCACTGGGTTCCAGGCAGCTCAGGGATTCCATTGCATGACTCGCCCGCCGGAGGAAAGAGGCTTAGCTCGGAAAATGTCCGCAGCTTATCGCCCATTGTAAGTGGAGGCCCGGCGCTGGCCGCCGCCGCACCGACTTCCAGGTTCTCCTGCAGCAGGGTCGCCGTCGCCTGTGTTCCCTCGTGGATTGGCGGAACAGTCCGTCTTAGAAAGACAACATACAGCAGAACAATGGCCCCACAAGCCACCATCAGCGCAGGCCACGTGTAGCGCCGTGCTTTCAGTGAAATCCGCACCAGCCAAAGCGCATTCACCGCCGCAATTACAAATGAGATCCCATATACGCCAAGATACGGAGCAAGCCGCGTCAGCAATGGATTATCCACCTGCGTGATACCCAGCAGGTCCCAGGGAAACCCGGTAATCCGGGCCCGCGCCAGTTCCACCGCAACCCACGCGAACGGACTGAGCAGAAGCGCGCCTTGCACTCCCAGGTTTCTTCGCCCTAGCTTCGCGCGCCGGAACGCGGCAATCAGCGCGCCGAAGAGCGCATGATAAAGCCCGAGATAGAGGCAGAAGAGAACCAGAATCCCAGCCGCCGCAGGCTTTGCGATCCCGCCATAAAGGTGCATCGTCGCGTAGACCCAGTAACAGTTCCCCAGGTACCAGACAAACCCCGAGGCATAGCCCAGCGCCGCGCCCTGAATCGCGCGAAGTGGCCGCCCATTAGCGTCTTTGCCGGTAAGTGCCCACAGCAGCGGAGCCAGCGCAACCCAGCAGAACGCCGTCCGCCACACCGGCGCAGGTCCCGCAATCGGAAACGGCAGAACCTGCAGCAGCCCCGACAAAATCGCCAACACCCACAACCGAACCGGAATCAATCGCATTGTTACGCAGTCTAACATCGCGCCGCCATCGCCACTAGCCCATGCGAAATACGCGCCTCTGGAGTGGCTTTCTCCAACCCGCAAATGCAAGCCCAATTACTGCCGTCGATCGTTCCTCGGCAAATATTGACTATTGAATTATCTGGCAGCGATTTATTTTATTTGCAAGACCGTTTCTATTTATGTATTCTCTGTGTTGACACGTTGACGCACTTAGGCTTGGAGTTATCTCTAAGTGAACGGTCGCAACCCATTGGAATATTCTGGACAACGCACCGGAAGCATGCGGTTGGGAAAGTCGATTCTCCATCGCAACAAGGAGGCAACACGTGGAAGTAAGCCGTATTCTCGATGAAATTGACTCTCAGATTTCAAAACTTCAACAGGCACGCGAACTGCTCTCGGGCACCACCGTGAAGGTCAAGGGCCGTGGCCGCCCCAAGGGAAGCAAGAATGCCAAAACCGCAGCCAAGGCCGCGCCGCGCAAGCGCAAGATCAGCGCCGAAGGTCGCAAGCGCATCGCTGAAGCCATGAAGAAGCGATGGGCAGAGCGCAGAAAGCTGGCCGCAGCCGCAAAGTAGCGATTTCCCGGGGTCTCCACGAGTCCCTCACGCAAGCAACGCGCAGCGCTCACTCCTCCTCAGGGCGCTGCGTTGTTGTGTTCAATTCACAGTTCCGCCACAACCTTCGACAGGGGATTCTGCGATAAACTTCCAGAAGAGAGCCGTCCGCTCTAACGCGTGACCACTACCTCGCGCATGTTGTCCTTGGCCAGAAAGAAATGAAAGCCCTTGAACGACTCGAGTAGCCGCTCAATCTGGCGGTTCGTATAGGTTGCGAGCTGCGGATACTCTCCCGCGCGCTGCACGTCCACCATGTTTCGATCTGTCAGGTGGTAACGGTGAAAGTCCGTCTTTGCCGTCCCCGGCGCAGACGATCCCTTGGGCGGATGAAACATCGCCAGCATCTGTCCCTCCGGCAGCATCACCGCGTGGATACGTTCCAGCACCGGCGCCAGCAACTCCTGGGGAAGATAGTCCGCCGTGTCCCAGAATAGGACCACGTCGAACCCGCGCCCGGAAAAGTTCAGGTGCGCCGCCAGAAACCGCTCTACATCGAAGCGCACACCCTCGCCGCCATCCTGGGGAACAAGCCAGTCGCGCTTGGCCGCGTCCTCCACCAGGTTCGCCAGGTAGATGCTGTGCCCCAGTTCGGTAATAAAGTTGATGTTGGTCGACGACGTTGGACCGATGTCCAGAACACGCAGCGATTCCTCGCCGTGCAACCGCTGCAGTAATTGTCCCCATCCGCTGGAATGCCGCGAGACGCGTCCGTTCTCCGTTGCCGCTCCGCCTGCCTTGTCCTTGCCGCCAAAGAAGCTGGCCATCTCTCCGCCTCCTTCCCGCTCAGATAAGGTCCAGGACCGCTTCGTCCGTCGCAGGGTCCTCGGTGCCCGGCAGCCGCCCCGAAACCGCCGCCGCAGCCTCCAACAGCTCCACACAACCCTTCATGCTCGCGTTCTCCTCGATCGACAACCTCGCCGAGACGATGTCTCCCTTCACCACCGCGGTATCACGCAGCTCGACCCGCCCCGATGCGCGCAGATTGCCTTCGACCAGCCCGAAGATCACCACCTCACGCGCGTCCATGTCCGCCATCACGCGCGCATTCGGCCCCACCGTCAGCCGGCTCTCGGGCAGCGAGATCACGCCTTCCACCACGCCGTCCACGAACAGGTCTTCTTTACCCGTCACCTCTCCACGAATCGTGACGGACTTGCCAATAACGGTCGAACCCTCGGCTGGCTTCATCGGTTTTTCGCTCTCCCCGGCTGCAATGTGGCACTGATTCTGCACTGATTGTACTTGCCGAACTATACCAGTCCCGCGTTCCCAGGCAAACCCACAGATTGAACTCACGCTAAACTAAATATAAGTCTGAAGGCGTATCCCTCGTCCTGAGGTGGAGAAAACCTAACATCCGTTGTCCGCGTCAAACCTTGGTAGACGGCAGAATGCACTCGCCACACACGATGAGAACCGCAGCCTCGGCCGCCCAGCCCGCAACCCGATCCCCATTCAATCTCCCTCAGCGGCCCGCCGCGTTGCGCCAACGCGCCCGGCTCTGGCTCCTGCTCGGCACATGTTTCCTGGCGCTTGCAACTGCCGGCCCAGCGGCTTGGCCGCAGGCTGCCTCCGCCGCTTCTCTGCCGGCTGTCCCCGCCCGCTCCTGGGTCGTCGACTGCGCCAACAATGAAGCCATCGTCATTCAGCACCCTGATTCCTTCCTGCGCTATCGCCTGCATGTGATCGATGAGAAGGGTGACCACCTGCGCGACCGGATCGAGACCCCCGAGGGCAGTGTCAGCCGCAACCTGCAGAGCGACGGCCGCCCACTTACCCCGGCAGAGGACGCAGCTGAACGCCAGCGCCTCAACGACCTGCTCGCCTCGCCTGCCGCCTTCGCCCGCCACATCCGCAACGAACAGAACAACAAGCAGATAGGCGTGAATCTCCTCAAACTCATACCCAACGCCATGCTCTGGAGCTACACCGCCGGACAGCCTCAACTCCCCAACCAGCCCACAGGCGATCCCGCACTGGTTGTCCTCGACTTCAAACCCAATCCCGCCTGGTCTCCTCCCAACTTTGAAGCCGAGACGCTCACCGGCGTGGAAGGTCGCGTCTGGATCGACCCGCGCACCCGCCGCATGGTCCGCCTGGAAGGCAGCCTCACGCGCGCCGTCAACATCGGCTGGGGCATTGTCGCCCACCTTTATCCCGGCGGCACCGTCACCCTGCAGCAGGCCAATGTCGGAGGCCAGCGCTGGATCGTCGAACACATCGTCGAGCAGCTTAACCTGCGCGCTCTGCTGGTCAAAAACGTCCATCAGCGCCTCGTCTTCGACACCGCGGACTATCAGCCCGTCCCCGCCATGCCCTACCAGCAAGCCATCAAAATCCTGCTTGACACACCGCTTCCCACTCGCTGACGCCCTCCAGTCCCAAATTGCGACGAACCGCCTGCGCGAGCGATGAATTCGTGACGATGCGCCGCAAGAAGTGAGAAGATAGCGGAGACATGGAAGCGACAGGTTTTGCAGTAGCCATCATGGCCGCGGGCAAGGGCACGCGGCTCAACAGCAAGCGGCCCAAGGTGTTGCACGAGGTCGGCGGACGAGCCCTGCTGCTGCACGTCATTGCAGCGGCAAAGACGCTGGTCGGCGACGGAGAGATATACTGCATCGTCGGCCACGAGGCCGGGCGCGTGCAGGCCGCGGTCGCCGGCACGGGTGTCTCGTTTGTCCCGCAACCAGACCAGCGCGGAACCGGCCACGCCATGCAGGTGCTCAAGGCCTGGCTGGAGCTCTCCGGCGCGCCGCTTCCGAACCATCTCCTCGTTCTCTCGGGCGACGTTCCGCTGATCCGCCCCGAAACGCTCTCCGCGCTCTGCGAGCTGCACCTGAAAGAGCGCGCGGCGATGTCCATCCTCACCGCGGTCCCCGAGAACCCCACTGGCTATGGACGCGTCCTGCGCCTCACCCCGGGCCAGCCCGAGGTGCTCGCCATCGTCGAACAGAAGGCGCTCACGCCCGCCCAGCTCACCGCGCCGGAGATCAACTCCGGAATCTACTGCTTCGAGACTTCGGCGCTCTTCAGCAAGCTCGACCTGCTCTCCACCGACAACGCCCACGGCGAGTTCTATCTGACGGACGTCGCCGCGCTGCTGGTGGCCGACGGCCAGCGCGTCGTCGCGCTCCAGGCCGGCAGCGTGGACGAGGTGCTGGGCGCCAACACCATCGCCGAGGTGATGCACCTCGACGAGGCCATGCGCGCCGCCACCGCGCGCCGCCTGATGGCCCAGGGAGTCACCATCTTCCGCCCAGATACATGCGTCATCGACGACGAGGTCACCGTCGGCCCGGACACGGTGATTGAACCGTACGTCCAGCTTCTGGGCGCAACGCGCATCGGCTCGGAGTGCCGCATCCGCTCCTACTCGGTGGTGCAGCACTCCGTCCTGGGCAACTGCGTCATCGTGCGCAACGGATGCATTCTGGACCGTGCGGAGGTCGGCGACGGCGCGGTCCTCGGCCCCTACGCCCACCTGCGGCCGGAGAGCCGGATCGGCGAGATGGCCCACGTCGGCAACTTCTGCGAGACCAAGAAGACCACGCTGGGCCGCGGCTCCAAGGCCAACCACCTCACATACCTGGGCGATGCGGTCATCGGAGCGGGCGTCAATGTCGGCGCCGGAGTCATCACCTGCAACTACGACGGCGCGCGCAAGCACACCACCACCATCGGCGACGGGGTCTTCGTCGGCTCCGACTGCACGCTGGTCGCGCCGGTCAGCCTGGGGGACGGAGCGTACGTCGGCGCGGGATCCTGCATCACCCATCCCGTTCCCGCCGGAGCGCTGGCCATCGGCCGCGCCCACCAGGTCACCAAAGAGGGCTGGGTCGCCGCCCGCCGCGCCGCCAAAGCCGCAACCCAGGCCGCAGCTCAATCCGCCACTCAGTCTCCACCAAAAACCACGGAGAAAAAGAAGTAGCCTTTCGCCGCTCGCCGATGTGATGCCCCGCATCGCATTGCCGATAGATACCACATACCCGCTCGCGGCCTGGACCGGCCGCTTAACGGCAGCGCACCTGGATCGTTTTCGGACCGGCTCGTACCTCTGGTGTGGCTCTGTAGAGCAACGGAAGCCTGCCCTGGACCGCAGGGTGGCGGAGAACATTGGCCTATGCAGCAGGAAACCGCGCAGACGCAGCAGGGATTCATGCCAGCGCAACTGGGAGTGATACCGGAACAGCAGGAAGCTGCCTCCGTGCGGCAGGACCACATTCTGGTGGTCGACGACGAGGCCCCGGTGCGCAGTGTCCTGGTGCAGATGCTTGAGCGCAGCGGATACGACGTCAGCGCCGCCGCCGACGCCGAACAGGCCCTGCTCCACCTGCAGGACGACCCCGGATGCGACCTGGTCCTGGCCGACGTCATGATGCCCGGCGCCAACGGCCTCACCCTGCTCGACGTCATCTGCCGCAACCACCCCGGTGTGCCCGTCGTCATGCTGACCGCGCTGCACGACATCCACGTCGCCACCAACGCCTTCCGCCGCGGCGCCATCGACTACCTGCTCAAGCCCTTTGAGCGCGCACAACTGCTCGATGTCGTGGTCCGCGCACTCGATCACGGCCGCCTGCAGAAGCAGAACGCAGCGTACCGCCAGAACCTGGAGCAGATCATCAACTTCCGCACCAGCCGTCTGCGCGCCACCATGCACGACCTGGAAAAAAGCTACGACATCACGCTGGAGGCCATGGGCGACGCGCTCGACCTGCGCGACGCAGAGACCGAAGGCCACTCCCGCCGCGTCACCGCCTACACCATCGCCCTGGCCCGCGAGTTCGGCCTCGACCAGGAGAAGCTGCGCATCATCGCGCGCGGCGCCTTCCTGCACGACATCGGCAAGATCTCCACCCCCGACGCCATCCTGCTCAAACGCGGAGCGCTCACCCCCCAGGAGACAGAGATCATGCGCCAGCACTGCGTGCGCGGATACGAGATGGTGCACAAGATCCCCTTCCTGCAAGACGCCGCCGAGATTGTCTACGCCCACCAGGAGAACTTCGACGGCTCCGGCTACCCACGCGGCCTGCGCGGCGAAGAGATCCCGCTCGGCGCGCGCATCTTCGCCATAGCCGACACGCTCGACGCCATCACCTCCAACCGCCCCTACCGCAAGGGACTCAGCTTCGCCCAGGCCCGCGAAGAGATCGCGCACTGTAGCGGAAGCCAGTTCGATCCGCAGATCGTCAAAATCTTCCTCGGCATGCCCCTCGAACTGTGGAGCGACATACGCAAAGAGGTGGAACATGCCCCCGCCGGTACCTTCGGCGTGACCCTGTAGAACCGCGCCGCTGTCAATTTCGAAGCCGCGCCGGTTGCGTCCAGTAGACCGCGCGGCCTACCATCGGCTTGCGATCCACTCGCCGAGGTCGGACCCCATGCAACCCACCAAACAGAAGCTCTCCGAAAAACAACTTCACGACCTGCTGACCGAGCTGCCCGAGTGGGCGCTCGAAGACGGCAAGCTCGTCCGCAACTGGACGCTGCCCACCTTCGTCGAGGCCATGGCCTTCGTCAACCGCGTGGCCGGCATCGCCGAAGAGGCGCAGCACCACCCCGACATCGACATCCGCTACAACCTCGTCAGGCTTGCGCTGGTCTCGCACGACGCCGGCGGCATCACAGCGCGCGATGCCCGGATGGCGCGCCAACTCAGCGCCGCCTTCCCCACCACTGCCACCTGAGCCATCCCGCGCCCCCCCACCCCGTTTGCGTGTTACTCTTGTAATCCAGAGCGGAGTCCGCTCCCAAGTTTCGGCCAGAACCGGGAAATCCGGTACCCTTGGTCGATTAAGTTGCGTCACTGGCCTCCCGGCACGGACAATCGACCGTTCGTGCCGCCTTTTTTTGGCAAACCAGCCAATTACGCCCCCCGTTACATTTTTTATTCGCACCTGTGACAAAAATCCTGCATCCCATCTACAATCAGCGATAAGCTAGATGAATCAGCGATAAGCTAGATGTAGCGCACATGCCCCAAGGAGACAACACGATGACAAAAGCCGATCTGGTCGATAAAGTAACCGCCCTCGGAGACCTCACCCGCCGCGATGGCGAGATCATCGTCGATACCCTCTTCGAGTCCGTCATCGGAGCGCTGAAGTCCGGCGACAAGATCGAGATCCGCGGCTTTGGCAGCTTCCGCACGCGCCAGCGCAACTCCCGCATCGGACGCAACCCCAAGACCGGCGAGCGCGTCGATGTGCCGGCCAAGCGCGTCCCCTTCTTCAAGCCATCGAAGGAGCTGCGCGACTCGGTCAACCCCGGCGGAGCCAAGAGCCCGCTAATCGCCAAGGCCGTCAGCACCGACCCCGTCGACCCTCACCACCCACCGGCCATGTAGTCCCCGCGCACACAAGCTCTGAGAAGACAAAGAGACGGCGCATCGGGCCGTCTCTTTGCTCGTTCTACGCAATCATCCTGATCTACACAAACGTTTGCCGCACTCCCTTACGCTTGTCATTCTGACCCTGAGCTTGCGAAGGGGAAGAATCCCCGCATTTCTCTTGTTCGATACCGCTCGCGGGAACCAGCAGCGTCGATCTTTCCCTATACGACGTTCAGCCCGCTCTTGGCCGCCGCCACAAACTCCGTCGCCGTCTTCACGATGAAGTCCAGCATCTCCCGCGTCAGCCCCGGATAGACCCCGATCCAGAAGACCTGGTTCATCACGAAGTCGGTGTTTGTCAGCTCGCCCACCACGCGCGATTCCCAGCCCTCATACGCCGGCTGACGCAGCAGGTTCCCGGCGAACATCAGCCGCGTTCCTATCTTCCGCGCCTCCAGCGCGCCGGTCAGCTCGTCGCGCGTAAACGGGGCCTCAGCGCGGACGCCGATAGGAAACCCAAACCAGCTCGGGTCGGAACCCTCGCTCGCCTCGGGCAGAATCAGAAACTCCTCCAGCGGCTTCAGCGCGGCACGGAGATAGGCGAAATTCTCCTTGCGCCGCGCGATGAAGTGCGGCAGCTTGGCGATCTGCGACAGCCCCAGCGCCGCCGCCATCTCGGTCGTCTTCAGGTTGTAACCGATGTGCGAGTAGGTGTACTTGTGGTCGTATCCGCAGGGCAGCGTTCCCAGTTGCCAGTCGAATCGCTTGCCGCAGGTGTTGTCCTTGCCCGGCTCGCACCAGCAGTCGCGCCCCCAGTCGCGGAAACTGTCGATGAGCACCTGCAGGTTCAGCTTGTCGGTCAGCACCGCGCCGCCCTCGCCCATCGTGATGTGGTGCGCGGGATAAAAACTCACCGTAGCGATGTCGCCAAACGTCCCCACCTTGCGCCCCTTGTAGGTCGAGCCCAGCGCGTCGCAGCAGTCCTCGATCAGCCACAGGTTGTACTTCCTACAGAACGCCGTCACCGCGTCGAGGTCGAAGACGTTGCCCAGCGTGTGCGCCAGCATCACCGCCTTCATCTTCGGGCTGTAGGCAGCTTCCAGCTTGGTCGCGTCGATCTCATACGTCGGCAGCGTTACATCGACGAAGACGGGAACCAGCCGGTTCTGAAAGATCGGGTTCACCGTCGTGGGAAATCCTGCCGCAACGGTCAACACCTCGTCGCCCGGCTTCAGTTGCCGCGCGCCCAGCTTGGGCGAGGTCAGTGCACTCAGCGCGGCAAGGTTCGCGCTCGATCCTGAGTTCACCAGGCTCGCCGAACGTACGCCGACAAACTTCGCCAGCCGTCGCTCGAACTCCTTGGCAAAGCGTCCCGTCGTGAACCACCCGTCGAGCGCCGAGTCCACCACCGAGCAGATGTCTTCCGCTCCAATCACCTTGCCCGACACCGGAACCACCGACGTCCCCGGCACAAACTCCCGCGCCGGAAACTTCAGGGCATGATACTGCGCCGTCAACTCCAGAATCTGCCGTCGTAGCTCTTCCGCCATATCGCTCATAAGCTTTAAGAATACACACCCGGAGCGGCCATCCCTAACCCCACATCATGCGCTGTACTAACGCTCGACGGCCCTGTACCCGTGCCACGCCGCGGTCCGCCGAATCGCGTCCTCCAGCCCGACCGTCTCGCGCAACCCCAGCACCATCTCCGCCCGCTCCACCGACGGCACATAGCGTGCCGGCACCGCTCCAGGCACAACCTGCCGCGCAACGCGAATATCGGTTGCGGGCGCCAGCGCCTCCGCCACGCACTCCGCCAGTTGCAGAATGCTCACATCCCTCGCCGAGCCAACGTTGATCGCCAGCAGCGCCGGCGCGCGGAACAGAATCGTCCAGAGCCACACCGCAAGGTCCGCCGCATATAGATACGACCGCCGCGGCGTGCCATCGCCCGCGATCGAGATCGACCGCCCCGCCAGTACGTCACCAATAAAGTTGCCAATCGCAAAGTGCGCGTCCAGCGGAAGATGCGGCCCGCAGAACGCCCAGCAACGCGCAATCTTCGCCTCAAACTCCACGCCATTCGCCTCAGCAGCTTTTTGATGCACAGCGCACATCAGCTCCGAAGCCCGCTTCCCCTCCGCATACACGCTCGCCGCGTTCAGCGGGTCCGGCGCTCCGTCATAGCTCTCCGGCACATGCGTCAACTCCGCCGGCTGCCGTCCATACACCGCGCCCGAGCTGGTCAGCAGAAACTTCCGCGCCCCGCACTGCGCGGCAAACTTCAGCGTCCGCTCGGTCCCGGAAAGGATCGTCGACAGCATCTCCATCGGCTCTTCCGACGCCTGCCGCGCGCTCGCCTCGGTCGCCGCGTGAATCACAAAGCGGAACTCGCCCGCCGGAAAGTCAAAGTCGCGCACATCGCCCGCGTGCAGCGTAATCGCCGGATCGCCCGCCAGATGTGGTGCCTTCGCGGTGAACCTCGCCGGGTCGCGCGTCAGCACGGTCGCCCGCGCCCCCAGCCCCAGCGCGCGGTTGCCATGGCAGAAGCTCTCCACCAGCCAGCACCCGAAGAACCCCGTCCCGCCGGTGATGAAGACGCGCTGGCCGCGCATCTCCTCCCACAGCTCTCGCGTCTGCGCAAGAACCAGATCGAGATCGACAATCGAAAGCGGCTCTGCCATTTTCATCTCTCCGGTGGAATGGTTCGCCTAACTGGAGCTTGTCGCCAGAATGCCGGCTGGTGCATCCGGCTTAGGAAATGACGGGGAATTTTCAAAGTTGATGCGTTCCAGTTCCACAACGTAGGGGCGGTTCTGCACCTGCGTGTAGATGGCCCCGATGTACTCACCTATCACGCCCAGGAAGACCAGTTGCAGCGACGAGATGAAGAACACTCCAATCAGCATCGGCGCCAGGCCAAAGCTGAAGGTCGACCAGAAGACCAGCTTGAGAATCAGGTAGACCACGGCAATCAGAAACGAAACACTGGCCCCGAGGAAGCCGGCCAGGGCCGCCAGACGAAGCGGGATCTTCGAGTTGTTGATGATCCCCAGCATTCCAATGTCATAGAGGCTGTACCAGTTGTTATTGGTGATCCCGAGCTTGCGCGCAGGCTGGTCGTACATCAGCTTGACGGTGGGAAGTCCGATCTCGGCGATCATGCCGCGGAAGTAAGGGTACGGGTCCTCAAAGGAACGCACCAGATCGATGACCTTGCGGTCGTAGAGGCCGAAGCCCGTGAAGTTCTGGATCGTCTCGATCGAAGAGATGCGGTCCACCAGCCTGTAGTATTGCTTGCGCAGCCAGAACATCAGCGAGGCCTCCTCGCTGGTGCGCTTGATCCCCAGCACGCAGTAGGCGCCCTTCTCCCACTCGCGGACCATCTCCGCGATCATCTGCGGCGGATCCTGCAGGTCGGCGACAATGCTGATCACAGCGTCTCCACGCGCCTGGAAGAGCGCATGGATCGGCGAGCGGATGTGGCCGAAGTTGCGCGCGTTCACAATGATCTTGACGTTCTTGTCCTGGGCTGCGATCGCCTTCAGAATCGCAACCGTGTTGTCCCGCGAACTGTTGTCGATGAAGATGTGCTCGTACTCATACCTGCCAATCCCGGCCATCACCTCGCGGACCTGGTTGTAGAGGTTGAGGACGTTCTCCTCCTCGTTGTAGCACGCCGTCACAATGGAGATGGTCTTCTGACTCACGGCAACATTCCCTCGTATTCAGGCTCAATTCTAGCGCAAGCCGTTTGCCCAAGCCGCCTTCTTACTGCTGGATGTAGCCTTCTAATGCTATTTTAAAACATCTTCAATAAGATTGTGAGACCTACAAATGCGGATACTGATCTTCGGCACCGGTAGTGGGCTAGGCGATCTTCTCAGCGTTCTCCCGCCCGAAGTACAGGTTATTGGCCTCCTCGACAACAACCCTAGCAGGCACGGGACCATTATTTACGGTAAGCCTGTGTATGCTCCGCAGAGGATCGGCGACCTGGAGTTCGACCGCATTGTAGTTTCCCCTCGCGACGGGTCCGCCATCCGCAACCAGCTCGTCACAATGGGCGTTCAGCGCGAGAGGATTCTCGTGTTTTATTCCACGTACGACGCCAATCTGCGCAAACAAGTCAACGAGGACACGGACGCAATTAACCGCGATCTTGGGATTGGCATGCATCCGCTCTCCCTTTGCACAATGCAGATGTGGCCTGTCGCAGACTTGGACATGAAGTCCACCGAAGATGATTACTGCCGCATCATGGCCATCCGCCTCGCTTCCCAGCGTATCCTTGCAAGGAACACCCCTGGCGCCATCGCGGAACTTGGCGTGTACAAGGGAGAACTCGCGGCGACCCTGAACCGGTTGTTTCCGGAGCGAACCCTCTACCTCTTTGATACGTTCGAAGGCTTCTCGGAAAATGACCTTGCGGATGGCGAGGAGAAGAAACATTCAGTCGCTTCGGTCGGCGACTTTCAGGACACCGACGTCGATCTGGTCATGGCGCGCATGGCGCGTCCGGAGAACGTTATTATCCGCAAGGGGTATTTTCCCAGAACGGCTGACGGGTTGGAAGAGACCTTCGCTCTGGTCAGCTTGGACGTCGATCTCTACAAGCCGATCGTGGCCGGCCTCCGCTATTTCTGGCCGCGCCTCTCGCCCGGCGGAAACATCTTCATCCACGACCACAACAATCGCCGATACAAGGGCGTAAAAGTCGCCGTGGAAGAGTTCGTCGATGCGACCGGAGCGCCTCTAGTCCAACTGCCTGACTTCGCCGGCACCGCAGTCCTCTCCAAGTAGCGCCTTCGCTCACGCGAGGCTCGCGCCGCCTATTTCACCTCCAGGCCGCGGTCGTAGATCGTCTTCCGTAGCGATGGGATCTGCGCATAGGGGCTTTCGATATCGTCGATGCGCACGGGCTGGTCTTTCGCCACCGCCTTCAGCATCATCTCCCCGCTCATCAGCTCGCGGCACGAAAGCTGCCCCTTCTGCAGCGGGATCGCCAGATACACGTCATCCGCGGTCAAGGATTGTCCTTCTTGAAGGTCCTCCTTCGCGTAAACGCCGCGCACCAGCGCGTCTAGGTACTCGATCTCTTTTTTTGGAGGCATCCGCTTCTGCGTCCCCGGAGCGCCGCACATCTCCTTCGCCTTGTGGAACGCCTTGAACCACTCATCGATCTGGTGCGGCAGGCTGCAATACTGCGACACCTTCACTCCATCGCTATTGATGTCGACGTGCCGCTCGAAACTCCGTGCGCCCTTGGCATACGCAATCATCATCGAGTTGGTCCAGTCCGTACACTCATGCGTCGAGTAGCCAATCGTATTGTTCGGGTACCGGTTGCGCAAGAAGTCGATCTGGTTGATCTCCAGCTCCGAGTCTTCCGCCGGATAGATCGACACGCAGTGGTTGATCGCCAGCGGAATGTTCCGGTTCGCGAAGAACGTCACAATGTCGTCCATGTCCTTCAACGACGATCCGCCCGTCGATACCATTACCGGCTTCTTCGTCTTCGCAATCTTCTCCAGAAGCAGCCAGTCGTTCAGGTCCGAGCTGGCAATCTTCAGAATCGGCAGCCCCAGCTCGACGCACAGGTCTACCGACCGCTCATCGAAGGGCGTCGCCGTGGCAATGCACCCGGCCTGCCGGATCGCCTTCACCAGGGCCGCGTATTGGTCGTTGGTCAGCCGCGTGTCCAGCGTCTTCTTCACGTAGCGCAGGTCGGAGCGGTCCAGAAAATCCTTGTGGACGAAGTGTTCGACGTCCCGGAACTGCAGCTTGATCGAAGCCCGCACATTGTTGAAGCGCACAATCTGCGAGAACTCCTGGATGATCTTCAGGCCGCGTTCCACGCTCCCTAGATGGTTGTTCGCCATCTCCAGCACGAAGAGATCTTCGAAAATATCCTTGTCAATCAATGCACTGCTCCTGCGCCAGCTTCGGCATGAGTTCAGAAAAACGATCGAATCGAAGTGCCACGGGAACGGCAGAGACCTCCGGCACGTCGCCGTATCCATGGGTCATCAGGCAAAACTTCATTCCTGTTGCCGATGCTGCCTCTGCGTCCTCCATTGTATCTCCCACCATAAGACAATCCTGCGGTTCGAGCCCATGGCGCTCCATCAGGCTGCTCATCATCTCCCACTTGCCACTATAAGCCGGTCTGCGCGAATCCCGCGTCACAATCTCTTCGAACAGCTCCAGCGTCCCCTCGGCCTCCAGAATCTTCAGCGAGATGGGTCGCGGCTTGTTCGACACCACAAACAGCCGCTTGCCCTTGGCCCGCAGCTCGCGCAACAACTCCGCCGCACCCACATAGTGCGGAGTCATCTTCCATCCCTCGTTGTCGTAACTCAAGCGGAATGCCTGTACCAGCCGGTCGAGTTGCTCTTCGCTCAGCCCTCCGGCCACGTCGGCTAGGGCTATCTTCGCCAGAATCGTGCGGATCGGCGGCCCAATCAGTGTCCGCAACTCAACCTCGCCCATCGCCAGCCCGCACGCCGTAAACGCCGCGCGCGTCGAGTACGCAATCCCCGGCAGCGAATCCAGCAGCGTCCCATCCAGATCGAAGAGCATTGCCTTCGGCAATTTGTAAACCGCCTGCATCACTTCGGCTCCGAGACCAGCATGTTCTCTGCCAGCTCCTCCGGCGAAAGGAATGGGTACATGTCCTCGAGGTTCGGCGTCTGGATCGTTCCGTCCGGCAGAATCCGCGACTTCAGCCTCGGCTCAAACTCCTGCGCCACATCCAACTGCACATCGAACAGACTCGGCCCCGGCTTCGCCAACTCTGCCTTCACCATCTCCAGGTCGCTCAGCTTCTCCACCGCAAACGATGGAATCCCATAGGCCGCGCCTACCTTCGCCATGTCAGGGAACGTCACCCCACTGCTTGCGCCCGTGCCGATCAGCCGCCCATGGAAGAACCCCGTCTGCGTCTGCCGGATCGAAAGATACCCTCCGTTGCGCAGCACAAAGATCTTCACCGGCAGGTTGTGCGTTACTACAGTCTGCAACTCCTGCACGTTCATCTGCAGGCTGCCATCGCCCGCCAGGCAGATCACTCGCCCGCCCTTCGCCTCGCTCTTTGCAACTGCCACGCCGATCGATGCCGGCAGATCGTACCCCATCGATGCCGACCCCGAGTTTGAGATCAGCCGCATCCCCCGCTTCAGCTTGCCCGCCTGATACGGCACGATGGTTGCCGTCGCGTTGCCGCAGACCACCGCGTCGTCCTCCTTCAGCAGCGCAAACAGCCGGTCGATGAAGTAGTAAGGATTCAGCGGCGGCCCATCTGTCTTCTGCCGCTCCTGCACCACCGGATACTTCGTCTTCCACTGCCGCGCCCGTTCGAGCCACGCCGCATGGGCCTCCGAAGTTTTAACCCCGCCCGCACTCGCGCCCGTCTCTGCGTCCAACTGCCGCAGCATCTCCGTCAAAAAGTCCTTCACGTCGCAGTGGATCGCCACATCCGGCCTCTGTGTCGGCTTGGTGAACTCAGCCGCATCCACATCCACCTGGATCTTGGTGGCAAACCTCGCAAACGAGGCCCAGTTGTAGCTCGTCTGGCGAATGTTCAGCCGCGACCCCAGCACCAGCAGCACGTCCGAATTCTGCACCGTAAAGTTTCCTGCGCGCTGGCCAATCGTCCCTGGCCGCCCGCAGAAAAGCTCATCGTCCGACGCGATCAGATCGTGCGTCCAGGCCGTCACCACAGGAATCCGCAGCCGGCGGATCACTGCATCGAACTCGTCGAGCGCCCCAGCCAGTCGCACCCCCGACCCCGCAAACATCACTGGCCGTTCCGCTCGCTTGATCCGCGCCAGCACATCGGCCACCTGTTCCGCGATCTTCGCCCGGTCCCATACCATCGCGTCTTCGCTCGGGTCGTAGTGCCGCATCTTCGTCTCATCAATCTGGACCGCCTGCACGTCCACCGGAATGTCCAGCCAGCATGGCCCCGGCCGCCCCGCCTGCGCCAGGTACCACGCCCGCTCCAGATGATACGCAATCGTCTCTGGCTCATTCACCCACACCGCATACTTGGTAATCCCCTGCACCATGCGGATGATGTCGACCTCCTGGTCGCCCAGTTGCCGCAGGTTGGTAATGCCGTACGTCCTCATGCACGTCTCGCGCTTCGTCTGCCCGGAGAGAATCAGCATCGGGATCGAGTCCGTCCACGCGCCGAAGACGCCGTTCAGCGCATTGATCGCCCCCGGTCCCGAGGTCACATTCAGCAGCCCCGGCGTGTTGGTGATCCGCGCGTAGCCCTCCGCCGCCATGGCCGCGGCCTGCTCGTGGTGTGTGCAGGTGTACCCGATCCCCGAGGTGCCGATCGAGTCGTTCAGGTGCATCGCGCCGCCGCCCGTCACCAGGAAGATGTGCTTCGCCCCCCACTTCCGCAGTTGCCCAAAGATATAATCCGAAAGCTTCATCATGGTCCTGGTTTTCCAGCCAGCGAGCAGCCCTGTTCGCGCCGCCGCCAGCTTGCCGCTTGTCCTCATAGGATACACAACGGCCCCTCGGCTGAGTCCCTGCACAGGCCGCATGTCATACTGGTAGGCGCAGATGGTTGGGCAGAGTTCCTCCGCTGAAGCGCCGTCGAATTCAACCTCCAACCACGAAGGGAAGCCCCATGAAAGCGGTCATTCTCGCCGGCGGTCTCGGCACGCGCCTCAGTGAAGAAACCTCCGTCCGCCCCAAGCCCATGGTCGAGATCGGCGGCCAGCCCATCCTCTGGCACATCCTCAAGCTCTACTCGCAGCAGGGCATCCACGACTTCATCATCTGCCTGGGATACAAGGGCTACATCATCAAGGAGTACTTCGCCAACTACTTCCTGCACACCTCCGACGTCACCTTCGACATCGCCCACAACAAGATGACCGTGCACAACTCCGTCACCGAGCCCTGGAGCGTCACCTTGGTCGATACCGGCGACGACTCCGGAACCGGTGGCCGCCTGCGCCGCGTCGCAAAGTACCTGGAAGACGAAGATCCATTCCTGATGACCTACGGCGACGGCCTCGCCGATGTCGACATTCAGGCCACCATTGCCTTCCACAAGGCCCACGGAAAGCTGGTCACCCTCACCAGCGTCCAGCCGGTCGCCCGCTTCGGCGCACTCGGCCTCAAGAACAACCATGTCTACGCCTTCCAGGAGAAGCCCAAGGACGAAGGCGGATGGATCAACGGAGGCTTCTTCGTTCTCTCGCCCAAGGTCATCGCCGAGGTCAAGGACGACCGCTGGATGTTCGAGCGCGAACCCATCGAAGCCCTCGTCGCCCGCGGCGAGGTGCAGGCCTACCCCCACCACGGCTTCTGGCAGGCCATGGACACCCTGCGCGACAAGCAGCAGCTCGAAGAGCTATGGCAATCCGGCAAAGCGCCCTGGAAGAGTTGGTAGACGCAATGTCAGACGCGCAGACGGTCCAGTGCAATCGGCATGGCAATACACGAGCAGCCTATGTCTGTAGTCATTTGCTACAGGGATCGAACCATGGATTTTTCGCAAGTGAGGACGACCCCGACGATCCGTATCCAGATGCCTGGTGCGCTGCATGCGAAAAGATCCGCGAAACACATGCCGGAAGCGACGGAGCCTGGAACGAACAGAGTGAAGCACTAATCGAAGTGAAATTGGTTTGCGGGGAATGCTATCAAGAGATCAAAGCCCGAAACATCGAATTCAGACGTGCATAATTGCCATTATGATCCAGATTCGAAGTAGTGGGCTTTTGATCGGCGCTCATCGGGGTTAAACCTCTCATCCGCAGCGAGTCCTGGCTCTCACACTGTAGAATGTTGCGCATGGAAACAATCCAATACAACCTGCCGCAAAGCTGCATCCCTCAAGCCTGGTACAACATCGTCGCGGACCTGCCCAAGCCCATGGCGCCGCCTCTGCATCCGGGCACGCTGAAGCCGCTCGGCCCCGACGATCTCGCCCCGCTCTTTCCCATGAGCCTGATCCTGCAGGAGGTCAGCACCGAGCGCGAGATCGAGATCCCAGGCGAGGTGCGTCAGGTCTACGCGCAGTGGCGTCCCTCGCCGCTGATGCGCGCACGCCGTCTGGAGAAGGCGCTCGACACGCCAGCGCATATTTATTACAAGAACGAGGGAGTCAGCCCGGCCGGTTCGCACAAGCCGAACACCGCCGTTCCGCAGGCGTATTACAACAAGTTGGACGGCACCAAGCGCCTCTCCACCGAGACCGGCGCGGGCCAGTGGGGCTCCGCGCTGGCTATGGCCTGCGCCTTCTTCGGCATGGAGTGCAAGGTCTACATGGTGCGCGTCAGCTACGACCAGAAGCCCTACCGCCGCGCCCTGATGGAGGTCTTCGGCGCGTCCGTCACCGCCAGCCCCAGCAACGAGACAGAGACCGGCCGCGCCATCCTGGCCGCGCATCCCGACTCCAACGGCTCGCTGGGCATCGCCATCTCCGAGGCGGTCGAGATCGCAGCGAAAGACCAACACACCAAGTACGCGCTGGGCAGCGTCCTGAACCACGTCATGCTGCACCAGACCGTCATCGGCCTCGAGGCCATCGAGCAGATGGCCCTGGCCGACGATGAGCCCGACGTCATCCTCGCCTGCACCGGCGGCGGATCGAACTTCGCCGGATTGGCGATGCCGTACATCGGGCGCAACCTGAAGGGCAAGAGCCACGCGCGCATCGTCGCCGTCGAACCCGCCGCCTGCCCCAGCCTCACCAAGGGCCCATTCACCTACGACTTCGGCGACACCGGCCACCTGACGCCGCTGGTCAAGATGCACACCCTGGGCAGCACCTTCATGCCGCCGGGAATCCACGCCGGCGGCTTGCGCTACCACGGCATGGCCCCGCTGGTCTCGCACGTCAAGGACCTCGGCCTCATCGAGGCCACCGCCGTGCATCAGCTCGACGCCTTCGCCGCAGGAATTCAGTTCGCGCGCGCCGAGGGAATCATCCCCGCGCCGGAGTCCAACCACGCCATCGCGGGCGCAATCTTCGAGGCGCTCGAGGCCAAACGCGAGGGCAAGCCACGCACCATCCTCTTCAACCTCTCCGGCCACGGCCACTTCGACATGCAGTCCTACATCGACTATCAGGCCGGCAAGCTGCAGAACTACGAGTACCCCGCCGAGGAGATCGCAATGGCCCTCGCCGGCCTGCCCACTGTGCTGTAATCCGCACCGGAGAATGGAAGAGCAATATGCTGCGGACGTTCAGCAAATCGTTTTGCTGTTTTGCTTTGATCTCTTTGTGTCTGATGATCGGAACTGCGCAATGGAGCGTACCGGCATCGGCGCAAGGCACCGCAATGGCCACGCCGTCGGCAACTCCGGCCACTTCTGCCCCTGGGCAATCAGGCGCGCCACAAATCGCAGCCAGGACAGAGGCTCCGGCGTACGAAGTTGTTTCTGTCAAACTCAGCCAACCAGGCTGTGGAGGCATGTCGATCGGCGGGAACGGAAGCCGCTTTACTGCGCGGTGCATCACCGTGTGGGGGTTACTCTACAACGCCTACGCGGTCCGATCCCTCCACGATGAGCCTCCTGGATTGCCGGGTTGGGCGGACTCTGCACCGTTCGATATCGACGCCAAGGCCGACGACGATACCGCCGCGGCGAGGGAAAAGCTTTCCGACAAGCAGAGGGGAGAGCTGAGCAAACAGATGTTGCAGGCTCTGCTGGCCGACCGGTTCAAACTCCGCGTCCACTACGAAATCAGGATCCAATCTATTTATCAACTCGTAATCGCAAAAAGCGGCCCCAGGTTGAAGCAGTGGCCTACGGAGCGGAAACCGCTAGGCACAAGCTGGGGCGGCAACCAAATCGCAGTTAAGGGAGGCGGCATAGACCAGCTGGCGATGTGCCTGTCGGATGAGTTGAGCCGTAAGGTCGTCGACAAAACCGGCCTCATCGCCAACTACGACATCGACCTCAAATGGACGCCCGACGACCAGCAGGGAACGCCCGACGCTGGACCAACGCTCTATACCGCGCTTGAAGAGCAGCTCGGATTGAAACTAGTACCGGCCAAAGGCCCGGTGGATACACTAGTCGTCGATCATGTCGAGAAGCCGTCGGAAAACTAATGCCTGTAGAATTTCCTGCCGGGTGCCCCATCCATCACAGCTTCATCGCGATGGGTGGGATGCAAACTTAGATCACCGGCATAAAACGCAGCTCCAGCCCATCCGCCTTCACCGTCACCTCGATCTCTTCGAGTGACTGCGCAAGCCACGTCGCCGCACGCAACTGCTCCGCCGGATGCGTCCCCAGAACGCCGAGCACGCGGCAACCCGCGGCCACGCCCGCGCCAACGCCGGATGGCGCGTCCTCCACCACCACGCACTCCGCGGGCGCAAACCCGAGCAGCTCCGCCCCGCGCCGGTACGGCTCCGGATCGGGCTTGCCATGTACAACCATATCGCCGCTGATGAAGTGAGCCGGGACCGGCAGTCCCGCCGCCGCGAGCCGCCCAACCAGAAGCCGCCGCGTCGCCGAGGAGACCACAGCCCAACGCTCCGCAGGCAGCCGCGCCAGCAGCGCCTTCACTCCCGGCAGCACGGTCAGGTCGGCCGTATCCACCAGCTCCAACTCCTCGATCGTGTGCAGCCCCTCGGCCACCTGCGCCTCGTCAAACTGCGGCTTCAACATGCGCACAATGTCCACCGCGCGCGTGCCATGGGGAACCTGAAACTGCGCGGCATTGGGCACGCCGTACATCTTGCACCAGCGCTGCCAGCAGCGCACCACCGATCCGGTGGAGCTGATGAGCACGCCGTCCATGTCGAAGAGCAGCCCCCTGGTCTCGACCGTTAACAATTCATTCGCAGCCGTCTCGCTCAAGCCGCACGCCTCTCCATCACGAACGCGCGCGCCGCCTCAAGGATCGCCGTCACCGACTCGGTCGAGCAGCTCTCGCAGTAAACCCGCAACAGCGGTTCCGTCCCCGACGCGCGCAGCAAGAGCCACGTCTCCGCGGCATTCTTCTTTGTCGCGGCGGCGGGGTTTTCGAGGAAGAATTTAATTCCGTCCATCGTCTCCATGCGCAGCACCTTCAACCCGGCCATCGTGTCGCCCGCGGCCAGCGCGCCCGCCCGTGCAATCGCCAACTGCTTCAACTCCTCGTCGATATGCATGTCGATGCGCCCGTACTGGTGCTCGCCAAACTCCTCCTGCAGCGCAGCGACAATCTCTCCCAGCGTCTTACCCTCGTCCGCCATTACGTTGGCGAGCAGCAGGGAATTCAGCAGCCCATCGCGCTCCGGCAGGTGGCGGCTGATGCCGATGCCGCCCGACTCCTCGCCGCCGATCAGGATCTCTTGTTTCAGCATCAGGTCGCACACATACTTGAAGCCGATCCCGTGTTCATGCAGCGTGCGCCCGTACTTCGCCGCGATGCGGTCGATCATCTTGGTGGTGTTGAATGCGCGGGTCACATCGCCCGGCCAGCCCTTGCGCGTCAGCAGCCAATACAGCAGCACCGAGAAGACCTTGTGTGCGTCCACCACGTTGCCCTGCTCATCCACCGCGCCGATGCGGTCCGCGTCGCCATCGGTAATAAACCCGGCGTCGCACTTCTCGGCAACCACGGCCAACTGCGACGCGCGGATATGCGGCAGGATCGGCTCCGGATTGATCCCCGGAAACAGCGGGTTCAGCTCGTTGCGAATCTCCACAAACGGAATCTGCGCGCGGGTAAAGATTCCAGCAATCACGCCGCGACCGCATCCATACATGCAGTCGATGAGGAACTTGTAGCCCGAGCGGCGAATCGCGTCCAGATCGACGAACTTCGCAATCGCCGCGATGTACTCCGGGTTGAAGTTAATCTCTTTGATCTTCGCCGGTGTCGCTGAGTCGGCCAGCGGATCGCCCAGAGCGCTCTCGATCGCGGCCATGATCGAGGGACTGCCCGATCCGCCGTAGCTCGCCTTGTACTTCACGCCGTTCCACTCGGCCGGGTTGTGGCTGGATGTAATCATCACCCCGCCCGCCGCCTTGCGCCCGCGCACCGCATAGCTGAGCGCCGGCGTCGGCGCAATCTCCGAGCCCAACGCCACCGGAATCCCCGCGTTGGCCAGCACCTCTGCCACCACCATCGCAAAGGCCCGCGAGCCGAAGCGCGTGTCGTAGCCAATGCACACTCCGCGCTTCGCGTCCTCATGCTTCAGAACGTAGTTCGCAATCGCCCGCGCCGCCACGCGCACGTTGGCATAGGTGAAGTCGTCGGCAATGATGCCGCGCCACCCATCCGTCCCGAACTTTACCGCTGTTTTCGTCTCCGCCATCTCTTCCTTCGATTCGCGCGCGCGTCCTTCGCAGCAGGCGCGGCTCGCGTGAGTGCCTCGCGCGAAGGCACTGTCGCAATGCAGTCCTCAGATCAGATCGTAGCGGCCGCGCTCCTTCAACTCCGCAACCACCTTGCCCACGTCCTGCGACCTCTCGCGAGTGGTAATCAGCAGCGCGTCCGTGGTCTCGACCACTACTAGGTCGCTTACGCCGATCAGCGCCACAACCTTGCCCAGAGCGTACACATAGTTGCCCTGCGCATCGACGACGACGCTCTGCGTACTCGCTCCGTCGCTCACATTCTCCGTCTCTAGGTCTCCCGGCTTATAACCGGCCCGATGCTCGTAGAGCGCGGCCCACGAGCCCAGATCGTTCCACGCAAAGTCCGCCGGCAGGCAGTATATCTCCGATCCCGCCTCGCCCTTGGCCGAGCGCGGCTCCAGCACCGCGTAGTCGATGCTGATCTCTTCGCACAGCGGATACACCTCGGCGAAGACGCGGTTGAACTCCGCCTGCGACTTTGCATACGCCGCGGCGATCTTCTCCAGCAACGGCGCCATCGCCGGCGAGTACTCACGAATCGCATTGGCAAGCGTGCGCGCGCTCCACAGAAATATCCCGCCGTTCCACGCGTAGTTGCCCGTGGCGACAAACTCCTCCGCGCGCGCCAGATCGGGCTTCTCCGTAAACCGCTTCACGCGGCGCACCGGCACATCGCCGCAGGGCACGCTGGCGGCATCCACTACGTTGCCCAGCTCGATATAACCATATCCCGTCTCCGCCCGCGTCGGCGGCACGCCCAGCACCACAATCCGTTCGCCGCTCGTCGCCAGCTTTACGCCCGCACGAATCACCTCACAGAAGCGGGCGTTGTTGCGGATCACATGGTCCGATGGAAAGACGCCGATCACCGTCTCCGGCGCCGTCCGCTCCAGCAGAAACGCCGCCAACGCGCACGCCGGCGCCGTATTACGCGCAACCGGCTCCGCCAGAATCTTGTCGCGCGCAACCTGCGGCAACTGCTCCGCGATCACCGCACTCAGCAGCTTGTTGGTGAAGACCCACACATCCTCGGCCGCGGCCAGGGGAAGCAGCCGTTCCAGCGTCTGCTGGATCATGGTCCGCTCGCCATCCAGCGCCAGCACCTGCTTGGCGTGCGCCCGCCTGCTGCGCGGCCAGAAGCGTGTCCCGCTGCCGCCCGCCAGAATCATCGGGGCAAATCGTGGCCCCGCATTGCCCTTCGCCAAATCCATAGGACCTCATGTACGTGGAACAATGCTGCGCTTGACGTGCAATCTACCCTTGGATGCCGTTTCGCACCTGCGAGGGCCTCGCGACGGGATGCCTAGCTCAACTGGCCGAAGTACTCGCGCATCCGTTTCACGCCCTCGTCCACCACGTCGGCGGTGACCGCGTACGAGATACGGATGTGGTCCGCCGTCCCGAACGCCTCGCCCGGAACCACCACCACGCGAGCATCGCTCAGCAGCTTCGCGGCCACGTCCGACGCCGTCTTCAGTCCGCCCTTGCCGAAGAGCGCGCTCACATTGGGATACACATAGAACGCTCCCTGCGGCACCGAGCAGCTTATCCCTGGGATCGTCTTCAGTCCGGCCAGCACCCGGTCGCGCAGCGTCAGAAAGTTGGCCCGCATCTCAGAGACGCACTGCTGCGGGCCGGTCAGCGCCGCAACCGCCGCCTTCTGCACAAAGCTGGTCGCATTCGACGTGCTCTGCGACTGCAGCTTGCTCATCGCCGAAATAATCTGCTTCGGCCCCAGCGCAAACCCGGCGCGCCAGCCCGTCATCGCGTAGGTCTTCGACAGCGAGCCCAGTATGACCACATGCTCCTTGCAATCCGTGAACGTCCCGCCGCTCACCGGCTTGCCCGCATAGGTCAGGTAGGCGTAGCACTCGTCCAGCAGCAGATAGATGCCGCGCGCATGGGCCAGGCGCACAATCGCCTCCAGGTCCGCCGCCGATACCACAGCGCCCGATGGGTTCGACGGCGTATTCAAAATGATCGCCTTCGTCTTCGGCGTAATCGCCGCCTCGATCATCTTCGCCGTAATGCGGAAGTCCTCGCGCTCGTCGCTCTCGACATACACCACCTTGCCGCCCGCGTACTCGATGATGTCCTTGAACGAGACCCAGTACGGCACCGGCAGCACCACCTCGTCGCCGTGGTCCACCAGCACCTGGATGGCGTTGAACAGCGCCAGCTTGCCGCCAGTGGTAAAGACGCACTCGTCGACTGCGAAGTTCGATCCGAAGTCGGCCGCGTGGCGCTCCACAATGGCCTTGCGCACCTCGGGAATGCCGGGCACAGCCGTATAGCGCGAGAAGTTCTTCTCAATCGCCTCGATCGCCGCGTCCTTGATGTGCTGCGGCGTGTTAAAGTGCGGCTCGCCCGCGCCGAAGTTGGCCAGGTCGATCCCCGCCGCCTTCATCTTCAGCGCCTCCGCTGTAATCGCCATGGTCGCTGAAACTTCAATCCGGTTAATCCGGTCCGTCAATACCTTGGTCATGGTTGTGCTCATACTTCCAGTCTCGCAGATTTCCCCGGCGAGATAAAGACCGTTGCTGGTCTTGCCGTTTTGGGATGGGAAAACGTCCCCCAATCGGCAATCTAGTGGTACTCTTTCGCAATGTTCACTCGTGTGCCATTCGCCGTTCTGGTTTTGTCTCTCGCAATCACCAGCCAAGCGCAAAAGCCCGTTCCGACTTCGACCTACACCCTTCATACGCAGAAGGTAATCAAAGATTCAAATGGCACCACATTTCACTGGGCACTCGCACCGGACAATTCCCTCCTTATCTTGTTGTGGCAGGAGGATGGCCAATTGACCCTCGAGAGAGTGTCGTCATGGCAGACGAAGGCACCACGGGATGAAACGCTCACATTTACCGGGGCCCTTCCAAATAGCGATACGAACATCTTTCCTGAATTGATTCTCGTTCCCGACGGGAAATTCCTTGTCATCCGCCTGTGGATGGTTCACCACAAGCTCGATGCATCCGGCGCACGAAAACGAGAAGCTGTTGTCGCTGTCGTCGATCTGACCACCTTCAGTGTTCTATCAAGAGTCCTTACGACCGAAAGTTATCTGGTGGATGGCGGACTGTACCTAAACAATCACGGCATTCTGATGTCAATGAATTACATGCAACTTAATCCACAACCAGGAAAGACATATCCTTCAGGAACATTCGGAGTGGATGCTACAGCAATATCGGTTCCCGATGTGCGGCCTATCGCTACCTGCCGTTACAACATGGCCTACGGGCCAAAAGATACCCAAACTGGAGAGTCGCAACGAATCGTCATGGATGCGAGCGAGACCTGCCCCACCTTACTTGAGGTCGCGCATGTGTCCGCAATAGATGATCTGCCAGGAAATGGCCCTATCGAATTGAAGTACAAAGACTTAGCTGGATCGCATTGCAGTCGTGAAAATCTGAACAAAGCCGAGACATTGGCTCTCTATCGATGTGGTATCCCACACTTGACAGGTGGGGACGGCGACTTCAGTTTTGAAACTTCTCGCGCCCTCAAGGTACTTTCCATCCCAGATGGAAAAACCATGCTCTCGGTGCCATTACGTTTCTATGACTACACTACGTCAGGATTGTTTGCTCAGGCTGACGGTCACGACTACCTTATTGTGCTGAATGGCACAAAGCTCGAAGCCTACCGGCTCCAGTAGCCCTATATCTCGCACGGGCCTCGCCCCCTACACAATCCGGCCGTCGCGGATATGCACCTTGCGGCTGGCGTAGGACGCCGCCTCCGGGTCGTGCGTGATCATCAGGATGGTCTGCCCCGTGCGCTCGTTCAGGTCCTTCATCACCTTCAGCACGGCAGTCGAGTTCTGGCTGTCCAGGTTGCCCGTCGGCTCGTCCGCCAGCAGGATGGCCGGCTGGTTCACAATCCCGCGCGCAATCGCCACCCGCTGCTGTTGCCCGCCGGAGAGCGCACGCGGCTTGTGCTTCAGCCGGTCGTCGATCCCCAGCAGCTTCAGCACCTCCACAAACTCCGGCGTAAACTCGGTCGAACGCCCGCCAATGAACTCCACAATCTTGATGTTGTCCTCCGCCGACAGCGTCGGCAGCAGGTTGTACTTCTGGAAGACAAATCCCACGGTCGTCTTGCGCAGGTCCGTCCGCTCGCGGTTCGACATCAGCGCCAGGTCTTTGCCGTCGATCACCACCGTCCCCGCACTGGCCGGCGTCAGTCCTCCCAGAATATGAAACAGTGTCGACTTGCCCGAGCCCGACGCGCCAATAATCGCCACAAACTCGCCACGCGCAATCTCCAGGTCCACGCCGCGCAGCGCGTGAACGTCCACATCGCCCACATGGTAGACCTTAGTCAGCCCTCGCACCCGGATGATCGGCTCCGTCCCCATCTTGCCCTCACTCATACGACAACGCCTCGGTCACATCCTGTTTCACGGCCTTCACGCCGGGAACCACCACGCCCAGTATCGCGCCCACAATCGCAATTCCACCCGCATACAGCCACCACCAGTAGACCGTCTCCTGCACCAGCGGCGGCGGCACCAGGTGTTTCATCAGCCACTGCGTCCCATAGGTCAGTGCAATGCCCACCGCCGTCCCCATCAGCGCCAGCAGCAGCGTCTCGCGGAAGAGCAGGTCCAGCACCAGCCACGACCCGCCGCCCACCGCCTTCAATATCCCGATCTCGCGCGTCCTCTCCAGCACCGCCGTATACATCGCCAGAAAGACCACGATGAAGCCCACGATCACCGCCACCGTGATGACAACCCAGATAAAGTCCTTCAGCATTCCGATGTTGTTGATCGAGAGCATCGACGTCAGCTCTTCCATCGAATAGATGGGATAGCCCGGCAGCTTGGCCTTCAGCTCATCCACCATCTGGTCGGCCAGCTTCGGGTCGTCCAGCTTCACGTAGACCTGGCTCAGATGCCCGGGGCTTCCCGTAATCTCCTGCAGCGTGGTCAGCTTCACGCAGATGTTGGCCAGTTTGCCGCCCTCGAAGACGCCCGCAACCTTCCAGTCGTGGTTGATCAGGCGCAGCGTGCCGCCCACGCGCAGATGCTTGTGCTGCGCGTAGTACTGGTCCACGATGATGTCGTTCTCGTTCACCGGATCGCCGCCGGAAAGATATGTGAAGCCGCCATTCATCCGGTTGAATGCGGCGAAGTCCAGCCCGGTGATCGAGTCCGGCCAGGTCAGTCCCTGGATCACCGTGCCGGTGGCCAGCACCACATGCGGCTGCTGCATCAGCACGGCAGGCAGCTTGTCGCTGATCGGCGCCGAGCTGAGCGACGACATCACGGTCGAGTTGGGCGGCCGCACCACCAGGTCCGCGCCCACCCCGCGCGCCCGCGCCGCCGTCGAGTCCAGCGTGCCGTGGCTCACACCCACCAAGGTCAGGATCATGGTCACTTCCACCGCGATCGCCAGCACGCTCAACAGCGTCCGCACCGGCCGGTGGGTAAGGTTCGCGAAGATCAGCTTGTTCAACACAGTTGTTAAGTCTATCCCACTCCACGCATCCCCCACTCCCTCCCCGGGAAATGACGCCCCTGAAATCCGGCTGCGCTTATACTGGTCTTGCTCCGGCTCTCTCAACACTCTCATGAAGAAAAAACTCCGCATCGGCATTCTCTTTGGCGGTCGCTCCGGCGAGCATGAAGTCTCGCTGCTCTCGGCCGCCTCCGTCCTCAAGGCCATCGACCGCAAGCGCTACGAGGTCGTCCCCATCGCCATCGACAAGCAGGGCCACTGGCTCTGCGACGCCGATGCCCTGCGCCTGCTCGAAGGCCCCACGCCGGCACGGCTCAGCTCCTCCAGCGAAGACGACGCCGAGTTCGCCACCGCCGCCGCCGTCCTGCGCTGCGGCGAGCCGCTCCACATTCCTCAGATGCCTCCGCACCCGATGCGGCGCGCAACGGACCTTCTCGATCACAGCACCGGCGCCCAACTCGCGCAGCCCGGCAATCCGCTCGCCGCCTCGCTCGACCTCGTCTTCCCCGTCCTGCACGGCACCTTCGGCGAGGACGGAACCATCCAGGGCCTCTTCGAGCTGGCCGATATCGCCTACGTCGGCTCCGGCGTCCTCGGCTCCTCCGCCGCCATGGACAAGGACGCCATGAAGCGCCTCTTCGCCGCCGCCGGCCTGCTCCAGACGCCGCACGTCGTCCTGTTGCGCAGTCAGTGGCGCTCCGACCCCAAGCGCGCCATCCGCCTCATCGAAAAATCCCTCGCCTACCCGCTCTTCGTCAAACCCGCAAACCTCGGCTCCTCGGTCGGAATCAGCAAGGTCCACGCCCGCGCCGAACTGCCCGCGGCCCTCGACCTCGCCGCCAGCTTCGACCGCAAGCTCATCGTCGAGCAGGGAGTCGGTGGCCCAGGCGTCAAGCCGCGCGAGCTGGAGGTCGCCGTCCTGGGCAACGACACCCCCGAAGCCTCGGTGGTCGGCGAGATCGTCCCCAACAAGGAGTTCTACGACTACGACTCCAAGTACGCCGACTCGCCCGAAGCCCCGTCCATCCCCATCATCCCCGCTAAACTCACCGCGTCCGAGTCGAAGCAGGTCCGCCAGATGGCGCTCGACGCCTTCCGCGCCTGCGACTGCTCGGGCCTCGCCCGCGTGGACTTCCTCATGGAACCTGCAACCACCGGCAAGGGCAAGAAGAAATCCACGCCTCGCATCTTCCTCAGCGAGATCAACACCCTGCCCGGATTCACCAGCATCTCCATGTATCCCAAGCTCTGGCAGGCCACCAGCATCCCCTATAGCAAACTGATCGACCGCCTCATCGCCCTCGCCCTGGAGCGCCACCGCGAGAAGATGCAGACGCGCTACACCAAGCCCTGATTCCCCCTCGCAACGTCGGCCCGCACGTTCTAAGATCAGAGTGCGGACTCGAGAGTCCATCGAAACCGATCCGGAGGAGCCCCTTGATCAAGAAAGTGCTTTTCACATTGTTGCAGTTTGTGCTGTTCCTGATTTTGTTTGCGGCCGGCGGCGTCCTGCCCATCTTTGGCCTTCCTTCGTTCATCTCGAGGTGGGCGGATGGGACGCGCGGCTTCCAGTGGGACGGCGTCTTCCTGATGCTCGCGCTCCTCGTCCTGATTCTCCTCATCGAGGCCCTGCGCAAGCGCATTCGATCCGCCCCATGGACGGCGCTGGCCTTCGCGCTGGCTGCGATCGCCGGGCTTGCCATGAAGTTCGGCTTCATGTCCTTCGACAGGTAGGCGCGACAGGAAGACCGTTCGTTCCTCTCAGCCCATGACCGGCGGACGTTTGCCTCTATTCACGATCCGCCCCGCTTGCGTTTGCTAGACTGTAGCTTGTTGTCTCAGCCGGCCTCTCTCGCGGAGCTACCGTTACCGGGCAATTGGGCCGATCAATCCGTTATGCCCCGGCATAGACAAAGGCACTTTCATTGCGCCCCGGTCTCGAATCCGGATTGCGAATCCGGGTTCTGCGGTACTTGCAGTATTAAGTCAAAAGGACGATTCTCCAATGAGCCTGTTGCCATCCACCTCCCGCGTACTCGATGTTGACCGAGACGACCTGGCCACGCGCCGAATCGCCTATTTTTCCATGGAAATCGCTCTCTCTACGGCGCTTCCCACCTACTCCGGCGGGCTTGGAATGCTGGCCGGCGACACCCTTCGCTCCGCCGCAGACATGGCCGCCCCCATGGTCGCCATCTCGCTGGTGC
>Ga0224555_1000421_pt1 | contig 64749 bp, 66 predicted proteins | sample 714S23034metaG_FD_180687 | JGI IMG/M metagenome (GOLD analysis project Ga0224555, IMG submission 180687) | Peat soil microbial communities from Stordalen Mire, Sweden - 717 S2 30-34 | ecosystem: Environmental > Terrestrial > Soil > Wetlands > Peat | place: Sweden: Norrbotten County, Stordalen... | reverse complement strand
AATAAAATGGAGGTAGATATAACGGAAAATAATTTTTAAATCGATAAAAAGAAGAAACGTATTTATTTGTTTGTTATTATTCATTTTCTAATGTAATAAATTTAAATTAACCGGACAGTAATGATAGCTTATCAATAAAATAACTAAAGATCGATTTTAAAAAATCAAATCATCATCACAAACTACGGGTGAAACTAGAGTAACACAGCTATCATTTTGGTTTAAAATGCTGATGGTCTTCATTGGTTTCCTTATCGATTAAAGGGCTCCCTGTTCTTACTTCAAAAAAGACCAGGGCCCCAATAAGCAACACCCCCAGCAATTGAACAAATAATAGAGCTACATTGATATTTAAGCCGGAGGTTATTTTTGCAAAAAACTCATATCCTCTATAAGCACCATCATAACTAACCGGTGGAAATAAAAACATAACAACTATGATAATACATATTACAAATGCTACTCTTCTTTGAGCCTTATTCATTTCCCTTCTCCTCTCTTCTTTTATTCATTAAATGACAGTTTGTTGGACTTTTCCAGATAATTTGAATATCATAATAGCACTATTTTATAGTTATTCTTCCATGTAAGGTGCTACAAGTAGGTCCCATTCCTGTAAAGATTTACAAGATTTATCTAAAACCACACAATTATCTGTTTTGATATTCTTTCCAAATAGCACCAATGATCCGTATTCCTTATTTTCATTAAACTCAAATAATGTTTTCATCGTAATATTTTCATATTTATCTTCAATATTTCTTATAAATTCTATTGAATTAATTAGGATGAAACATTTGTTTAGTTTCTTATTATAATGATAAGTGTAATTTGATATCCCATCTTCATCAAATCCATTACCATAGTCCTTTTTGAAATATTCCTCACACCGTTTTCCACATTTTTCTTGTAATTCGTAATTGTCTTTTAGTGTTATTTTTGAGACAGATGATTGTTCTTTTGTCGGGTCTTGATTATTAAATCCGACTAATGACATAAATGATATTGTGAAGAAAACGATAAGAATGGATAGAGCCAATGTTCTTTTCATCTTAAACCCTCCATTATTAAAGGGAATGAATGCACTAATAGAGCGCACCTGTTGAGTTGAGTAACGAGTTGGTTTGCCGTTCCTTCGTAAGGCCCTAAATACGTGGACCAATATACCGTTTTTGATCGGACATGCGGGCATCTCCGTACTACCAGATTGCCAAAATGACGGGACGGGAACGTGTTCGTCAGGTTCATCCGGCCGCTCCCGCCATTGTCACAACAGGTAAGTTATTTTGCCAATACACCTTCATGGGTTGTGATTTCTGCTGCGCCGGTCGTCTTGAGGATGCTCTTGGCCTTGTCCACCTCATCGGCTGTGCCGTGCGCGATCACCAAGAACTTGTCAGATTTGAGCGCCGTCTCATACTTCACGATACTGTCTTTGGGCATCCCAATGCTGTACAACCCGGCACCCAATGCACTCAGCCCACCGACCACCACGGCGCCTTCCAGCGCTGCGACAATCCAACCGACTAGCGGTCCGAACACCATGATGGGACCTATACCTGGTATAAGAAAAAAAGCCGACCCAAACAGCATACCCCAAAGGCCGCCCCAAAAGGCCCCCAGCTTGCCCCAGACCTTCATGCGGTCGCCGGCATTATAGTAACCGATGACATGCTCTTCGGTATGATAGTCCTTGCCCACAATGGACAATTTCTTCATGTCGAACCCCGACCGCTGTAACTCTTTGATACTTGCTTCTGCTTTGGTGTGGGAGTCATAGACTCCCACCACTGCGTTATTCTTAGCCATGATTTATCTCCTTTTTGTTATTCAATTGATAGGGCATGTTATTCTTTGTTCGTCTTCACTATCTCGTGAGCCAGTGCTATAGTGTGTAACTCTATGGCTGATGAATTCCATATCCTTCCGATGACCAATATCCCCCTCATCTGTTCATTTCCTGACGTTCGTTCTGATCACGATCGGGCGCCATCTCCAGCAACTGGGTGATGAATAGAGGCTTGTATTCGATTCTCTGTACATCATCTGCGGGATTCTGACTAAAAAAGCCTTCTATGTGAAACCTAAGATGCTGCCATATCTGATCTGATTCCTGTTGATTCATGGTAATTACCTCTCTTTTTTAAACGAGGATGATGGATATTTTATAACAAAACAAGGTTTGCGATATATTCGGACATTTGCCTTCACCGGAACAGTTTGACCGCGATTTCTGCAACGTGTTTGCCCTGGAAGCGGGCTGCATCGAGTTCGTTTTCGCTTGGAATCCGTTTACCGTCGCCTCCGGCGATTGTCGAAGCCCCATAGGGCGAACTCCCTGTCATCTCGTCGATCCTCATCTGACCCGCAAAACTATAGGGGAGGCCGACGATGATCATGCCCTGGTGCAAAAGAGTGATATGGAAAGAAAGAATAGTCGATTCCTGTCCGCCATGCTGTGTTGCGCTGGAGGTGAAAACGCTCCCCACTTTGCCGACAAGCTCGCCTTTGGCCCAGAGGCCGCCGGTTGAATCAAGAAACTGGCGCATCTGACCACACATATTGCCGAAACGAGTAGGTGTGCCAAAGATAATGGCATCCGCCGAGACCAGATCTTCCACTTTACAGACAGGCACATTAGCCTGCGCTTTTTGCACTTCTAAGGCGCCCATCTTTATCAGAACTTCTTCCGGGAGAGTTTCCTGAACACGGCATATCCTGACAGAAGCGCCGCTCACGCCATTGGCCCCTTCCTTCACAGCCTCCGCCATGCGGCGGATATGGCCGTACATCGAGTAATAGACGATTAACACGTTCATAAGGCATTTCCTTTCTTGTTAAAAAATTCATATTTATTTGTATTATTACAAAAATCCTAACAATGGAATAACGTTTGCAAATAGTCTGCCAATAGCCAAAGAAGAATCATAAATTTGAATTCATCTTTTAATAATAAGAGATTAGATGAATGGGAGAGAACGATATAACGTAGAAATTGATTCGTTTGGCCTCAATATTTGGTGGAACCTCAGCATATTGAGGGTTGCATCGATGGGGATGTGGATAGTTCGGCAAAATGTTTGTCGTCTGGTGAGAATTATGTTTATGACGGATTGAAGTCTAGTATATCTGACAAGGATAAGGATTTATTTCTTTCAGCAAGTCTGATTTTGCATAAACAAAAAATATGCTGTCAATACTTTACATATTTACGTTCACTTCGTTTCTGAATAAGGTGTCACTCGCCCCGCAATGCACAGCTTTGCGGGATAAGATAGACTAACGAATTCTGACGCGCTATGCTTTCGGATAAATGTGATACTCATCCCGTGTCGCTACGCTATGCGGGACGGTTCGACTAGCAAACATTACTGCACTATATTTCTGATTAATGTGGTACTCGCCCTGCGTCGTTTCACTCGCAGGATAAGATAGACTAACCAATTCCGCGGCACTTAGTTTTCGGAATTGGAGTCTAATCTAATCATAAAGCATCCATTGCTCGAATGGCCGCTTCTCATCGTGTTCTGAAAGCGGCGCTATTTCTCTGATAAATCGTGAAGGAGCGAGCGTTAAAACGCCGGAAGAGCGGTTGTAATCTAAGGAAGGATAACACAAATAGAGCTGATCTTTGGCTCTTGTCACCGCCACATAAAAGAGTCTTCTTTCTTCTTCTTCGCCGCCCTCTTCTTTCAGCGCCCGCTGCAGCGGAATCATGCCGTCCGCGCACCAGATTAAAAACACATACGACCATTCCAGCCCTTTGGCCTGATGAATTGTGCTTAAAGCCACCTTGTCCTCATCATCTTCTTCCCCGGCTCCTTCTTCTTTGGCCATATTGGTCAATAATGCCAGCTCATTTAAGAAATCTTCCATTTGCAAAAACTGGGCGGAAAAATTCCCCAACTGAATCAAGTCTTCTTCCCGCGAGGAAGCGTCGGAATAATTATCCTGTAAATAAACGCGATAATTACCTCTGTTTAATAAAACATCGATCACCTTTTCCGGCACGCGGTCGCCAGCGGGAATCTCCAAAAGTAATTGTATGGTTTTACGGCATTCTTCTATCCCCGGTTTTCCTTGCTTGGGCACAATCTGCATGAATTCATTTTTCAAGACAGCTTCCAAAGGATTTTCCTGCTTGATTAAATATTTCCAAATTTTATTGAATGTCACCTTCCCCACTTTCGGATACATGATCAGCAAACGCCGCCAGGCCAATTCATCTTGGGGATTGACTAATACTCTCATATAGGAAGTTACATCTTTAATATGCGCCTGCTCAAAAAAACGGATGCCGGAACGGATATCAAAAGGAATATCGCGCCGGACAAATTCCATTTGCATTTCCATGGAATGATAATGCGCACGATAAAGAATGGCTATTTCCTTCAGCGGCACGCCGCTGCGAATCAATTCTGTAATCCTCTGCATCACAAAATCCGCCTGTTTCAGCACGTTTTGAGCGGAAACCATAACCGGCCGCATACCATTGGAGCGCACTGCTCTTAATTCCTTGGGGAACTGTTTTTCGTTATACGTTATACTTAAATTAGCCAGATGCAATATTTCCGGCGTGCTGCGATAGTTGGTTTCCAGTTTGAATATTTTACAGTCCTGATAACGATCAGGGAAGTTGATTATATTGCTGAAATTCGCGCCGCGAAAGGAATAAATGCTTTGGGAATCATCACCTACCACCATCAAATTTCTATGGCTGGAGGCCAGTAAATCAACGATATCGGCTTGAATGATATTAGTATCCTGATATTCATCCACTAAAACATGCTGAAATCTGCCGGAAATATTTTTTAAAATATCGGGATTCTCCAGAAAAAGAAGGCGGCAATTATTTAATAAATCATCAAAATCCATTACCGAGAGCTCTTTCTTTTTTTGTGCATAGAGATAAGCTATCTTGTTAATTTCATCCAGCAGATGAAGAAAGAATGGATATCTGGATTGGACTACATCTTCCAATGTGTTTTGTGTATTATTTATCAGGCTGATGATCTCGGCAATAATATTACTTTTGGGAAATTTGCTGAGTTTCGTATCAATTTTTAATTCGGCAAGACTTGTGGAAATGATTTGACGGGAATCTTCACTATCAACAATCGAAAAATTACTTTTATAACCAAGACGTTCAGCATATCTTCTTAGAAGAACATGGGCAACATGATGAAAAGTGCCGCCCATAATTATTTTTGTATCGGAATTAATCAGACTCGCCACGCGGTTGAGCATGGAACGCGCGGCCTTGTTCGTAAATGTAGCCAGCAAAATATTTTCCTGTTGAACACCGCTTTCCAGCAGACGGGCGACGCGGTAAGTTAATGTGCGTGTTTTGCCGCTTCCCGCCCCGGCCAAAACAAGAAGCGGACCGCCTTTTTCCATTACAACACGATACTGCTCCGGATTAAGCTCTTTTTCATAATCAATCATTAATGAATTATACCGAAAAAATATTTTCTATTTTTTTATATTAGCAAACGATGAGCGTTTATAGAGTAAAAGATTCATATATTCAAGTTATTAATGATCCCCAAATAGTATTGTCATGCCGGACTTGATCCAGCATCCAGAAAGCCCTGGATTCCGGCCTACCACCGGAATGACGGGGGTAAAACTATCACGAGACTGTTCATAATATATATTCAAATATCCGCAGCTTTCTAAAAATCAACATAATGAAAATAGCTAATTCTTTTGTAATATCGGCTTAATTACCTGCCCTTCTCCTCAATGATTTTGGAAAATCAATATTAAAATTGTCTTGATTTTACTCGCCTTATAAGCTAAACAGCTCAAGTTTAAAATGAATTGTTTTAAAGCATTGAAAGGAGTTTTCATGGCAAAATACGAATCCAAATCCCTGAGAAATTTAGCGGTAGTCGGACACGGCGGAACGGGAAAAACATCCCTTTGTGAATCTTTATTATTTGTTTCCGGAAAAAGCGAAAGATTGGGCAGGGTCGATGATTCGACATCGTGCATGGATTTTGAGCCGGAAGAGCAAAAACGGCGCGTATCGATTAGTTCCGCGGCAAATTTTGTTGAATGGGAAAAACATAAAATTAACTTTATCGACACGCCGGGCGATTCCAATTTTGCCTTTGATATAAAATGCTCGATGAGCGTTGTCGAAAACACGGTTATCATAATTGACGCTGTTGGTGGCGTTGAATTTCAAACACAAAAAGTTTGGGAACTGGCCGATGAATTCAAACTGCCCCGCATTATTTTCATCAACAGAATGGATCGTGAACGCTCCAACTTTACCACGGCGCTCGAAAGCATTAAAAGCAAATTCAAGAAAAAAGTAACCCCGGTTTGTCTGCCTATCGGCGCTGAAGATAAATTCAACGGCATTGTCGATTTAATCGGTATGAAAGCTTATTTATTCAGCGACAACAAGGGAATCGGAAAGGCAGTAGATATCCCCGCGGAAATGATGGATGAAGTAAAAAGCTTACGCGACTCAATGGTGGAAGATATTGCTGAAGCTGATGACGAGTTAATGAATAAGTATTTGGAAGCAGGAGAACTTTCTCCGGAAGAATTACAAGCCGGATTGAAAAAAGGTGTTTCTTCGGGAAGCTTAATTCCAGTAGTTTGCGGATCTTCAACAAAAGGCATCGGTATTTCCTTATTGCTTGATTTGATCGTCAGCTCATTTGCTTCTCCGGTTGATCGTGGTTCGATAAAAGGAAAAAAACCGAAAACTGACGATATTGAAGAACGGCAACCTTCTGAAGACGCTCCCTTCTCGGCTATAGTCTTCAAAACAATTGCTGACCCGTACGCCGGAAGATTAACTTTGTTCCGTGTTTATTCCGGCACACTGAAATCAGACACGCCTGTTTACAATTCTTCAAGAAAAATCACGGAAAAATTCGGCCATGTTTTCTTTCTGGAAGGTAAAAATCAGAAGCAAGCGGAAGTTCTTATTCCCGGTGACATTGCCGGTGTGGCCAAATTAAAAGAAACAACAACAGGAGATACTCTGTGCAATGAGAAATCTCCTATCATCTTAGAAAAAGTGGCCGTGCCGCCGCCAATCATTTCTTACGCGATGGAACCGAAAACAAGAGGTGATGAAGACAAGATTGCCTCATCGATTCACCGCCTGACGGAAGAAGACCCGACAATCGTATATACCCGCAATATCGAGACCAAGGAAATGATTCTCTCCGGAATGGGCCAGGTACATATCGAAGTCAACATCGAAAAGATGAAAAGAAAATTCGGCGTCGAAGTAAATCTAAATACTCCCAAGATTCCCTATAAAGAAACCATTAAGGGAAAAACTAATGTTCAGGGAAAATACAAAAAACAATCCGGCGGACGCGGTCAGTTTGGCGATTGCTGGATCGATATTGAACCTCAACCGCGCGGCGCCGGTTTTCTGTTTGAAGATAAAATTGTCGGCGGCGTTATTCCTGGTCAATACCGCCCGGCTGTAGAAAAAGGTATTGTGGAAGCGGCAGCAAAAGGCGTGCTGGCCGGCTATCCTGTAGTAGATTTTAAAATAGCGCTGACATTCGGATCTTACCACACAGTGGACTCGTCGGAAATGGCTTTTAAAATTGCCGGCTCCATGGCCTTTCAAAAGGGCGTTATGGATTGTCAGCCGATTCTTCTGGAACCAATAGTAAATATCGAGATAGAAGTACCCGATGAATATATGGGCGACGTGATCGGAGATTTAAACAGCAGACGCGGCCGTGTTCAGGGAATGGATTCCAACGGTTCCAATCAAATAATTAAAGGTCAGGTGCCACTGGCGGAAATATTAAAATACGCGCCGGATTTACGTTCCATGACCAGCGGCCGGGGAAATTTCACTTACACTGAATCCCATTATGACGAAGTTCCCGCTTATATAGCGGAAAAAATTATCGCTGAATTTAAAAAAGATAAAGAAGAATAATTTAACCAAGGGTATGAACTATAGAGATGTTTGCCGAATTCATACCCTCCGCTTTGCGGGATTGTTCAACTTAACAATTCCGCTGCGCTTCGCTTTCGGAATTGGAGTTTCACAATGTTCAGTGCCGGAATCATAACTGTAAGCGACAAAGGCTCGCAGGGTAAAAGAAAAGATTTAAGCGGCCCCGCAATCACGGAAATGCTTGCGGGTGTAGCTATTGAAATAAAACAAACCCTCATCATTCCGGATGAGAAAAATCAAATTCAAGAAGCGATTATAAATTTCGCGGATGTGGGAAAACTGGATTTGATTTTAACTACCGGCGGCACCGGCGTCAGTCCCCGCGATTTAACTCCTGACGCAACACTGGAAGTAATTGATAAACAAATTCCCGGTATGGCCGAAGCCATGCGATATGAAAGCAGTAAAATCACATCTCGTGCCATGATTTCCCGAGCTATCGCAGGAATTCGCGGACGCTCCCTGATAATCAATCTCCCCGGAAGCCCCAAAGGCGCAAAAGAAAATCTTGCTGTAATTCTACCGGCGCTAAAACACGCTATTGAAAAGATTAAGGGAGATGACTCGGAATGTGCTTCTTCATAAATTCCAAGGCATTTCGTTGATGCGTTCCGGCCCAGTAAATATTATGACAACAGGGACATTGATTATATTGAGTACAATTTTCAAAAACAAACGGCGGCACTGAATCACGCACATCTTCCTTGTCCACGGGATAAAGCTTTTCATTGCACTCCAGACAAATTCCAAACATCTTTTGCTGATCTACTTTTAAAGAATATTTACTGATAACATCATTTAGTTGGCTGGCAATATCGACTCCTACAATTAAAAATAGCCGGCCGGAAAATTGTCGCTCTGTCATATCTTTTCTTCTGGTAAGGACAATTCTTCCTTCCGCCTCAGCAACGCGCAACATTTTCCGGCCGGCTTCTTTGGGAAACACAATCGTATTGTAACCCCAAAGCCGCAACCATTTAGCCAACCTTCCTAAAGAGGCGTCGGTAATAAATTTGAAATCGTTAAAAATTAATGGGGTAGTATTATTTGGATATTTTGTGTTCATTAATTATTGGCGGCTCTTCATTGGCGCGCAGTTCTTTACGTAAATCGCGAACTATTTTATTCAAACGTCGGATTGTGCGATTTAAACGAAACCGCTCTACTATACCCCAGAAACCTGTAATGATCACTCCCAATAGAAGTGAAACAAAAATAAGCAAATAAACTGGCACAGGCGGAATATTCCAAAAATTATAATACTGCAAATGTATCAGTGTTAAATTTTGCTGAGAAAAAGTAACGATAAATAGAGCAAAAACTATAACAAGAACTAAATAAATTATCCTCATAAAATCATACCTCCTGATGATACTTTTTAAAAAGGGGCGCAAGATTAGCCGCAGTTTTAGCTATATCTTCCGGTATTACCCGTACATTGCCAACTGTACTCATAAAATTAGTATCGCCTTCCCAGCGCGGAATTACATGAACATGAAAATGATCTTCAATGCCGGCACCGGCTGCCTTACCAATATTTACACCTATATTGAATCCATCTGGGTTCATAGCTTCCCGCAGAGCCTTAACCGCTGTATCCAAGAGATTAAATATTTCTTTTCTTTCTTCCTGAGTCAGTTCTTCAATTTTTCCTGTATGCCTCTGCGGTATTATCATTAAATGCCCGTTTACGTAGGGGTATCTGTTCATCATCACGAAGGCGGTCTTGCCTTCGAATAAAATATAATCATCACATCTGATGGAACATTTGCAAAAAACACAGCCATCAGGTTTTTCTCCTTTAAGGTAGTCCATCCGCCAGGGTGCAAAAATTGTTTCCATATTCAAAACCAGCCTATTAATGTTAGATGTTAATTATCCTACCTGATACTTCTTTGTCAATTTCTAATATGCCAATCGTCCTGGAAGAAGCAAAATATCTATCTACCGCCGAACCAGGATTAAAGAACAACACATTATCTTTTTTTTGGTTTGCCGGTTTATGCGTATGTCCGTAAACAATGCAGTCCAAATTTTTAAATCCCGATGATATTCTTTCTTCAATACCCCAGGGAGATCCCCAGCCATGAATCAAAAGGAATTTAAATCCTTTTATTTCAAAAAGCAAATGCTCGGGGAATTTTTCTCTTACGGAAAAATTATCCATGTTGCCGCATACGGCTTTGACTTCCTTTCCTCCGAATATTTTCAAGACACGCAGATCAACCATATCTCCGGCATGAAGAATCGTGTCCACATCGCTGAAATGTTCAGCAATGCGCCCTCTCATCTTATCATCATAATCTTCCAGATGAGTGTCGGAAATGACCCCTATTTTTATCTTCTTATCTTTCATAATCAACTGATGAATTATTAGCGGCAAGACGCAAAAAAAACAAGTCTTATTTATAATGAGACTCCAATATGACAAGCATAGCGTAGTCATATTGGCAAGTCGAATTATCCCGTGAGGAACGAAACGGGAATGAGACACAAGCTGAAAACGAACACAGTGAAGTTTATCCCTGCCACCTGAAGGTGGCGGGATAATTCGCTCTAAGATTTTTGCCCTTCAGTGTAAAAATCAAGGCTCATTAAAAAGCTTTTAGTTTGACTTTATTGCCAACTAAAGTTATTATTTCAAGTATGAATCGACTGGAAATTTCCCTTAATAAAATCGCTGAAAACATATTGCATATTGATGAAGCTTCCCTCAGCTCTCTGTGGGAAAAATACAAAAATAAAGTTGAGCAATTTTCTACCTCTCCCGAGTGGCAAAAAGCTGTAATTATCTTTTCGATAATAAACGCCGTACGAGCTAAAAATGCTATTTTTAACGAAAAATTGTTAAACAATAAGGCACCCGAAAAAACGGCGCCGTCGGAAAGACCTCAAGGCAAATCTTATTTAAAACTGGTTAAATAATGGAAAAAGATGCCGCTTGGAAAAGAATTGCTGATTTAAGAAATATTATCGAATATCACAATAAACGCTATTATCAGCAAGATAATCCGGAAATATCCGATGCCGAATATGACCGCCTGATGCGCGAATTACAGGATTTGGAAAACCGTTATCCGGATGAATACTCGGAGACATCTCCGACCCAGCGAGTAGGTGCCGCCCCGCTTGCCAAATTTGCTCCTTTTAATCATCCTTCAGCCATGTTCAGTTTGGCCAACGCTTTTTCCAATGAAGAAATAATTGATTTCGACGGCCGCACCAAACGTCTTTCCGGAGTTGACAATATTTCCTATGTCGCCGAACCGAAACTTGATGGTCTGGCTGTAAATCTAATTTATGAAAACGGCATTTTTACCCGTGGAGCAACGCGCGGCGACGGCGCGACTGGTGAAGATGTTACCCAAAATCTCAAAACTATTTCTTCTCTACCCTTAAAAATGAAAAAGATTAAAGAAAAGCCGATTCCTTCATTTATAGAAATACGAGGTGAAGTTTACATAGAAAAAGAATCTTTTAAGAAATTAAATCTGCGGCGTATAAACGAAGGAGAAGAACCTTTTGCCAATCCGCGCAATGCCGCCGCAGGATCTCTGCGTCAACTGGATTCCAAAATAACCGCCCGCCGTCCACTCAATATTTTCCTCTATGGCATAGGCGATATAAAAGGGATTGATTTTTCAACTCACAAGGAAGCTCTGCAAACACTCTCCGGCTGGGGTTTCCCGGTCAATAAACTAATTGAACAGGTACAGAATATCAATGCCTGTATTCAATACTTCGAGCACATAGGCGCTATGCGGGAAAGACTGCCGTATGAAATTGACGGCATTGTATTAAAAGTTGACAATCTTTCTCTTCAAAAAATACTGGGCAACGTGTCGCGTAATCCCCGCTGGGCGCTGGCCTGCAAATTTCCGGCGGCGCAGGCAACTACGGTGGTTAAAGAAATCTTTGTCGGCGTGGGACGCATGGGAACATTGACACCTGTTGCCATAATGGAACCGGTTAACGTTGGCGGCGTCATGGTCAGCCGCGCCACAATGCACAATGAAGACGAAGTTCTTAAAAAAGATGTCCGTGTCGGTGACACTGTCGTTATCCAGCGCGCCGGTGATGTTATTCCCGAAGTTGTCAAAGTTATTTTGGATGAAAGACCAATAGGAACAAAAATATTTGAAATGCCCAAACATTGTCCTGATTGCAATTCCGAAATAGTACGTATGGAGGGAGAAGTGGCGCATCGTTGTATAAACATTTCGTGTCCGGCACAACTAAAGGAACACATCCGTCACTTTGCCTCGCGCGGAGCAATGGATATCGAAGGACTGGGAGAAAAAGTTTCCGCGCAGCTTTTTGACGCTAAATTAATTCAAGACCCTGCCGACCTTTACTATCTAACAAAAAAAGAATTACTGGAGCTGGAGCGCCACGCGGAAAAATCAGCACAAAATTTGATTGATTCCCTTGAAAACTCCAAAAATCCTCCATTGGATAAATTTATCTATGCGCTGGGTATCAGGCACGTGGGAGAACGCACCGCCAAACTTCTGGCGGCGCGTTTCGGCAATATGGAAAAGATCATCACCGCAAAACAAGAAGATTTGACTGCAATAAATGAAATCGGCCCGGAAATCGCCGCTAGTATCGTGGAATTTTTCCACGAACAAAAAAACATTGATGTCATGAATAAATTCCGCAAAGCCGGTGTAAAGCCGCAAAAGAAAGAAATAGCGGCGGATAATGCCCTGCAAAGGAAATCTTTTGTTCTTACAGGAACGCTGGAAAGCATGGCCAGAAATGATGCCAAGTTAATTATCGAAAATCTGGGAGGATCAGTTCACTCCAGTGTAACTAAAAAAACAACTTATGTTGTTGCCGGAAGCGAACCAGGGTCCAAACTGGACAAAGCCAATTCATTGGGCATCACGGTTTTGAACGAAAAAGATTTTTTAAAAATTATTGGCAGATAGACATATGAAAAGAGTGCATGTTTATATCAGCGGCAGAGTACAGGGAGTATTTTTCCGCGCGGAAACTCAACACGCAGCAGTTGGTTTCAGCCTTACCGGCTGGGTGCGCAATATGGCCGACGGCCGCGTGGAAGTTGTGTTGGAAGGTGAAGACACGAACGTGGATAATATGATAAAATGGTGCCATGTCGGCCCGCCCACGGCAAGAGTTGAAAAATTTTTAACCGAGGAAGAACCCTACACCGGCGAATTTAGGGATTTTAATATTAAGTAAGGTAACCAATTCATGGAACAATATCTGCGTCGCATAATAGAATTGAGTTTCGGTAGCACGCCCGAAGAGTTGCTGAAGGCCTCGCTTGAAACCTGCATCCAACTCACCGGCGCGACAGGCGGATCGATTCTCGGCGAGGAAGGCGTCCATCTGCAATTTCTGTTCTCCGATGTTACCGAACTCATCGGCGTCCGGGTGCCCTTCGACAGCATCGCTGGAGTGACAGTCAACGAAAATAAAGTGGTTTACACTTACGCGCCCACCGACAAACGGCATTTCGATGGCGTGGACACACAGATTCAGCATAAGACAAAGTACCTATTAAGCATTCCGATTCAATCAATCCACAGATCCACCGGCGGAGAACATGTGGCAAAGAACTCCGGCGCTCTGCAACTGCTGTTCGAAAATAATATATTTCCGGAAATCAATCTAGAACGGGGAGCGCAGGAATTTTCGCTGACCTCGTTTGAAGAAAACACACCATTCACGAATCGCCTGAAAGGCATATTATGGGTCCTGCCGATTGTTGCGTTCGGTATGGAGGTGATGAGACTGCGCCAAACTTCGTATCAGGCAATACACGAACTCAAGAACAAACTCCTATCAGGATTGTCATGGATTAAGTATCTCAAGGAAGATATTCGCCAGAAGACCCCCGCTATTCTTGACGAAGAGAACATCAAACAGGACTTTGAACTATCAGAAACCGCGATCAAAGAGGGCGCCAATCTAGCCACAACTTATCTGCAGTTTACAAATATATACAGCCCCAATTTTGCGCCGGTGAATATCAACGATGTGCTGGCTGAGACTGCCGAGTCGGTAAAGGCGCTGGCTGCCGAGCTAAAAGCCGTTGATTTCAGCGTAAAGCTTGACCTCGACAAGGAAATCGGTGTAAAAAATCTTGATGCGTCGCAACTGAAAATGGCGTTTTTCAATCTGTGCAAGAACGGTGTGGAAGCGCTTGTTGAGCACAAAGTGCCAGTCCCCGAAATAAGGATTTTATCATCAGCGCAGAATGGACGTGCTGTTCTGGTAATAAGCGATAATGGTCCCGGCATGCCGCCGGAAATAGCGAATAATCTGTTTATGGCGTTCAAGACGAAAAAAGAGGGCGGCACTGGACTTGGGCTTACAATCACAAAAAAGATTGTTGATGTGCACGGTGGAACGATAAAATGTGACACAGACAACAAAGGTACTAGGTTCACTATTACGCTTTAGCGTAAAGGAGATTCGCAATGAAAGAGAAATTGGTTTATATCGCGTCTTCTGAAAAAGATGACTATATGCAAATTATCAAATCAATCAAGCGGAACATGAATCCGGCAAGAAACACTGTCATGATCGTGGATGACGAGAAGGGCATCCGGATGAAGATTGCCCGCGAAGTCAAGGCGTTTGATCCATCCATGGTCATTTTTGAGGCGACCAACGGCGCTGAAGCATTGGAAACGCTCGATTTCATCCGTACTACATACATTCTTGATCCTCTCCTGATCGTGCTCGATCTGAACATGCCTGTGATGGACGGCTGGGAAGTAATAAACAGGCTGAAGGAGGAATATGAAAACAAAGGAAAAAACGCCGGCATCCCAATATTAGTCCTTTCATCAACAAGTGGCGAAAAGAACAGTCTGTTGAGCAAGAATAGTGTTCATGAAGGCAAATCCGGCTACACTCCGCTTGTGAGCATCGCGAAAGAAACCTGCATAGACAAGAGCCACTATGATGCAGTGGGCGAAAAAGGTTTGCTGGCATGGCTGGATTTCTTCATGACCGAAGAATAATTCCAAGCTACGCATGCCTGGTGACATATCGGCTCACGGCACGAGTTGAAGAAGTTTTATCGAAAACATCAGCGGGAGTGTAACGATCGGCTGGATTGAGTGTTATGCTTTAATATTAAATCTCTCCGGGTAATATTCCCCGAAGCTTGCTTCGCTTGGAGAGTAGCTACCAACCATGAGATACCCCGCAGCTTGCTGCGGGGAGGTTCATTACTTATTCCTTAAATGGCTCAAAGAATGCTTCGTCAACTTCATATACTGTTTGTGGTCTCATTCCAAGCTCAAGCTGTTCAAACATTGACACAAGCTTATCGCCATCAACAAGCTCAATAGGTTGCACGCCATCCCGGGTTGCTTCACGTTCTGCATCTGCGGTAAAGCGACCCGTAGTCAATATTATTCCTTTTTCGGCTCGGCCCATCATAGCACCACGGAAATCTCGAACTTGAGATGCGGTAACATTTCCTTCATATCGCTTGCACTGGAAAAGAACTTGAAAGCTTACAAACGGATTAAGTTGTAGAACACCATTTCCATCAATTCCCCCATCACCAGACCTCCCAGTAACTTCAACTTTTTCAAAACCAGCTTCTCTAAGCAATCTTTGACAGATACGCTCAAAACCTGAAGGCGACAATGATTTAAGAATATTCCGTAATTGTTCCCTTGAATTTGCCGCAGTTGCATCTGGCAAGGTTACCCCACTGTTATCCTCAGCTCGAACCAATTGGCTTTGGATTTTATCTAGTTTTGTTTTTACAGTTTTTGTTTGTACTTCTTGTATTATTTCACGTAACTGATCTTCGTTTAGTTCTGAAGTGGTCTGGCCTTTCTCTGTTAATGTCCAAACACCACGTTTAGAAGAGTCAATATATTCTGTATTAGCCAAATAAAACCTTGCCCAGTGGACTTGGTTTTTGAATCTGGACTCACCATTCTTAAGCTGTTTATCCAATACAACATCTGGAAGATGTAATGTTTCCGCAATGGCGTTGCATACTTCATCCGCACGAGCCGAACCACCTAATTTCCTTAACGCTAAGATAAGTGGATTCATATAAGTAGCAAATTCAGAGATTGCCATCATTCCCTCCTCTCAGATTTTAGGCATAACATTGTTTATATGGATCGGTGTTAATATTGCAAACGCCGCTCCGCTGTCGGCATCTCGGATATCTTCGATATCCTCCGCCTGTGGCGGGATAATTAGACCAGCAAGTTTCCGTTCACTGCGTTTCTAAAACTTGGGACTCATTAACACTCAGTAAAAATACTTTATGCTTTTATAATTCAACACATAAACTTAGTAACTGGATTGCCCGGTCAGGCCGGGCAATGACAGAAATTTTATTTACATTCCTTGATCCCACATCCCTGCTAACTGCGTTGGTGGGATTGTTCCTCTTGAGCTTCGAACGTCATTTCATTCGCTCTCAGCGAGAGTCACTATCGCTACGCTCCTGAAATCAATTCCACTTACGCTTTAATGAGCCTTGATTTTCCGAAACTTAGTACTCGGAAAATCTAAGAAAGAATTATCCAGCCATCTTCAGGTGGCAGTGACAAACCTTACTTCGCTCGTTTTAAGCGAGTGTCATTGATCGCTTCCTTAAATCCTTCCATAGAATTCACAATTGTCGCATCGTCAACGCAGTAAGCAATGCGGAAGTAGCCGGGGCCGCCGAAACCGCTGCCGTCCGCAACAACAATATTTTTCTTCAAAAGCATTTTGACAAATTCCACATCATCGGGGATCGGGCTTTGGACAAATAAATAAAAAGCGCCCTGCGGTTTTTCAAATTTGTAGCCTGCTTTAGTCAATCCGGCACAGAGCAGATCACGTTTTTTTTGATAAACTTTTACATCAACAGTGACATCCCGAAGCCTGGCAACTATCCGTTGCATCAGAGCCGGCGCGTTCACAAAACCCATTATACGCGTGCATAAAATCAGCGCGCTGATTAAATCGTTTACTTCATGAATCTTAGGATTGACGGTGATATAACCGATTCTTTCTCCAGGCAAAGACAGCGTCTTGGAATAAGAATAGGCAAGAATGCTGTTAGGGTAAGCCTTCAATACACTGGGCACGGTCACACCATCAAAGACTATTTCCGCGTATGGTTCATCAGATATGAGATATATTGCCTTGTCGTATGCCCTGCCCTTTTCTTTCAATAGCCGGGCTAAATCAGTAATATTTTTTTTGTTGTAAACCTTACCGGTTGGATTATTGGGCGAATTAATTATAATTGCTTTTGTCTTTCTGTTGATTGCTTTGGAAATGGCAGCGATATCCAAAGCAAAATCAGCTTTGGTCTTGGCAAATTTTACGACACCACCATAATTTTCAATGTAAAAAGGATATTCAACGAAGAAAGGTTTAAGCACAATGACTTCATCTCCGGGATCAAGCAGCGCTTTCAAGATTACATTTAACGCGCCACCTGCGCCACAGGACATTACAATATGATCTGCTGACATTTTCAATCCGGTGATCCTGCTGATTTTGCCGGCAATAACCTGTCTTGTTTCCGTATATCCGGCTTGAGGCATATAGCCGTGCTTCAGAGGAATCTTCTCTGCCGCGAGGTTAATCAGCTCACTTTTAAATTCATCCGGCTGCTCCACGTTGGGATTACCAAGACTGAAGTCATAAACCTTATCCGCGCCATATTTTTTTTTGAGAAGAATTCCTTCTTCAAACATTTTCCTGATCATCGATGATTGAGAAATGGATGATTTGATCTTTTTAGCAATAGACATATTTAAGAAATTCCGTTTCTTTAATTTTCAATATAATGAGAGTTCTGCATAACTTTATAAAACCAATAATATTGTCATTCCCGTCGCAGATGACTTCGCGTGACCTTCAGGTTATCAGGTTACGAAAGCGGAAATCCAGTATTCTATGATATTTCCTGGATACCTCCGGCATACGCCGGACTTCGGACCGATTACTCCGGCGTATGTCGGATAAGCCGGTATGACGCTTAGAGACGCTGTGCAAAGGTCTCAATTATGTTTTTTCCGTCTTAATATTACAAAGATTCCCAGCAAAATCAATATCGCCGGCAATAGATACTTGGAATATTGGGAAAGTTCAAAACCATAAAATTCAATAATGAGAAATAATACTCCCGCGATAGTGATAAACCAACCGCCAAAATCTTTTGCTTTCTGAATAATTGTGGATATTCCAATAACAATTATCAAAATCGGCCATGTTTGATGTTGAAAACTATAGCTTGTTGTCCTGCTTATAAAAATTAATACACCTAAAGTAATTAAAATGAGACCACCGGTAATAATGTTGCGTTTCTCGTTTGGCATAAGTTTCTCCTCCTGCATAACTATTTTTAAATTGGCGGGATCCTGAACTCCCGCCAATTTTATTTTACGCTTTTTCCGCCAATTTTAAAAATGGTTTAAACAGATCAATGGGTATTGGAAATAATATCGTGGAATTGTGTTCCGCAGAAATCTGATTCAATGTCTGCAAATAACGTAATTGCAGAGACATTGGCTGTGTTTCCATTAAAGCGGCCGCTTCAATTAATTTCTGCGCGGCCTGGAATTCGCCTTCAGCATTGATGACCTTGGCGCGCCGTTCTCTTTCCGCTTCTGCTTGTTTGGCTATTGCCCGTTTCATTTCTTCCGGCAAATCAATTTGTTTTACTTCCACCAGCGATACTTTTATGCCCCAGGGATCAGTACTGCGATCCAGTATTTCCTGCAGATGTATGTTGATCTTTTCCCGCGCCGAAAGAATTTCATCTAATTCCACCTGCCCGCAAACACTGCGGAGAGTGGTCTGGGCAAGCTGCGATGTGGCATAGAGATAATTTTCGACATCTACCACCGCCGCATTAGCATCAACAACCCGGAAATATACTACTGCATTTACCTTAATGGAGACGTTGTCTTTGGTAATAACATCCTGCGGGGGAACGTCCATGGTGATTGTCCGCATATCTACTTTTACCACTTTGTCAATGCCGGGAATTATGATGATCAATCCCGGTCCTTTGACGTCCCTGATCCGGCCTAAACGGAAAACAACAGCCCTTTCGTATTCATTCAATACACGGATTGCGGATGCCAAAAACATCAATACCAGCACGATAACAACTATCAGCGGTAAAGAAAAATTACCAACCATTTTAAGTTCCCTCCTTTAATTTATTTATAAGATTATTATTTCTTTATTTCTTCCACAATCAAGCTCAGACCTTCGACCTTAATAACTTTTACTTTTGCTCCTTTTTTTATCGGTTTTTCACTTGTTGCCCTCCAGTATGCTCCTTTTAAAAATACTTTGCCTTCATTGTCAATGTCGGTCACCACTTCAGCTTCAGCGCCGGCCATTGCTTCCACCCCCGTGAAGTGTTTCCGCATTTGCGCTTTAATCGCCAACCAGATAACCACAATAAAAAAACCGGAAGCCACCAGAATGGCTGGGATCAAAACCTGCAAAGAAATGCGCAAGGCGGGCTCCGTTGTATCGAATAATAACAATGATCCCATAATTAAGGAAATCACTCCCCCGACAGTAAGAATACCATGACTCATAACTTTTATCTCCGCAATGAATAAAATTACACCAAAAATTATTAGTAAAATTCCCGAATAATTTACCGGCAAAGTGGACAGGCCGAAAAACGCCAGCAAGAGCGATATGCCACCGATTACTCCGGGCAAAATCGCTCCCGGCGTGGAAAGTTCAAAATACAGGCCCGCCAGTCCTATTAACAAAAGGATATAAGAAATATTGGGATCGGAAATAGCCGCGAGGACTCCCTGACGCGTCCCCATTTTCTTATTATTAATTATAGCATTTTTTGTTGATATTTTCTTTTTGCCCTTCGCCAGATTTACTTCTTTTTGATCGATGGCAACTAAAAGTTTGTCGATATCGGGAGCTACAAAATCAATAACGTTTAGTTTAAGCGCTTCTTCAGCAGTTATTGATTCACTTTTACGCACAGCTTTTTCCGCCCATTCTTCAGAGCGGCCTCTTAATTTAGCAATGCTGCGGGCGTAAGCGGCAGCGTCGTTTTCCACTTTTTTGGACATGGTTTTATCCATACCGCCTCCGCCAAGACCGATAGCCACAGGATGAGCGGCGCCTATATTTGTACCGGGAGCCATTGCGGCTATATGAGCAGCTTCCGTGATAATGACTCCCGCGGATGCGGCGCGAGCGCCGGGAGGAGAAACAAAAACAATTACCGGAAGGGGCGCGTTGAGAATGCTTTTGGCTATGTCACGCATCGCCGTATCCATTCCACCCGGTGTATCAAGTAAGATTATCAGTCCTTCAGCTTCTGTTTGTTGCGCATCTTTTATACTATTGGCAACGTATTTTGCTGTCGGCGATGTAATAACGCCGTCAATTGTAATAACATTAAATACCGGTTTCTTTTCTTCGGCCCAAGCTCCAAAATTCATGATTATTAAAACCGCAATCAATGTGAAAATAATTTTCTTGAACATTGTTTAACCTCTTTTAGCTTATTGGTTTGAATCACCAATAATTAGGGCTGAGTTTCCTTCATAATCATCTGGACATCTTCCCATACTGGCTTCTTAGCCGAAGGATTGCGTAAAAGATATGCCGGATGATATGTCGGCATTAATTTTATTCCTTCATAGGAATGAAAACGGCCGCGTAACGCGGATATCGGTATATCAGTCTTTAAAAGTGTCTGAGCGGCAAAAGTTCCTAAAGCGCAGATTATTTTTGGCGAAATAATCTGCAATTGTTTTTTCAAAAACGGCTCACACTTGCTTATTTCATCGGGCAAGGGGTTACGATTGCCTGGTGGACGGCATTTAAGTATATTGCAGATATAAACCTCCTTGCGCTCAAGCTTCATTCCCTTTACGATAATATCAGTTAATAGCTGTCCAGCCCTGCCTACAAAGGGCAAACCCTGCTCATCTTCATCAGCGCCGGGCGCCTCCCCGACAAAAACTATTTGCGCATGGGGATTGCCATCGCCAAAAACAAGATTGTGTCTTGTTTTAGCCAATTGGCAAAGCTGGCAATCGGCCATCTCCCGACAAATTTTTGTTAACTGTTCTTCCTTATTTTTTGAATCAGTTTTTACTTTTTTAATTTCTTGAGGCATTTTCTTCCAGTCCATCCCGACAGACAAACTGTTTTGATTTATCACTTGTCCTTTGAGCCCTTTAACTGCATGGAGCAATTCTGTTTGTAATTTATTCCTGTCCAGATTTGAAAAAGATTCATCCATTATTTTTTACTATTACCCTTCTTTTTGATTATTTTTTGGACGTGATTAAGAATTTCCTCCGCAGCTTCGATTTTTGTCATTTTCTCAAAAGACTCCGCTTTACCCGTACTGTCGATTATCGTAATTATATTGGTATCTGTTCGAAAACCGGCGCCTTCTTCCTGTAAATTGTTGGCAACAATCAAATCCATATTTTTTTTCTTTAGTTTCTCCCGGGCATTGGCCAATAAATTCTGTGTTTCCATAGCAAAGCCGACCAATATGCGGTTACTCTTATTTTTCCCGATTTCCGCAATTATGTCCGGATTTCTTTTTAATTCCAAAGAAAGTATTTTTTTATCCTTTTTGATTTTTTCTGTAGCCAATACTTTGGGGCAATAATCGGCAACAGCAGCGGCTTTGATAATGATTGTCGCTTTTTTATAATTATCCAGAACTGCTTTGTGCATCTCCTGTGCCGTGCGTACTTTGATTATTTTTTCTACCGGAGGCAGGGGCAAAGTTGTCGGACCGCTGATTAAGGTAACTTTAGCGCCTCGCCTGTGTGCGGCAATGGCCAATGCGTAGCCCATCTTTCCCGATGATAAATTGGTAATAAAACGCACTGGATCCAGCGGCTCTTCGGTAGGACCGGCGGTAATCAAAATCTTTACACCGTCTAAATCCTTGGGAGTCAGAAGCGTTTCTATCTCTTCGACAATTTCCTGAACATCAGGCAGACGTCCTGCTCCCTGCGTTTTGCAAGCCAACTCACCCACCGCACTATCCATTACAACATAACCAAATTTTTTTAGTTTATTTATATTTTCCTGAACAATAGGGTTAGCCAGCATTTTATCGTTCATAGCCGGACAAATTAGCGTCGGCTTGACTTGAGCCATAATCGTGGTGGAAAGCAAATCGTCGCCGATGCCGGAAGCGATTTTTCCGATTATGTTTCCCGTAGCCGGCGCAATGACAAAAGCATCGGCAAATTCAGCCAGGGCGATGTGCGCCATATCGTATTTATCCGTCGGGACAAACATATCCGTATATACTTGATTTTGTGAAAGGGTTTGCAAAGTTAAAGGAGTGATAAATTCCGCAGCGCTTTTGGTCATGATGACTTTTACCTGCGCCCCTGCCTTGACGAGCGCGCGGGTTAATTCCGCTGTTTTGTAGGCGGCAATCCCTCCGGTAACACCGAGAACAATTTTCTTGTTTATAAGCATACTTCCAATCTCTCCAGTAAATTTTTATTTTACTAGTTCCAATGCATACAGCTGTATGCGACTCTATATGAAAATATAACAGTGCTTCTTAACAATATCAAGGCATAATTATCATTGTTATCTTTCAAATATTTTAAGAAAATAGTCCCACTTAGCTTCGCACGTGGGATAATTTCCAATAGCTTTTGGCTATTGGATAGTTCGACTTACAAATTTCACTAAGCTGAGCTTATGAAATTTGTGTCTCACTACAACTAACGCTTCCTATAGTCAGCGAGTCTCATTAATTTGTCTTGCAAAACGTTCTAAAAGCTATTATAAGCCGCGCAGTTCCAATATATCACCGTTTTAGAGGATTATTATGAAAAGATTTAATTTATTATATATCAAAATTTCTGTCGCAATTTTAGTTGTTGCCGCGCTTTGCTGGTTTTATCTTGGCAGTTATGTGGAAATAGAAAAACCTCTAATTAAGTTCGATCAGGAAATTACAGCTGTGGGCAGACAAAAAACCATTGGAATTACTTTTTCTGATTCTAAAAGCGGTATCTCCCATTTAACCGCAGAAATAATTCAGGATAATAAAGGTCAAATTCTGGCTGATAAAAGAATCTCTTCCAGGGGGGAAAAACAGGAAATTTTATCCCTGACTATAAACACGACAGAGTTGAAACTACATAACGGTCCGGCCATTATCAAAATTACAGCGACAGACTATTCTCTTTTCAAAAATCAAACAATTTTATATCAGGCGGTAAAAATTGACACAATCCCGCCGCAGATTAATATCCTGAAAACTGTCAATTACATAAATCAGGGCGGCACAGGCTTTGTCGCTTACCAGTCATCCAAAAAAATCGTTTATACGGGAGTTTACGTCAATGATTATTTTACTCCGGGTCACACTACACTGCTCAATAATATAGCAACTTCCGTAACCTATTTTGCTATACCGATTGACGCGACCAAAACAAAAACGGGAATAACGATCTTTGCGCGTGATGATGCAGGAAATGAAACAAAGATTGCATTCCCTTGCGTGATTAAGGAAAAGAAATTCCGCCATGATAAAATGAATTTGAGCGAAAGTTTTCTGCAACAGAAAATGCCGGAATTCCAGGCAATGGTTCCGTCTCTGCGAGGGAAAACTCTTCTGGAAGTATTTATCTATATCAATTCTCAAATGCGTAATGAAAATTTTCTGACTATACAAAATATTTGCAAAAAGTCCGCGCCTAAAGCGCTTTGGGAAGGCACTTTCCTGCGGATGAGCAATGCTGCTCCGATGGCGCTTTTTGCTGATAAGAGAGATTACTTGTATGGCGGCAAAGTTGTCGGTGAATCTCTTCACACCGGCGTCGATTTGGCCTCAACTACTCAAGCTACTATTGAAGCGGCCAACAGCGGCGTTGTTGTCTTCACCGGAACTTTAGGCATTTACGGAAATGCCGTTATTATTGATCATGGCCTGGGCTTGTTCAGCTTATATGGACATTTATCCATCATCAATACCTCTGTCGGTAAAAATGTAGCGAAGGGTGAAAAAATCGGTAATTCCGGCACATCCGGCTTGGCGGGAGGAGATCATTTACATTTCAGTATTATTGCCGGCGGACAATTTGTCAACCCGCAGGAATGGTGGGATCCGCACTGGATTAAAGATAATATCAATAAATAGTTAATTTTTTTTGATGTCGCGATGGTTTAAATTTACCATATACTTCATCGACGAAAAATACGAATCTAATTTATTAGCCATAACTACGGAACGATGTTTACCTCCTGTGCAGCCCATGGCGATATTTAAACGCACCTTCCCCTCTTTTTCATAGAGGGGAATGAGTAAATTCATTAAATCTAATATTTTCTTCAAGAACTCTTTACTTTCTTTGTTTTGCAAAACATAGTCTTGCACATCAGCATGATGGCCGTCATAATTTTTTAAATTATCAACAAAATAAGGATTGGGTAAAAACCTTACGTCAAAAACGAGATCAGCATCAACGGGTAATCCATAACGATAGCCGAAAGAAGTTATGTTAATGACCATTTTTTTATGTCTGGAAGACGGCAAAAAATGACGTTGCACGATGTCTTTCAGCTGGTGAACATTAACGGAAGTTGTATCGATAATCTTGTCCGCCATTTTTTTTAAGGATGATAATTTTTCTCTTTCCATCAGGATACCTTCCATAATCATTCCCCTTTCGGAAAGAGGATGAATACGTCTGGTCTCGCTAAAGCGATGCAACAGAGAATCGTCACTGGATTCAAGGAAGAGAATCTCTATTTTGTAACCTTTTTCTTTAAGTCCTGTAAATATTCGCTGGTACTTATCGAGAAAGCTTCTTTCCCGCAAATCCATGACCATGGCTACTTGTTTTATTTCCGGTGACGAAGATGTAGTTATAGAAAGAAATTTCGGCAGTAAAATAACTGGCAGGTTATCCACGCAAAAAAAACCAATATCTTCCAATGCCCGCAGGGCTGTACTTTTACCGGAACCGGAAAGACCGGTGATAATGACCACTCGTAGATTTTTCATTTGACTACCATCCTTTCTTAACTAAGGATGCAGGTATTTTCTTGATCAATAATTATTTTATATAAATCACTTTGTGTTTTTGCTTTCAAAAGCATTTTGCGGAAATTAGCTACTTTCAACATTTTAGAAATCTTGGCCAAAACTTTTAAATGCTGACCGGCTGAATTTTCCGGCGATAAAAGCAAGAAGAAAAGGTGTACAGGTTTTCCATCTATGGAGTCATAAGGAACACCTTCCATACTGCGTCCAAAAGCGACAATGAGATCATCAAGTTCAGGTATTTTCCCATGAGGAATGGCAACTCCGTCGCCTATTCCTGTAGAACCAAGATTTTCTCTCTGTTGTAAAATTTCAATAATCGAAGAAGGATTAAGTTTAAGGCCGCCCTGGATTATGGTATTAACTAACTCCGTTAACGCTTCGATTTTAGTTTTGGCCAGTAAATTGGCATTAATAAATTCAATTTTAAAAATTTGATCCAGTTGCATTTACCACACCTTAATCGTGATTTTATGGCACAGGCTCAGTTTATAAACCACCCGTTCAGCTATTTGTCTCGATCAGTGCATAATTTCCATCATCGCGACGATAGATCAAGCTTACGTTTTCAGAAGAAGAATCCCGATAAATAATAAAGCGATCTTTGGTTCCTTCTATTTCCATTATCGCTTCATCAAAAGACATGGGCTTCAATATGACTTTACGCGTTTCAGCAATTTTGCTTATGTTTGATTCTTCCTCTTCTCCTCCTCCTTCCTCTGATTTTTCCTTGCCACGGCGAATACTTTTGGGTTTATGTTCTCTTATTTTTTCTCTTTGTTTTTTAAGTTGCTTTTCTATTTTTTCTATACAGCTATCGAGTGCAAGATGCATGTCTTTTGCTTCTTCTTTTGCATTTATATTCCAACCATTAGAGCTTAGATTGATTTCGGCGAAATTTCTGAATTTTTCCATGGAGACAATAATATGCGCCTCGGCGGGCGTATCTAAATATTTATTCAATTTCTGAATTTTTTCTTCCGCGTAAACTTTCTGCCAGTTCTCACCTTCACCGTTTCTAAAAGTTACCGAAATTTTCATAATAGTTCCTCCTTAATTAAATTAATCCGCTCAACATTCTATTGACTTTTGAAACTTATCACCGAGCTGGCAACAAAGAGGTTCGTCATATATTGATGTAAAAACTAAAAGTCAATCAAATTTTTACATCATTTATCTCTAAATCCACCGCTCCAATGAAATAACTTAAAAATATTTCTTCCTCTTCGAAGAAGGTAGAACTCCCATCATTTCCCTATACTTAGCAACAGTGCGTCGGGCGATATTGATTCCTTTTACTTTCAGTAGATCAACAATCTCGCAATCACTATAAGGTTTTTTGGGCTTTTCTCCACTGATTATTTGCTTAATTTCTTCTTTGACACTTTTTGATGCTATGGTTCCCTCAGATGTTCTTTTAATGGAACTACCGAAGAAGTACTTCATTTCAAATATTCCCTGAGGTGAATGCACATATTTATTGCTTACTACACGGCTGATCGTGGACTCGTGCATCTCTATATCACTGGCAATATCGCGCAGCACTAATGGTTTAAGGAAATCAATACCGCGATCAAAGAAATCTCTTTGGAATTTAACAATGCTTTCAGCCACTTTATAAATTGTATTCTGCCGCTGCTGTATGCTTTTAATCAGCCATGTAGCCGATTGCACTTTATCTTTGATATATTTTTTTCCGTTTTCTTCCTCACCATGGCCATGATCGGTAAGTCCCGCCATAATTTCACGATAAAAGTTACTGATCCGCAGACGAGGCAAACCATCATCATTAAGAATTATTTTATACTCATCACCCGCCTTGACAATATAAACATCGGGAATTATCGGCTGAATCTTATCTTCGGAATACATGCTGCCCGGTTTTGGATTCATTCTACTTATTAATAATACTGCTATCTCCACATCGCGCAGAGGAACTTTTAATTTATGGGCAATATGGACATAATTTTTCAGTTCCAGGTCTTTAAGATAATCCTTGATGATAACTTCAATAATCTTGTTTTTTATGCCCAGCATTCTCGCTTGAATTAATAGACATTCCTGAAGATTACGGGCAGCAATTCCCGGTGGGTCAAATTCTTGAACCTTTTTCAAAACGGCTTCAACGAATTCTTCGCTGACATTTTCCAACTGACCAATTTCCGGCACGCTCGCGCATAAATAACCATTTTGGTCAAGATTGCCGACAATTTGAGTACAGACACGTATTTCATCTTCTGTAAAAGATGAAAGTTTCATCTGCCACATTAAATATTTTGTAAGCGATTGACTTTCGGTTAGAACATTATCCCAGGAATGCTCTTCCGCATCTGGGCCACCATAGGTTACACCTACCGGGCCATAATCTTCCAGATAATTAGTCCAATCAAACTCTTCGCGGTTATCTCCTTCAATAATGGCCACTTCTTCTGCACGTTCAAGCGCTTTAACTTCTTCTCGTTCAACAGGCCGGATATCTTCTTCGATTTCCGTATGAACTTCCTCATTATTTCCTTCGTCCGGAGAAACTTCTTCCAAAAGAGGATTTTCTTCCATCTCCTGATTAATTGTTTCGACAAGTTCCATTCGGGATAACTGCAACAATTTTATTGCCTGCTGCAGCTGAGGTGTCATGATTAACTGTTGAGATAATTTTAAATTTTGTTTTAACTCAAATGCCATAATAATAAACAATCATCGATTGCGATTTTTTATAAATTAAAAGTTTCGCCAAAATAGAATTTTCGCGCCAGTTCACTGTTGGCAATTTTATCCGGCTCTCCTTCAACAAGTATAGCCCCTTCATTGACAATATAGGCCCGATCACAACAGGAAAGGGTCTCCCGCACATTGTGGTCGGAAATAATGATGCCGATTCCCTTAGCTTTTAATTTTTCGATTATTTTTTGGATATCGGCAACGGCAAGCGGATCAATGCCGGCAAAAGGTTCATCTAAAAGCATATACTTCGGAGAGGTAACTAATGCACGTGTAATCTCCACTCTTCTTCTTTCGCCTCCGGAAAGAGAATAAGCATTATTTTTCGCCAGCCCGGTTAGATCAAGTTCACAGAGAAGTTCTTGAAGTTTTTCTCTTCTTTCTTCCTCTTGCAAATCAAGAGTTTCTAAAATAGCCAGGATATTTTCTTCTACAGTAAGTTTGCGAAAAATTGATGGTTCTTGCGGCAGGTAATTTAATCCTTTGCGCGCCCTTAAATACATAGGAAATCTAGTAATATTTTCGCCATCTAGAAATATTTCCCCGGCATCCGGCTTAATCAGTCCGACAATCATATAAAAAGTGGTTGTTTTGCCGGCACCATTAGGACCAAGTAAACCGACAACTTCACCCGGCGAAATCGATAAGTCAATCTGATTAACGACTTTTCGCTTATTGTAGATTTTGATTAACCCTTTTGTCGATAAATTGCTCATAATTTAAAGCGCTAAATGCTCGCTAATTGACTCCTGCTTTTTTCTTTTCCTGGGGATAAATTATTGCTTTAACCTGCTTCTTTGTATTACTCTCCACTACTCCCCTGTCTTCATTGAGAAAGACTATCACTCTATCTCCTTTAATTAGGTTTTTGCCTTCGCTCAATACAGGATTGCCAGTCAAAATAACTTTGCCGCTATCCCGTAAATATATTGCTTCATCTCCGGTGGCTGTTCTTCCTCCTTGAGTCAAAGAAACATTCCCTTTAGCTTCCAATTTCTCCAGATCGCCAGTTCCTTCGGTTTCTGTTGTTCCGACTTTAACTTTTTTACCAGGTTCTTTTTTATAATACAAATTTAACTGATCTGCTTTCAGTACTTTATTACCTTGTTTTGCTATTGCATTACCGGAAAATACAACCAGTTTCTTTTCGTTAAAAGCCTCCATTCGGCTGGAAGTAATTTCAATAGGTTCATCCGATTGCTTACTAAACAGCTTATTTTCGGCGTAGGCAAGCGACGTTGTTAGCAAGACAAATAAAATAAACAGATACTCTTTTATATTAACCATATCATTGCCCGATCAATTTATTTTTGCTTTAACCAGGGAGGAAAGATTTAATTCTCCGGTATTCATGAAGAGCGTCAACCCCACACCTGTTATTTTCATATGCCTATTTTCCATGGTTACCGGCGCATCGGTATAAAACTTTTTTTCAGCATCGTTATAACTTAAATGATCAGTGGAAAATTTATCGCCAGCATCAGAGATGATGACCACATTATCTTTTATTTCTATGTTCTTTGTATCCGTAAACATCCTGCCTTTATCAGCACTCATTTCGAAAACTTTTCCGTCAGACGTTGTTAACTTTATTTGAACCCGATCAAATACAGCAAGGTTTTGTTTTTTGTCATATGTAGCGATATCTGCTTTTACTTCCCATTTGGCATTGGCGTCACCTACTTCCGTATAGTTGAAACCTTTAATTTTCAGATCAACATCCGGCAATGCCTTTAACAAATTCATGGGTTTATTTACTTTAATCTTGATTATAACTACGGCAGTAATCAAAATGGCTGTTAAAACGACTATTATTGACGATATAATTATCGACTTTTTATTTAATTTCATTTTCAACTCAAATCAGTGATTTTCTGTTATTGCCCAGTACAACCGTATAACTAATTTTACTATATCACTCAGAATGTCGTGTGTAAAGGTATAAGGATGGATGATCAGATGAATTGAAGAAAGGCTAGTGGAGCCCCACCTCAGGAACCGGAGGCTCCCCAAAATAACGCGACCTCTCGCGGATTACACCGCATTCCTCCACCGGCTGGAGCCGGAGGATTCCAAATGTAAACGATGTTCTAGTTGTACACAAACCGAGGGATTAACTGCACTATCTTTTATATATATTCCGTAAACTCATATTTGGCGGCGATTTCCGGCCATCTGCCCTGAGCCTGCAAAATCATTTCACAAAGCTCTCTTACCGCGCCGCGTCCACCTTTGTTTCTGGTTATATAATCAACCGATTTTTTCACCACATCAATGGCGTCAGTCACCGCTGCGGAAAAACCCACGCACTTTAGCACAGGTATATCCACGATATCATCACCTAAAAAAGCCACCGCGCTGGCCGATAACTTGTGTTTTTCTAAAATTATTCCAAAAATATCCTTTTTATTAAACGCCCCCTGATAAACATCACCAATCTCCAGATCCTTTGCCCGATACTCAACTACTTTCGATTGCCGCCCTGTGAGTATAGCGACCTTGATTCCATAACGCTGAAGTATCTTTATTCCGTGACCGTCGCGCACATCGAAGTTTTTAGTTTCGCGCCCTTCATTATCCATAATGATGCGCCCATCAGTCATGACGCCATCAACGTCCAGTATCAGGAGTTTTATTCCTATGAGTTTTTCTTTAATATTTTTTTTCATCATTTTAATTATCCTTATGAATTTGAATATTGACTGCCCTGTTATTTAACGGGCTTGCGTTTTTACTAAATTGTCAATTTTTTTCAGCACCGTCAGCAGTTCTTCCAGTTCGGAAAGATATAGCGAATTGGCGCCGTCACATAGCGCTTTTTCCGGGTACCTGTGCACTTCCAAAAATATGCCGTCCACGCCCGCGGCCACCGCCGCTCGCGCCAGATACTTTACCATATCCCTCTGACCACCCGATGCCGTTCCCTCTCCTCCGGGTAATTGCACCGCGTGAGTGGCATCAAATATTACCGGATATCCCATATCCCTGATAATGGGCAAAGAACGCACATCAAAAACAAGGTTATTGTAGCCAAACGATGCGCCCCGTTCTGTAATCATAATGTTTTCATTACCGGCTGCTTTTGCCTTTTCTATTATATTGGCCACATCCCAGGGCGCTAAAAACTGCCCTTTCTTTATATTAATGACGCACGCTTTTTTCGCAATTTCGGTAATAAAATCCGTCTGACGGCACAGAAAAGCCGGCACCTGGACAACATCCAATATTTTCGCGGCAGCATCAATTTCCTCAAAACGATGTACATCGGAAAGCAACGGTATGCCCAATTTATCTTTAATTCTTTTTAACATCGCTAATCCCTTTTTTTCTCCGGGGCCGCGATAAGATTTAATCGAAGTCCTGTTGGCTTTGTCGTAAGAAGCTTTAAAGATAAAAGGGATTTTCAATTTTGCCGTGAGTTTTTGTAAATATCGGGCCGTATCCATTGCCACTGCCTCATTTTCCAGAACACACGGTCCGGCAATCAAAATAAATTTCACATTATCTCCAATAACAAAATCACCTATGTTAATTTGCTTCATTCTTCGTCACTCCTTGTTTTTTTCTGCGCTTTCTCCTGCAAAAGTTGAATTTTAAGTTTTGGTATTTTTGGGGCGGCTTTTGCCGATTCCGGATTAAGCTCATAGGCATTGGTGTATGCTTTTAGCGCCTCCTGATACAATCCTTTTTTTTCATAAGCTTCCCCTAAGTTAGCGTAAAGCTCACTGTCTTCGTGGTCGTATTTCAATGCAGTCCGATAATTTTTAATGGCCATATCCCAATCACTACCAGCGGCATAAGCGTAACCTAAGCCGGCATAAGACGCAGCTTTTTTCGGTTCTAAGTCAACTATTTTTTTGTAATACTTGATTGCCGGCGCATACTTTTTTTCTTTCAAATAAAACCCGGCAAGAATACTTAATACTTCCTTGGTCGGCGGAGATATTTTTTCATACTCAGCAATTGCTTTTTTTTCCTTTCCCAATTTATCGTATGTATAGGCTAAATTATAATGTAAGTTGGAGTTTTTAGCACCGTATTTAATCGCTTTTTCGTAATTTTCTGCTGATGCCGCATATTTTTTTTGTTCGCCATAGGCAAAACCTAAATTGGCAAAAATCGAATAATTTTTAGAAGATTTTGTTGTTAATTTTTCATAATATTTTACGGCCTGACCAAATTTCCTATTTTTAAGTGCCAGATCAGCTAGACGTTCCAGAGCATCGGCATCCTCAGGATTAATTTTCAACACATGCTCATATTCTTTAATCGCTTCGGAGTTCATTTCTTTTCTTTCATAAGCCGCACCAAGATTGAAGCGGATTGTCGGCTCATCAGGATTTAATGAAACCGCTTTTTTCAAATTATCCAGCTCTTCCGGCCATTTGCCGCTTCCGGCATAGGCAGAAGCAAGATTGGCGTAAGTGGCAACCAGTCGCGGCTGCTTTTTTATAACTTCCTTATAACATTTAATGGCGTCATCGTATTTTTTTAGTTTTAAATAAATATCACCCAAAGGCAGTAAGGCCAAGTCCGCCTCTTTCGAATGTGCAGCGATATATTTGTATTCTTCAATAGCTGGGTTCATCATGTTGTTCTTTTTGTAGGCTTCTCCCAATTTAAATCTGACCGGATAATTATCCGGTTCAATCCGCACCGCCTCGCGATAATTTTTTATCGCTTGATCCCACAATCCTTTATCCGCCAGAGAAAGACCGAGGCTGATATAAGCTTGCGCTTCCTTCGGGTTGATTTTGATAATCTTCCTCGATACCTTGATAGCATCGTCAAATTCTTTTTTCTTGATATAGCATTTAGCCAATTCTCCCAGCGCTACTGAATCATCGGGTTTAAACTCCACTATATCCTTATATTGGCTGATGGCATCATCCAGGCTGCCCTGCCGCAAGTAAACACCGGCAAGAATCTCGCGTACGCTGATATCATTCTTATTCATGCTTATTGCTTTTTTCAAATATTCGATTTGCTCTTTCACATTTGACGAATCTTTTGCAAACCTAAACCAGTCCTGAGGGGTAATTACAACTTTAAGGGGAACAGCGGCTAACATTTCATTGCGATAATTTATTAATATTTTGTAATCGGATACGATTCCGGAATCATCAATTACAACACCATTTTTAATTATTTTATTGACGAGATCAATACCACGTAATAAAATGCCTAAATCGTTATTACCCTTGCTCAAACCTTCGACATTTATCGTTGTGTATTTGCCCGTTAGGTCATCACTGACCACCGACTTGACCACAAATTCGTCGCGGTAAGTTACTTCCAGAACATTGTCTTTACCTACACAAATATCCTTGCCGTTTTTCTCCATTTCCAAATAATAAAAGTGAGGTCTGGTCTGCAATATGTAATAGGAAAAAGTATTTTTTACTCTTGAGACACTGAGGGTAAAAGAACGGAAAGATTGTGGATAGAAAAAATATAAAAAGACGAAAATTAAAATAATGAAAACAAACGCAATCAATATCTTCATTATTGGAAACAATATTTTCTTGCTCTGTTTTTTGATATTTACTCGTTGATTAATCATTAACCCCTCATGAAATTTTTTACTCTTCCAAGTCACAGGCAATTTGCCGGTGATCAGCCACGTGGATGATATTTCTGGTGAACTTCTCTTAACCTCTCCCGCGTTATATGTGTGTAAATTTGCGTTGTGGAAATATCGGCATGTCCTAACATCACCTGTACGGTACGCAAGTCGGCGCCGCCTTCCAAAAGATGCGATGCAAAAGAATGGCGGAAAGTGTGCGGATAAACTTTCTTTTGCAATCCGGTTTTTTTAGCATAACCGACAACTATTTTCCAGAAGCCCTGTCTGGTAAATTTGCCTCCAAAGCGGTTTAAAAATAATACATCCGTACTTTTTTTCTGCATTAATTGCGGTCTGGCCTCATCAACATAACGCCTGGTGCAATCGTAAGCTATTTTGCCGATCGGAACAATCCTTTCTTTACTTCCCTTCCCCATGACAATCAAAAAGCCGACCTGCCAATTAACACTATTCATTGTCAGATTAATTAATTCCGAAACACGAATTCCAGTTGCGTATAAAAGCTCCAGCATGGCAGTGTTGCGGATAGCAGGAGTCGTCTGAGTGCCCGGCTGGGCCAAAATGGCTTTCATTTCCTCCTTGCTGATCGTATCGGGCAGTTTCATCCAGACTTTCGCCAGTTCAATGTTGGCCAGCGGTGTCTCTATAATTATTTTTTCGCGCAGCAGATATTTATAAAATCCTCTCAAAGCGGCAAGCGACCGGTTCATGGAATTCGCCGCTAATCCTTCATTTTTAATCCTCACTAAATATTCAACAATCACCTCCGGTGTGACTTCATTTATATCCGTTATTTTCTTACTCTCCTCAATAAAGAAAATAAACCGGCGCAAATCACGGCCGTAGGATTCCAAGGTGTTTTGAGCCACTCCGCGTTCAATTAAAAGATGATTGAAATACTTTGTCAATAATTCCCGCATAGGACTTTTTAACGCAAATATGCCCGCGAAGCAAAGTTTTTTTATTGACTTATTTCGTAATATCGTAAAAATAAGAGTTGAGAAATTCAGAAAAAGTTCTTTTGGAGAAATTACCAATGAAAAAAATTATTATTGCTTCCGATCATGGCGCCGTGGCTTTAAAAAGTGAAATTATATCCTTTTTAAAAACAAAGAATTGCGAGATAAAAGATATGGGAGTAAATAACGATAATTCTGTAGATTACCCCGATATCGCCGTGATTGCCTGCGAAGAATTTAAAAAAGGCGGGTATGATTTCGGCATTCTGCTTTGCGGAACGGGAATTGGAATGTCGATTGCCGCAAATAAAATCAAAGGCATCCGGTGTGCCTTAATTCATGATCTCTTTACCGCCGAGATGGCCAAAACGCACAATGATGCTAATTTTATCGCTTTTGGCGGCAGAGTAAAATATTCTGTACCCGTTATGAAAATGATCGAAATATTTATGGATACAAAGTTTGCCGGCGATAGGCATGCAAGAAGAGTCGCCAAAATCATGGATGTAGAAAATAAATAGTGGAGCCTCCTCCGGTAGGAGCCGGAGATTCCCTGCAATAATGAGACCCAAGCTTCAGAAACGAAGTGCACTGAAGCTTGTAGGTCGAATTATCCTGCGAAGTAGAGGATAACGCGACCTCCCGCAGGTTACACCGCATTCCTCCCCAAGCTGAAGCCGGAGGATTCCAAACCGCGGGATTAAAGTGATACCTTTAATAAAGGCATATATATGACCGAAGTTATTGATAAAATAAAAATTCGCAAGGTGTTCCGCGATGTACAAAAGCATCTGGCTATCGCGCAATTAATCCGCCGGTTTTCCACTAATAAAAACGACATAAGAAAAACAGCCCTGAAGCAAGCTGACCTCTCGAACTGTCAAAACGTATTGGAATTAGGCTGTGCTTTCGGCGCTTTTACCGAAGCTCTGAAAGACAAACTACACCCGGAAGCAAAAATCACCGGCATTGATATTATCCCCGAATATAAACCTTTTTTTCTGGAGGCCTGCCGGCGCGCCGGATATTCAGGTTATTTTTCCTCTTCCGGCATTGATAAGATAAGGAAATTACCCGCTGGGTCCTTTGACTTGGTGATCTGCAGTTATGCTTTGTACTTTTTTGCCGATATGATTCCGGAGATTGCCCGCGTCTTGAAAAAAGACGGGCTTTTTATCACCATTACCCATTCTCAGGCAGGCATGCGGGAAATAGTCGTCATTGTCAAAAATATTCTTCAACAAAATAATTCGCTCAATGAAAAACAATCCCTGCCGATAGAAATTATTTTCGAACAATTTTCCGCCGAAAACGGAGAGAAACTTCTCCATCCGTTTTTCGGCAGGATTTTGGCAATTGATTTTAAAAACACGCTGGTTTTTCAGCCTCAGGAAATTGACAATTTCTTAGATTACTTCCAGTTTAAAAAATCTTTTTTCCTGACGGGAACCGATTCCCATAATAAAAACATCATTAATCAGCTTATGCGGGAGTTACAGGATTCGGCAATGAAGAATAATTTAGTCACCATATGCAAGGATGACAAAATTTTTATTTGCTTCCATCCACAAATTTCAGAGGAAACATAATGAAAAAACACCGCAAGCATTGCCTTTATTGTGGAGGAGAAATTACAAAAAAAAGCGAAGATGGCGTCATGAGGGATTTCTGCCCCTATTGTAATTCCTATTTTTATGAAAATCCTCTACCGGTGGTTTCCACAATTATTGAATCCTCGCGCCGGATACTTTTAGTCAAGCGTGGCAGGCGACCCTCTAAAGGACTATGGTGCCTGCCGTCAGGATTTGCCGAAGCCGGAGAAAGCATAGAAGAAGCGGCTTTGCGGGAACTGAAAGAAGAAACGGGCATTAAGGGCAAAATTATAAAATTGCTGGATGTTGATTCCTACAAGAGCCGCTTCTACGGCGATCTTCTTTTTTTGACCTTTGTCGTGGAACAAAGCGGCGGAAAACTTGCCGCAGGCGATGATTGCTCGCAGGCCCGTTTCTGGCCGGTAAACAAATTGCCACCGCTCGCCTTCCGTTCCAATAAACGCGCTCTGGACGCCTACATTAAAAGCAGAAGAGATTACTGGGCGATATTTGATTCCATTAAACATACGGATAAAAAAACGCTTCCGCCCGCGGTCGCGAAAAATTCTCTGACGCGCCGTCTGGTCAACGTAATTATTAAAAACAAAGAAAAGATTATCGAACAATGGCTGGAAGATATTGCGATAAATCCTTCCACCGCTGAATACCACAAGGTGGAAAGAGCGGTCTTGTATAATATCTGCGACAGGATTCTTTCCCAAATAACTCTCTGGCTCGGCGGCCTGCATGATGTCAACAGGGTGAAGAGTTTCTACGCAAAACTGGGCCGCGAAAGAAAAAGGGCCGGTTTTAAAATCAGCGAAACCTTAAGCGCGCTGAGCCTTATCCGCAAACACATCTGGACTCTGGCATTGGCGCAGGATGCCCTGCAGAAAAATCTTGATCTTTACATGACCTTTGAACTACAAAGACGCATGACTATCTTCTTCGATCTGGCCACTTTTTATTTAACCAGGGGACACGAAGAGATATAAAATCAAGACTTCGTATAATGGATAAAATAGCAATTAGTCATTTCAGATATTGGCATGCATAATTCCCCTCTTTTCTAAAGAGGGGTTAGGGGAGATTTAAATTTTGTACTTATTATCCCACATCGCTATATGCTTGGGATAGTTCGTCCAGCAAATTTCAGTGTACTTTGTTTCTGAAACTTAGGACTCACTAAATCCCCCTTGATTCCCCTTTGAAAAGGGGGAAAATCTGTGCCTTGAAAGTAAAGTTTGTTACATTTTATATAATTTTAATACTTTAACTGCCAACATCAATAAGGGGGTTTTATGGAATTCAAAGATGTAATGCAACAAAGACGAGCCGTTAATTTTTTTGACCCAACAAAAGATGTAACTGAAGCCCAACTAAAGGAAATAATAGAAACTGCTGCGCTGGCGCCTTCGGGATTTAATCTTCAGCCGTGGAACTTGATTGTTCTGCGAGACAAAGCAAAAAAAGAAATGCTCAGAAAAGTAGCATGGGATCAGCCTAAAATTACCGATGCACCTGTTGTCCTGATTGTTCTTGGTGATCGCGAAGGATTTAAAAAAGGCAATGCCGGTTTTGAAAAAGATTTTGCCGAATCGGTTAAAGCGGGTATTATGAAGCAGGAGCAGTACGACTGGTTTATTAATGCTGCCAACTCTCTTTACGGAGTATCGCCGGAAAGGCAATTGGCTTTTGCCTGCAAGAATACCGGATTTTTCGCCATGTCGCTGATGCTTGCCGCAAAGGATGCCGGACTCGATTCACATCCGATGGACGGATTCGATATTGACGGCGTAAGGAAGGCTTTTAATATACCCGATCAATACTGGATTCCTCTTTTGCTGGCAATCGGCTATTTCGACAAAACAAAAACTCTCCTTCCGCCAAAATGGAGAAAAAGCTACAATGAAATTGTGGTGAATTTCTAAATATAAGCTGCTTAATTTGGGATATTATGCCAATCCATATAAACAATGTTCTGGTTGAAATATGAAACATTATAATGGATTTAACCGCTCCGGTAGGTCGTTCACAGAACGCGATGGCGTGCCAGATGAACTCTTAACAGCCATTGGCATGATTGCAGTTACTTTCTCCGAGTTAGAGGATCGTGTCAGCGAGGCGATCGTTTCCCTGCTAGGCATAAAACAGGGCACCGGAAACATTGTAGTCGCCGAGATGTCTTTTCGTGCCAAGATCAATCTCTTTGCCTCACTGGTACGTCACTGTGCCGCTGATCGCTCTTTCACTATCCCGAACGCTCCAGTTACAGAGGTCCTACAGGAACTCTGCGCCAACATTTTAAAGGCGGAGGAACTCCATAATACCGTAATGCATTCCTCGTGGGTTGGACTGTACATGTATGATAAAAAGATTGTTCGCAGGAAGGTTACAGCAAAATTGAAACAGGGCTTCCGTATTACTGAAGAGGAAGTGGACTCAGGATATCTCCTTGATATCGTCGAATTCACAAACGCTGTCACAACGGATGTCGTGGGATTTATGTCAGAACTGCAGAAAGAAAACAGAACCAGCGCCTGAACGGTATAACGCTGCCGCGATACCCGTTAGGCGCTTTGTTCCAATCAAAAATAATCAGTTGCCATTTTTTAGAAATCCAGTTAAATTAAACACACTAAAAATTAAGGAGTAGAAAATGGCCACTAAAGTTAAAATATTTACCTTGAGCACGTGTAGTCATTGCAGAGCGACAAAGAAGTTCCTGCATGATAACGGAGTTGCTTTCGATTATGTTGATGTTGATTTGCTTCAAGGTGATGAAAGGCAGATTATTTTAAAAGAAGTGGAGCAATACAATCCCCAGCGTTCTTTCCCGACTATTATCATTGGCGACAATATAATTATCGGCTTCAAGGAAAACGATATTAAGGAGGCGTTGGGTCTTTAATGCTTCCCGCCGAACTCTACGAGATGTTAAAAAAAGTTCAGGAACCCAAAGGCTATTTCTTTAACAAAGACAAGGAATGGGTTCTGACAATTTTAGGCGATCTTTTAATCAACAAGGAACGCTACGGCTACATGTCCTGCCCCTGCCGTCTGGCAGCCGGTAATCGCGAAAAGGATGCCGATATTATGTGCCCCTGTCAGTACAGGCCGGAAGACATCAAAGAATACGGCAGTTGTTACTGCAATTTATATGTTTCTTCCCAATGGAATGAAGGAAGGATTGAACATCAATACGTTCCGGAGAGAAGGCCAAAGGAAAAAATCAGTTTTTAGGAGACATTAGATTTCCCCTGTTATATTCAACACTGTATTTTGGGATAAAAATGTTTTTATCTTTTTACTTGATTTCCCGAAATAAATCATTATATTCAACCGTAATCGAAAAATTTAACATTTAATTTGGAAAAATTTGAAAAATAAGGAGTTTTCTCCATGAATAATTCATATACCTGCAAGAAAAAGATGACTCTAATTACTGAGATATGCACTGACAGTACCTGTGAGTGGCGTTTAAAAAATGAATCCTTTTTAAATTGTACATGGGTAGCCTGTAACTACGGGCCATTCACTTTGGAAGAAGTGGGCGATATGATGGGTGTTACGCGTGAAAGAATCCGGCAAATTGAAGCTAAGGCCTTAAAAAAGCTTCAGCATAAAAAGAGAAGAGACCAGCTTAAAGATTTTGCCATACAGGGAAATGATTGGGATAATTTGTAATTTTAATGAGCCTTGATTTTCCGAAATGTAGTGCCCGGAAAATCTTAGAGCGAATTATCCCGCCACCTTCAGGTGGCACAGGGACAAACTTCGTAACAATGGTCTTCACTACCCCGATTCGCTATGCTCGCGGGATAGTTCGTCCAACAAATTTCAGTCGCAGATGACCTTTAGGTTATGCGCTTCGCTTCTGGATAAGGTGTCACTTATCCCGCAACGCTTCGCGTTGGGGATAGTTCCACTTACGCTTCAAACTTCACTACGTTCGTTTTCAGCGAGTGTCACTATTTTTTCTTGCGGGATTTTTCAGACAACATTTCGTTCATTTGAATTTTGCGTTCATCACGGGCAAAGAGCAACGCGCATATTGACGATTCTATATCCAGTGCAGCCATTTTATCCATACGCGGCACAATAGAGCAAAGATTTTTTAATTCTTCAAAAGCTTTAGGCGAACGTTTCGCTAAGGTCTGGGCTATATTTTCCGCCACCTGCATAAATCTCTCCGGCAACTCAACTTTATTGACTAACCCGATTTTCAAGGCTTCATTCGCCCCTATCGGCTCTCCCAGCATTACTATTTCTTTTGCTTTGGTTATACCGACAATTTGACTTAACGGATAAAAAAACGGATTGAATCCAAATTTTAACTCGGGATGACAAAAGATCGCGCTTTCGGAGGCAACAACAAGATCACAAACAGTAACCAGATTAAAACCGCCACCTAAAGCAATACCGCCTACTGCAGCGATTACCGGTTTTTTGCAGGAATAAATCTTTTTTAAGTACCTCATCATTGATTTAAGAAATTCATCTCCTTCCTCATTAGGAAGGCTGGACATTTCCTTTATATCCATACCGGCTGAAAAAACATATTCTCCGCCGGTTATAATTATTGCTTTAACTTCCGGATCAATCTCCAAATCAATAAAAACCGTATATAAGTCCTGCCGCATCTCTTTGGAAATCGCGTTCATCTCATGAGGACGATTGAACTTGACTACGGCATATCCGTCTTTCTTTTCAATGATTACAGTTTGATAAGTCATTTCTTATTGTCTACCATCAGCCGCAATTCTTTACCGGTTTTAAAAAATGGCACTTTTCTTTCTGCCAATTTTACTTCGGCGCCGGATTTGGGATTTCTGCCCAGACGTGGTTTTCTTTCTCTAACTACAAAACTGCCAAACCCCCTCAGTTCAATACGTTCCCCGCGTTTTATCGCACCAATCATCGAATCAAATATTATGTTTACGGCATAAGTTACATCCTGAAGGGAATAAGATTTCAACTCTTCCTGCAATTTTTTAATTAAATCGTTTTTTGTCATAATAACCTCTGGCATTTATCTGACAGGATAATATAAATAACTTAAGCCGTTGATACTTCCCATTTTTTCTTTCAGGGAATTGCTTATTTGACTTGCCGTGCTTTCCAACAGATAATCAAAAATAGATGTCCGTTTTTTGCTGGGGTAAACCAGATCATATTTGCCGTCTTTTCCCGCTAATTTACTTGCCAGTTTGGCTGCAGATGCCATGTCGCCAAGATAATCAACCAACCCAAGTTCTTTCGCCTTACGTCCGGAAAATACGCGGCCATCAGCTATCTGAATAACTTTTTCCCGGGGAAGCTTCCGTTCTTTCACGATCACGTCGACAAACTGATTGAAGATGTCATCTACCAGATCCTGAATAATTACTTTTTCTTCAGGAGTCATATCTCTCAGGGGCGAACCAATATCTTTATATTGCCCACTTTTTACTACGGAAGATTTCAACCCGACTTTCTTCATCAATTCTTCAAAATTGGCAAACTGCATAATTGCTGAAATACTACCGGTAATGGTTCCGGGATTAGCGACAATTTTATCCGCGGCACAAGCTACAAGCAAGCCGCCGGAAGCGGCAACTGAACCCATAGACACGACAACCTTTTTCTTTTTTTTGAGCTCAATCACGGCATCGTAAATTTCTTGAGAAGCGGCTACACCTCCGCCGGGCGAATCGACCCGCAAAACAACGGCAGCAATAGAATCATCCTTGCCGAACTCATCCAATTGCTCGGTTATTGCCTGGGAATCAGCAATTACACCTTCGACAGGAACAACGCCAATTTTGTCATTTAAAGAAAAACCTTTATTTTTACCGGAATGTAAACCAGCTTTATAGAAAAAAAAGTAAAACGAAATCCCCAGAATCAGAAGTATGAATATTCCAAAAATTACGGGATGTTTTCTCATGCTTTTATTCACCTTTTTGCTGATTGTTAATTTTTACTTCTGCCAACGCCTGACTAAGATTAGATCCTACATTTTCTGTATTGTTAATATATTGATTTGATGTTGGTGCCTGAGCCGGAGCCGGAGCTTCCAGTTCCTTTATGCTTAATCTAATTTTCTTGGATTTAGGGTCAATACTCTTGACTATGGCCGATACAGTGTCTCCCATAGAATAAAGTTCCGAAGAAGTCTTTACGCGCTTTTGGCTTATTTCGGAGATATGGACAAGTCCTTCGATCCCCTCCTCAATTTCCATAAAAATTCCAAAATCTGTAAAGTTCGTTATTTTACCCGTTACAACACTACCTGGCGCATATTTTTGAGACAAATCATACCAAGGATTTTTTTCAATTTGTTTTATACCCAGAGAAAATTTTTCGTTTTCTACATCCACATTTAAGACTACTGCCTCAACTTCCTGCCCTTTTTTAAAATATTCAGAGGGATGAGTTACCCTATGCTTCCATGAAATATCAGATACATGGATTAATCCGTCAATCTTTTCTTCAATTCCTACAAAAACTCCGAAATTAGTGATATTCCTGACAACACCTTTAACAACTGTTCCGACCGGATATTTTTCTTTTAACTTCTCCCATGGATTTGCTGTTGTTTGCTTTAAGCTTAAAGAAACCCGCTTTGTTTCCGGATTTACTTCCAAAACCATAACTTTGATTGTTTCATCCATATTCAATACTTTTGATGGATGTTTAATTTCTCTTGTCCAGTACATCTCCGATATATGTACCAATCCCTCAACTCCCGGCTCCAATTCCACAAAAACACCGTAGTCAGTCAAATTTACAACCTTGCCTTCGACAATCGAACCGACCGGATATTTTTCTATGATTCTTTCCCATGGATTATCCATTAACTGTTTGAGGCCTAAAGAAACCCTCTCTTTCTCAGAGTCAAAGGAAAGAACTTTGGTCTTGATTTTTTCACCCTTACGGAAATTTTCCGCAGGTTTAGCAATTCTGCCCCAGGAAATATCCGTAACATGAAGCAGTCCATCAATGCCTCCTAAATCAATAAATACACCGTAATCAGTGATATTTTTAATCACACCTTCGATAATGTTACCTTCCTGAATAGATTTTAAAATATCTTTCTTTTCCGCTTCTCTTTCTGAAGACACAATCGAACGGCGCGACAAAACTACATTGTTACGCTTTCGGTCATATTTTAACACGTTGAAATCTAAGGTTTGGCCAACGAATTTGTCTAAATCTTTAATTGGACGAATATCTACCTGAGAACCGGGGAGGAAGGCGATAATCCCAATATCAACGGAAAGGCCTCCTTTAACTTTTTCGACAACAACACCTTCAATCAGAATATTATTATCGCAAGCGTTTTTAATGTCATCCCAAATTTTGAATTTGGATGCTTTATCTTTTGATAATACCAAGGTACCTTCTGAATCTCTCTTATCAATAAATACATCTATTTCATCGCCAACAGAAATATTGATATTTCCTCGAGTGTCTTTTATTTCTCCGGCAGGAATATAACCTTCAGTTTTCCAACCAACATCAACCATTACCCTATCGTCTTTGATCTGTACAACTTTACCTCTGGCGATATCACCATATTGCAGTTGGTTAAGGCTTTGTTCGAAAAGTTCTTTAAAATCCATGCCGTCTTCTTTGGATGGAGATGATTGATTTTTTGTTGAAGAGTCCGCGTCAAATTCCTTTTCTTTTGTTAAGTTTAAGTTGTTATTGTTAACCATTTAACTAATACCCCCTAAGTTTTATGAACCTCATAATTTTTAAAATTTAACACACTGAAAATTAAATATCAACATAAATCAAATATATATGTATTTATGGTTAATTTTCAATTTATTTTACCGGAATATAAAAGATAATATTGTCTACGACTTCCGCCGCAGACAAATTATCTGAATCAATTATTATTGCACCATCAGGCGCTTTCAGGGGCGCAATTTCACGCTGCTTATCCTGTTTATCCCTGGCGAACATATCTTTTTGAATTGTTTTATATTCGACTGAAGCACCTTTGTCCAAAAGTTCTTCGTACCTTCTTTTTATTCTTTCTTCTAATTTGGCATCAAGAAAAAATTTATAATCCGCATGCGGAAAAACTACTGAACCCATATCCCTGCCTTCCGCAACTATACCGCCTTGAGCTCCTGCCTCTCTCTGTAAATTAAGTAATCTTTCTCGCACTACGGCAAAAGTAGATATGTTAGAAGCAGCCAGTCCTACTTCTTCTGTACGAATTTTTTCCTCAACATCTTCCCCATCCACATATACTTTCATTCGGCCGTCAATATTTTTCAGAACTACGGTGGTACTGGAACACAGATTAGCTATGGCGGAAACGTCGTCTAAAGATATTTTAAGTTTTAGCGTTTTATAAGCCAGTGCTCGATAAAGAGCGCCTGTATCCAGATAAATATAATTCAGCTTCTTTGCTAAAGTTTTGCTTACCGTACTTTTGCCGGCGCCTGCCGGTCCATCAATAGTTATAATAAATTTTTTCTCCATACCTGATAATCCCCGTTAATATTTTAAGTTGACTCTAAAAAATGAAGACTTGTCTTTAAATTATAAAGAAGGTAATATTACTATAATATAGTATTTAATTTAAAAACTGCTTATGTGTAAATTTACTCAAAATCAATATATTTCTTTTGCTGTTGTTTTTTTTATCTTATTGTTTCGAACAAGCATTTGTCTTGCCGAATTCACTATCGATGACGAAAAAAAACTGGGCAAGGAATTTTACGATCAAATGGAAAAAAATCACCTTCTTCTGCAAAATAAGAAGCTCAATGATTATATAAATCAAATCGGCAATTTAATTCTCGCGCAAAGTAAAAAAGCACCGTTTGAGTTTCATTTTTATATTGTGAATAGTAATTTAATCAATGCTTTTAATACGCCTGGTGGTTATGTATATGTCAATAAAGGCTTAATTAATGTTGTAGAAAACGAAGGTGAGTTAGCCGGGGTTATTGCCCATGAACTTGGCCATGCCAATTCTCATCACGTTGCCAGTCTTATTGAAAAATCACAAAAATTAAATATTGCCACATTAGCCGCAATTATTGCCGGAGCTTTCCTAGGAGGAGGTGGTGAGGCTACTGCGGCTATTGCCGCCTTTTCTGTCGCCGGTTCCAGCAGCCTGACGCTAAAATTTATGCGTGAACATGAAGAAGAAGCAGACCGATTAGGTTTAAGTTATCTCGTCAGCGCCGGCTATTATCCCGCAGCTATGGTTGACTTTCTTAAAATAATGAAACAGTATGAGTTTTTCTCTAAAACCATACCTTCTTATCTACAAACACATCCGGGCACCGATGATCGTATTTTTTATTTGGGTAGCCTGATTTTAACGCAATATCACCAGAGAGGAGTAAAGAACATTATTGGCAATCTCAGCAGGATGCAGGCTCTGGTTTCATTAGACACAGCTGATCTGAATACAAAGTACAAACAACTGGAAGAATCTTTTAAGAAAGATCCTAATAACATTGATTTGCTCTATACTCTTGCTTTAGCTGAAGATCAACTCGGACAAACAAATTCCGCCCTCAATCATTATCAAAAAGCGCTTAGTTTATCTCCGCGGGATGAAGATGTTTTAAAAAATATCGGTTTAATTTATCTTAAAATGGGGAAAGCTGATCTTGCGCAAGACTATCTTCTGCGGGCTGCAAATTTAAATACCAACAACGATGAAGTTACTTTAGCACTGGGTAAAGCCTATTTTGCTTTAGATAACTATCAAAATGCCCTTGATTGCTACCTGAAACTGAAAGATAAAGTGCTCGATGATGCAGACATTAATTATTTCATTGCCATGACCTATGGTAAACTAAATAATCAAGGCGAATCTCATTATTATTTCGGCTTGTATTTCAAAAAAGCGAAAAAGAAGGAAAGTGCTCTATTTCATTTTAAAGAAGCACTTACTTATTTTCCGCAGGGTTCAGAACGAACTGGCGCCATTAATCAGGCAATTAAAGAATTAAACTCTGACGAGTATAAGAAATCGATCAGGAAATTAAAGCCTTAAAAGGATAACATACAATGCCTATTTACGAATTTAGATGCAAAAAGTGTAAAAATATCTTTGAGAGTTTGATCTTTTCATCAATGGAAGAAAAAAAACTTTCTTGTCCGGAATGTGGAGCAAAAAAACCTCAAAAGGTTATGTCAGTATTTGCCGGCGGGAAGTCAAATTGTTCATCATGTTCATCTTCCTCCTGCTCATCAGGTTGTTCTTCAGGTTGCTGTCATTAAGTGAGACTCCAATATTACAAACGCAGTGCCGCAATATTGGCAAGTCGAACTATCCCCGAGGCGCAGCGACGCGAGATAAATGACACCTTTTATTTATTAAAAAGAATTAAGTAATTAAGTAAAAAGTGAAGGATGAAAGGGAAAAAGAAGAACATTAGACGGTTTAGCAAATACTCATTCTTGCTCTTTTAAAATTGTGAAATGTGAAGGAAGTCTTTCAAAAACCGTATGTTTTCGACAGCCCATCAGTTCATTCTTTTATTATTGCGAAAAAATATATAATACATTATAAGACGTCAACTTTAATATCTTTCATGAAAGGAGTCTCAAAGTGAACATTTTAATTTTTGGCCCCAACGGCAGTGGCAAAGGAACTCAAGGTGCAGTAGTGCAAAAGAAGTATGGCGTACCTCATATTGAAACAGGCGTTATTTTCCGTCAGAATATTTTCAAAAAAACTCCATTGGGAGAGAAGGCAAAAGCATTTATCGATCGCGGCGAACTTGTACCTGATGATATTACGATTCCCATGATTCTGGACCGCCTGAAGGGAGATGATTGCAAAAAAGGCTGGTTGTTGGACGGGTTTCCCCGTAACCTGGCTCAGGCCGAAGCCCTTTGGACAGCACTGGAAAAAGAAAGAATCAAACTGGATTACGTCATTGAAATTGATCTGGATCGTGAAATAGCCAAAAAACGCATCATGGGACGCAGACTTTGCAAAACAGATAATAACCATCCCAACAATATTTTTATTGATGCTATCAAACCCATTGAAAAAGATGGAAAATTTACCTGCCGTGTCTGTGGTTGCGCTGAACTGACTGCACGCGCTGACGATCAGGATACTGCCGCCATCGATAAACGCCACGGTATTTATTACGATACCAAAACAGGCACTTTGGCCGCTGTTAACTATTTCAAAAAAAGGGCAAAAATAATTTCCATTGATGGCAGCGTCGGTGTAAAAGAAGTATCGGAAGATCTTTTAAAGAAACTTGCTTAATTTGTATGGAGAGATATTTGATAAAAGCCCTCGTATTTTCATGAGGGCTTTTTCATCTTCATACCAATTCGCTTTCTTTGGCTAACTTTGTTGGCCGCGTCATCGGCTTCCTCAGCGTATTAGTAATACGCCGGCGGTGTCTCCTACTTGCCGCCGCGTTATCCTTTGAAAGCAAAATGGTATCGGCTATAGAGAATTATGGAAAACATTAGAAACTTTAGCATCATCGCTCATATTGACCACGGCAAATCCACACTTGCCGACCGCCTGATTCAATTTACCGGCGTATGTAATGAAAGAAACTTTCAAGATCAAATTCTGGACAATATGGATATTGAACGGGAACGCGGCATTACCATCAAAAGCAATGCTATATCTCTGCCCTATCATTCTCATGACGGAAAAGATTATATCCTGAACTTAATTGACACTCCCGGTCATGTTGATTTTTCCTACGAAGTTTCCCGATCTCTTGCTTCTTGCGAGGGCGTCCTGCTTTTAATTGACGCGGCGCAAGGCGTGCAGGCGCAGACTTTAGCCAATCTTTACCTGGCCACTGAACATAATCTGGAAATTATACCCATTATTAATAAAATCGATCTACCGTCAGCTGATATTGACCGCGTGTTAGAGGAAATTGACTCGGAACTGGGCCTCGATCCGGATACTCACATAAAATGTTCGGCCAAGGAAGGAATCGGCATAGAAGAAATTCTCGAAGCAATCGTCGAACGTATTCCTCCCCCCAAGGGCAGTTCTGAAAATCCGCTGGCGGCATTAATTTTCGATGCCCATTACGATTCTTTTCGCGGCACAATTATCCACTGCCGTGTATTTGAAGGCACTGTTAAAAGCGGCGACATTATCAGATTCATGTACAACAACACTACTTATAAAGTTGAAGAAGTAGGGCATTTTTTGCTCAAACGCGAAAAACGCGAAAAACTGTCTGCTGGTGAAGTGGGCTATATCATCGCCGGTGTAAAAACCGTGGCGGATGTACGCACCGGTGATACCATTACTTTACAGGAGAAGCCTTGCAGTCAACCGCTGCCCGGATTTAAAGAAGTTAAACCTGTGGTCTTTGCTTCCATCTATCCTATTGCTTCCGACGATTATCAGGATTTAGCTGATTCACTGGAAAAGTATAAACTCAATGATGCTTCTTTTATTTTTGAAAAGGATTCGTCCGTCGCCCTTGGACAGGGTTTCCGCTGCGGCTTTTTAGGACTTCTTCATCTGGATATAGTTCAGGAAAGATTGGAAAGGGAATATGATCTTTCCATTATTCTTTCCGTACCCAGCGTGCGTTACCGCTTCACGCTCAAAGACAACAAGGTTATTTATGTGGATAACCCCTCACACTATCCTGATCCCGCAGAAATTGCCAAAGGAGAAGAACCTTACATTCGCGCCGCAATGATGCTTCCCGAGCGTTATTTAGGGGCTGTGATGAAATTATGTATGGATAAGCGCGGCACCAATTCCACTATGAATTACACTGGCCCCGGACGCGTGGAGTTATCCTACGAAATGCCACTGGCCGAAGTCATCTTTGATTTTTATGACCGCTTTAAATCGGTTACCCAGGGCTATGGTTCGTTTGATTATGATATTATCGATTATCGCGAAAGCAATTTAGTTTTGATGGATATTCTGGTCAACAGCGAAAAAGTCGACGCCCTCTCGCAGATTGTCCATCACGATCGTGCCCGTTCGCGAGCCCTCCTGGCCTGTGATAGATTGAAAGAAGAAATACCACGCCAGATGTTTAAAATTGCTATTCAAGGCGCGGTTGGCACAGAGATTATCGCCCGCAGCACAATCAGCGCCTTCCGCAAAGATGTGACGGCTAAATGCTACGGCGGCGATATTAGTCGGAAAAGAAAATTGCTCGAAAAGCAAAAAGCCGGAAAGAAGCGCATGAAGATGATCGGCTCCGTAAGTATTCCGCAGAGCGCGTTTCTCGCAGTTCTGAAATCAGATACCGACTAGGTATTCTATTCCATCTTCAAGCGCTAGCTGCATTGGCTGCGTCGTCGGCTCCTCGACGTACAAACTAAGTAAGCCTGTGTCGCCTCCTTCTTGCCGCCTTGCTATCATCTTGAATATGAAATAGAATATTTTTTATTTGAATTACAATTATGAAAAGTGATCAGGCCGGGCTCTATATTCACATTCCTTTTTGCCTCAGCAAATGCGGCTACTGCAGCTTTTACTCAATTGAGTCACTAAATCTTATTCCTGAATATATTGTGACGCTAAAAAAAGAAATAGAATATTACCGCAATGTCTTTTCATCATTTGACACCATCTATCTCGGCGGTGGCACCCCTTCCCTTTTATCCATTGGGCAACTGGAAACGATATTTAAAGCAATAAATAAATCTTATAATATTGATCCCCACGCCGAAATAACTATGGAAGTAAATCCGGGAGATGTGTCTTTAGAATATTTTCATGCTCTGCTCTTATTAGGAATTAATCGCTTGAACATCGGTATCCAGTCCTTTGATGATAATATTCTTAAATTCCTCGGACGCAGACATAATTCGGAAGAATCTATTTCCGCTATTAATGATTCTCGGAAAGCCGGTTTTGACAATATCGGGATTGATTTAATTTACGGAATTCATGGTCAGAATATTTCCCTCTGGAAGAAGACAATACTGCAGGCTCTATCCTATGCGCCGGAGCATATTTCCTGCTATCAGCTCTCACTGGAGACCGGAACACCACTGTATAAAAAATATGCGCTACAGAATATAAAATTACCTGCTGAAAAAGAACAATTAAAATTTTTTCATACTACAACAGATGAATTGGAAAAAGCCGGCTACATTCACTACGAAGTGTCCAACTTTGCCCGCCAAGATAAATTCAAATCCAGACATAATCAGAAATACTGGGAGCACGTACCTTATTTAGGTCTGGGACCTGCCGCGCATTCATTTTTGGGTAACAGACGCTGGTGGAATACATCTGCCGTTAAAACGTATTTAAAAGAGATTGCTCAAGATAAAATGCCGGTGGAAAATACGGAAACACTTTCAGTGGAACAACTGAAACTAGAAGCATTATTTCTCGGCTTGCGCACCAAAGCCGGTATTGATTTGAAACGCTACAAAATAAGTTATGGCGTTGATTTGCTAGTGGATAAGAAAACTATTATCGATGCGTTGATCAAAAATAAATTTGTGGAATTAAAAGATGGCTTTTTACGCCCTACACGCACAGGAATGGCTGTAGCCGACAGTCTGGCTCTTATTTAATAAAGACAGATCGTTAGCTGACAACAAGTTCAGTGGCACGGCGATAGCTGTGACCACTGGAATAACTGGTTATCCTGTGTGTTTCCGTTTCAGCACACCGTTGCTTTAAAGCTCACTTTGACGGGAAAATCACATTGCTCGTTCAAGAATTTTTTGGCTTATATCCAATGTAAGATCCTGAGTTTCCGAGAGCGCTGTCATCCCATGGGCTTTCAGTTGTTCAATCACAACCGGTATTTTGTCGGCTGTAACGCCATATTCAGAAAGACGAGTCTTTATACCAAGGCTTTCAAAGAATTCTCTTGTTTTTTTGATTGCCAAATCTATCTTCTCATCTTCGCCACCCTTCCCTATATGCCAGACACGTTCCGCATATTGCAAAAGTTTGGCTCGCTTTTGAGTACGTCTAACCTCAAGTAACGCCGGATATACAATTGCTAAAGTTTGGCCATGATCGATGCCAAATAATGCGGTAAGTTCATGTCCGATCATATGTGTCGCCCAATCCTGAGGAACCCCTGCGCCAATTATACCGTTCAGTGCCATGGTTGCACTCCACACAAGATTAGCACGTGCATCATAATTTTCGGGTTCTGCAACTGTTGTCGCACCAATTTCAATCAATGTTTGTAATATTCCTTCGGCTATACGATCCTGTACTTTGGCATCCGCAGGAAATGTTATATATTGCTCTACAGTATGTACAAATGCGTCAATCACACCATTGGCAACCTGAATCCTGGGAAGCGTAAAAGTTATTGTAGGGTCTAATATTGAAAATTCAGGAAATATTAACTCGCACATAACCGGAAATTTCCCATGTTCATAACTGATTACTGCTCCGCTATTCATTTCAGATCCTGTTGCAGGTAATGTCAGTACTGTACCAAATGGAACAACTTTTCGTACTACATCGAAAGGAATAGGCCTAAAGCCGTATTTCAATAAATCACGCGAATCACCTTTGTAAAATGAAGCCAGTGATATGAATTTAGTCCCGTCAATCACGGAGCCTCCACCAACAGCAAGTATAAAATCAATGTTTTCGCTACGGACGATTTCTATAGTTTTTACTAAAGTTTCATAGCGGGGATTCGGCTCAATACCGCCGAATTCATAAATTTTTCTTTTACCAAGAAAGGTCTTAACCTTTTCGATAAGACCACTTTTTTTAGCACTTCCACCTCCAAAGGTTATTAATACTCTGGCATTAGCCGGAACATTTTTATCAATAACCTCAAGCCTATCTTTCCCAAAAAATATCCGTGTTGGATTATAAAAATTGAAGTTTAGCATAATGATACCTCCTTAAATTCTACTTTCTTATTTCGTGATATTATTTTTTCGCAGCCACTCAGATATTTTGTTTTATGCGGTTTTCACATCTCTCCCCCAATTTGCGCTTCTGCATTTTAAACTCTCCTATTTTTTATCTGAAATGCCGAGCTTATGTAACCATGCTGACACATCATTCTGAGTCCTATTAACGCTGCTGCCTTTGATTGCCAATCCGTCATGGACTCTGGAGTTTGGACAAAGTTTCTTTATGTCCCTCACGCTTTGACCTAAACCGCTTCCTTCATGTGTACAATAAGGGATAATGGTCTTTCCTGAAAAATCATAAGACTCTAAAAACGTAAACACCGTCATCGGCATCGTTCCATACCAAATCGGATACCCGATATAAATTACATCATAAGAATCCATATCATCTACTATTCCTGTAAGCTCAGGTCTGGAATTTTTCCTCAGTTCTTCCTGTGCTACATTTGTAGTTTCCGTATAATCTTCTGGATAAGATTTTACTGTTTTGATTTGGAACATATCGCTTCCTGTTAATTCCTGTATTTTCTTTGCTATTACTTCTGTGTTTCCAATTGGCAGATTTACAATACTACCTCCCACATAATTATTTCCTTTGCGTGAAAAATAAGCGATAAGGCTTTTTGAATTTGCCATTTCTTAATTCCCCCTTTAGAGCGTAATAAGCTCGTACTGATCATTGCCCATTTTCATCTCTTTCATGTACGACAGCTGGCGCAGCCCCTTACGGGATTCAATACGTTCCTTAAGGTCGTGAAGTTCCGCTTCGGGCAACTTATATACCATGTCGATGGAAGCTTGTTCTACGGCCAGGATATCAGTGGAAGCCAGGATGCCCAGGTCGCGCGCCTTAACCGGAGAGGCCTCGATGCCGGCGCAGTCGCAGTCCACGGACATATTGCGTAGCACATTTATATAAACGATCCTCTTGCCGAAATGATCTATAGTGGCTTTTGCCGACTCCACCATATTTTCCTGGAAGGGTTCGCCTTTCAGCCAGCTCTCGAGATCATCGTTATCGGTAGCGGCGTGGACCATTTTCTTGCCTATGGTCCCGTCCGCGCAGCCGATGGCGATATTCTTCAGTGAACCGCCGATGCCACCCATGTCGTGCCCTTTGAAATGGGTCAGCACCACCATCGAGTCGTAATGAAGCATGTGTTTGCCGACCGACATTTCCTTGAAATGCTTCCCGCCTTTAACGGGGATCATCACCGCGCCGTCCTCGTCCATGATGTCCACTGGGCAGAAATCCCAGCCGTTGATCTTAATGGTTTCGCGATGATCCGTTGTAGTATATCTCTTGCCCTTATACAGGGTATTGGTTTCCACCAGGTTACTATTGGGAATGTGCTGTTGCAGTGCTTTTACCATGTCCCGCGGTAGGATATTGGGACCGTGCGGCTCGCCAGTGTGTAACTTGATGCCTATTTTGCCTGTCATACCTTGATTGATTTTGGAATAGATGTTCAGCAATCCTTTGACGCTTATGTCCTTGGTAAAGAATACCTGGGTTTTGTCCTGTCCTGCGGCAAAAGCTTTGCCTGCATCTGTAACATTGCTTAGGGCCACAGCACCCAGCGCGACGGAACCTGTCTTCAGAAAATCGCGATCCGAAATCTTTTTATTCATAGTTTTTTCCTTTCAATAAGAGATCATTTTATAGGCGCAAAACGCTACTCTTTGACTTTGATTCTACGCACCCATGCTGATACATCGTTTTGTGCAGTTTTTGCATTTTTCCCCCAAACGGCAAGGCCATCCAGAATAGTTGAATGCGGACAAAGTGCCGCGATATCCGTAATACTTCGCCCCAGACCGCTTCCTCCGTGTGTGCAAAATGGTACAATGGTCTTTCCCGAGAAATCATATTCCGACAAAAAAGTTTTGACCGGAGCGGCCATCGTACCCCACCAGATAGGGTAACCTATGAAAACAATATCATACGAGTTGATGTTATTAATTTTTGTTTTCAATGCTGGTTTGTAGCCGGAATCAAGTTCCTGCCTTGCCCTTTTTTTAACCTCTTCATAATCACTAGGATACGTCGTTACGGCCTGAATTTCAAAAATATCTCCACCTACAATTTTGTGAATTTGATTGGCAATTTCTCTGGTGTTACCGGTGTGAGAATAATAAGCCACAAGAATTTTTTTGGTTCCCGAATCCGGTTTAGTGTCTAATTCACCTGTTTTCCCCATCTTTAATACTCCATCTTCTGCTTCTGCAGTAGTAAAATTCCTTTGTGCCTGCATACCTATAATTACAAGGAATGCAGCAATTATTGGTATAGCAAAATAAATCCTCTTCATATTTACCTCGCTTCATGTATGTTAATTTATCTGTTAAAATTATACTCATGCCTTAATACCAATGAGTTAAATTTAAGAAATCACGGGTATGAACCCCAAAGCAAGCTTTGGAAACAGGTTCCGCAGCAAGCTGCGGGGTATTAAACCCTCCGCTGCGCGGGATTGTTCAACTTACCAATTCCGCTACGCTTCGCTTTCGGAATTGGAGTTTCAACAATAAATTCCTTTATAACATTATTTCGGCACTTCTTCATTTAAACATCTTATTGCATTTAATGTTCTTGGATATCCTACATAAGGTAATAATTGAGTAACAACACTCAGCAACACTTCTTTATCATTTCCAACATTTAAATTGCCTTGTATATGCCCTTTTAGCTGTGGCTCGCATCCACCCAAAGATAAAATCATGGAAAACGTTAAAAGTTCTCTTGTTTTTATGTCTAATCCTTTTCTAGTGTAATAATCACCAAAACAATTTGCAGATAAATATTTTTGAATATGAATTTGATTTGCCGGTGATTCCTGATACATTTTATCAATCATGTTTCCGAAAATTTCTTTTTGTAACGCCAATCCTTTCTCGAATCGTGTTTCCGGTGAAGTGGTTGATTGGCCTTCCAGCGGCATCTTTATTCCCCTGCTTTCAAATATTTCATTCGTGGCATGAATAAAATCAAATGCCTTTGCAATGCCAACATAAGGTACAGACTGATAAACAATCTCTTTCACTTCAATCGGTGTGACGCCAGCGTTCAGTGCTCCGTCGAGCATGAAATTGTACTCGCTTAATGTCTGCTGGGCAATAAGTGACGCTAAAATCACCATAAGCTTTGTTTTTGTATCCAGGTTTCCGTATGAAGGCACTTCATCAAAGGCAAAATTGTCGAACACTTCGATAAATTCGGGATCGGTGACCTTGAGTGTTGATTTGTGATTCGGGAAAAGTTCCTCGTGATTTTTCTGTGCTGTTTCACTGATCGCCATAGGAATGCCTCCTTATTTCAATTTATTGTAATCTTTGTCCGCTACCGGCTCCAGCCATGTTGCCGGACCTTTTTCGGAATTGACCTCAACGGCAAGGTGTATAAACCAACTATCCTTGGCAGCACCATGCCAGTGCTTAACATCGGCAGGAATATTGACAACATCTCCTGCATGAAGCTCCTGTGCCGGCTTTCCCCATTCCTGATAATAGCCTCTGCCGCCTGTCACAAGCAGAATCTGGCCACCCGCGTGTTTGTGCCAGCTGTTGCGGCATCCCGGCTCAAAAGTCACGTTCCCGATGGGAAGGGCCGAGTCGAAAGGCATCAACATATTGAGCCATACCGTTCCGTTAAAATTATTGCTTTCAAGTTTTTCTCCAATGGGAAAAATCACACTCTTGCTAAGATCGTTTGTGCTCATAATGTACGCCTCCTATCTTCCTCTGATTTATTTTGAGGTGAAACGACTTCACGCTATTCCTTTTACCCTATGCTTTTTCCCCCATTTCATACGTGTCTTTGAGCGTCACGCTTAGAGACCGGTTCTCTTTTCCAGAGCTTCGGGGTACCGGGCCCCCTGTATCGCAATCTTTGCGGCGGCGCTCTCAATATCACGCAGATCCTCGGGCGTCAGTTCGACGTCAACCGCGCCGATGTTCTCGTCCAAACGATGCAACTTTGTAGTGCCCGGGATGGGGACAATCCACGGCTTCTGGGCCAGTAGCCAGGCGAGCGCAATCTGGGCAGGGGTCGCTTTCTTCTTTTCTGCGATGGTGCCGAGCAGATCGACTAGGGCCTGATTCGCCTTGCGGGCCCCCGGCGTAAAACGAGGGACGATGTTGCGGAAGTCGTTCTTGTCGAACATCGTATTCTCGTCGATTTTTCCTGTGAGGAACCCCTTGCCTAACGGGCTGAAGGGGACGAAACCGATGCCGAGTTCCTCAAGCGTCGGCAGCAACTCTTCTTCGGGGCGTCGCCACCAGAGCGAGTATTCACTTTCCACTGCCGTCACGGGCTGGACGGCATGAGCACGACGGATCGTTTGCACTCCCGCTTCAGAGAGGCCGAAGTACTTGACCTTGCCTTCCTGGATCAGGTCTTTCACTGTTCCGGCCACCTCTTCAATCGGCACCTCCGGGTCGACACGGTGTTGATAGTAGAGATCAATGGCATCGACCCTGAGTCGCTTGAGCGATCCCTCGATACTCTGTCTTATGCGTTCGGGACGACTATCCTGAACTTGCTGTCCGCTGGCATCGAGCTTGATCCCGAACTTGGTAGCTATCGCTACCTTCCCGCGAAACGGAGCCAAAGCTTCGCCCAAGAGTTCTTCATTTGTATAGGGGCCGTAAATCTCGGCGGTGTCAAACAAGGTGATACCGCGTTCGACGGCTTTACAGATAAGAACGATCATCTCCTTCTTGTCTGCAGGCGGTCCGTAGGCTATGCTCATTCCCATACAGCCCAAGCCCAGGGCCGAAACTTCCAGACCGCTTTTTCCCAATTTACGTTTCTGCATTTTTTCCTCCTATATTTTTTCATCTATAATTGTTTATGATCAGACTTCTTTGCAGACATTGCTCACATCTTTTTCCTTTCTTAATGATGATATCATAATCCTAAAAGAACAAAGGCGGTATCCCAATTCTGTTAATTTCTTGCCTAATCATCCGAAACCTTCGATTAATGTTGTACAGGGAAATAAAGTCTGGTAATATTAAGATAAGGAGAAAGATATATATGCGAAAACAATCCGTCAAAAAGGTGTTTGAGAACAACCATATGGAAGTTGCGCTTGAAGCGTTGGGGAAGAGCATTGCCCGATGGACCGACAAGGGCGACCGACTCGTGACCGCGATATCGGGCTTGGCACTTTTTCAGCGGGACAAACCGACCCAGCCGGAAAGCCGCATGTACGAGCCGCGCATTTGTTTGATCGCACAAGGGGCCAAACGCGTGTTGCTTGGAGACGACACGTATGTGTATGGCGAGCGCCATTTTTTGATCACGTCCGTGAATCTGCCCACGGTTGTGCAGATTACCAAAGCAAGCAGAGAGAAGCCTTGCCTAGGGCTCATATTGAAACTTGATCAGCGCGAGATTTCACAACTGATCGTGGATAGCAATCTGCCCTTTCCGCGTCCGCAGCAATCGAGCCGCGGAATGGCGACCGGCGAGGTTACGTTGCCGCTGCTTACCGCTTTTCAACGGTTGATCGACTTGCTTGCGGAACCGAAGGATATCCCGATCCTCGCACCGATCATCCAGCGGGAAATCTTTTACCGTTTACTTGTGGGTGATCAAGGGGCGCGTCTGCGCCAGATGGCGTCGTCGGGAAGTCAGAGTCAACAGATAGCGCGGGCAATCGATTGGTTGAAGGATAATTTCACGCAGCCTTTGCGTATCGATGATCTCGCGACGCAAGTCAATATGAGTACATCGACCTTCCATCATCATTTCCGAACATTGACGGCCATGAGCCCGCTGCAGTATCAGAAATGGTTGCGTTTGAACGAAGCTCGGCGATTGATGCTCATCGAAAATCAGGATGCGGCAACCGTGGCCTTTCAAGTCGGTTATGAGAGCCCCTCCCAATTTAGCCGTGAGTATGGCCGCTTGTTCGGCGCACCACCGTTACGGGATATCACGAGTTTGCGTCAAATGACTGCTAATGAGATAGTCTAATCAGGATGGCCAACTCTGATCAGGCTGCCTGCATACTGCCACGGCATCTGAAGTGGTATTGATTTGAAACTCTACAAAACCAGATACGGCATTGTTTACTCACTGACAAAAATAATTATCATTGACGCGCTAATCAAAAATAAATTTGTGAAATTAAAAAACGATTTCTTACGCCCGACCCCCACGGGTATGGCTGTAGCTGATAGCCTAGCTTTGATTTGATAAAGAATAGAATATGAGCTAACGAACCTGTATATTACCAGCGGCCAACCTAAACTTACTGTGTCAGAGCCGCCGTGCGTCTTGCCGGCTGGTGAATTCGATGGTTATTTGCCGCATTTAGTTAGCTATTGGCTAAATACTGAATGAATCGCTTGCCAAGAGGTGTTACAGAGTGCCTTAAATCTTGCGCTCCACTTGCTGTCATCATAGTATTTAGACTTTGCAAATTTATAACTCGCAAATCATTGAGTTGTTGAACAAGGTCCTTAATTCTGTCGTTGTTCATGTCAGGCAGTCTTTCTCTCAAAGTTTGTCATGTAAAAGATCATTCACTCGCTGGATTTTACGTCCTGTCGATATGCCTCCTAAAACATTACTTACTGGTCCACCAACCCAAGGAACTGCACTTGAAACAAAAGAAGCGATGTCTAGAATCTTTTCTTTGTCGTCAAACTTTACAAGCGATTTTGAATTATCTTTTGTCATGTAAATATTCCCTCAAGCAAATAACCTTGTTTATATATATCTTGCATACCACGGGGCTTTGCCCTCTGATTTTATCTTATCGTGACAGAATGAATCTTATTTTCAAGATGTTTTTTAATTTTCTGAAATTTCTCGTCAGGGTAAGATTTTTCTTTCAGGAATTTTTTGTCCAGAGTTTTTGCCGGTACAAACTTTTGTAAAGCATAACTTTTGGCGCCGGAAATCAGCTTCTCGATTTGCAGAATATCTTTTTCCTCAAGCTGGGACTCCACAATGGTCGTACGAAATTCATACGTAATTTTAGATTTTAAAATAAGCTGGATACTTTCTTTGATTGAATCGGCATTGACCGGCACCTTGACGACGCTCTTGTATTTTTCTAGAGGCGCTTTAATATCCATGGCAATAAAATCAAGCAATTTTTCATCAAGAAGAGTTTTGATAACCTGTGGCTGCGAGCCATTGGTATCGAGCTTTACGGCAAACCCCATTTTTTTAATTTTTTTAATAAAGGACTCTAAATCATCATGGATAGTCGGTTCACCACCGGTAACTACCATGGCATCAAGTTTTCCCTTGCGCGTATTAAGAAAGTCCAGAACTTCGTTTTCTTTGATGCAGGGCTGAAACAATCGTGTATCCACCAATTCCGGATTATGGCAATATGAGCATTTGAAATTGCACCCCTGTAAAAAGATAGTGGCACAAATTAACCCCGGATAATCAATAAGTGATACTTTTTGCAAACCACCAATTTTCATTTTTTCCCTTTAATTTAAAAACAGAAGCACATTACGTAAGAACGCTTTTAAAAACTTCGATTATTTTTACGTATTAAAATTTGAATACCTGCCGCGAATCAAACTCTTCCTGCTTGCCTTTATTCCATTGTTTAACCGGCCGCAAATAACCGACGACGCGCGAGTAAACCTCGCAATCATCGGCGCATGTCGGGCATTTATCCTGCTCGCCTTTTATATACCCGTGTGACGGGCATACGCTAAAGGTGGGGGTAAAAGTTATATAAGGCAAATGATAATTAGAACAAATCTTGTGAACCAGTCTCTTGACCGATTTGGGATCATCAATTCTCTCCCCGGCAAAGGTATGAAACACTGTGCCGCCAGTGTACTTTACCTGAATTTCATCCTGCAAATCCAGCGCTTCAAAAACATCATCCGTATAGTTTACCGGCAATTGTGTAGAATTTGTATAAAACGGTTCCGCATGTTTCGATTTTTCATCACTGGCGGTGATAATTTCGGGATATTTTTCTTTATCGATTTTGGCCAGACGATATGACGTTCCTTCCGCCGGTGTCGATTCCAGGTTATAATTATTTCCGGTTTCCTTCTGAAAATTGATAAGTATTTTTCTCATAAAATCAAGAACCTGTTTCGTGAAAGCCTGACCTTTTTCCGAAGCAATGTTAACATTCAGTAAATTTAAACAAGCTTCATTCATCCCGACAAGTCCAATAGTGGAAAAATGATTCTTCCAGTATTCATTGAATCTCTCTTTAACATTGCGCAAGTAATATTTGGTGTATGGATAAAGATTGCCATCTGTGAATTTTTCCAGAACTTTTCTTTTTGTCTCCAGACTTTCCTTTGACAATTCCATAAGCTTTTCCAACCGCTGCATAAAATCTTTCTTGGATTTGGCGAGATGTGCAATACGAGGCATATTAATGGTAATAACGCCTATGGATCCCGTCAGCGGGTTAGAGCCAAATAGTCCGCCGCCTCTCATTTCCAGTTCACGATTGTCAATGCGCAAGCGGCAGCACATACTGCGGGCATCTTCCGGGTTCATGTCGGAATTGATGAAGTTGGAGAAATAAGGAACGCCATATTTTGCTGTCATTTCCCACAAATCCTGTATATTAGGATCATCCCAGTTAAAATCTTTAGTAATGTTGTATGTCGGAATCGGGAACGTAAAGACCCTACCCTTGGCGTCACCTTCCGCCATAACCTGCAAAAAGGCCTTATTAAAGAGGTTCATTTCCTCCTGAAATTCTTTATAGGTCTCTTTTTGCGGCATACCGCCGATGATAACATTCTGATCAGAATAATATTTGGGAACGGTCACATCCAGTGTTACGTTGGTAAAAGGTGTTTGGAAGCCTACTCTTGTCGGCACATTAATATTGAAAATGAATTCCTGCAGCGCCTGTTTAATCTCTTTAATAGTTAAATGGTCATAACGGATGAATGGCGCAAGCAAAGTATCGAAATTTGAAAAAGCCTGCGCTCCGGCTGCCTCTCCTTGTAATGTATAAAAGAAATTAACCACCTGACCTAAGGCGCTGCGCAAGTGATTGGCAGGCTTGCTCTCTACTTTGCCGGACACACCCTGAAAACCCTGCAGGAGCAAATCATACAAATCCCAGCCCACGCAATAAACGGAAAGTAAACTTAAATCGTGAATATGGAAATCACCATCTGTATGCGCTTTGTGAATTTCCGGCGAATAGATTTCATTGAGCCAGTAAACCTTGCTCACTTCTGAAGATATGTAATTATTCAACCCTTGCAAAGAATAATCCATATTACTGTTTTCATTGATCTTCCAATCAAGCTTCTTTAAATACTGATCAACAAGATCGACTTCCATTTTATTGGTAATATCCCTTAAACGGGAATGTTGATCGCGATAAATTATATAGGATTTGGCCGTTTTTCGATAAGGAGTCTGCAAAAGAACTTCTTCCACGACATCCTGAATTTCCTCGACGGTTAAAACTTTGCCATCAAAAAGTTTTTCGGCAAGATTTAAAACCTTGATAGTCATTTTATGCGCTTCCTTAAGATCGAATTCACCAGTGGCAGCGCCAGCCTTGGCGATGGCGTTGGTGATTTTTTCCGCATTAAATTTAACTAAACGGCCGTCTCTTTTTTTAATTTTAATGTTCATTCACTACTCCATTAACAGATAGAATATTAAATATCGCCGTCTCTCGATGACGCTATATATTGGGGTACGAATGAATGATACTACTACATATAGTAATTATCAAGAGAATAATAAAAATATTTTTAGTTGGGTATTTGGGGTGAAATTTACCTGTTCAACCATTAAATGTTATGAAATGGCTATAATGAATCATGCCTTGTTATATTCTGAGAAAATCATGGAAAAAACGGCCCGGCCTTGAGTGGATGATCTTAGATCAGTGGAATAACCAAACATGGCCTTCAAGGGCACTTTAGCTTTAATTTCGCTTACTGGTCCCTTGGGATTAACGGATTGAATTTCACCTTTGCGGGCATTGATGTCACCGATAACATCACCCATAAATTCACTGGGTGTAATAATATCAACCATCATAATCGGTTCAAGCATAACCGGATCGCCTCCGCTGCAGCCATCACGGAAAGCAGTCGCCGCGGCAATTTTATAACCCTGGGCTGAGGAATCGCCTTCACGGAAAGAACCGCCTGTTATCGTCACCTCGACATCAATTACCGGATAGCCATTGAGTACGCCATTCATCATCGCTTCCCTGATGCCGGCTTCAATCATCTCATAATATTCTGTCGGGATTATACTATCATCAATTTTATTAATTATTTTATTTCCAGAACCCCGCTTTAGCGGCGCCAAAGAAAGGCGGACATGACCAAAGTGCTTCTTTTCGCCCAGTTCCTTTTCAAATATTCCTTCTGTTTCCACCTTCTTTTGAATAGTTTCACGATAAACGACTCTGGGTCTTCCGACATTGACATGGCTGTTGAATTCGCGGCTCAAACGATCAACAATAATTTCCAGATGCAGTTCTCCCATGCCAGAAATTATAGTTTGCGCGGTTTCATCTTCGTATTTCACCTTCAATGTTGGATCTTCTTCTATTAACTTATCCAATGCCATTGTCAGCCTTTCCTGATCCGCGGGTGTTTTGGCCTCAATGGCCTGGCTGATTACCGGCTCGTAAAATTCTATCAGTTCCAGCATAATCGGGTGTTCTTCATCACAAAGAGTATCGCCTGTTGTTGTCGTTTTTAATCCTAACACGGCAACTAAGTCCCCCGCGGAGGCTATATCTATTCTTTCCCGTTTATTGGCATGCATACGTAACAGGCGGGCGACTTTTTCCCGCTTCTTTTTTATTGAATTGTAAATCTCATCATTGACATGGATTTTTCCGGAATAAATCCGCAGATAGGTAAGCTTTCGGCCTTCATCAAGCATAATTTTAAAAGCCAGCGCTGCCAGAGGTTCCTTGTCGGAACTATGCCTGACCTCTTCTTGCTTGGTAATAGGATTTATCCCCTTAACGGGCGGAATATCTTCCGGAGACGGCAGATAATCGATGACGGCATCAAGAAGGGGTTGAATTCCTTTATTGCGTAGAGCAGCGCCGCAAAGCACCGGCACTATTTTTAGAGAGATAGTCGCTTTTCTCAAGGCTTTCTCTATTTCGGCTACTGTAATTTCTTCACCACCAAGATATTTGTCAGCCAGATCATCATCAACCTCGGCGAGTGTTTCTATCATCTTTTCCCGCCTTAATTTTGCCTGATTGGCAAATTCTTCCGGAATATCCTGCGTTGAAAATTCCATACCCTGTGTTGAATCATCCCAAACCAGCATCTTCTGATTAATAAGGTCGATTGCCCCGCGAAAATTATCTTCGCTGCCCGCCGGAATCTGGATGGCCACTGGAATGGAAGTAAATCGCTGACGCATCATGCCGATAGCACTGAAGAAATTTGCGCCCACTCTATCCATTTTATTAATGAAGGCAATTTTAGGAACACCGTATTTATCCGCCTGATGCCAGACAGTTTCCGATTGTGGCTGTACGCAACCGACAGCACAAAAAACAACTACAGCCCCGTCTAAAACACGCAGGGAGCGCTCCACTTCAATGGTAAAATCCACGTGCCCGGGTGTATCAATTATATGGATATCATGATTATTCCATGCGCACGTCGTCACTGCTGAAGTAATGGTTATGCCTCTTTCCTGCTCCTGCGGCATCCAATCCATAACGGCTTCACCATCATGGACTTCTCCCATCTTGTAAGATTTTCCGGTGAAAAAAAGAATTCTTTCCGTCACCGTTGTTTTTCCTGCATCGATGTGAGCGACTATACCGATATTGCGCGTGCGGGATATTTTTGATTTCGCTGCCATAAGATAATCAACTATTTTTCTCTTTTTCCGGAATAAGAAGTTCCAAATCAGGGCTGAAAGCTTTTTGAGTAGAAATATGACCTTTAATTGAGGAAAGTTCTTTACCTTCCACTAATATTTTTACTTTTTTTATAGTGGGAACATTTTGAGTTATGGAGTTTGTTAAGGAATAAATTGTTGCCATTTCCGCAGTGGAACCACCCTGATACTTTTTAATCAGATTTTTGCTGAAGTTAACAGAAGCGATTCCGGCATCACCCACTTTTACATCTATCAAAACCACACCAACGGGAAATGTATTAACCAACCCAGCTTTCGAACCTTCAAGCAAGGCTTTAACAATTTCTTTGGCTTGCGCCGCAGCATCATTTTCCTTAATAACATAACGTTTTTCGGGCATTAAAAAACGCTCCTGCGGATCGGAAAAATAAATTTGAGCCACTTGTTTTTCCTTCTTTTTCAGGGCATCCATATCCACTGGAGGGAATATGAGGTTAAACAAAGTAACAAAGAAAAGAACCAGTAGAACAAATATTCCGCCGAGGATAAGCGATAAATAAAGAATTCTCGTAGATTTCTTTGTTTTCTTTTCCTTGATATTTTCTGACCGGCGCTGTCTTTTGGTCGTCATAAAAACTGAACTCCTCTAAAAAAACTGCGCCAATCTAGGGTATTTTCCCTTAGCTGTCAAGAAGAACAAAGTAATGAGCCTTGATACTTTTTTGAATAAGGTATCAATCGTTATCCCTACGCGCTTCGCGTGAGGGATAGTTCCCAATAGCCAAAAGCTATTGGATAGTTCGACTTACTCTTCAAACTTCGTTACACTCGTTTTCAGAGAGTCTCACTACGACTAACCAATTTCAGTGCACCTATAGTGACCTTTAGGTTATTCGTCTTTGAAATTGGAGTCTCATTAATAATCGATAACTTCCTGTAAGATTGATTTTCTTATTTTTTCAATTCATTCAATATTTCAATGTGAAATAATAAAAAAATAGCTGAACTCTAATTTAACCCGTGTTACAATCCTTACCAAGGTCATTTGTTTGGAGGAATTATATATGAGTTCAGTTGGAGCTATAGTCAATAGTTGTGTATGAAGAATTTAGGCGGCGATCCGTTTTTCTTCCATACCGTTAACAAATTTCACTCCTTTAACAACATCAGCCAAGCGTTCCGGACGATGTAAACGAATCCATCG
>Ga0224555_1000420_pt1 | contig 64762 bp, 49 predicted proteins | sample 714S23034metaG_FD_180687 | JGI IMG/M metagenome (GOLD analysis project Ga0224555, IMG submission 180687) | Peat soil microbial communities from Stordalen Mire, Sweden - 717 S2 30-34 | ecosystem: Environmental > Terrestrial > Soil > Wetlands > Peat | place: Sweden: Norrbotten County, Stordalen... | reverse complement strand
GCTGGTGGCGGCCCTGGCGGCCTTCAAACGCGGCAAGTCCGTGGACGCCGACGCGAAACCTTCCTGGTTAAAAACCATTCTCAAAGGCGCGGGCCTGATTTCCACCCTCTGGCTGGCGTTCCGCTCGCGCGGTCACGATCATGAAAGCAAGCGGTCGAACTCGCGCGCCTAACCCCGATCCTCCGTGCTCATGCTTCGTAGAACTCTGAATGCACCGCGTTCGGGTTCAGGAAGTCACGCGCAAATGGGCATGTAAATATGGAGACCAACCCGACGTCCCGGCCCAGTACTGCCGACGTTGACTCGACGGTTGAAGCGGCGACGTGGGCCGCTCAATCCAGCCCCGCAACGGTTGCCAAAACGACACCTGTGCAAATCGTCCTCGTTGTGCTCGGCGCGATTGCCTTCCTTTACTTTACCCGGCCTGTTCTCCTGCCTGTCTTCCTGGCCTGTATAGCGGGGATGACTTTGAAACCACTCATCCGTTGGTTGTCCTACTGCCGCATTCCGCCGGCGCTCTCCGCCGCGGTCGTGCTTTGCCTCCTGGTGGCCGCCATCGGGATTGGTTTCTTCCAGCTGGGCCGCCCGGCGTTGACGTGGATGAACGAAGCGCCACAACATATGACGGAGTTGAGGCAACGGGTTCAGAAAATGTTCCCGCTTTTCAGACGCTTCAGCCAGGCGGCGGCGGCGGTGAACAACCTGGGCGCGACCGAGGAAGAAAAAAAAGAGGAACAAAAGAAAGCGCCTATGGTGGAGATGAAAAACACCCGTGGCACCAGTTCAATCCTTAACTGGACCGGAACCCTCCTGGTGGGCATCGGCGAGACGTTGGTGCTGGTTTACCTGTTGCTGGCCTCCGGCGACCTGTTCCTGCAAAAACTCGTCCACGTGATGCCGACCTTCAGCGACAAGAAGCGCGCGGTCGAGATCAACCGTGAGATTCAGCAAAACATTTCCAATTACCTGTTCTCAGTTTCGCTGATTAATATTGGCCTGGGTGTCGTCGTGAGCGGGGGGCTCTACTTCATGGGCGTGCCCAACGCCGCGATGTGGGGAATGCTCGTAGCGGTGCTGAATTTTGTTCCCTACTTTGGCCCCGTCGCCGGCATGATCCTGCTGGTCACCGTCGGTCTGCTTACTTTCGACACACTGTGGATGGGACTCCTGCCGGCCGCCTGGTACTTGGTGCTCCATCTGTTGGAAGCGAACCTCATTACGCCGGTGTTGCTCGGGCGCCGATTCACCCTTAATCCAGTGGTCATTTTTGTTTCGTTGATCTTCTGGACCTGGCTCTGGGGTGTGCCTGGCGCGTTGTTGTCGGTGCCGATCCTGGTCTCGATCAAAGTTGTTTGTGATCGCATTCCCACGCTGTCCTCCATCAGCGAACTTCTCTCCCGATGAGCCGAACAACACATTATTTTAATGGATATTCGTGGTTGATGAAGACGGCGACTTTCGCCTGCTGTACGCCGATGCGTTGGCTCGTCCCGGCTACCACGTCGATGTCGCCGAAGATGGCGCAGTCGGCTGCGAGGCGCTTCAGGCCAACTTTGCCGAACACCTCCCGAAATGCGCGGTAGGGTTACACCCCATAGCAAAGGGCCGCCCCAAGTCGTAACGTGCATGCAGCAAGTATAAACAAAAGAAGAGGAAAATTATATGTTATACACAATTGCGGCAGTCCTGCTCGTTCTGTGGCTGCTTGGCATGGTGAGCAGTTACACGATGGGAGGATTAATCCATATCCTGCTGGTGATTGCACTGGTCATGGTGCTGGCCAACTTCATTTCCGGGCGTAAACGACCGATTTAAGAAGCTGTTAACCGAAGAAATCAAACTGGAGATTCAATATGAATACAAAAACCATTGTTGCAGTCCTCCTGGTCACTCTAGGCATCGTGGTGCTCGCTTACTCGGGCATCACCTTTACGACTCCGGGAAAGCCTGTCGAGTTCCTCGGAGTGCACATCGAGACCACAGTCAACCACTTTATCCCGCCAGTGGCCGGGGCACTCGCGCTGGTCGGGGGAATCGTGTTGCTTGTCGTGAACCCCAAAAGGGCCTGAGTCAGGATAAAGAGGGCCGAGTCAGCAACCTCCGGCAAAGCCGGAGGCTTGACGGAGGTGGAACGGCTCGAAGCCGCACAGCCCTTCGGGCATATCTTCCACCGCCCTGTTCCAAAATAACGCCCTGTCTTCGCCAACGTTCTTTCCTTGACCTTTGAACACTCCCGGTCATTCCGGCCCCATTCCATTTGCTTGCCCAAAACCAGGCTCGCGACCGGAGTCTCGGCAAGGAACACCGGAAATTGCCCCCTTTCCCACACCCCGGGAACTGTCAAACGTTGGGAGTCCTCCGGCAGAGCCGGCGGTTTTCTTTCTGGACTAACCTGTCTGTTTATGCGATCGCAAAAAGGAAGCGTCGCGATCTGCCTGGGGCTGACCTGGCTCAGCTTGGGACAAGTCTCTCATGCCGCGGACGATCAACGGGCGCGGGAGGTCGTGGACCGAGTGGCTCGGCTTTTTATCAGCAAGTCCAGCATCGCCACGGTGGAAATGCAGATCACGAAGGAAGACTGGCGACGGAATATCTCGATGCAGCTCTGGTCGCTCGGCGAGTCGAACATCCTCGTCCGCATTCGCCGCCCGCAGGAAGATGCAGGCACGGCCATCCTGAAAGTTGGCAACAAAACCTGGTGCTATCTGCCGAAAGCCAACCGCACGGTGAAGATGCCGGCTTCGATGATGATGACCTCGTGGATGGGCAGTCACTTCACCCTCAATGACCTGGTGAAAGAGAATCGCCTCACCAACGACTACGTGATTGCGACCTCTTTTGAAGGAAAGCGGGATGGGGTCGCGGTGTCTGAATATACCCTGACACCCAGGCGGGCAGCGGTGGTGGTGTGGGGGAAAATTACTTTGGAAATCCGCCAAGCCGACCTGATGCCCTTATGGCAGCGCTACTATGACGAGGACGGGAAGCTGGTCCGGGAATTGTCCTTTTCCGAGTACAAAACTGTGAGCGGGAGGCTCATTCCTACGCGCCTGGTCATGCGACCCTTGGACAAGGCTGGCGAGAAGGCAAGTGCGGGTGGCGGTGTTTCAGTGGGTGGGGTAATACGACCTCTGGACCAGGCGGTTGAACAGACGACGATCACGTACGAAAACATCGTCTTCGACGAGCCGATTGACGAGGAGACGTTTTCCCGGAGGAATCTGAAGCAATGAGCGGACGGCTTCTGCAGCTCGCGTGGCGCAACCTTTGGCGTAATCCCCGGCGGACGCTGATCGCCATGGCGGCGATCGGCTTGGGCTATGCCATGCTGCTGTTCGTTGCGTGCCTGATGGCCGGGCTGAGGCAGCAGATGATCGAGAGCGGCACGGGTCTTGTTCTCTCTGATGTTGAGGTGCATGCTCCAGGTTACTACCCGGACCGTCCCACCCACCAGACCTTGGGAGGGCGAACCGGGACCGATGTCAGCGCGCTGGTTGCCGCCATCGCCGCCGACCCCCGGGTTCAGGCTGCGAGTCCCCGGGTGTACGGCTACGGCTTGGTCAGCGCGACCCATCAATCGGCTGGGGCGCAACTCCTCGGCGTCGTCCCCGATCAGGAACAGAAGATTACTGTGCTGCAAACTCGGATGGTAAAAGGGAGCTACCTGACCGGACGGATGCCCAAAGGTGTCGTGATGGGAGATAAACTTGCCGCCACTATTGGCGTCGAGGTGGGGTCGGAAATCGTCCTGTTGACGCCGGCGGCCGATGGTTCGACGGGAAATGACCTGTACACGGTCGCCGGGATGTTTCACACGGGGCTTGACGCCATGGACAGGGGTCTGGTGCTCATGTCTATCGCTTCTCTGCAGGAGCTGTTGCGCTTGCCGCCGGGAAGGATCCATGAAGTTGGGGTCAAGCTCCATGACATCACCGCGGCGACGGCGACGGCGGCGGCACTGGAGGTGCAACTGGGCAAAACCCTTCCGGTGCGGGTGCGGGCTTGGCCGGAGCTGGCGCCGGAGCTGGCCGATTACGTGCAGTTCAATCGTCGTGTCACTTTTATTCTCTTTTTCATTTTTTTCCTGTTGGCAGTCATGGGCATCGTCAACACCATGCTCATGGCGATCATCGGGCGCACGCGCGAGCTCGGGATGTTGATGGCCGTGGGAATGCGTCCGGTTCAGGTGGTTGGTCTCATTGTGGCGGAGGCGGCAAGCTTGGCGGGAGCCAGTCTGGTTTTGGGAGCGGCGCTTGGAGCTCCACTCCTCTGGTATTTGCAGGTTCATGGTCTGAACCTGGGTGGCGATCATCGAGGCGCGGTCTCTCTGGCCGGAGTCGTGGTGGGTCCCCTCTGGTACGGTCGGCAGGATTTCACCGCGTACACTCAGGCCGCTCTGGGGCTGGCCGTCACGGCTCTGGTGTCGGCCCTCTATCCCGCGTTGCGGGCGGCTCGCTTTCGGCCGACCGAGGCGCTCCGAAAGGTTTAGCGATATGGGTGTTCTCCTGCTGGTGAAAATTGGGTGGCGCAATCTCTGGCGCAATCCCCGCGGGACCCTGCTGACGGCGCTGGCCCTGGGTTTGGGTCTGACCTTGCTGCTGATTTCCCTGGGCTTGCTCGATGGCAGCCACGAGCAAATGGTTGGCAACGGGGTGAGATTCGGCACCGGGCACGTCGTCATCCAGGCGCGGGGGTATCAAGAAACCGGCTCTCTGGAGCTGTTGCTGCCGGCCCGGGTCGTGTCCACGACCGGGGAGTTTTTGCGTACCGAAACCCTGAAGCACGTTGTGCGAGGCGTGAGTCCCCGGCTGCTGGCCTCTGGACTGCTGAGTTCCGCAGCCAACGCCAGTGGCGTGAGCATGATGGGGGTCATCCCCCAAGAGGAGCGGGCCGTATCCCTGATTCCCCAGCGGATCGTCGAGGGGAACTATCTCAATGACGACCAACAATCGGGCGTTGTCATTGGCGCGGAGTTGGCCCGCAACCTCGCGGTGAAGATCGGGGCCAAAGTCGTGCTCATGACGCAGGCGGTGCAACCGCCCGACACGGAAGCGACGGACGCAGGTGGAGGAGAAATGCAGAGCACTCTGCTGCGGGTGACCGGGATCTTTCGCACGGGTATCCAGGCGATCGATGCCCACGTCATCCAGTTGCCCTTGCCCGAGGCCCAGGCACTGCTCGGAGTGACCAACCGGGTCACTCAGGTCGCGGTCCTCCTGGAACGGGAGGGTGATTCGCTGAGGGTGGCCCAGACCTTGCGGAAACAGTTGACGGGGGTTCCGGTGGAAGTTCTCCCTTGGCGGGAATCCATGCCGACACTGGCTCAGCTCTTCTTGTTGGACGAGGCCTTTAACTATGTCATGAACGGTGTGGTACTCGCGATGGTCGGGTTGGGGATACTCAACACGATTCTCATGCGAGTTCTCGAGCGCCGTTATGAATTCGGCCTCTGTTCGGCTCTGGGCCTTCGGCCTGTGCAGCTTGGCGTCATGATCATGGGCGAGTCGTTGGCGCTCACGGCGATCAGCCTCGCTCTGGGTCTGGTGCTGGGGTTGAGCGTCCAGCACTATTTCGCCACCGCCGGGTTGGATCTGCGCTGGTTCTTCCACAGCAGCCTTCCTACCGCTCTCGTTTTCGACCCGATCATCTACTCGCGCTTGAGCCTGACGCGAATCGCTTCGTCCGTCGGCATTGTGTTTCTGACGGCGATCGTCATCTCCTTGTATCCGGCGCTCAAGGCCGCGCGAACCGAGTTGCCCGGCGCATTGAAGGTGTTTTAGGATGATTTGGAGCGCGATATGACTGAGTGGGCCGTGGAACTGAAGGACGTAAAGAAGACCTACCGCACGGGGCCAATCGAGGTTCCGGCACTGCGCGGGATCAGTCTGCGGGTTGCTCCCGGAGAATTTCTCGCGATTGCCGGCCCGTCCGGTTCCGGCAAAACCACGTTGCTTAACATCATCGGCGGACTCGACCGAGCCGATGCCGGAGAGGTGTTGGTGGAAGGGAAGAACCTTCAACTCTTATCCTCAGGGGAACTGGCTCGCCTGCGGCTGCAGCGCCTCGGCTTCGTCTTCCAAGCGTACAACCTGCTGCCGGTCCTGACCGCCCTGGAGAACGCTGAATTCACCTTGCTCCTGCAGGGCGTGCCGGTGGAGCAACGAAAAGAACGAGTGCAAAAGCTGTTCGCAGAAATCGGCCTTGCCAGCCTTGAACATCGTCGTCCCGGCGAGTTGTCCGGCGGGCAACAGCAGCGGGTGGCGGTGGCGCGAGCCATGGTCACCGAGCCGGCGCTGATCCTGGCGGACGAGCCCACGGCGAATCTCGACTCGGTGACGGCGACCGCTCTCCTCGAAGTGATGGAACAACTCAATCGCGCTCACGGCACGACTTTCGTTTATGCCACCCATGATCCTCAAGTCATGGAGCGGGCGCGGCGGTTGATTCGCTTGCATGACGGTCAGATCGCCAGTGATGTGGTGCGCGCCGGCCAGACGCCCTGAGCCATGGCCAGAATCGCCCTGAAACAACGAATCCGGGAGATTTGGCAGAAGCTGTCGCACCTCGATGCCAGACCGGACCAAATCGCGGCCGGCTTCTCCATCGGTATCTTCGCCAGTTTCCTGCCGCTGAATCCATCCCCCATCATCGTGGCGACCGTGGTGGCGTGGCTGCTGAAGAGGAACGTGATCGCCGCTGTCGCCGGGGCGACGACGGCGATTCTCTATACCCCGCTGTTGCCTTTGATCTGGCTGGCTGAATTTCGATTGGGGAAGTTGATTGTCCCGGTGCGGCATCCGCTGACGTTGGACCACGCACGACTGTGGGACGTTTTGCAAAAGGGTTGGGATGTTTACGCCGCCATGTTTGTTGGCTCGATCATAATCGCCACCCCCGTTACATTGCTCACCTATTGGGTCGTCAAACGGCTCGCCAAGAGATGGGCTCGGCAAAAAAATGAGCAGCATTCAGACTGATTGCTGCCTCGGGTCTGGCCATTGCCAACAGGCAAGACGCCAGCCGTGTCCTGCCACGGCCAGAGCGGCGACATAGCCGGTGGCTGGGGCAAGTTCCTGAAGCGACCAACGGGAGGCTTCGGATGAATCTCGTTGAATGCCGTGCACGGCGGCCGGTTTCCCGGGCGCCAGCGACACGTCAACCTGGTCCAAGGGCAGTGAAAGTCCTTCGCCCCGGGCCTTGAGGTAGGCCTCCTTGCGCGTCCAACAGCGAAAGAACGCCTCACGCTGCGCCTCGGTTGGGAGTGTCCGGAGCATCGCAACCTCACGTCGTGAGAAAAACCGCTCGGCGATCTCCGCGACCGCCAAGTCCAAACGGATGCGCTCGAGGTCGATGCCCACCTCCCGGCCACGAGTGACCGCGTACAGGGCGATTCCGTGGGAGTGGGACACGTTAAAGCGGATCGCATCCCCGTCAGGTTTTCCGGCCAGGGCAGGTTTTCCATGAGAGCTGTAGCAAAAGGACAGGCATTCGGGCACTCGATTCAAGTAGCCGCCGAGGATGGCGCGAAGCACTCCGCGAGCGGCGATAAAGTGCTCGCGGTCTCTCTCAAAATAAAACCGCTCCGCCCTCGCCTGTTCATCCGCAGCCAGGTTGTGGAGGAAGCTTTGAATCTGTGACGGGGTCTGGTCCAGGGTCGCCCGCCAGACATGAACCTCATCGCAACCCAACACCAAAGTTTCCGGTGGCGAGCGCCACGGAGGAACAGGAGAGGTGCTGGGTGCTGCTTTCATGGGGTGGTTCTCACCCGTCTGCGCCCAGTTCCTGGGAGAGCACCTGAAGCAGGAGCGGCTGAATTGTGTTCCAGAAGAAGTGGTCACCGGGAAACATCCGCAGCGAGAAGGAACCACTGGTTTGATCACGCCAGGCTTCGAGATCGCCTCGACTCACCCGGTGATCCTGCAAGCCGCCAAAGGTGGAGATGGGGCAATTGAGAGGAGGTTCGGTGGAGTGCACGTAAGTTTCGTAAACGGCGAAATCCGCCCGCAGGACGGGAAGCATGATCTGCATGAGTTCTGCCTCTTCCAATACTTTTCCGGGAATGCCATTCAGGCGGCGCAATTCGACCAGGAATTCCCCGTCGGGCAGGGCATGGATCGGCCGGTCTCGATGAGGGATCTGCGGCGCGCGATCCGCAGAGACAAACAGGCGAACCGGCTGAACCCCAGACCGTCTTCGGAGCTGACGGGCGAGTTCAAAGCCGACCAATGCTCCCAGGCTGTGACCGAAGAAGGCAAACGGTTTGTCCAGGAGTGGAACCAGGGTTTGGGCGAGGGCCTGGACAAGAGGCGAGAGCTGAGTGAACGGAGTCTCCATCAGCCGGGTTCCCCGACCGGGGAACTGAACCGGGCAGACCTCGACATCCGCTGGCAAGCCGTCCGACCAGGTGCGAAAAATCGAGGCGCCGGTTCCTGCGTACGGGAAGCAAAACAGACGGAGGCGGGCCTGTGGGTTCGGTTTGCGGCAGGCAATCCAGGAGTCAAAGGCGGTTATGGTGGTCATGGATCGAGCTTTCCTGCTGCTCCATTTTCTTCCGCTTCCGCGGATTGGGCCTGGTTGAGGCAAGCCGTCAGTTTCTCAGCCAGGACTTCCACGTGAGGCTCGTACATCAGATTGGCATGATTGCCCGGAACGACGTGGACCTCCACTCCGCCACTGGCCCATTCGCTCCAGCCCATCGTCGGGTCCGGGTCCGGAGACGTGTCCGCCGGCGTTTCATTCGCCTTGAAGAAGGTGATTCGACCCGGGTAGAGATGCAGTCCGTAGTTCTGCGTCGCGCGCAGGTCGCTCCTGAGGAGCTCGACAAAACGGCGTGCCTGGGCAACATCAAGCTCCGCGGGTATCAAGCCGGCGCTCTTCGCCTGCTCCAGCATGAAGGCCAACTGTTCGTCTTTGGGAAGCTCCGCCAGGGACTCCATCGGGCCAAATGAAATACCGAAATAACGTTCGACCAACAAAATCGCTTCAGCATCTTCCTCCGGAAACGTCTCATGGGGAGTGGGAATCCGACCATCCAGCAAGGCGAGCAACGCCACCCGCTGACCTTGCGCGTGAAGTTGCTGCGCCATCTCGAAGGCGACCACGCCGCCCATGGACCATCCGCCCAGAAGGTATGGCCCCGTCGGCTGCACTGTCTGCAGGGCTTGGATGTACCAGGCCGCCATGTCTTCGATCCGCGTGTGGGGGTCTTGTCCGTCTTCGAGCCCCCTGGCTTGCAGCCCATAGCAAGGTTGATCGGAACCCAGCAACTGCGCCAGATGAACGTAGGGAAAAACGTGTCCGCCGGCCGGATGCACCAGGAAGAGCGGCCGTTTGCCGCCACCGGGTTGAAGAGGCACCAACGAGGACTGCGGGCCGGGCGTGGCCTGCTGACGGAGAAGATCGGCGAGATGCTCAACCGTTGCTCCCTGAAAGATGGCCGTCAGCGGAAGTTTTTTACCCAGCCGTTTCTCGATGAGGGCGAACAGACGCACCGCCAGCAGCGAGTGTCCTCCCAGCTCAAAAAAATTGTCTCTCACCCCGACCGGTCGAACGCCCAGAACCTCCTCCCAGATATGCGCGAGTTGGAGTTCCAGGTCATCGCGGGGCGCGATGAAAGCTTTCTCCAACTCCGGCCTGGATCGATCCGGCGCCGGCAATGCCCGGCGGTCCACCTTCCCGTTGGGCGTCACCGGCAAGGCCTCGAGCAGCACGACCACCGCCGGCACCATGTACTCGGGCAGCTTGTCCTTGAGAAAGCGACGCAGCTCGCCGGCTATGGAACTCGTAGGAGCCGACGTAAGGAGGCTCTGATCTTCTGTTGGCCCCTGGCCTCTGACCTCTGACCTCTCAGTTAGAGCCTCCTCATGTCGGCTCCTACAGGAATCATGGGCGACCACATAGGCCACCAAGCGCTTCTCGCCCGGCGCATCTTCCCGGGCCAGGACCACAGCTTCCCGCACGGCCGGGTGTTGGCCAAGCACGGCTTCGATTTCTCCCAGTTCGATGCGATACCCGCGGATCTTCACCTGGTGGTCGGCACGGCCGAGGAACTCGATGTTCCCATCGGGCCGATAGCGGGCCAGGTCGCCGGTCTTGTACAGCCGTGCTCCGGGCACGGCGCTGAAGGGATCTGGAATAAACTTCTCGGCGGTCAAATCAGGCCGGTTCAGATAACCGCGGGCCAGGCCCACTCCGCCGATATGCAGATGACCGTGAACGCCGATCGGAACGAGGTTGCCGTGCTGGTCCAGAATGTAGATCGCCCGGTTGGCGAGGGGACGACCAATGGGCACCCGCTGATCCGTCGTGTTCTCACCAGGACGGGGGGCAATTTCGAAGGCCGCTGCCGTGATCGTCGTCTCGGTCGGGCCGTAAGCATTGAAGAGTCGGATTGAATTCACCGGTGTTCGCTGCCAGAGCTTGAGAACATCGGGCAACATCGTATCTCCGCCGACGATGAAGAGTCTGGGCTGAATGTTCGGAACCAGCTCCGGGACGCCCGCCCATTCTCGAGCCAGTTCCTGCCAGTAGGCGGTTGGAAGATTGAGGACCGTGAGTCCGAATTCTGAAATCTTTCGATGAAATTCTGCCGGATGCCAGAAGTTCGTACCCATGATCACCAGCCGGGCCCCGACGATCAGTGTCGGCAGGATTTCCTCCAATGACACATCGAAACACAACGAAGCGAACTGGAGGACGACATCGCGGGAGTCCAGTTCGTAGCACCGTTGAGCATTCCGGCAGTGATCGGCAATCGAGCCATGCGAAACGAGAACTCCCTTGGGCTGCCCCGTCGATCCCGAAGTGTAGATGACATAAGCCAGGTTTTCGGGGAGGGTTGAGCTGTCGGGGTTCTCTCCGCTTTCACGGGCGATAGTCTCCCAGCCTGAATCCAGACAGATGACTTTGGCATCCTGTTCCGCCAACCCCGCCACCAACCGTTCCTGGGTCAACAGCACCGGCACCCGGGCGTCTTTCAACATGAAGGCCAGGCGCTCCTTCGGATACGCCGGGTCCAAGGGCAAGAACGCGCCGCCGGCCTTGAGAATGCCCAGCAATCCGATGACCATCTCCAACGAGCGTTCCACACAGATGGCCACCAGCACCTCGGGTCCAACTCCCAGCGCCCGCAAGTGATGCGCCAGTTGATTGGCACGGCGGTTCAGCTCCCCATACGTCAACTGCTCCGCTTCGAACACGACGGCGATGGCGTCCGGCGTTCGCTCCACCTGCGCCTCAAAGAGCTGATGAATACACAAATCCCGCGGACAATCGGTCTTGGTACCGTTCCACTCCACCAGCCTCTGCTGGGCCGTAGCGCGGGCGCCCCAACCCTCCGCTGCCGCCATCGTGCGCGAACAACCCGATCGAGGGGAATCAGGCTGCGGCTCGGCGAAGGCCAGCAGTTGCTGCCGCTCGGTTTCGGTCAAGAGCGGCAAGTCCGAGAGGCGCTGCTCGGGATTAGCGACGATGGCCTCCAACAGGATCTGAAAATTCCCCAGCATCCGGGCAATGGTGGCCGCCTCAAACAGATCGGTGTTGTACACGAATGCGGCCGTCAGCCCTCGCTCGGTGTCCTGTATCTGCAGGGTCAAATCAAAGTGAGCCGTCTCGCTGTCCCCCTCGACAGGGCTCAGGGTCAAGCCCGGCAGCCCGACCGTCCGCAGTGAAGCATTGTGCAGCACGAACATCACCTGAAAGAGCGGATTGCGGCTCAAATCCCGCTTCACGTGCAATTCCTCGACCAGCCGATCAAAGGGCAGGTCCTGATGGCCATACGCCCCCAAACAGACCTCCCGCACCCGCCGCAAGAGGTCCCGAAAACTGGGATTACCGGAAAGGTCCGTCCGCAGGACCAGTGCATTGACGAAGAATCCGATCAGCCCTTCGGTCTCCAGCCGGTTACGGTTGGCGATCGGCGTGCCCACGATCAGGTCGTCCTGATTCGTGTAGCGATACAACAAAACATTGAATGCCGCCAACAACGTCATGAACTGGGTCGCGCCTTCCTGGCGACTCAGCGCTTTGAACCCTTCCTGCAAATGTTTGGGCAACACCAACGATTGGTGCGCACCCCGGAAAGTCTGCACCGCCGGCCGGGGGTGGTCCGTGGGCAGGTCGATCAGAGCGGGGGCACCGGCCACGCTCCGCTGAGCCGTAGCCCGCAGTTCCCGACCATCCGCTATCGCCGTGGCGCGCGACAAACCCGCCCGAGGCGAATCAAGCTGCGGCTCGGCGAAGGCCAGTTGCTCCTTCCAATAGGCAATCTGGGTTTCCAGGACTTCACCCTGCAACCACTGCCGCTGCCAGTAGGCGAAGTCCGCATATTGAATGGGCAGCGCAGGCAGCGGTGAGGACCCGCCGGCGCAGAAGGCGACATAGAGCGTCGCCATCTCTCGAACCAGTATTCCCGTTGACCAACCGTCGGAGACAATATGGTGCATCGTCAGCAGCCCCACGTGCTCCTCGTCGCCCAACCGTAACACGCTGCCCCGTAGGAGCGGGCCTTGGGACAAATCGAAGGGCCGCTGGGCTTCGGCGGTGACCAACCGCCGGACCTCGGTCTCCCGCTCGCTCGCCGGCAGCTTCCGCAGGTCAACGACCGGCAGCTTGATCGTCAAGGTCGGGGCGATCACTTGCGTGGGCCATCCCTCCACCTTCCCAAAGGTGGTGCGCAAGGATTCGTGGCGTTTGACGATTTCATTGAGACTCTGCTCCAGTGCCGCCAAATTGAGTGGTCCCTTGAGGCGGACGGCAGCCGGAATGTTATAGGCCGAGAGGCCCGGTTCCAACTGGTCGAAGAACCATAGCCGCTGCTGGGCAAATGAGAGAGCCAGGTCTCCGTTCCGTGGAACCGGCAGGATGGGTGGTGCCAACAGGTTCTGCCCGGCCTGACGGGCGGCCTCAATGCTTTCAGCCAGACCCGCCACGGTCGGCACCTCGAACAGACGGCGCAGCGGAATTTCCACCTGGAAGGCTTCGCGCATTCGGGACACGAGCTGGGTTGCCAAAAGCGAATGGCCGCCGAGGTCGAAGAAATTGTCATGGATACCTACCCGTTCAATGTCGAGGAGCTGGGCCCAGATCTCCGCCAACAACTCTTCTGTCGGAGTGCGGGGCGCCACGAACGCCTTGTCCAGTTCGGGTCGTGATCGGTCGGGCGCCGGCAGTGCCCAGCGGTCCACCTTCCCGTTGGGCATCAACGGCAAGGCATCCAGCAGCACGAAGACCGCCGGCACCATGTACTCGGGCAGTTTCTCCTTCAGAAAATTACGCAGATCGGTGGTCGTGGGGAGAGGCTCCCGGTCCGCGACCACATAGGACACCAACCGCTTCTCGCCCGCCGCGTCTTCCCGAGCCAGGACGACGGCCTCCCGCACGGCCGGGTGTTGGCCAAGCGCGGCCTCGATTTCTCCCAGTTCGATGCGAAACCCGCGGATCTTGACCTGGTGGTCGGCCCGGCCGAGAAACTCGATGTTCCCATCGGGCCGATAGCGGGCCAGGTCGCCGGTCTTGTACAGCCGTGCTCCGGGCGCGGCGCTGAACGGATCTGGAATAAATTTCTCGGCGGTCAACTCCGGCCGGTTCAGATAACCGCGGGCCACCCCGGCACCACCAATGTGCAACTCACCCTGCACGCCGATCGGGACCGGATGCAGAAAGGAATTCAAGATGTGGATCTGCGTGTTGGCGATGGGACGACCAATCGTCACCTCGTCTCCCGGGATAATTCTGGCAGCGGACGCGTTGGCTGTCGCCTCCGTCGGGCCGTAGATATTCCAGATCCGGAGATGCGGCAGCGCGAACAAGGAGCGCGCGACCAGCTCTTTGCTCAGCGGCTCGCCGCCGAAAAACAGATACGCCAGACCTGCGCCCGGCGGCGAGGCTTGACCGGACTGGATGGCGTGGAGGATGGCCGTCCATAACGATGGCACGCAGTTAAGCCCGACCTTTGTCCGCGCGGCAAGTGCCGACAGCAGCTTGGCGGGCTCCGCCAGGACCTCCTCCGGGAGAATCCACACCTCGCCCCCTCGCAGGAGCGGGGGGAATAGTTGCTTCAGGCACATGTCGAAGGTCAGTTTTGTCGTCAGGGGCATGCAGAGTCCAGGGTCGCCCAGCGGATCCTCGTTGACCCAGCACAGATAATTGACGAGGCCGCCGTGCTCGCACAGGACTCCCTTGGGCTGTCCCGTCGAGCCTGAGGTGTACATCACATAGGCAAGGCTCTTGGCGGTGGCCCCACTGACTGGATTTTTTTCACTCTCCCGGGCGATGGCTTCCCACCCGGAGTCCAGGCACACGACGCGCCCTGTATAATCGGGCAGACTCTCCAGCCAATGCTTCCGCGTCAGCACCACTGGCGCGTGGGCATCTTGCAGCAGGAACGCCAGGCGCTCCTTGGGATTCGCCGGATCCAGTGGCAGGTAAGCTCCGCCGGCTTTGAGAATGCCCAGAACCCCGACAACCATCTCCGGGCAGTGCTCCATGGCAATGGCCACCGGCACCTCCGGCCCCACGCCCAGCGTTTGCAGGTGATGGGCCAGTTGATTGGCGCGAGCGTTGAGTTGAGCGTAGGTCAGTTGCTGTCCCTCAAACACGACGGCCACGCCGTCCGGCGTCCGCTGGACTTGTTCCTCAAACAATTGGTGGAGGCACTTGTCTTTGGGGTAATCGGTCCTGGTATCGTTGAACTCGACCAACAGTTGCCGGCGTTCAGCACCGGTCAGAATTTCCAAATCACCGATCGCGGCGGCCGGATCGCGGAGGACACTTTCCAGCAGCGTCTGAAAGTGTCCCGCCATCCGGGCGATGGTGGCGGCATCAAACAGGTCGGTGTTGAAACGGATGGAGGCGGAAAGCGATCCGGTCGTCTCGATGATCAACATGACCAGATCCAGAGTCGCGGCCCGGCGTTCCAGAGGGATCGACTCCATCAAAAACCCGTCCAGATCCATCCGTAGCCCGGTCTCGCCCCGCGCGAATGCCGGGATGGCCTGTTCCGCGACCCGGTGCGGTTTATCCAGGACGAACATGGTCTGGCAGAGCGGTGATCGGCTGAGATCCCGGGGCGGCCGGAGTCGCTGGACCAAACGCAGGATGGGGTAATCCTGATGTTCGAGAGCCGCCAACACCGTCTGACGCACCCGGCCCAGCAGCGCCCGGAAAGTTGGATTCCCGGAAAGATTCGCTCGTAAGACAACCGGATTGGCGAAGAAGCCGACCAGCTCTTCAAACTCGGCCCGGCTCCGTCCGACCATGGGAGAAGCCACGAGGATGTCTTCCTGGCCGCTGTGGTAGTAAAGCATCAGTTCGAACGCTGCCAGCAGGACCATGTACAGCGTCGCCCCCTCGGCTTTGGCGAGCGCCCTGAGCCGCCGGGCCAGTTCCTCGTTCAGAATGAAATCGTGCTGCGCGCCACGAAACATCTGAATCGGCGGTCGCGGCCGGTCGGTCGGCAGATTGAGCACGGGTAACGGGCCGGCCAATTGTTTCTTCCAGTAGTCCCAGAGCCGTTCGCCGGCCGGACTCGCCAGCATTTCGGTCTGCCAACGAACGAAGTCCGTGTATTGCAGATCAAGGGGAGGGAGAGCCGCTGATCGACCGGCTTTTTCCGCCGGATACAGCACGCCGAGTTCATTCAGGATCACCGCGAGGGACCAGAAATCGACCACGATATGATGAATGACCAGTAACAGGATGTGTTCCTGTGCCGATCGGGTGAACAGACTCACCCGCATGACCGGCCCGCGTTCCAGATCAAACCGGCGCTGAGTTTCCTCGACCAGCCGGGTCTGCAGCTCATCCCCGCGCCAGGTTGAGGCATCGGTCTCCTCGAAATGGACCGCCTGATGTTCGTGGATCTGTTGAACGGGTTTGCCGGAGTGCACCGCAATCGTGGTCCGCAGGGAAGGATGGCGATCCACCAGCGCCTGAAACGCGCGCCGGAAAGCCGGGATGTCCACCTCGGAGCGGATGCGCGCCGCAAAACTGACATTGTAAATCGAGGTTTCCGGCGCGAACTGGCACAGGAACCAGATCCCCTGCTGATTATCGGAGAGAGGATAAAACGATTTGGACCCGCTCACCTTTTTCCGCAGGAGCTGCGCCAGCAGGGCGCGCTTTTCATTGGGTGAAAGATCGGTGGTCCGCCGGGCACTCGGCAGTGTCCTGATTTGCTGAGAGTTCAGCTTAGGAGGCATGGGGTCAGGATTTCTTGCGGCGCGGTTTCTTCCCGGTCAACTGATGCACTTTCTTCGTTGCCTGTGTCAGAGTGAGGTAGTTTTCGCTGGTGACGACTTTGCGTCCACTTTTCTTTTCGAGTTCGTTGCGGGCGTTGCCGGCGACCGTGCCGCCTTCGTTGGCGACCTTCTTGTTTTGCGGGAATCCGAGGGCGTCGCGGTTACGGGCGATTTCGGTGGTGGCGGCTTCGCCCAACATGGAGAAGATGAGTTCAAGGTCGGTCATGTGGTCGCGAAGGTTTTCGCGTTTGAGTCGCTTGAACTCGGTGTATTGGCTGGGTGTCAAGCCGAAGGTGGCTTTGGAAATTTCGGCGGTGAGGATGGCGTATTCGCGTTGCTCGCGGACGCCGCGCTTTTTCCATTCGTCGGTGAGTTCGTCGCGGATGGCAATGGAGCGCATCCGTTTCTCGACCCAGTCGTCAGAGTAACCCTTGGCTTTGTAAAGGGCGCGGGTGCGTTTGGTGGCGAGTTCGGGGTCTTCGATTTCCTGAATGCGTTCATAACCGACGCGAGCGAGCCAGCGTTTGAACGGCTCGGCCTTGGGGCTGGGGATGGACTGGATGATGCGGAACAAGCCTTCGGCATTGGCGCAGTTGAGGTTTTGCGGGCCGCCTGCGGTTTGGATGGAAAGGGGGTGGACAATTTGTCCATACCCTTTGGTCAGCTCCGGGTCGCGGCGGCGAATCTTGTTGAGGTAATCGGTTGGATCGGCTGCGTCGGTCAGCGCCGCAACGACATCCACGACCACAAACCACCATTCATTGTTGTGAATGGTGCGGCGGACTTCTTTACGCTGGAAGAGGGCGATGCGAATTTCGGGATTAGGGGTGATGTCGCTCATGGCTGGTTCATTCCTTCTTGCGTATGGATTTCATGGCGTTTCGATGATGCCGGGGAGTGTAGTCAGGCAGAGACGCTGCGACAAGTCCACCGTGGCAGCCCGCGATTGATTGCCGGTACGCCTGCGCCGCCGCCCCGCCGTGCGGGGTAAACTTCAACCCCTGCTACGGCCTGCTTGACGCCCGGTTTGCGTCAGCTACATGCTCCCGTCGCCGAATGCCGCGCGGGCACTGTCTTCAGGTGGTGGCGATCAGTTCGCTGGGAGCTCTGGCTCATTCACCAACCTTCTCCTCACCCAACATATCGGTGAGCAATGAATCCACTTTCTCATCCGAAAGCTGATCAAGGTTTGCCAAGAGCTGTTCCGCATTTCCCTTGTCTATCTGCTCCTTCTGCTGTGCAACTGCCGGGGCCAGAGGCATCGTCGGGTTAGCGGCCTCGGTTGTCAGTTGTTCCAGCACCTGCGTGACAGCCTGGTCAACGCTGAAGCCCTGAAGGAATTTCACCACCGGCACGTTCACCTTCAGGTCAACCGCGATCCGGTTTTTCAGTTCGACGGCCATCAAGGAGTCCAGTCCGAGATTGCTCAGGGGTTGCTGGACGTCCAGCTTGGATGGGCTGAGTCCGAGCACCCGGGCCACTTGCTCGCTCAGGTAGGATTGCAGCAACTGCCGGCGTTCCGCTGGTTCGGCCGCAAGCAGGGCATCCCTCCGTTCGCTCGTGCGGCCCGCTGGCCGGGGGACTTCGCCTTCCTCACGCGCCAGTTCAGAGAGCAGCGGCGAGGCGCTTCCAACCGGAACAAACTCTCGATACTGCTTCCAGTTGACCGGCACCGCCACGACCTGGGTTGCGCTTTGCCCGAGCAGTCGTCCCAGCACTTCAAGCGCTTGCCTGGGGGCAATGCTGCTGATTCCCAGGAGCGCGAGGCGCGCGGCGAGACGCTTGCCTCCAACCGAATCCGCGAATCCCGCACCGGCCCAGGCGCCCCAGTTGATACTCAGGGCCGGCTGGTCCTGGGCTTGCCGGTGATGCGCCAGCGCATCCAGGAAAGCGTTGGCGGCGGCATAGTTCCCCTGACCGGGCTGGCCCAGCACGGAACCCGCGGAAGAGAAGAGTATGAAGAAGTCCAAGGGATCGTCCTGGAGCAGGCGATGCAGCAGCCAGCCACCCATCACCTTGGGCCGCAAAACCGTATTCAGTGCCGCCGCATCGAGTTGCACCAGCAGTCCGTCCTGCAGCACTCCCGCCGCATGCACGACACCCCGGATCGGTGGCCAACCCTCCGCGCGGAACTCGTCCAGAAAGCCGCTCAACTCTCCTTCATCCGCCACATCGACCGACGCCAGATGCACGGATGCTCCCAAAGATTCCAGTTCCCGAATGGCAGTGATTTGACGGGCCAGGCGACTTCCTGTTTCTACCGAAGGCCAGCCTCCGCTGGGCCGCAGCGCGGTCGCCCCAACCCTCTGCTGCTGCCGTTGTGCGTCAACAACCCGATCGAGGGGATTCAGGCTACGGCTCGGCGAAGGCCAGTTCGAGCGCGGTGGGAGCCTGGTGCGTCCCAAAAGGATCAACCGCCGCGCCCCTTGCTCGACCATCCAACGCGCGACCAAGAGGCCGAGGTCTCCGAGTCCTCCGCTGATCAGATAGCTGCCGTCCGTCCGCCACCGGAGGGGAGGGGCTTGCGTAGCCGATGGGCGCTGGCGGACCAAACGGCCCACGTATCGCCGCCCTTGACGAAACGCAAGCTGATCCTCTCCATCCGTCCCGCAAGCGGGAGAGATTTCCTCCCACAACTGATGAGCGGCAGCGTCACACAGCGATGTCCCGGGTTCCAGGTCCACCAGCCCGCCCCAGAACGTCGGGTGTTCCCGCGCAATGACGCGACCCAATCCCCACAGCGGTGACTGGGCGACGGACAACGGAGAACACTTTTCTCCGGCCGCTTGAGCACCCTGCGTGATCAGCCATAGTCGAGGGAGGTCAGGCGATTCCATTCGAGCCAGTTCTTGCACCAGCAGCAGGACACTGCCGCAGCCCAGAGTCTGGGCGGCATTCAGCGAAGCCACGGTGGTCTCCTCTGGACGAGCAACATCCAGACTCCAGAGATGGACAATTCCACGACAGCCAGGCTGATCCGATACCAGAACCGCCTCGAAGAGCCGGCGGATGTCTTCCGGTCGTTCGGGACGGATGCGATAATGCTCACCATCTGTTTGCTCGTACGATTCCCCGCCAGCGACCAGAATACTCCGTTCGCCCCGGGCTTCCAACAGTGCGGACAGCGCATCTCCGACGCCACCGTTGTCGGTAAAGATCAGCCAGCTTGCACGGCTGGCTGGCGCGGAGGGTTTTCCTGCCGCGCGCTCTTTGGGCTGCCACTGGAACTCATAGAGCCAGTCGTCGAGATTATCGACAGCCGCGCGCTGTGTGTCTTCGCCCAGGTATTCAAAGCGAAGTCCCTGAATCTCGACCGCCGCGCGTCCCGCTTCATCGAGGAGCTGTACGTCTCCCGTTGTGGCATCCGCCTCCCGATGCTGCACCCGGGTGTAACTCCATAAATGACGGCCCGGACGACCGTGAACCCGGAACTGGTCGATGCGGGTCGGCATGTAGATTCCTGGTCGGCCGTTTTCAGTCGCTTCCGCGACGACCGCAGCCCCGAGAACCTGTAACCCGGCATCGAGAATTGCCGGGTGAATTTGAAAGCCATTAAACTCTGCCTCCGGTCCATCGGGCACCTGGACTTCACCCAACACATCGCCGTTGTTCCGCCACAACTGGGTGATACTCTGAAAGAAAGGACCGTAGTGGATGCCGCTTTCGCGGAGTCTCTGGTAATAATCCTGGCCGGAGATCTTCTCTGCGCATCGAGTTCGCATCTCCGTGAGCGTCTCCTGCCCGGCAGCCGGTGGGATGATGCTGTTGTCCTGTTGAAGACAGACCTTGCCGGTCGCATGCAGCATCCATGATTTGACGGAGTGCACCACGCCTCCCGGGCAACTGTAGATGTGAAAGGATGCCGCTCCGTCTGCGCCCTGAGAGAGGATCACCTGAATGGTGTGGGTTCCGCCCTCGGCCTGTGGAACAACATCTGCCGCCTGGCCCGGAGCATCCCGACGCCGTATTCCACAGGCCGAGGGCAAGAAAAGCGCCTTGCGAAATTCGATATCCTTCAGCGCAACGGATTGCGCTCCGAAGACTTCAACCGCGGCGGCCAGGGCCATCTCCACATAGGCCGAGGCGGGCAGCACGGCGACGCCTTGGATGCGGTGGTCATCCAGATAAGGCAGGGAATTCTTGTCCAGCGTGGTTTCCCAGAAGTGGGTTCCCGCAGGATGCGCCGATTTGAAATGCCGGCCCAGAAGAGGATGGTTCCCTGTCCCGCTCCGAGAAACTTGGCCTGTGGAATACCGTGTCCGGAGGCCCTGAGGCATGAGGCCGGGCTTATTCCACAGGCCGAGCTCCCGGTGAGAGTCGGTGTCCCCTGCTGAGGGCTCAAGCCAACAACGCTCCCGCTGCCACGGGTAGAACGGGAGTCGAACGCACCGGCCTCCGGTCGGATAGATCAGGTTCCAATCGACCGGGTATCCCAAAGTATAAAGCGCGCCCAGGGATCCGAGCAGGACCGTGTGTTCATCTTCCTCACGCCGCAGAGAAGGAAGCACGGCGCATTCCTGGCCGAAGTGATGAAACCCTTGCTGCATGGCGCTAAGCAGAATGGGGTGCGGGCTGATTTCCAGGAAGATGTCATGCCCATCTTGCACCAGACGCTGAACCGCAGTGGAGAAGAGCACAGGCTCCCGCATGTTCCTCGCCCAATAGAGCGGATCGAATTCCAGCCCATTGCTGACCTGGCCGGTCACCGTCGAGTAGATCGGCACGGATTCAGCCCGCGGTTGCAGCCCTTCCAAAGCCTGCAGTAAGTCGGCGCGCAACGGGTCCATCTGGGGGCTATGCGAGGCAAAATCGACCTTCACCATGCGACAGAAGACGTCGCGCCGTTGCAACTGATCCAGAATGGCGGCGAGCGCGGCCGGATCGCCGGACAACACCGTCGAGGTGGGACTGTTGCTGACCGCGATCGACACGCGGTCTTCGGAGCCGACCAGGACGCGTCGAGCTTCCTCGATGGAAAGTTCCACCACCGCCATGGCCCCTTGCCCAATAGTGCGCTTGAACAACCGGCTGCGATGACAAATGACCCGGACGGCATCGTCGAAGCTCAGCGCACCGGCGACGTATGCGGCAGCGACCTCTCCCAAACTATGGCCCACCACGGCCTCGGGCTTGATACCCCACGAGCGCCACAGGGCTGCCAGGGCGGCTTGAATCGCAAAGAGGGCCGGCTGGATGATATCGATTTCGTTCAACCGCGACCGGGCGGCATCGGTGGCCGTGAGTTCGGCGAGCAACGACCAATCTCCGTACGGTCGCATCGCCCGGTCACAGCGTTCGATAACCTCCCGGAAAACGGCTTCTTGCTCCAACAGCCGCCGCCCCATGCCAAACCATTGGCTTCCCTGCCCCGGAAACACAAAAACAAGTTTTCGCCCGCGCGCGGAAGGCTTGCGGCCAGACGACAAGCCGGGATGAGTCTCGCCCCGCAAAAAAGCTTCCAGGCTCTCCATCAGTTGCGCCGGCGAATTGCCGGTCACGGCGAGACGGTGGTCGTGGTGACTGAGCCGCGCGCTGGCCGTGTAACAGACATCCGGCAACGACACCGCGGACTCCGGGGTGGCGAGGAAGTTTTGGTAGGCGCGAGCGAGAGACTGGAGGGCTTCCGGACTACGTGCCGACAGCGGGAGCAGGTGTGTGCCGATTTTCCGTTCTGCATTCGGCATTCCTATAATGGCTGCGGGCGCCTCTTCCAGAACCACATGAGCATTGGTGCCGCCGAAGCCGAATGAGCTGACTCCGGCCAATGCTGGACCGGACTCCGCGGGCCATGGACTCAGCGTCGTCTGCACTCGGAGTGGAAGCTCGTCAAAAGGAATATGCGGGTTGGGCTTTTCAAAGTGCAGGCTCGGCGGGATCTCCCGATGCCGGAGCGCCAGCGCCACCTTGATCAAGCCCGCGATGCCGGCGGCGGCCTCGAGGTGGCCCAAGTTGGTCTTGACCGATCCCAGGGCGCAAGGCCGTCCCGGTGGACGTTCGACGCCCAGCACTGTGCCCAGGGCTTTCGCCTCGATCGGGTCACCCAACAATGTGCCCGTGCCGTGGGCCTCGACATATTGAACCTTGCCGGGCGAGACGGCGGCTTGCCGGTAGGCTTCTCGCAGGACCGCCTCCTGGGCCAGCGGATTTGGCGCCATGAGCCCGTTGCTCCGTCCGTCCTGGTTCACGGCGCTGCCGCGAATGACGGCATAAATCGGATCACCATCCGCCAGGGCTTTCGAGAGGGGCTTCAGCACGACGACACCGGCACCCTCACTGCGAACGTAGCCGTTGGCCCGGGCATCGAACGCTTTGCAGCGCCCATCCGGCGCCATGGCGCCGGCTTTGGTGAAGTTGATCGCAATCGCCGGCGAGAGAATCAGGTTCACGCCCCCGGCCAGAGCCAGCGTGGACTCGCCGCTCCGCAGGCTGCAGCAGGCCAGGTGGACGGCAACGAGCGACGAGGAACAGGCCGTGTCGATGGCGAGACTCGGCCCGTGGAAATCGAACAGGTACGAGATTCGATTGGCGGCGATGCTCGAGGCATTGCCGGTGCCGGAGTAGGCATCAATTCGCTCGAGATCATTCCACTGCAGCCGGCCGTAATCGTTGGTCGCGATGCCGATGAATACGCCGGTCTGGGTGCCGGCCAGACGCTCGGGCACCTGCCCCGCGTCCTGTAACGCTTCCCAGGTCACCTCCAGCAAGAGGCGTTGCTGGGGATCCATGCGCAACGCCTCGCGAGGGGAGATGCCAAAGAAATTGGGATCGAACTGATCCACCTGCCCCAGAAAGCCGCCCCAGCGAGTGTTCATTTTGCCCGGGGTCGCCGGGTCTGGATCGTAAAACGCATGCGGGTCGAAGCGATCCGCGGGAATTTCGCGGATGGCATCCACTCCGTCTCGCAGCAACTGCCAGAACGCTGTCGGGTCATTCGCGCCGGGAAACCGGCAGCCGATGCCGATGATGGCGATAGGTTCGTTTTTCGCCTCCCGGTCCTGGCCAGCCCGGGTTGCTGACTCCGACACGTCCGGTGATCCTGCCAAGTGCCGGGCAAGCGCCTCGATGGTGGGGTACTCATAGACCAGAGCCGGAGAAAGTTTTCGTCCCAGCCACTCGGCGAGTTCACCCGCCAGGCTGACCGCCTCCGTTGACCCGAGTCCGTAACTGGCGAAAGGCTCCCGGATATCGATCTCATGAGACTCGATTCCCAGCCGTTCGGAAAGTTTGGAGACCAACCACGCCTGGATGACTTCTGCGTTGGCAAAATTCTCAGCCATCGCTCACTCCTCACCGAGTCGTTCCAGCGTCCCCTTCAGGAAACTGGCCTGGCAAGCATGGTGCTGCACCTTGCCGCTGGTGGTCTTGGGGATGCGCCCAGCCCGGAGCAGCACCACCGTGTGGACTCGCACATCATGCTCTTCGGCCACCGCCCTCCGAATGGCTCGAACTACTGCCTCGACATCCAGCGGCAAACGCCCGTTTGGATGAGCGCGCGCTTCCCCATCCGGCGGGTTGCGAACCGCCGGTTGGTACCGGGGCTCGACTTCGGCGGCGATGACCAGTTGTTCTTCGCCGGTGCCATCGACCGAAAACGCCGCGCAGCAAGCCGGCCGCAATGCCGGGTGACTCTGTTCCACCGTCAATTCAATATCCTGGGGGTAAAGCTTGCGACCACTGATGATGATCAGATCCTTCAGGCGACCGGTGACAAACAGCTCGCCATCTTTCATAAATCCCAAATCTCCGGTGCGGAGAAACGGTCCCTCCCCGGTATCTTTCAGGCAGGCCCGACAAGCGCGTTCTGTTTCCTCGGGCCGGTTCCAATACCCCTGAGTCACGCTCGGGCCGGACACCCAGATTTCGCCCACTTCATCTGGAGCACAAGCGGTCAACGATTCCGGATGAGCGATCACAATCCGGGTATCGTGCAGGGCGTGGCCGCTGCCAACCAGTGTCCGCACATTCTGGTCCTGGGCGGAGGTCTCCACGACGCGGTTCTGTTCGAACGCTTCCACTTGAATCGTGCGGAACATCTCATCTCTTAAAGAGCCGCCGGAAACCACCAACGTGGCTTCGGCGAGTCCATAACATGGATGGAAGGCGCCGGGGCGGAAACCACACGAGGCAAAGGTGGCCGCAAATTGTTTCATGGTGTCGGCGCGGACCGGCTCTGCGCCGTTGTAAGCCACATCCCAACTGCTGAGGTCGAGAGTTTCACGTTGTTCGGGAGTAATTCTGCGGGTGCACAATTCATAGCCGAAATTGGGGCCGCCGCTGATCGTGGCTTTATAGCGCGAAATGGCCTGGAGCCAGCGTATCGGCCGCATCAGAAAGGATGCCGGCGGCATCAGGTAACACGGACCTCCCTTGTACACCGGCTGGATAATCCCATTGGTAAGTCCCATGTCGTGGAAGGCCGGCAGCCAGGTGACGGTGACACTGTCCGGGATGAGCGCGAAGAGGCGGTGAATATAAGCCGAATTGTGGAGGAGGTTCCCGTGACTGATCACGACGCCCTTCGGTTCCGCGGTGGAGCCGGAAGTGTATTGGAGCAATGCCAGGGTGTTGCGGGTCACGGCCGGGTCCCGCCATTCCTGCGCCAGGCTGCCGGCAACCTTGTCGGTGGCCACCCAGCGCAGCTTCTGCAACTCGGGAGCTTGCGTGAACAGACCCTCAGTGCTGGAAAGAATCGCCGACGTGGTGAGCACCACCGAAGGCTGCGCGTCCTTGATGATGGCCCGAAGCCTGGGAAGCGTCCGCCTTGGCTGAGCGAGATTGGGCGGAGGCAGCGGGACGGCAATCATCCCGGCATATAAACAACCAAAAAACGCGGCGATGAACTCGAGACCTGCTGGATAAAGCAACAGCGCTCGGTCCCCACTTGCTGCGCAGCTTTGGAGCAGCGCCCCAATACTCCGGGCTTGGCAATCCAATGCCGGACCGCCCAGATGATCCCCTTCTGCTTCTCCATCAACCAGATAGGTGTAGGAGGTATAGGTCCGCTGTCCAGGCTGCTGTAGCGCTCGCCAGCGAAGGATTTCGACGAGCGTGGAAAATTCCACGATTGGATCAGTAGGGTCTCTCTTCATCTGTACCATTCCGGGAAAAAATAACTGTCCGCGTCGCAAAAGTAAAACTCCCTTCTCTGTTGCCCCCTTGTCCGCGCCGAACAACAAAGTCGCGCTTGCGGTGGTTGTTGTTTGCTCAACCCGAATTCACTCGGTTTGAATGACAACACGCATGCAAACCGGGCGGGCGCTATGGGGGTGCTTACCTCGTGTGAGATTTCATTCGTGAGATTGGGGTCCGACCGCTTCCACCCCATCTGCCACTTCTTGGGAATTCATCGCCAGCTCGCTGCCGTCGCACCTTGCTTCAGGTGCTTCCTCAAGAACGCGAGGATGCTGGCGATGGAACTGCCGGGACCGAAGACGGCCTTGATGCCCAGCTTCTGGAGCTTCTTCACGTCCTCATCGGGAATGACGCCGCCGGCGAAGACGAGAATCCCCTTGACCTTCTCCTGCTTGAGCACTTCCATCACGCGCCTGAACTGAGCCATGTGCCCGCCCGACAGCGAACTCAAACCGATCGCGTCCACGTTCTCTTGAATCGCCGACGCGACGATCTGTTCAGGCGTGTTGCGAATGCCGGTATAGGCGACTTCCAGCCCGGCATCGCGCAGGCCCATCGCCACGACGAGCGCGCCGCGCTCGTGGCCGTCGAGTCCCGCTTTGGCGATGAGGACCTTGAGGGGACGCTTCGATTTCACGTCTTCACTAGGTCATACGCTGCGTGAAGCCCGGTGTTCGCCGAACACACTCCGCAACACCCGGCAAATCTCGCCGAGCGTGACGTTGCTCCTCACGCAGTCCACGATGACCGGCATCAGGTTCTCCGAACTGTTTGCTGCTTTTTCCAATGTCGCCAAACGCTTCTTCACATTGCCGGCGTTTCGTTTTTTACGCAAGGCCGCAAGCTCCCGGCGGCGGCGCGGTTCAAGACGTGGATCAATCTGCTGTGTTTTCACCTTCAACGGCTGGTCACAGACGTAATCGTTGACGCCGACGATGATCTCCTCCTTGGATTCCACGGCTTGCTGGTGTTCGGAAGCGGCGCGATAGATTTCCTGGCGCACGTATCCGCTCTCGATGGCCTTGAGAATCCCGCCCAGATTATCGATTTTGTGCAGTTGGTCGCGCGCCTGCTGCTCGAGGCGGTCGGTGAGCGACTCGACGTAGTAGCTGCCGCCGAGCGGGTCGGGCTCAGTGGTCACGCCCGACTCGTGCGCGATGATCTGCTGGGTGCGCAACGCGAGCAGCGCCGACTCTTCGGTCGGGAGCACGCTGGCTTCGTCCTTCGCGTTGGTGTGCAGGCTCTGCGTGCCCCCGAGGACAGCCGCGAGCGCCTCCAAGGTCGTACGGACGATGTTGTTGTCCGGCTGCTGGGCCGTGAGCGTCGAACCGGCAGTCTGCGCGTGAAACCGCAGCATCATCGAACGTTCGTTTTTCGCGCCGAACTTTTCGCGCATGATGTGGGCCCAGAGCCGCCGCGCGGCGCGGAACTTGGCGACCTCCTCGAAAAAATTGCCGTGGCAGTTGAAGAAAAAGGCGATGCGCGGCGCGAAGCTGTCCACCGCCAGCCCGCGCTCGATGCACGTCTGCACGTAGGCGATCCCGTCGGCGAGTGTGAACGCAATCTCCTGCGCCGCCGTGCAGCCCGCCTCGCGCATGTGGTAGCCGCCGACGCTGATCGTGTTCCAGCCCGGCACTTCCTTCGCGCAGAACTCGACGATGTCGGCGACCAAGCGCAGCGACGGCGTCGGTGGAAAGATATACGTGCCGCGCGCGCTGTACTCCTTGAGAATGTCGTTCTGAACCGTGCCGGTAATCTTCGACCATGGCACGCCCTGTTGTTTCGCGACGACGAGGTAGAGCGCCAATAATATGGGAGCCGTCGCGTTAATCGTCATCGAGGTGCTCACCTGATCCAGTGGAATGCCTTCAAAGACCCGCTCCATGTCGGCGAGTGACGAAATCGCCACACCAACGCGGCCGACTTCGCCGAGCGCCAGCGGGTCGTCGCTGTCGTAGCCGATTTGCGTCGGCAGATCGAACGCCATCGAGAGTCCCGTCTGGCCGTGCGCGAGCAGGTACTTGTAGCGCTGGTTTGTCTCCGGCGCCGTGCCAAAGCCCGCATACTGGCGCATCGTCCACAACTTCCCGCGATACATCGTGGGGTGGATGCCGCGCGTGAACGGAAACTGGCCGGGCTCTTCCCGCGGTTCAGTCATGGTGCTCGCACATTTCGATCAACACGCCATGCGCGCTCTTGGGGTGGATGAACGCGATGAGGGCGCCGCCGGCGCCGAGGCGTGGCTCCTCGTCGATCAGCCCGATGTTGGCGACTTTGAGCGCTTGCAGATGCCCGGCCAATTTGTCGGTCGCGAACGTCACGTGATGCAGGCCTTCACCGCGCTTGTCCAGGAACTTCTGCACGGGGCTGTCCGCCGCGGTTGGCTCCAGCAGCTCGACGATGGCTTCGCCCGCCGCCAGGACAGCGACGCGCACTTTTTGCCCGGGCACATTTTCTGTGCGCAGATACTTCAAGCCGAGCGTGTCCACCCAAAATGCCTTTGCCTCATCAATGCTTTTGACAGCGATGCCGATGTGGTCGATGCCTTTGATCATAGCGCGGCGATCCTTCTGAGCGCGCCAAGGGATTTCGCATTATAACCGAAGCTCTTCAACATGACCTGCCCTGAATTGATAACACAGGTCAGGATGTCCTGCCAAGTTCATTCCGCGTCGGATGAAGATGAGAAGATGACAAGGTATTTGCATTCCCATTTCGTATGGTTCAAACTCTCATAAACATGACAGAGAGGTCGGTGATCACAGGCATCGGAGTCCTTAGTCCAAACGGAATTGGCAAGGATGAATTCCGCGCGGCCATTCGCGCCGGCAAATCGGGCGTGAGGCGCGTCGAGCATCTCGATTTGTCCGACTGCCACACGAACATTGCCGGATTCATAGACGACGACAAGATCGATCCGCTCTGGGCGGACAGAAAGGCCAAATCGCGCCTGGACAGGGCGGTTCTCCTCTCTCTCATCGCTTCCGAGATGGCGGTCGCCGACAGTGGTCTCGACGGCCTTTCGGAGCTCCCGTTGCGCAAGGGCATTATGCTTGGGACCGGGTGCGGGATGGTCGGGACAACCGAGACGGCCTACCATCGCTTCTATGCTCTCCAGAAGCACAAAATGAAACCGACCACCGTGCCTCGCGCGATGTATAACGCGGCGGTGTGCGAGATCGGGATCCGCCACGGCCTGCGGCGGCTCAGTAACACGGTCGTCGCCGCCTGTTCGTCGGCGCTTGTGGCTCTGGACCTGGCCGATCTCTACATCCGTTCGGGCAAGGCTGACCTGATTCTGGTTGGAGGAGTGGATTGCCCCATCTTTCATGCATATTTTCGTGTCTGGGATGCGCTTACGGTGTTGACGCGCGACTTCAATGACGAACCGGCGCGAGCCTCGCGTCCCTTCACCCGCAATCGCAGCGGCATGGTTCTTTCGGAGGGATGCGGTTTCGTGGTTCTGGAGAGCGCCAGTCTCGCCGAGAAACGCAACGCGCGCGTCTATGCGGAGGTCCTTTCGAGTTGGCAGACAAACGACGCGTTCGACATTATTGCGCCGTCCATGCCGAGCCAGGTTGAATGCATGGAGTCGGCGATCGCTTCCTCCGGCCTTGGCAAGAACCAGATCTCGCATATTCAGGCTCACGGGACATCGACCCGCTTGAACGACATTACGGAGACGAAGGGAATCAAGGAGGTTTTCGGAGCGTACGCCCGTGAGATCCCTGTCAGTTCCATCAAGTCGATGATTGGCCACACGTTGGGGGCCTCGGGATTGCTTTCGCTGATCGCAGTCCTTCTTGGCATGGAGGACAACTTCGTGCCTCCGACGATCAACCAGGACGATCCCGATCCGGAGTGCGATCTCGATTACGTGCCCAACGCGGCGCGGGAGCAGGCGGTGCCGACGGCGATGGTGAATGCCTTCGGCTTCGGGGGGACGAACGTCTCGGTCGTTATTCGCAAGGCATGAAGGGTAATTCGCGTGACAGGATGATACCGGCATTGACGGCTCATCCAGGACTCCCCCAAACTCTTTCCCGTGCAGTTTTACGTTGAATGCATTCGCCGACGGTATTCATGCCAGCCAACACCATTGAAATCGTTCCGTTGTCTCGCGACGAGCAGAACGTGCTCCGTTTCCTGAAGGTGAGCTATGGCATTTACCGCGATGACCCATATTGGGTGGCACCGCTCTTGATGGACCTGAAGAAGGTTTTCACTGACAAGAATCCACTCTTCAAACACGCAGAAATGGCGTTGTGGGTGGCGACGCGCAACGGGCAGGACGTGGGGCGCATCGCAGGTATTCTCGACCAGACCCACAATCGTACGCAGAAGAACAGCGCTGTGTTCTTCGGCTTCTTCGAGTGTGTGGACGACCGGGAAGTGAGCCGGCGTCTGTTTCAGGAGGTGATGAATTGGGCGCGGAAGAAAGGGATGAAGCGCGTTCTCGGGCCGATGAATCCGACGACGAATGACGAGTGCGGCCTATTGGTGGAGGGTTTCGATTCGATGCCGGCCTTCATGATGACCTACAATCCACGTTACTACGTGGACCTCGTGGTCGCGGAGGGGTTTCGCAAAGCGAAGGACCTGCTGGCGTTTCACATGGACGTTGCGCAATGCCCGCTCGAGCGGTTGGCGCGTATTGCGGAGAAAACCCGGCGGCGGCACCCGGAACTGACGTTCACGCCGATCCGCCGGGCCACGCTCACGCGCGACCTGGCCAAGGTCAAAGAAGTCTATAACGCCGCGTGGCAGGAAAACTGGGGGTTCGTGCCGATGACGGACGACGAGATTGATTTCATGGCGGGTCGTTTGAAGCCGCTTTTGTTGGAAGGGCTGATCTGGGTGGCGGAGACGCCGGCGGAGCCTGTGGGGTTCATGCTGGCGATGCCGGATTACAACCTGGCGCTCCAGCCACTGCGCGGACGCCTGTTCACTCCGAAGCTGCTCGGTTTCCTGCCCTGCCTGCTCGGTTGGAAATACCCGTCGCGGTGCCGGGTCATTACGCTGGGCGTGAAGGAGAAGTATCGCAACCGCGGCCTCGAGGCCGTGATGCTCACGGAGGGTTTCAAGACGGGCTTCAAGGTCGGCTTCAAGGACGCGGAAGCTTCGTGGGTCCTTGAAGACAACGTGAGGATGTGCCGCTTGCTCGAAGTTTTTGGCGGAAAAATGTACAAGACTTACCGGCTGTATGAACGAGAGGTCTGATGAGCACCGAAGGCAGAATAAACCACACAGGCGTGGAATGTCAGCGGCTACGAAGAATCTGATTCGCGCAGCGGTGGTTCTGGCCCAGGCACGTTTCTGAATTTGAAGTAAAACCGGTTGCCGAGAGGAATCAGCACCGCCGCCGTCAGGCCTCCGGCCACGACATCCATCACGTAGTGGTAGCGGCAGTAAATCGTGGCGAGGCAGAGCAGAACTGCTACGACAAGGTGCGGCCAGCGAATCGAGCGCAGATACAGGAAAGAGAACCAAACCGTGCCAATGGCCACCGCGACGTGGCTGCTGGGGAAGGCGGCTCCTGGTGCTTCGAACGCATGATAAATCCACGCCATGATCTGGTAAAAGGGGCCCGCCTTGACCGCCGCCGGAAAGGCCGGCGCCACCACGGGCTGAACGTCTGCCGGTAACCGATAGTCCAGGATCTCGCGGAAGAAAATGCGCGGCCCCATGACCGGTATGAAAATGTAAATGAAGTAGCAAACGTAAAACAGGAACGAAATGACCGAGAGGTAGTGGAAAAACTGCTCGCGATTCCGGTAAAACAGGGCCAGTCCAACGCCCGCAATCATCACGTAGTAGGAGAAATAAGCCGCATAGAAGAGTTCGCTCACTGCCGGGTAAGGCAACCAATCCATGAAAGCCAGGCTGGGTTGAAGACCGAAAATTCGCGCCTCCAGCCGGATGAAGAACGGGTCGAGGAAACCGGAGACGAGCACGTGGTTCAACTCGCCGGTTTCACGGTAGAAGCCGGCGTAGAGCAGCATAGGGTAGAAGTGACGAAGCAAGTCGAGCACGCGGTTGAACGGGCGGGCCGCGTGAAGACGGATAAGCGCGTGAACCAGCCCGATGCCAATCGCGTGCGCCGCCAGCAGGAGCGGCCAGAACGGGATCGAGCGGCCATGCAAACAGAGCACCACCAAACCCACCAACGCCATATAACCCTGGGTGGCGTAGTCAATGAAAGTGTAATGCCGGAATAGCGAACGCACTTCCGACCGTGAATGTCGAGCCGGGTTACCGGGCTGCAAGCATTCGGATTTCCGGTTGCGCTCTTTCTTCGTCATTCGGTATTCGCCTCACAGCCATCCTTGCTGGCGATACCATGCCAGGGTTGCGGTGATTCCATTTTTTAGCGTGGTGGCACAGACGAAACCCAGTTCCTGACGCAGCCGCTCGGGGTTGCAGACCCAGCCCGGTGCGCGGAGTTCGGCGTACTTCTGCCGGCTTAAGACGCTCGGCTTGCGGGTCAGCCGCGAAACAGCTTCCTGCAAAACACACAGCGGCCACAGCGCCGCGGTCGGCAACGGCAGCGGCAACGTCCACGCTTTCATTTGCGCAGCAATTTCGCCGGCCAATGCGGGCGCGCTCGTGACTTCAGGCGAAGCGACGTAAAACGCTTTCCCGGGGACTGCTGGATGCGTCAGGCAGGTCACGACCGCTTCCGCCAGGTCTTTCACGAAAACAAGACTCAGTGCCAGCCGGCCACTGCCCAAGCGCGGCAGAATATGAGCTTTGACGGCTTTGAAAAGCGGCAGGAACGCGGCATCGCGCGGCCCATACACGGCGGATGGTCGCAGAATCACATACTCCGGCTGGCAGGCGCCTCGCACTTCCTGTTCGCCGGCGAGCTTGCTCTTGCCGTATTCCGAGACCGGGTTTGGCGGGTCGTTTTCGCGCGCGGGCTTGTCTGCTGTCGCCGGCCCGCCGGCCGCCAGGCTGGAAATGTGGACGAGCCGTTGAATCCGCCCCTGCTGCTGATTGACCGCTTCCACGACGTGCCGCGTGCCCACCTGATTGACCTCGTGGAATTCCGACACGCGCAACGCCCTGGTGCAGCCGGCGCAATGAACTACATGGGTGACATCCTGCATAGCGGCACCAAGGCTTTGTGGATCGCCGACGGAGCCGGTTCGGACCTCCAGGTGCGGCAGGTGTGCTTCGATGAAGCGTTTGTTGCCGGCAGGGCGGAGCAACACCGCCGTCGTGATCCCGCGAGCGCGAAGTCTGTCCAGGACGTGGCTGCCGACGAAGCCGTTCGCTCCTGTAAGCAGAACCTTCATTGATTGGCCTGGAAGGAATCCGTCGCGGTTGCCCGGAATCGGATTTCGGGGAACGGCTCAACCGGGTTCACAGAAGACCAAGCTCCCTGCCCACCATGCCGAACTTGTCCAACGCGAAATCAATCTGGCTGTCGGTATGCGTGGCCATGAGGCTGACGCGTATCAGTTCCTGGCCGGGTGGCACCCCCGGCGGCACCACCGGGTTGACGAACACGCCTTCTTCCTCCAGCCGCTTGGAGAATTTGAACGCCAGGATCATGTCGCCGCAATACACCGGAAGAATCGGCGTTTCGGAAGCGCCCAGGTCAAACCCCTGCGAAACCAGGCCTTGCTTCAGGCGCCCGGTGTTGTGCCAGAGTTGCGCGATGCGTTCAGGCTCGGAACGCATGATTTCCAGCGCGGCCATAACCGCGGCCACGTTGGCGGGGCTCATGCTGGCGCTAAAGACCAGCGGCCGTGAGTGGTGTTTCAGATAATCAATCGTCTCGGGATCCGACGCGATAAAGCCACCCAGGCTCGCCAGCGATTTGCTGAAGGTGCCCATGATAAGCTGCACCTGGTCGGTAAGACCAAAATGGCTTGCGGTGCCTGCGCCCTTTTCCCCAAGCACGCCGATGGAGTGGGCGTCGTCCACCATCACCGCCGCGCCATAATGACCGGCCAGGCGGCAGAGTTCCGGCAGTTGGATGATGTCACCCCCCATGCTGAACACGCCATCCACAACGATGAGTTTGCCCGTTCCTGGATCGATTTGCTGGAGGCGGCTTTCCAGAGCAGCCATGTCTTTGTGCGCGAACCGCACGAGTTCGCCGAGGGAGAGTTGGCAACCTTCGACGATGCTGGCGTGATCGCATTTGTCGGCCAAAACGTATTCGCCCTTCCCTACCAGCGTGCTGATGACCCCGAGATTGACCTGGAAGCCGGTGCTGTAGAGCAACACCGCCTCCTTGTTCACCAGCCGCGCCAGGGCTTCTTCCAACTCCAGGTGGATGTCCAGCGTCCCGTTCAGGAAGCGCGAGCCGGCGCAGCCCGTGCCGTATTTCTGGATCGCGGCTTTGGCGGCTTCCTTGATTTTTGGATGATTGGTCAGGCCGAGATAGCTGTTCGAGCCGAGCATCAGGACTTTCCTGCCATTGATGATGACTTCGCTGTCCTGAGCCGAGGAAATGGTGCGGAAGTAGGGGTACAGCCCCAGCGCGCGAACCTGGGCAGCACTCCTGTAATTCCTGACTTTGTTGAACAGGGCAAGTGCCAGTGAGCCGGTTTCCACACTCCGGGGCTGGGCCTGTTTCCGGTTATTAACGATGTTCGCGCGAGCCGATCTCGACGGAGAGCGCGTCGGAAGTTCCCGACTTTTCTCTTGTTTTAGCGTTCGCATCTTCTCGTGGCTAAGCATAGTGCGAAACGGGCGGTCCGAATCCAAGTCAAATGTTGATTGACCTGTTGCTTGACCATTCGTTTCATGCGCTTCATGGTTAATGGGCAGGAAACCTTGAATGTCTAAGAAACGAATCACTGTTCTGCTGGCCGAAGACCACACGGTCGTGCGTCAGGGTTTTCGCAAGATACTGGAGTTGGAAGACGACTTCGAAGTGGTCGGCGAAGCGGAAGACGGCCGCCAGGCGGTGGCCATGGTCAAAAAACTTCGCCCCGCCGTGGTGCTGATGGACATCGCGATGCCGCAGCTCAATGGTTTGGAAGCCGCCCGTAAGATTCTCAAGGCCGTCCCCGGCACCAGAATACTCATTCTCACGGCGCACAGTGATGACGCGTATGTCAAAAACGCAGCCGAGTCCGGTGCCGTGGGATTTCTGCTCAAACAAGCCTCCGCCCGCGTTCTGTCCGAGGGGATTCGGGAAGTCAACAAGGGGCACACCTTTTTCGGCCCGTTCATTGCGAAGCTTCTTCCCGAACGCGAGCGAAAGTCGTTGGATCGAGCCGGACGGTCGAAGCCGCGCAAGGGCCGCCTGACTTCGCGCGAGATGGAAGTGTTCCAACTGATTGCCGAAGGCAAAGCCAACAAACAAATCGCGGCGGAACTGGGCATCGGCATCAAAACCATCGAAAGACATCGCGAGCATCTCATGGAGAAGCTCAACATCCACGGTATCGCCGGACTCACCCGCCACGCCATCAGCGCGGGTATCATTGAGAGCAGTGTCCAGCGAACCATGGTTTAGCAACGGAAACTTTTGGGGTTCTCCGAACGAGAGAAGATTGGCTTTTTCATGATTTCGTTATAAAACGAAACAAACGCCTTTGATTACAGCCTTTCTCCTGGTTCTTCCGCACCAGCTAAACCCGCTGTCTTGCAAACTTGTAATCTCCGGGAAAGCACCCCGCAACGTGGCGATGTTCTATTATTGGCAGCAACGATGACGTTGGGTGCTGGTTGACCGCGCTGTTGCCGGGCAACCAACGCAGATCAAGATACAATATTTTATGAAATTAAAACGGTTCGTGCCCCGGATCATTGCCGTGCTGGCTTTATTGGTTCTCGCCGGCCTCGTCACGGCGGCCACCCTGGCAAACCGTCCGGCTGCGGTCGCGGCGGACCTGAACGACCCGACCGATGGCAACATCACGCGGGTTACCGCCGGCCTGCTGGAACATTCCCAATTTTCGCAGCACCGGCTCGACGACGAACTGGCCGCGAAATTCCTCAACCGCTACCTCGATTCACTGGATCCGGCCCGCCTGCTGTTCCTCCAGCCGGATGCGAAGGAGTTTGACGGCTTCCGTTCGCGTCTGCCCGACATGACCCGCCGCGAAGGCGACCTGACCCCGGAGCGGATCATCTTCCGGCGTTATTTGGAACGGCTGGACCAGCGCGTTGCGTATGTCACAAACCTGCTGCGGAGCGGGAAATTCGAGTTTACCGGGCATGACACCTTCTCGTTCGACCGCGAGAAAGCTCCACGCCCAGCGGACCTTGTGGCCGCCTGCGAACTGTGGCGGCAGAACGTCCGCGCGGAATATTTGCAGGAAAAGCTCGCGGGAAAGCAACCCGCCGACATCGTCACCAACCTCACGCAACGCTACACCCGCACGTTGCTGATCATGAAAAAACTCACCTCCGGAGATGTGCTCGAAGTGTATCTCAATGCCCTGGCGCACGTGTATGACCCGCACTCGGATTACCTGGGACGCGAACAGATGGACGACTTCTCCATCGCCATGAACCTGTCCCTGTTCGGCATCGGCGCAACGTTGCGGGCGGAGGATGGCTATTGCAAAATTTCCGAACTTTTACCTGGCGGCCCGGCGGCCCGGAGTGGCCTGCTCAAACCGGGCGACCGCATTGTCGCGGTCGGGCAGGGGGACCAGAGGCCGGTGGACATCGTGGACATGCCGCTGCCCGATGCGGTGAAGTTGATTCGCGGCCCGAAAGGCACGCGCGTCCGCCTGACGCTCATTCCCGCCGGCAGCGCCGATGCGTCCGTGCGCAAGACCATCACGATCGTGCGCGACGAGGTGAAGCTGGAGGAACAGCAGGCCAAGGCACGCATCGTGGACTGGCCACAAACAAATGGGCCGGTTCTGCGTCTGGGCGTCATTGATCTCCCCGCGTTCTACGGCGGTTACGACCGACGAGCTGGCGCCACGCCGAGCAGCGCGACGGCTGATGTGGCCAAGCTCATCCACAAACTGGAGGCCGAACACATCCAGGGTCTCATCCTGGACTTGCGGCATAACGGCGGCGGTTCCCTGGAAGAAGCTGTCACCCTCACCAGTCTGTTCATCCATGATGGACCCGTCGTGCAAACCCGCGAATTGGACGGACGCACGGATGTCGAAGCGGACACCGAGGATTCGGAGCTTTACGATGGCCCGCTGATTGTGCTTACCAGCCGGTTCAGCGCGTCGGCGTCGGAGATTCTGGCCGGGGCGTTGCAGGACTATGGCCGGGCTTTGATCGTGGGGGACGAATCCACTTTTGGGAAAGGCACAGTACAAACCGTTGTCCCACTGGCGGCGTTGATGGACCAGAATCGTCTCGCGCACTCCATTGACCCCGGCGCGCTCAAAGTCACCATCCGGAAGTTTTACCGTCCGAGCGGCGCCTCCACGCAACTCAAGGGAGTGGCGGCGGACATCACGCTGCCATTCTTGAGCGATGTGGCCGATGTGGGCGAAGCCGAACCGCAAGACCCGTTGCCGTGGGATCGCATTCCGTCTTCCGATTACACCCGGGAAGATTACGTCAGTCCCTTCGTGAATGAGCTCCGGGCACAATCCGCCCTGCGCGTGGCCAAAGACAAGGACTTCGCCGACCTTCGCAAGGACATCGCGCAATTGAAACAACACCTCGCAACCAAAACGGTTTCCTTGAACGAGGCGGAACGCCGCCGGGAAAACGAAACCGCCAAGGCGCGCGAAGCCTCCCGGAAAAAGGAGCTCGCCGCCCGCAAGGAGAGCCAGCCGATCATCTACGACGTCACGGTCAAAAATGCGGACACCCCGGGTCTGCCCGCACCGGTCGTCACGACCAATGCGCCGGTGGCCGAAGCATCGGCTTCCACCGCTGACAAAATGGAGCAGGCCGATACCAGTGTTCCGCCAAGTGATCCCATCCTCCGCGAGTCCGAACACATCCTGGCGGATTATGTGGCAATGCTGCGCCAGTCCTCGGTGGTGGCCGTGGCCACGCATTGATTGAGACGATGGCTTCGCCCTCTGTCACACCGGCCAGGATGCCGAATCCTTTTAAGGATGTATTTGCGCGCGCGTCTTGGATACCGTCGCCCCACTTGAATTATGCGCGTGCTGGTGATTGAAGATGACAGCAAGATCGCCTCGTTCGTCGTCAACGGGCTGAAGCAAAATGGCTTCGCCGTGGACCATGCGGCCGATGGCGAAAGAGGACTCGCGCTGGCCGGCGCGGTCACCTACGACGCAGCGGTGCTCGACATCATGCTGCCGAAGCTCGACGGGCTTTCGTTGCTGCGCCAGTTGCGCCAGGACAAAATCCACACGCCCGTGCTGATCCTCAGCGCGAAGGCGAGCGTCGATGACCGCGTGAAAGGCTTGCAGGCGGGCGGCGATGACTACCTCACCAAGCCGTTTGCGTTTTCCGAGTTGCTGGCTCGCGTGCAGGCGCTCATCCGCCGCGCCACGCACACCGCCGAGCCGATGAAACTCGCGGCGGGCGACCTCACGATGGATTTGCTCACGCGCGAGGTCGTGCGCAGCGGGCAAAAGATTGAACTGCAATCCCGCGAGTTTGCCCTGCTCGAACAGCTTCTCCGCCATCCCGGTCGCGCGGTCACCAAGACCATGATTTTGGAGCATCTTTGGGATTACAGCTTCGACCCGCAAACCAATGTCGTGGATGTGCTCGTCCACCGGTTGCGCGCGAAGGTGGACAAGGATTTCCCCGTAAAACTCATCCAAACCATCCGCGGAGTCGGCTATGTCCTCAAACCCGCTTGAACGCCTGGGCCGCAGCTTCACGTTTCGCCTGAGCCTGGGCTACGCGGCGCTGTTCACGTTCAGCGCGGTGGTTCTCTTCGGCCTGCTTTATCTGCTGCTGGCGGCAACGCTGCAAAGCAAGGATCGCGAAATCATCGAAGCCCGGCTCCGGGAATGCGCGGCGGTCTATGACAACGGCGGCCTCGCCGCGTTGCAGGATCTCGTCCAGCGCAGCCGCGATTCGGGCAAGGTCAAATCCTTTTTCATCCGCCTGGCCGGACAACAGGGCAGTGTATTGTTGCTGACCGCTCCAGAAGATTGGGTCCAATTCGACACCTCGGCGCTCGATCGTGGCGGCGACCCGTCGCGACTCGTCTGGTTGCGCATTCCGAAAGACGAGCAAAGTGATTTCACGGTCGCCGCGATGCGGTTGCCCGACGGCTCGGTCCTGCAGGTGGGTCGCAGCACGAACAACCGCGAGATTTTGCTCCAGCCCTTCCGCCGAGATTTCCTGATTGTAATGACACCCACGCTGTTGCTCGGGGTGCTCGGCGGCGCTTTCTTTGCCCATCGCGCGACCAAACCCGTGCGCGAAGTTGTGGCGACGGCCCGCGCCATCATTGACACCGGCAACCTGTCCGCCCGCGTTCCCGCCAGCGCCCGCCAGACCGAACTGGAGGAGTTGGCCCGCCAGTTCAACCGCGTGCTCGACAAAAACCAGGCGCTGATCCAGGGCATGCGCGAAGCGTTGGACAACGTCGCCCACGATCTCCGCACCCCGCTCACCCGCCTGCGCGGCACGGCCGAACTCGCCGTGCAAGCCACGGCCGATCCCGCCGCGCGCGAGGCGTTGGCCGATTGCGTCGAGGAATCCGACCGCGTCCTCACCATGCTCACCGCGCTTATGGACATCACCGAAGCCGAGGCGGGGGTGATGAAACTGAACCTGGAAAAGACGTCCATCGCCTCGCTGCTGACCAATGTGGTTGAACTCTACGAAGTCGTCGCCGAAGAAAAGCGCATCACCATCGGCACCGACTTCGTCACGCCGTGTGACGCCGTTGTGGATGCGACCCGCATGCGCCAAGCCTTTGCCAACCTGCTCGACAACGCGCTCAAATACACGCCCGAAGGCGGCAACGTCCGTCTCGCCTGCGCCGTTGAATCCGGTCGCGTGACCGTGCGGGTGCGCGACACCGGCATAGGCATCCCGCCGGACGAGCAACCGCGCATCTGGGAGCGACTTTACCGCGGCGACAAGAGCCGTTCCCAACGCGGCCTCGGCCTGGGATTGAGCCTGGTGAAAGCCATCGTCGAAGCCCACCACGGCAAAGTGTCGGTCCAGAGCCAGCCGGGGGAGGGTTCGGAGTTCGCGGTCGTCATTTTGCAGTCTGGTCTCCTGGCATGAAGATTTGCCTTCCGCAGGAATATTTTTGGGATTTTGAACGAAAGACACGTCGGCTAGCGTGGCGGACGTGAAGCCGATCCAGTGGCTGGCCTTGCGGTGGAACAAGCTTAAGGGCATTGAGGGCTCACCTCGTGCCGCGGCGGTGGGTGTCGCGGTGGGAATCTTTTTTGGGTTTACGCCGTTGGTGGGCTTGAAGACGCGCTCGCCATCAGCGCGGCTTGGTTAGCCGCACGGACGCTATGGGGTGTTTCCCGGAGATTTCAAAGATGGCTGAAACCAATCAGCCGGTGCCGCTCCTCATCCCAGAGCCGGAAGGTGGGGGATTTTAAGCTGGAGAAGAGCGTGACGGGCGGCACGGTTTGAAACAGCGGCTCCGCCTTGTGCTACGGGGTGTTTTCCCCATGCCAGACTTGATGAATCCAGACCAGACAAGGCAGGCCGGAAGGGTGGCGGGCGGAACCTGACGCGACCGGGACAAGTCGGAGCGAGGCGGAGAACCCCAAAGGCTTCCGGCGCTAAACAATGGTCAACTGGACACTGCTCTCAATGATACCCGCGCTGATGGCGTGGCGGGTGAGTCCGGCGATACCGTGGATGTTGAGCTTCTCCATGAGATGCTCGCGATGTCTTTCGACGGTCTTCATGCCGATGCCCAGTTCCGCCGCGATTTGTTTGTTGGCTTTGCCTTCGGCGATCAGTTGGAGCACTTCCCTCTCGCGCGAAGTCAGGCGGGCCTTGCGCGGCTTCGGCCGTCCGGCTCGATCCAACGACTTTCGCTCGCGTTCGGGAAGACGTTTCGCAATGAACGGGCCGAAAAAAGTATGACCCTTGTTGACTTCCCGAATCCCCTCGGACAGAACGCGGGCGGAGGCTTGTTTGAGCAGAAATCCCACGGCACCGGCCTCCGTTGCGTTTTTGACATACGCGTCATCACTGTGCGCAGAGAGAATGAGTATTCTGGTGTTGGGGACGGCTTTGAGAATCTGACGGGTGGCTTCCAAACCATTGAGCAACGGCATCGCGATGTCCATGACGACCACTGCGGGGCGAAGTTTTTTGACCATGGCGACCGCCTGGCGACCGTCTTCCGCTTCGCCGACCACTTCGAAGTCGTCTTCCAACTCCAGCAACTTGCGAAACCCCTCACGCACGATCGTGTGGTCTTCGGCCAGCAAAACAGTGATTCGTCTCATAGACTTTCAATTTTGGTTTCAGTTTCATCGTTTGCGCTTTCACGCCTGATTAACCTTGCGGTCTTAACTGCATTCGGGATCAACTCACAGCGATGAGCGATACCGGTTCATCACGTTCATCGCGGGCGGTGCCAGTGGCGTGCAGGTCAAGCGTAGGCTCGCCATCCACTAGGAACCGGTATTGGTGATGGCCATGAGGCAGCCACATCTGAATAAACCACCAGCTATCCTCCCGTTGGGCCATCAGGATGGGGTGCCAGTGATTGAAATCGCCCGCCAACTGAACAGTCTTTGCCCCACGCGCGGAGCAGAAGAAATTGACCGGCTTGATGGAATTACTTGCGGAATAAATCCCGTTGCTGGGTTTGTCATGCGTGGTGTTCATAAAGAAGGATTTTCCTTGATGCTTTCCTTCCATTTTTGATTCGTTTTCATTTTGATTCCATCCTGGATAGGATGAAATTTGGCCGGCTGTTCTGCGGGAAGCGGGACAACGGCTGTGTGCCATCAACCGATCCACGCAAATTCCCGGCGAAGCGATCAGGTTTCGAGCCATTGGCTTGATGAGCAGGCCACGCCTTCGCCGGTCCTGCCAGCGGATCGGGATGGACCGAGAAGCGCACCATGTTGGCCAGGTTCAGAACGCCGATTCCGCCGGTGCGGAGTCCGAAGATCAAACTCCGCTCTTTGAGGAGGGAATAGATCCTCAACAATCGGTCGGCTGGCAACCCGGCAACGATTTCCATCCAAAGGAACGAGTGTTGGCCATTGACCATTTCTATATCGAGAAATACCGGATAGTCGCCTGACGTGCGTGTTTGTACCCGTCCTTGTAAGTCGTGAAGAAACTTGTGGAACTCCGCCTCCGTTAGCTCCACCAAGGCTCCGATTACGAAATGGAAATCCCAAACCGAAAGCCGGTCGGTGATCAGGTCGATCCGCGTGATCAGGGGAGGAATAAACGTGGCTACCGAATGGTTGCCGACAATGGTGATTTTGGTTTGAGTAAGGATTCGAGCAGGGTTGAGTTCCTGCAGAGTGTGATTTACCAGATCGGGATCGTTTTGGGTAAACGTTGCGACCGAGCCATCGACACCTTGTATGCGGATTTGCAGGTTTGTCCCCGCATCCTTAATGGGCCTCTCCAAGGTGGCGTAATCGTGTGATTTCGAGTTCAATTTTTGTAATGGGCTGGCAAAACACGGACGATAGTTTGCTCATCAAGCTCCATCGGATGGCCTAACCAAACGACCCGGCCATCTTTGTCCAGAAGCCAGGCCTGTGGGATGGTCTGCACCTGAAACTCAGTGGCCAGCGCCTGGTCCGCATCCAATGCCACGGCATAATCCATCGGCGTGCGCGCCCGGAAGCGTTCGACCACGGCCTTGTCCTCACCGGTGATCCCGACGATTTGCAGCCCGCGGTCGTGGAATTGTTTGTTGAGCTCGTTCAGGTGCGCGATGCTCGCCCGGCAGGGCGGACATCACGTCGCCCAGAACTCGATCAGCAGCGGTTGGCCCGTGAGCGCAGGTTTATCACCGAGAAATTCGAGCTTCGCGGCGAGCGCCTTCACGTTGAAGCCGGCGGATGATTCGGTTTCAGCGGGCGCGGCGGCGTTGGCGGCTGGTTTCGGCGTTGGTCCGCCCGTGTCAGTGCCAGTATGAGTCAAGGCCGCGTAGGTGCCAACGACCGCGAGGCCGAGGGTAACGGTGAGGAGTGCAATGAGAGTTTTGGTTTTCATGGAATTCAGTGTGTCGAGCTTGAGTCAGGTTCGGTGAGTGGATTGGGAACGGTCGCCGGATTGCGGCACGACGCGGGCGAGATCCGCACGCGCCACCCAGCCGGAGCGGCCCGCTGAAGTTTGCACGAGCGCGAAGCCCTGATGCTCGGCGCGCACCGTCACCGTCTCGCCTTCGCGTAATTTGAAAGTAGCTTCCGCATTCGAGACCGGCGAAATGCGGGCCGGTGTTTCACTGGTGATGACGACGGCTGCTTTCATCATCGGCCATGTTGTGATGGCGCTGCCGAGGGCGGTGGCGACGAGCAATGCGCCCACGATGGTCAATGAGCGGAAGGCCAATCGCCGTTGCGGTTGCAGGCGCACGAGCAACAGACTCATGCCGGCGAGCATCACGCCGAAACTTCCAAGCCACGCCAGCGTGTTCGGACGGGCAAAGGTCAAGCTGCGGGCGAACCAGTTCTCCGGCGCATCCGGCAGGCCGGCCTTCGCGAGAACGAAATGAAGATTTGCCGCGATGTCGGCATCGTTGGGCGCGAGCAGGAACGCGCGCTCGTAATTAAGAATCGCCGGACCGGTCTTTCCATTACGAGCGTCGGCGTTGGCTTGATTGAAAAGTGCCGCCGCCGAGTAGCCACTCGTTGCCGTGGTGTTCACAGTTGGTTGTACGACGGTCGCTGCGTGCGCGCTGACGAGGCAGATCGGCAGCGTCAAGGCTGCCACCAGCGCGGCGCAGCACAAACGGGCGAAGCCTTGATGTTTCCGTCGGCGCGTTGTCGGCGGCTTGGAACAAGATTCGCCGCTCATTTTACGGCGCACTCGATGGAGCAATGTTCGCGTGACCATCATTTTTTCCGGATCAACGCGAACCGTCAGAATATCGAACAATCTCATAATGCCTCCGTATCTTTAAGCTGGTCGCGGATGGTTTCTTTCCACTGCTGGAAATCCGCCGTGGTCAAGTGTTGTCCGGAATAGGCGGCCTGGTCCGCGAGAGCGAAGATGCGGCGGATTTCTGCGCTGTCACCGTTCAGGCGCGCGTCAATTTCCGCAATCGTGATCGAGGCGGGCGCGACGTGCCAGCGCGTGGCCAATTTCTGCTGCAACGCGGCGCGCCCGGATTGAAAGAAGTGCAGCGGGTCACCGGCGGCTGACGCGGCCTCCATCTCCGCCAGACAATGTCCGATGGCGCCCGAGGCCTCGCGCCGGCGTGCGCCGTCCGCGTCCTGTGCGCGTCGTTCACGGCGGCGCAGGCAGACCAAACCACCAGCGAAACCAAGCACCAACGCACTCTGAGTGCCCACAAACCACGGTTGAAAATAGAGCGGATGCAGCGTCGCAACCGTATTGCCCGTTTCGACGCGGTCCGGGCGCAGTCCATCGCGCGGTGGTTCGCTGGCCGGAGTGGCGCTGGCAGCGGCGGCGGCGGTCGTGGCCAGGCTGCCCGCCGGTGCCGGTGCAACCTCCACGCTCAACGGCGTGGTCTTTTCGATTTCGTAACGGCGCGTGTCCGGATTGAAGAAGCTGAACGCGAGTGCAGGCACGGTTTGCCGGCCCGGCTGCATCGGGATGACGGCCTGCTCAAAATCCTTTTCGCCTCTGTATCCGGCGCTTTCCGCCGGCGCAAACTTCGCGCTTGGCTGATAGGTTTTCCAGCCATTCACCGCGCCGAGCATTGGGCTGTTGACCCGGTCGAAATCGCCCGTGCCGGTCACTTTCAGCCGCAGCGTGAGCGGGTCGCCGGCGTCGCTCCTGGCAGCGGAAAGTTCGCTGCTGACTTCGAATTTTCCGACCGCGCCGCTGAAGCCGGCGGGGCGGCCCGCAGCGGGCAACGCCAGCACCGTGAGCGCATCCGGGTCGCTCGCCACGGTGATTTGTTTTTCGGTGGTGCCGCCGCCGAAGAAACTTTGGAAAAACGGATCGTTCAACATGGAATCACCAATCATGCCTTCCGGCATTTGGGCGCGGTGCGGCGCGGTGCGCATCTGCACGGTAAGCGGTGTTTCGACAATGAGTGGGAATTCGCCGGGCTTCACGGCCGCCAGAACGCTGTGCCAGGTCAGCACCGTGTAGGGCGTGTCGCCGACCATTTCCTGCGTCTGCTCCGGCTTGTCGGAAAGTTTGTTTAACGTGAAGGAATCACCATTCAGGGTCGGCAGGCCATCCAACTGTGCCACCAAACCGGGACGCAACCCCACCTGGATTTCCACCGGTACGGTTTCCCCGACATAAAGTTCATGCTTCGGCAAAAGCAGCCGCGCGAAGGCCGCACCATCCTGCGTCGTGTGTGTCTCCCCAGCGGACAATCCACTCGTGGCCGGTGGCGGCAGGCTGGACGCGCCGGAGCTGTTGCCCGCCGCTGCGCTGCCGCCGCCGTTGCCGGGTAGGACGTGCAACACGAGCGGTTGCGATCCACGGCTCAGGGCCGGGATGGTGAACGTGCCTGCGTGCTGCGGCGTCACCGCGTAAGTTATCGAAGTGGTCGAGGAAGAAACGCCGTTGATGATTTGATACTGGCTGGACTGGCCGACGGCTGCGAACTCCAAGCCCGGCACGACCGGTGGCGAAATGTCATCTGCACTGCTGCCGGAAACCGAGAGGGTCAGTTGCGCGGAATCACCGAGCGCAATGTCGGCGCGATCCAGTTGCACGGTGACGGCTGGCGCCGCTGTAGCCGCCGTGGCGGCGAGCGCAACGACGGCGGCTAAAACCGCAATCAGCGGACGGAAGCGAGACAAGTTTGTTTTCATATCACCAATCCTTGATGGGTTGATCCGACTGCTGGGTGACGTTGCCATTGCGTGCGACCGGGGCTGCCGGCAGACGTTGCTCTTCGTTTTTCACCGAATCGAGGAGCGCCCGCGCGTCCGCTTTGCTCATCTGGCCCGGCTCGGCCTGAGAATCGGCGGCCTGCGCGGCGGCGTTCTGGTCCGGGTTCGCGCCGGCCTGGGCCTGGGCGTTACCTTGCGGCTGACCATTGGCTGGCTGGGGCTGCTGCCCGTTTTGATCGGGCTGCTTTTGTTGGTCCGGTTTGGAACCGCTGTTGGCCTGCTGCTGATCTTTTTGCTGATCCGGTTTGGAACCCGCGCCCGAATTTTGGTTTTGATTTTCCTGGTTCTTGGCGTGGGAATTTTGGCCGGATTGATTTTGCTGGTCCGGCTTCTGGTCTTTATTCGGCTGGTTTTTCTGGCCGGAGTTTTGTGCCGACTGGTTCTGTTGATCCTGCTTTTGGTTCTGCTGGTTCTGCTGCTGTTGTTTTTGTTGCTGCTGTTGCTTTTTTAATTCATCCAGTTTTCGCTGCACGAGGTCGCGGTTGAATTTGGCGTCGGCGTCATTGGCGCGGAGTTGCAGGGCCGCATCGTAAGTTTTCACCGCCTGCTCCCAGGCTTGGATGGTTTGCTGCGGATTGGCCGGCTCGGTCTTTTGCCCGGTGCGATAAAGCGTGTTGCCGAGGTCGTAATAGGCGTCCTCCTGCGCGGCCAGGCGCTTGGGATCGGCGGACGGTTTGCCGTCGAGCGATTTTTGAAACGCCGCGGCGGCCTGCGGGAACTGGCCTGCCTTGTAAGCCGCCGTCCCGGCATTGAACAGGAGATCGGGCTGCTTGGGGTTGCGTTGCGCGGCTGCGGCATACTCGCGTTCAGCTGCGGCAAAGTCGCCCTTCTGGTAAGCCTTTTCGGCGGTGGCGGTGGAAGCGTGCGCGTTATGGAACGGCAGGAACAACAACAAACCGAGCATGGCCACCGCCGGTTGCGTCATCAGGTTTGGCCGCGTTTTGCCGGTCACCGCCGCCGGGGCTTCAAGTTTCTGCGCGCTGCGCCGCCGCGTGCCGACGAGCGTGCTGGCGAGCAGCAGGACGAGTGACGCTGCCAGCGGCCACTGGAATCGTTCCGTGTAAACGCGCTGCCGCCGCGAGGCGAGTTCGTGTTTGGCCAGCGGCGCGAGCGCCTGCTGGTAAATGGTGTCGAGTCCCTGGCCTTGCGCGCCGAGTGACGCGTAGATTCCGCCGGTCGCCGCGGCAATCGCCTGCAAGCCCGCTTGGTCGAGATGCGACTTCACGAACTGGCCGGACTCGTCCTTCACAAAACCGCCGCCCTGTTCCGGCGGAATGGGAATCAAGTCGCCGTTCGCCGTGCCGACCCCGACCGTGCAAATCTTCAGGCCGTTCTTTGCCGCCGCCTTGGCCGCGTCCAGCGCGTTGCCTTCGAGGTCTTCACCGTCCGTGAGCAGGACGAGAACTTTGTCCGTGGCCGGGCGATTTTGCAGCGCGGCCTGCGCCTCGTGTATCGCACTCGCGATGTCCGTGCCGCCACGCGGGATGATGGTGGTGTCGAGCGCCGCGAGCGATTCGTGGAACGCGTCGTAGTCGAGGGTGATGGGGCATTGCAGAAAGGCGTTGCCCGCAAAGGCGATCAGGCCGACACCGTCGCCGTTCATTTTGTTCACGAAATCATCCACCGCGAGTTTGGCGCGGGTGAGGCGGTCGGGCTTCACGTCCGGCGTCAACATGCTGCGGGAAGTGTCCACGGCAAAGATGACCTCGATGCCGCGCCGCGTCACTTGCTCCCAACGGTAACCGGCCTGGGGCCGCGCGAGCGCGACCAGGAGGCAGCCGACGGCGGCGAGGAACAACCCGCGTTTCCAGTTCCGCCGGACGGTGGAGAACGACGCGGTGAGTTGCGCGTGCAGGTGCGACGACGCGAAGGTGGCGAGCGCCGCGCGCTGGCGGGCGTCGTAACGCCGCCACGCCCAAACGAGCGCGCCACAGGCGATCAAACCGGCCAGCAACCAGATGGGTTCAGCGAATTTCATATTGGTCCTTTTGAGTGTGAGTTGAAATGGATGTGTTCCGGTTCAGGGCAGCCTCCGATACCGTGTCTGCTCCGATCCCACGGCCAGGCCGAGCACGCCGAGCGCGGGAATCAAGGCCCAGGCAAACAAGTCCTGATAATGTTCAAACTTATGGATGGTCTCCTTGCTCTTTTCGAGACCGTTGATACTGGCGTAAATGTGTTTCAGCGAATCGGTGTCCGTGGCGCGATAGAATTGCCCGCCCGTTTCGGCGGCGATTTTCTGGAGCGTGTCCTCGTCCACGTCCACTTTGGCCATGACGATTTGGGTATTCCCCATTTGATCCTTCACCGGCACCGGCGCATCGCCGCGCACGCCGACCGCGATGGTATAAACTTTCAAACCCATTGCCTTGGCGGCCTCGGCGGCGGCGTTGGGTGAAATTTTGCCGGAGTTGTTCATGCCGTCGGTGAGCAGCACGATAATCTTCGATTTGGCGGGCGTGTCGCGCAGGCGGTTGGCGCAGGCGGCAATCGCCGAGCCGATGGCCGTGCCGTCCTCGACCCCGGCGACCTGCTCGCGGCTGAGGTTTTGTTGCAGCCAGTCGTGATCGAGCGTGAGCGGGCTGACGAGGTAAGGCAGGCCGGCAAACGCGACAATGCCAATGCGGTCGTTGGGCCGGTCTTCGATGAACTTGCTGACAACGGACTTTACGACCTCAATGCGGTTGACCGGTTGGCCGTTCACTTTAAAATCGAGTGCCTGCATTGAGCCGGACACATCCAGCGCGAGCATGATGTCAATGCCGCTCGCCTGCACGTTGGCGCCGCCGTGGCCGAATTGCGGCCGGGCAAGTCCGACGACCATCAGCGCGCCGGCGAGGATCGGCAGCAGCCAGACCCAGCGGCCGGCGCGACTGCGCGTTTGGCGGGCGACCTGCCGGGCGAGGCTGACATTGGAGTATTGGACGGCGGCCACCGCGCCGCGTCGTCCGCGCCAGAGCAGCGCGAGAGGCAACAGCACCAGTAGCCAGAGCCATTCAGGTTGAAGAAAACGAATCATAGATTTAATGAGTTAAGGGTTTGCAAGAACGGGTTCGGACACAATGGCAGTTCCTTCAGGAATCGGCGGCGCATCGTCGGCTTTGGTTTCGGGCGGCAGCGGTTTGCCGGTTTCGAGCACGAAGTTGTGCGCGCTCTGGAGCATGGTTTCCATCTCTTCAATCGAGAGAATCCAGCGGGCGAACTTCGCGAGGTCGCAGTGCCGGAGAAAATCCGCCAGCAATTCGCGATGGCTCACGAGCAAGGCGTCGGACGGGTCGAGCAGGTCGTGGAGAAACTCCTCGGTGGTCCGGCGCGCGGCCCAGACCCGGAAACGCACCTCAATGTATTGACGCACGATTTCCGAGACGGTGATGGAGAATTCGCGGGCGTTTTCCGGCTGCATCAGGGACCGGGCTTCCTCCAGCTTGGCGAGCGCGATTTCATACGGGAGCAGCGCGGCAATCAGAGCGCGACGACGATTCCAGCGCCAGGCGGCGTAAAGCAGGGCGGCGAGCGCCGCGCCGCCGGCCAGCCACAAAGGCCAGAGCCAGGGCGACGCAATGGGTTTCGGCCCGCGAATATCGCGGATGTTTTCGTTCACAGCGCCCGACGGTGTCGCGGATACCGCTTTCGTCAAAGCCGGCGCAGTCATTCTGGTGGCGGGAGTTGCCGGCTTGGCCGGCGTCGGACTGGATTGCGCGAAAACGTTAGAACTCGCGAGCGACAGCGCCACTGCGGTCAAGGCCAGTCCGCGCCACAGATTGAGTTTGAATATCGTTTTCATCAGTGTCTCCGTTCCCGGTTTTTGAAGAAGCGTTGCAGCGTCGGCAAATACGGCACGGCGGTGTCCAGCTCCAGGGTGTCAATCGCCTCCGCGCGAAACCCGCGCACGAGCCTTTGCGTCCTTTCGTTCACTTCCGCCTCGAAACGGGCGCGGATCTTCGGGTCGGCGGTGTCGAGTTCGACCACTTCGTCGGTTTCCGCGTCTTCGATGGCGAGCACGCCCACGTCCGGCAATGACTTTTCACGGGCGTCCTGGATGTGCAACGCGACGAGGTCGTGGCGGCGGTTGGTTTGCCGCATCGCGCGGCGCAAGTTTTCGAGCGCCTGGTCGGGATCGTCCGATGACTGAAAGTCCGAGATGAGAAACGCAATCGCGCGCCGATGCAGGATGTGATTGGCAAAGTCGAGCGCCTTGACCGTGTCCGTGCCTCGTCCGCGCGGTTGATGGAAAAGGATTTCCCGCACCACGCGGAGAACATGGCGGCGGCCTTTCTTGGGCGGGATGTATTCCTCGACGCGGTCGGTGTAGAGAATCAGGCCGACTTTGTCGCTGTTGCGGATGGCGGAAAAGGCCAGCACGCTGGCGATTTCGGCGGCGAGTTCGCGTTTGCTATTCGCGGCCGAGCCGAAGTTCCCCGACGCGCTCACGTCCACCAGGAGCAGGATGGTCAACTCGCGCTCCTCGGTGAATTTCTTCACGAACGGGTGGCCGCTGCGGGCGGTGACGTTCCAATCAATCGTCCGCACCTCGTCACCCGGCACGTATTCGCGCACCTCGTCGAAGTCCATGCCCCGGCCTTTGAAGACCGAGTGGTATTGGCCGGCGAGCGTGTCGTTGACCAGGCGGCGCGTGCGAATTTCAAGCTGCCGCATCCGGCCCAGGATGTTTTTGGCTTTTTCAGGGTTCATAATGGTTGTTCCGTTCAGGGTTTGCCGGCGGTTCAGGGCACGGGCAGCGTGTCGAGAATTTTCTGGATCAGGTCGTCCGAGTTGATGTTCTCGGCCTCGGCCTCGTAACTCACCGCCACGCGGTGGCGCAGCACGTCGGGCGCGAGCTTCTTCACATCCTGCGGCGTCACGTAGCCGCGGCCCTCGAGGAACGCGGCGGCCCGCGCGGCGAGCGTGAGGTTGATGGTGGCGCGCGGTGAAGCCCCGACCTGGATGTAACCATTGAGGTCCAGCCCGGCGGCCTTCGGATCGCGGGTCGCCAGCACCAGGCTCACGATGTAGTCCTTGATCTTGTCGTCCACGTAAATGGTGTTGACCACGCGGCGGGCGCGAATGATTTCCTCGCCGGAAACGACCGGCTGCACGCCGAGCGAAGGTTCGCTGGTGGCCATCGCATCCAGAATGGCGCGTTCCTCGACGCGATTCGGGTAGCCGATAATCACCTTCATCATAAAGCGGTCCACCTGTGCTTCGGGCAGCGGATACGTGCCTTCGTGCTCCAGCGGATTCTGCGTGGCGAGCACAAGGAATGGATTGGGCAGTTCGTAGCTCGAATCGCCAAGGGTCACCTGGCGCTCCTGCATGGCTTCGAGCAACGCGCTTTGCACCTTGGCCGGCGCGCGGTTGATTTCATCGGCCAGAATGAGGTTGGCGAAAATCGGGCCGTGCTTGGTGCGGAATTCGCCGTCCTGCGGATTGTAAATCATCGTGCCCACAATATCGGCGGGCAGCATATCCGGCGTGAATTGGAGACGCTGGAAGCGGAGGCTGACGCCGCCGGCGAGCGTTTTGAGCGAAAGCGTTTTCGCCAGGCCGGGCACGCCTTCAAGCAGGACATGGCCGTTGGTGACGAGCGCAATGAGCAGGCGATCTATCAGTTGCTTTTGTCCGACAATGACGCGCCCCATCTCCTGTTGCAGAGGGCGCACCCAGGCCGAAGTTTCCCGCACCGCGTCATTGACCGCCTGAATGGTCGCGTTCGGTCCGGCGACCGGCGAAGTTGCTCTGGCCACTGGTGCCGGCACGGGCCGGGGATTGAGGCGTGGAGCAGGTTGGTATCGGAGTTTGTCGAAGGCAGCGTCATTCGTGGCCGGCCCCGGCGCGGGCAGCGTGGCGACGTTGGCATCGCGGTCTTGAACCAGCGGATTTAATTGATTGTTTTTCATATACTGTGCGCGGTCGTTTTTTTTTTACTTTCGCGGCATCACCCCGACACCGCTTCGTTCTGTAAGCAATAGACCACAGGAAAATGGCTGGGAGCTTTCGGCAGGCTTACAAATTTGTAAGCTGCGAATGGAGAATAAGAAATGAGGAGCAGGCTGATCCTCACTTCAGTCATCATTGAAAGCAGTGTCCAGTCGACCATGGTTTAGCAACGGAAACTTTTGGGGTTCTCCGCTTCGCTCCGATTTGTCCCTGTGCGTCAGGTTTCACTCGCCATCCTTCCGGCCTGCCGGGTCGGGGCTGGATTCATCAAGTCTGGCATGGGGAAAACACCCCATAGCCTCCGTGCGCTTCTTCGCCTATCAAGGTGTCGTTATGCATCCTTTAGAAGCTACAAGTTATCTGGTGCCTGTTGGATTCAGGCTGGTCATCCAAGCCGCCATCTTGGTGGTTGCGGTTATCGCTGCCCGCCGATACAAACTGAAAGGCTTGTGGATTTTGGTGGCAGCAGTGTTTTTGGCCGTTTTCCAAGACGTCATGGGCCTGGTGTCTTCCTCGTTGTTGCGCGCCGGGCACGAAAACGCCATGACCTATTCGGCATGGCTCCAATATGTTCCTTGGGTGACCATGATCCTCGTTCTCTGCGGCTGGTGTGTCTTGGCTTTCAGCCGCAAGCAAGGGACGAAGCCGGATGCCAGCCAATAACAAGCCCGCCAACGATTTTCCTTCTTCAGCGGAATAATGACTCGGTGACGGGCCAGGTATTGGCCAGACAGAAATTGGGTGTGCGAAACCGGTTTGGAAAACGTCAGGCGGCTGGTGCCTCGGCGGATTCCCAATTACGATCTGGAGAAGTGCCACAAGGCGGAGCCGCTGTTTCAAACCGTGCCGCCCGTCACGCTGTTCTCCAGCCTCAAATCCTTCACCTTCCGGCTCTGGAATGAGGAGCGGCACCGGCTGGTTGCTTTCAGCCCTCTTGGAAATCTCCGGGAAACACCCCATAGCGTCCATACGGTTACAGGGATTATTTTCGCAATATGAACGTACCAGCGACCAGCGGTGCTGACGCGAAAGAAACTATTTACGGAGATAATTAAAATGAAACAAAACAGATCGTTTGCAGTATTGTCATTCTTAGTAATTTTAGGCATTGGCGCGGCACTGGCATACGCCCGGTATAGAGTTGGAGCCAATTTAGAAGCAGGCGGAATTGGCGTCGGCGCCTTTGTTCTGGCCCTGGTCGTTGCGTCCGCCATTCAGGTGGCCGATCAGTGGGACCGAGCGGTGATATTGCGTCTGGGTAAGTTCCGCTCCTTGAAAGGGCCGGGACTGTTTTTCATTATTCCGGTTCTGGATGCGATTCCTTACTGGATTGACACCCGCGTCATCACGACGGGTTTCAAGGCGGAAAAAACTCTCACCAAAGATACGGTGCCGGTGGATGTGGATGCCGTGCTGTTTTGGAAAGTGGTGGACCCAAAGAAGGCGGCCTTGGACGTGGCCGACTATCAAAGCGCCATCAGTTGGGCCTCCCAAACCGCCCTGCGCGATGTGATCGGCAAGACCATGCTTTCGGACATGCTGGAAGGCAGGGACAAAATCAGCGCTCTGCTGCAGAAGATCATTGATGAGCGCACCGAACCCTGGGGCATCAATGTCATTTCCGTGGAGGTGAAGGATGTTTTGATTCCCTCCGGTTTGGAGGATGCGATGTCCATGCAGGCCCAGGCGGAAAGAGAGCGCCAGGCCAGGGTAATCCTGGGTGATGCCGAGCGGCAGATAGCGGAGAAATTTACCGAAGCGGGCAAGAGCTATGAGCACAATCCGATTGCCTTTCATTTGCGGGCCATGAACATGCTGTATGAGGGTTTGAAGGAGAATGCCACCATCGTCATCGTTCCCAGCACCGCCGTGGAATCCATGCAATTGGGCGGCCTGGCCGGGATGACCGCGCTGACCATGGGTTTGGGCCAGGAACGCGCCAATGGAAACAAGGCGGCTGAACTTAAGAAACAACCAGCAGCGGAAACACCTCCGGTCAGAGAAACTCTCAACGGCACCAAACCGGAGATATTGGAGCGCCATCAGTAAAACAACAGTTCCCAAGCGGGAGCAAAACCACGGAGATAATTGAAATAAAACATACATAAAAGACAGTATATGAGAACTATGAAACCGTTAAAATTGAAGGAATGGGCTAAACGCGCGGCGATTGGCAGATGGTCTGCCAGCCTGCTGATTGCGGCGGGAATTCAAACTCTGGTTCTGCCCTCGTTACAAGCGGCGACCACGGAAAAGGGAATTACCGACAGCGGCATCACCACCGCCGTTGAAGGCGGATTAAAACTCGATAAAGGCGTCTTCCCGAACGATGTGGATGTCAGCACCAGTCAGGGGATCGTCACGCTTTCTGGATCGGTGGACAACCTCCTCGCCAAAGAGCGGGCGGTCATGGCCGCCAAGAGCATCCGGGGCGTGCGCGAGGTAATTGACCAGATTACCGTGACGCCGGTGTCCCGCTCCGATGAAGACATCCGCAAGGACATCCAGACGGCGCTGCAGCAAGATCCCGCGACGGAATCCTATCAGACGACCGTTTCCGTCCAGGACGCGGTCGCCACATTGACCGGCAGCGTTGGTTCCTATGCGGAAAAACAACTCGCCGCCCGGATTGCCAAGGGAGTCAAGGGGATCAAGGAGGTCCGCAATGACGTCACGATCAACTATATGGCGAAGCGCACGGATTCGGAAATTGCCGCCGATGTCAAAGCCCGTCTCCAATGGGATATTTGGATCAACGGCGGCCTGATCAATCCCGTGGTGAAAGATGGCAAAGTGACGCTCACCGGCACGATCGGAAGCGCAATCAGCAAATCGCGGGCTTTCGATGATGCCTGGGTGAACGGGGTGACGTCGGTGGACGACAGCGGCTTGAAAATCGAAACACTGACACACAACGGCACGCAACAAAAATTCAAATCCGCCATCAGTTCTGACAGCGAAATCAAACAGGCAGTCCAGGCGGCCCTTCGTCTTGACGCGCGCGTTTCGGCTTTTTCTCCCGACGTAACCGTTGAAGACGGAGTGGTCATTCTTGGCGGCTCCGTGGGCAATTTAAAGGCGAAAACTGCCGCCGCACAGGATGCAAAAAACGTAGTGGGAGTGTCGCTGGTTGACAATCATCTGAAGGTGAGACCCAATGGATCCGCTGATGCAGCGGCGATGGAGAAACAATTGAAAGCGGCCTTGCTCTGGGATCCGTTTCTGGACAACTCCACAATAGATGCGGCTGTCATCCATCGCGTCGCGTATCTCTCCGGGGCGGTGGATTCAAGTTTTCAAAAGGCCGAAGCACAGGATGTTGCTTCGCGGATCAAAGGCGTGGTGGAAGTTCGGAACCGTCTGAAGGTTGAACCGGAGTATTATTCGATCTCCGACTACGATTACGATTACTATCCCTACTACGACTATGGTTATTACGATGACTATGGTTATTATGGTTATTACGGCTGGCCTTATTACAACCAGTCGCCTTACTACGTTTCCGGGATGTCTGGACCGCAACCCTATTTGAGCGACGAACAGATCAAAAAGAACATCGAGGATCGGTTCTTCTGGAGTCCCTTCGTGGACAGGGATGACATCAAGGTCGCCGTTAACGGAGGGGTAGCCACCTTGACCGGCACCGCTGGAACCTGGGTCGGCTGGGGTGAGGCTGAAAAAGATGCCCGTAAGGGTGGCGCGACCTTTGTGTTGAACCGGGTCACGGTCAACAAAGGCCATTGGTGGTGACAGCAGCAGGAAACGGCGGGCACAAATGAACAATGAAACGAAAGGAAGAACATGAATAAGAACAATTCCATCGTGGCGATCTACAAATCGCACACGGCTGCCGAAGCGGCGATCAAGGAACTACAGCAATCCGGTTTCGATATGAAGAAACTGTCGGTTGTTGGACGCGACGAACACACGGATGAACACGTGGTCGGCTACTACAATACCGGGGACCGCATGAAACATTGGGGAAAACTGGGGGCCTTCTGGGGCGGGATTTGGGGAATGTTGTTTGGTTCCGCATTCTTTTTGATTCCCGGCGTCGGGCCGTTGCTCGTAGCAGGGCCGTTGGTCAGTTGGATCGTCGGGGCGCTGGAAGGCGCCATCGTGGTAGGCGGTCTGAGCGCGATTGGGGCCGGCTTGTACGGCTTGGGGATCCCCAAGGACAGCATATTGCGGTACGAGACGGCGCTCAAGACCGGCAAGTTTGTCCTGATCGCCCACGGCTCCATGGATGACATAACCCATGCCAAAGAAATCCTCAACCGCACCAAGCCGGAGACATTGGAGCACCATCAGTGAACGCACCAGCGATGAGCCACTGACGGGATTAACGAAAACGGCCCACCGCGTCGGCGTCGCAGCCGACTTTGGATAAAACCAGAGATGAAGCGTATGAATGCGACGGCAATACGAGACGAAAATGTTTTCGACGCGACCATGAATGCGGTAATCATTTACGACGAATTCGATTTCGCGGCGAAGGTGAACGCGATGCTGGAGCATGCGGCGCATCGGACGGACGAAACCACGCATTGGAGCGTCAAGCCGTGGCGCGTGGACATGCTGAAACTGCCGCCAGCGGCGGAAGCGGCGCTGGCGGAAGCGGCCGAAGCGCACCTGATCGTGCTCGCGGGGCGCCAGGTTCAGCCACTTCTCCCCTGGCTGGTGGACTGGCTGGAGCGGTGGGCCACGCGCAGGCAGATCCAGGAGGCTGCCCTGGCCGTATGGGATGGTGAAAACGCCGCCACACGCTCGGCGCGAGCGACACTCGAGTTGTCGCAGTTTGCCGGGCGCCATGGCTTGAGCCTCATATTTGACGACAATGCGCTGGTCGAGGGCAAATCCTCGATGTTTGTGAGCGACCTGCACGAACGTGAGGTTTCTTTGTCCCCGACGCTCCAGCACATCCTGGAGCAGCCAGTGCGCGACTACTATCAGCATTGGGGCATCAATGAGTGAGACTCGTCATCGTTGTCACCTCGAAGCTGGTGATTTTGACTTCTGAGGCGCGACCAAGACAGCGCGCAAGCCGCGTTGTCCTGGATTCGAGACTTCGGTGTCCACGCAAATGAGAAAGTAATTGTGAACAACAACGTCATTGAATTGAACGAAGCGAACTTCGACCGGGAAGTGCTCAATGCCACGCAACCCGTGCTGGTCGAGTTTTGGGCCGGCTGGTCTGACCCGTGCAAGGCCATGGCCCCGATGCTTGAATCCGTCGCGGAGGACGATGCCGTCCCCGTCAAAGTTGCCAGGGTGAACGTGGAGCACCACGAAAAGCTGACCGAGCAATACGGCGTGCGGGCCGTGCCCACCCTGCTCATTTTCAACCAGGGCGGCCTGCAGGACCAGATCGTTGGACGAACCACCGAGCAGGCCGTGCGCGAGAGACTGGAGCGCTTGAAATGAATTTTCAGGAGGCAAATCCAAAGAAATCTTCAACCGCACCAACCCGGAGGCATTGGAGCACCATCAGTGAACGCACCAGTGACTGGCGGTGCTGGCACGAAAGAAATTATCTAATGCCCAAACAACAACTTCACGCGAATAAACAACAAGAAGAACTGCGAAAACACACCTGACTTTGAAATCGTTCAACGAATTGCCTGTTGAAAACTGTTGCTGCCAAACCCGCATCCGCCTCGCGCAAAAACCGGGGAGGGTTTAAGCCGGACTGTCGCTTCACCCCGCCACTCGCCGTCTGTGGCAGGGATCGGCGCGGAAAAGTCCGAACCCGTCCACTTCCGGCAACAGGCGGCCCCCAGTTCCTACTCCTGGGTTCATGGGGGATTGAACGATTGAACCAGGTCCGGCACGTTCGCGAACCGGCGGAAGCCATTCCCGCGTGCAAAAAAATAATGAACAAACGCAAGTAGAAAGGAAAAACACATGACCAAAAGAACGAACTCAAAAAACAGCAGTGATGACAGGAGACAAACCTTCGCATTCACCGCTCCTGACGCGTTGAGCGTATTGCTGGCAGGCGACTTCACACAATGGCAGGCAAAAGCCATTTCCATGAAGAAGGATGCCGAAGGGGTTTGGAAGACCACTGTGGCCCTGCCGCCCGGCACCCACCACTACCGGTTCATCGTGGACGGCGAGTGGCGGGATGACCCGGAATGCACGCTGCGCGTGGCCAATCCTTACGGCGGTCACGACGCCGTCCGGCAGATCGCTTGATGTTGAATGACAGACCCTCGGGGTGAGCACCAAGGACAACGGAAAAATCCACGGCGCACCAAAGTTGAAGACATCATGATCCGCGACACCCATTCCGGCAGCATCCTCTTCCTCGGCAGAATGGCCGATCCGACCCGATCCTGATCAAATCCCTGTCGCATATGCCAAAGAAATCCTCAACGGCACCAAACCGGAGACATTGGAGCGCCGTGAATAAAGATACCAGGGATAAACCGTTGAAGAAATTGACGCTAACGAGCCAACGCATCGGCATCGCCGCCGACCATGGAGGTTACGAGTTGAAGGAATATCTGGCCGGGAAATTGCGCGAAGCCGGTCATGAAGTGGTTGACTTCGGCGACGGCCGGCCGAAAGAGGATGATGACTATCCGGATTTTATCGTGCCGCTGGCACGGGCGGTTGCCGCCGGGAAAGTGGATCGCGGAGTGGGCATCTGTGGCAGCGGGGTGGGAGCATCGGTCTGCGCGAACAAAGTGGCGGGGGTTCGGGCCTGCTTGATTCACGAAAACTTTTCGGCGCATCAAGGTGTCGAAGACGACGATTTGAACCTGATTTGTTTTGGCGGCCTCGTGGTCGGTCACGCCCTCGCCTGGGAATTGGTGCAGACCTTTCTCGCTGCGCGATTCACCGGAGCGGAGCGATTTCGTCGGCGGCTCGCGAAAGTGACGGAACTCGAAAGCAAACCACCAAAGAAAACGTCATGAAAATAAGTCCCCTGGCCGGAAAACCGGCGCCACTTGCAATACTCGTCAACGTGCCGCAGCTCATTACGGCCTACTATACCGGGGTGCCCGACCCTTCGGTGCCGGCCCAACGCGTGGCTTTTGGCACCTCAGGACATCGCGGCTCGTCGTTCAAGCTGGCTTTCAATGAATGGCACATTCTCGCGATCACTCAGGCGATTTGCCTGTATCGCAAGCGGCAAAACATCTCCGGCCCGTTGTATCTCGGCATTGACACGCACGCGCTTTCTGTTCCGGCCTGCGCCACCGCTCTTGAAGTGCTGGCGGCAAATGGCGTCGAGGTGATGCTCGCCGAAGGGGATGAATACACGCCGACCCCGGTGATTTCCCATGCGATCCTGACTTACAATCGCGGGCGCAAAAAGAGGCTGGCCGACGGGATTGTCATCACACCCTCGCACAATCCGCCGCATGACGGCGGCTTCAAATATAATCCGCCGAGTGGCGGGCCGGCGGACACGGTCGTCACCAGTTGGATTGAGGCAAAGGCGAATGCGCTGTTGGAAGCCCAACTCAAGGGGGTGAAACGAATTCCCCACGAGCGGGCACTGCGCGCCGCGACGACGCATCGGCACGACTATCTTACCGCCTACGTCAACGACCTCGGCAACGTCGTTGACATGAAGATTATTCGCAGCGCAAAACTCCGTCTCGGCGTTGATCCGCTGGGCGGTGCCGGTGTTCATTACTGGGCGCGGATTGCGGAGCAACATAAGTTAAACCTGACCGTGGTTGACGAGGCGGTTGATCCCACCTTTCGGTTCATGACAGTGGATTGGGATGGCCAGATTCGCATGGATCCGTCCTCGCCTTATGCGATGCAGCGGCTGATCAAGATGAAGGACCGTTTTGATCTCTCGTTCGCCTGCGACACCGACCACGACCGGCATGGGATTGTCACCAAAGGCGAAGGATTGCTGCCGCCTAATCACGACCTTTGCGCAGCGATTTTCTATCTTTTCCAGAACCGGCCGAAGTGGTCAAAATCGGCGGCGGTCGGCAAAACGTTAGTGAGCAGCCAAATGATAGACCGCGTCACCGCAAAACTTGGCCGGAAGCTTTTCGAGGTGCCGGTTGGTTTCAAGTGGTTCGTGGATGGTTTGCTTGATGGCTCGCTGGGATTTGCCGGAGAGGAGAGCGCAGGTTCGGTTTTCCTTCGTCTGGATGGCACCGTCTGGACAACGGACAAGGATGGAATTGTCCCCTGTTTGCTCGCCGCCGAGATGACCGCGCGAACGGGCCACGATCCCGGAAAAAATTACCGCAAACTCACGCGCGAGTTCGGTGAGCCTGTCTACGACCGCGTTGATGCCCCAGCCACGCCGGAACAAAAGGAGCGGTTGGCGAAACTTTCACCGCAACAGGTCAAACTCACCGAATTGGCGGGCGAAAAAATCAAGACCATCCTCACCCATGCGCCGGGCAACGATGCGCCCATCGGCGGGTTGAAAGTGGTGGCCGAAAGCGGCTGGTTCGCGGCGCGTCCGTCCGGCACCGAGGACATCTATAAAATTTACGCCGAGAGCTTTCAAGGAGAGAATCATCTGCACCGCATCCTGAAGAAGGCGCAGACAATCATCAACGGTGCTTTGGCGGTATCACCTCCGAAGCCGGAGATCCCGTCCAAGCCAAAACGAAAAAAAAGCCATGAACAAACAAACACCGGTCAGCAAGCCGATCTATAGTCCTTTAACTGCGAATGTCGAAGGATTCGATTCCCTGGCGGAGTTGGCGCTGGACCTGCGCTGGTCGTGGAATCATGCCACCGACGAAGTGTGGCGGCAGCTTGATCCTGCGCTGTGGGAGTCCACTCAAAACCCCTGGGTGGTCCTGCAGACTGTTTCGATGGACAAGCTCCAGCGCGTGCTGGCCGATCCCACCTTCCGCAAGAACATTGATGACCTGCTGCGAGCCAAGCGTCAGGCGGCGGAGACGTCCGCGTGGTTTCAGCAAAATCATCCACAGTCTCCATTGAAGTGTGTCGCCTATTTCAGCATGGAATACATGTTGAGCGAGGCGCTCCCCATTTACTCAGGCGGGCTGGGCAATGTGGCCGGTGATCAGCTCAAAGCCGCCAGCGACCTGGGCGTGCCGGTGATCGGAGTGGGGTTGCTCTACCAGCAAGGCTATTTTCGTCAGGTGATTAACAAGGACGGAGCGCAACAAGCCCTTTATCCGTATAACGACCCCGGACAGTTGCCGGTCACGCCATTGCGCCAGCCGAACGGAGAGTGGTTGCGGTTGGAGATTGCCTTGCCTGGCTACTCGGTCTGGCTGCGCGCCTGGCAGGTCCAGGTTGGTCGGGTGAAACTTTACCTGCTGGACAGCAATGACGCGGCGAACTTCCCCGCGCATCGCGGGATTACCAGCGAGTTGTATGGCGGCGGACCGGAGTTGCGCCTCGCGCAGGAGATGCTGCTTGGCATCGGCGGCTGGCGGCTGCTCGCCGCACTCGGCATCCAGCCGGATGTCTGTCACTTGAATGAAGGTCATGCGGCCTTCGCGGTGTTGGAGCGTGCCCGCAGTTTCATGCAAGAGAACGCGCAGCCTTTTGAAGTGGCGCTGACCGCCACGCGAGCGGGGAATCTCTTCACGACCCACACGGCGGTGGCCGCCGGGTTTGACCGTTTCACTCCGGCGCTCATCGAGCAATACCTCGGCGGTTATGCGGAGAAGAAACTCGGAATTTCCCTCCACGACTTGCTGGCCTTGGGCCGCCAGAATCCGGACGACGCGTCGGAAAATTTCAACATGGCCTATCTGGCCATCCGTGGCAGCGGCTCGGTGAATGGCGTGAGTCGCTTGCACGGGAAAGTCAGCCGGCATCTTTTTGAGCCGCTGTTTCCCCACTGGCCGCAGGACGAAGTGCCCGTCGGCCACGTGACCAACGGAGTTCACATGCCGACCTGGGACTCAGCAGCAGCCGATGATTTTTGGACCAAGGCCTGTGGAAAAGACCGCTGGCTGGGAATGAAGGAAAACCTGGAGCAGGACATTCGCCGCGTCTCCGACGACACCCTTTGGCAATTTCGCATCGCTACCAGCAAGTCTCTGGTTGAATACGCTCGCGAGCGTCTGGCCCGGCACTATGCCGCCGCCGGCGCGCCGCCCGAGACGGTTGAGGAGGCGAAACACCTATTTGACCCCAACGCATTGACACTGGGCTTTGCGCGGCGTTTCGCGACCTATAAAAGGCCAAACCTGCTGTTGCACGACCCGGAGCGACTGCTTCGTTTGTTATCCAATCCACAGCGCCCGGTGCAACTCATCATTGCGGGCAAGGCTCATCCTGCGGACTTGGCGGGACAAGCGCTGATCCAGAAATGGATACAGTTCATTCGTCAAGCCGAAGTCCGTCCTCATGCGATTTTCTTGAGCGACTATGACATGCACTTGACCGGACGTTTGGTGCAGGGTGTGGATGTCTGGATCAACACGCCCCGGCGACCCTGGGAGGCGTGCGGAACGAGCGGCATGAAGGTGCTGGTCAACGGCGGCATCAATCTTTCGGAATTGGATGGCTGGTGGGCCGAAGCCTATGTTCCGGTTCTGGGCTGGGCGCTGGGCGATGGTCAGGAACATGGCAACGATCCGGCCTGGGACGCGGTCGAAGCCGAGGCGCTATACGAACGGCTCGAACGGGAGGTGATTCCCGAGTTTTATAACCGCAACGAGAAGGGCATTCCCACGGCTTGGGTCGCGCGAATGCGGGAAAGCATGGCGCGTTTGACTCCGCGTTTTTCCGCCGACCGCACCGTGCGCGAATACACGGAGGAACACTACCTACCGGCGGCTACTGCCTATCTTTCACGCGTGGCCAACAAAGGCGCAGTCGGCAAGCAAATGGTGGACTGGCGGCACAGTCTGGAACAGAAATGGGCTACGCTGCACTTCGGCGCAGTGAAGGTGGAGACTCGTGACGGGAAACACATCATTGAAGTTCAAGTTAGTCTTCATGGCCTCGACCCCAAGGCGGTGCGGGTGGAGCTTTATGCCGACGGGATCAAAGAAAATCCTCCTGTGCGGCAGGAGATGACCTGCCTTCATCCATTGGCCGACGAGTCAGGCAACTACGTTTACAGCGCAACTGTCGCTGCGGACCGCCCATCGGCGGACTATACGGCAAGAGTGATGCCGCGCTGCGACGGCGTGGTAATTCCATTGGAAGATGCACGAATCCTATGGCAACGATGATGAAAACGCCGCAACGAGGTTTGCGCGACTACATTTCGGAGATCTCCGAGCGCGCTGATGTTCGAGCAGGCTCTCCGCTGCCTTTGGGAACCCAGGAAAGCGGAAATGGAGTAAATTTTGCCATTTTCAGCCGCAATGCCAGCCGGGTTCGACTGGAGCTTTTCAACCATCCCGAAGACGCGGTGCCCGCGCGGGCCATTGACCTGGATTCAGCGCGCAACCGCACCGGCGACGTGTGGCACGTCTGGGTAAAAGGTATCGCTTCCGGTCAACTCTATGCCTACCGGGTGGACGGCCCTTACGAGCCAAATAAAGGGCGTCGTTTCAATTTCAAAAAGCTGCTCCTTGATCCCTTCGCCACCGCGATTTCGCAACTGCCACCGTGGGACTTTGCATCCGCGCTGGGATACGACCCGTCGTCGTCGGGGAAAGATTTGACTCCATCGAAGCTGGACAATGCCAAGACGATGCCAAAATGCGTTTTTGTCAACGACCCCTTCAATTGGGCTGGAGACCAGTCGCCACGGCATCCGTGGTCGAAGACGGTCATTTATGAAACGCATGTGCGCGGTTTTACCATTCATCCGAAGTCGGGCGTGAACCATCCGGGGACTTACCGGGGCCTGATGGAAAAGATTCCTTATCTCAAAACCCTGGGCGTGACTGCGGTGGAACTGATGCCCGTGCAGGAGTTCAATGAAACTTCGGTCACGCGCCGGAATCCGCAAACCAATCAACGGCTCAAGAATTACTGGGGATATGATTCCGTGGCCTTCTTTGCGCCCAAAGCTTCCTACAGCAGTTCGGGAAGTTTGGGCCAGCAGAAGCTGGAATTCAAGGAAATGGTCCGGACCTTTCACAAAGCCGGAATTGAAGTGATCCTGGACGTGGTGTTCAATCATACGGCGGAGGGAAACGAACTGGGGCCGACACTCTGTTTCCGCGGGATGGATAATGCGATCTTCTACACACTGGCGGACGACAAGCGCTACTACAAAGATTACGCGGGGACCGGCAATACCGTCAACGCCAACCATCCCGTGGTGCGGGACCACATCATGGCCGCGCTCCGCTATTGGACGGCCGAGATGCACGTGGACGGATTCCGGTTTGACGAGGCGTCAGTGCTCGACCGGGACAGCACCGGCAGGCTGCTGGCCAAGGCCCCGCTGCTCGAACGGATTGCCGAGGATCCGCTGTTGAAACACGTGAAAATCATCGCCGAAGCGTGGGACGCCGCCGGTGCATATGAGGTGGGTAGTTTTTCAAAGCGGCGCTGGGCGGAGTGGAACGGCCATTACCGGGATGAAGTCCGGCGTTTCTGGCGCGGCGGTGATGGGATGCTTGGTTTGTTCGCCCAGCGTATCTGCGGCAGCGCCGACATCTATACCAAGTCGGGCAAAGGCCCCGAGGGCAGCGTCAATTTCGTCACGTGCCACGACGGCTTCACCCTGAACGACCTTGTGAGCTACAGCGACAAGCACAATGAGGCGAACGGGGAAAACAACCGGGATGGAATTGACGCCAACTACAGTGGAAACTACGGCTGCGAGGGCGGGACGAAGGACGCCGGGATCGAGTCCGTCCGAAAACGCCAGATCAAGAATTTCCTGATGACCCTGCTGGTTTCGCGCGGAGTGCCGATGCTATTGGGCGGAGATGAATTCCGCCGGACGCAAGGCGGCAACAACAACGCCTACTGCCAGGACAATGAAACCAGTTGGATTGACTGGACCCAGCTTGAACAGCATCAGGAGATTTACCGGTTTGCCCACGGCATGATTGCTTTTCGCCGTGCTCATCCGATTCTGAGCAAGGAACAATTCTATACGGACGCCGAGATCCATTGGTTTGGCCTGCAAGGGGGATTGCCCAACTGGGCCGACCCGAAAGAAAAGCATTTTGCCTGTTTGATCCATGAAGATGAGCAGCGTGCATTATTCCTCATGTTCAATGCCGGTGCCGATGCGGTTGATTTCCATTTGCCTCCCATAACGCACGGGGCTCAGTGGCATCTGGCTGTTGATACTTTTGGGGAAACGCCACATGATTTGTTGGGTGCCGGCGAGGAACCGCTTTTGAAATATCCACAAACTTACCTCCTGCAACCCCGCTCCAGCGCCATCCTTCTGGCACGGAAGCCGGAATCTGCCTTGGAAGGTGGTTCCGTATGAATCAACGAGCCTCCGGGATACTTCTCCATCCAACCTCCCTTTCCAATCCCTATCCCATCGGCGATCTGGGGCCTGCGGCAACTGCCTTTGTGGATTTCTTGGTCGAGAGTGGACAGCGTTGGTGGCAGATGCTGCCGATTGGCCCAACCGGAGGAGAAAATTCGCCTTACCAGTCACCGTCCGCCTTTGCGGGTAATCCGCTTCTGGTAAGTCCTGATCGGTTGGTGAAGCAAGGGCTTCTCAGC
>Ga0224555_1000419_pt1 | contig 64841 bp, 54 predicted proteins | sample 714S23034metaG_FD_180687 | JGI IMG/M metagenome (GOLD analysis project Ga0224555, IMG submission 180687) | Peat soil microbial communities from Stordalen Mire, Sweden - 717 S2 30-34 | ecosystem: Environmental > Terrestrial > Soil > Wetlands > Peat | place: Sweden: Norrbotten County, Stordalen... | reverse complement strand
ACCTTCAGCTCTTTTTCGTTGGGCTGGCGCGAGTCGCCCCAGCGATTGGGGAGTATATGCTCGCTGATCGCGCGCAGGGCCGCGAGTTTTTCCGCCGGATCGTCGACCAATGTTGCCGTGCCCAGAATTACCACCGAGCGATAGTTCATCGAGTGATTGAAGACGGAGCGGGCGAGCACCAATCCATCGACCAGCGTGACCGTGATGCAGACGGGGACGCCTTGGTCGAGGTTGCGCAACATACGACTGGCGACGGAGCCGTGGATGTAGAGCGCGTCCCCGTCGCGGCCGTAAGACATGGGGATGACGAAGGGCTGTCCGTCGACGACGAAGCCGACGTGGCAGAGGAGAGCTTCGTCGAGGATGTGGTTGACGGCGTCGCGGTCGTAAACCGCGCGCTGCGGCTCGCGCACTACGCGGGTGCGTGGAGTTGGATTGGAGTTGCTGGAGTCTAAATTGACGGACATGGAACTGACTTCCTAGGCAGGCGCCAAGAGTTGTAACGCAGAATTCTAACAGGCCGGAGCTACAGCAGGCCGCCGGTCTTTATCGCCAGGATGTTGAGCGCCATCTCCAGTTTGGTTATGGCCTCGCCTAGTTCGGGATGGTTTCCGACCTTCGGCTGCAGGTCCTTCAGAATCTTGTGAGCACTGGCGACGTGCTCCGCCGCCTGGGCTGGATTTTGCTCGGGCTTGGGTTCACTCGGTGTTGGCATGGTCATTCGCTCCCGGTACAACTTAATTCTATACAGGATCGTCATACAGGTCGTCGACATATGCCCCGATTCCGCTCGCGGTTGGTGATGCTATTGCTGCTTTTCGGGCCGGCTGCGGCGCAGCAGGAGCCGAGCTTCAGTTCCCAAGGCAACCTGGTGCCCGTGCCGGCGCTGGTGAGGGACGCGCAAGGTAACGCCGTCTACGGACTGCAGGCACAGGACTTCATTATTGAGGATGATGGCGTCGAGCAGGGAGTTCATCTCGACGAAGCTGCAGAAGGTGAGCCCATATCGTTGGTGATCGCCGTGCAGTGCGGGCGTCGCGCCGATCGGGAATTTGGCAGAATGGCTGGCTTGGCCGCTATGCTCGATCCCGTACTGAGCGGGCATCAGAACGAAGCGGCGTTGCTCCGGTTCGACAGCAAGCTGAATCTGGTGCACGATTTCACCAATCAGGCCGAGGTCATCGAAGAGGATCTGAAGAACCTGGAGCCGGGAGACCACGGAGCCGCCATTCTCGACGCCGTGGCCTACGCCGCGAAAATGCTCGGCAGAAGGCCGGCGGGGCGGCAACGCGTACTGCTGCTGATTAGCGAGACGCGCGACCATGGCAGCCACTTTGCAAAGATCGACGATGCCGTGAGACTGGTAGGAGTGACTCACACTCTGGTCTACGCGCTGCCGTTTTCGCCATATATTTCGCAGCAACTGGATACCGCGCGGGGCAGCAACCGAGACGAGTGGGGTCCAAACATGGACATCATCGAGAAGCTTGCCGCCGCGCGACAGGCGATGAGAAAGAACAGCGCGAGGGCGCTCGCTTCCATGACGGGCGGCGAGTATGAGTTGTTCGCCACCCGCAAGGGCTTTGAGTCAGACATGATTAGCTTTGCTAATCACCTCCACAGCCGTTATCTGCTGAGCTTTGAGCCGAAGAATCCACACCCCGGTCTGCATAAGATTCGAGTAAGGTTGAGGCAGGCGGGCCCGAATCGGACGGTGCTATTCAGAAGCACGTATTGGGTGGCCGATTCGAGGCGGTGATGGTTCTTGAGAAGGTCACTTGCGTCTGCGTGCAGGTGACGGCTTGGGCTGCTCTTCAAGTATTGCGAACTGAATTTTCTTCTCCACCGGATCGATGTGGTCTACCAGCACCCGCACGCGATTGCCCAGACTGTAGGTTTTGCGGGAGCGCTGGCCGATGATTTGGCGCGTGTCTTCGTGGTAGGTGTAGCGGTCATTTTTATCACCGCTGTCGAGCGTGTTGAGGGGGACCAGGCCCTCGACGAAGAGGTCGGTGAGTTCCACGAAGAAGCCGAACTTGGTTACGCTGATGATGAGGCCGTCGAAGTCTTCTCCGATGCGGCGCTCCATGAATTTCATTTTCTTCCATTCCATGAGGCCGCGCTCGGCTTCGTCGGCACGGCGCTCGGCCTGGCTGGATTCGTCGGCGATGCTGTGGAGTTCTTCGAGCGCGATGGGACCGCCGAGAGGTTCGAGCGCGTGCTGATGGGCGTCGCGGTCGCGGCGCTTGGACCAGGGGGATGGCGGCGGGGCGGCGGTGGCTGAAGAAGTCGAATTTCGATGACCAGCCCCTAAAGGGGCGTCTGCTATCGAAGAATTTACGGCATCGCTAAAGCGATGCCCTGATACAAAGCCTTGTGGGGATTGCGACGTTCCTACAGGTACTTCTCCGTCCAACTTTTCGGCGGAGTCGCGCAGGACTTGTTTAAGAATGCGGTGCACGATCAGGTCGGGATAGCGGCGGATGGGCGAGGTGAAATGGGTGTAGGTGGTAGCGGCTAAGGCGAAGTGTCCGCGATTTTCTTCGGAGTAGCGGGCTTGTTTGAGCGATCGCAGCATCAGGAAACTCAGGATCCGCTCTTCCGGCTTGCCGGCGATTTTCTCCGTGAGTTTCTGATACATGCGCGGGGTGATGTGGACTTCTTTGGGCACTTCGATTTCGCGGACGCGCTTGCCGGTGCCGCGAGCGTCGCGGCGATCGGCTTTGAGCTGCACGCGCTGAATGGGCAAGGCGCCGACTCCTAACGAGTATCCGAAAGTGGCAGCGATGACTTCGAAGTCGTAGACGCGCTTGGCGTCGGGCTTCTCGTGGATGCGGTAGAGCGAGGCGATACGTTTATTTTCTAGATAGTGCGCGACGCATTCGTTCGCCGAGAGCATGAATTCTTCGATGAGGCGATGGGCGACGTTGCGCTCCGATCTCGTGATGCTCTTCATCATGCCGAGTTCGTCAAACTCGATGACCGGCTCGGGGAGATCGAAATCGATCGATCCGCGGCGTTCGCGCTTGCGGTTCAGGATCATGGCCAGATCGCGCATGCGTTCGAAGTGCTCGACCTGCGCGGCGTATTGCTGGCGCGCGGCGGCCGCTCCCAGGTTAGCGCTCAAGTGCGAGCGCGAACCTGGGGCACCATCGTCTTCACTATCGTTTTCGAGTATGGCATTCACGGCGGTGTAGGTCATTCTGTCAGCGGAACAGATCACGCCCTCGTTGATTTCGTAGCCGACGATTTCACCTTGATGGTCGATCTCCATGGTGCAGGAAAGCACGAGGCGATCGACTTGCGGGCGCAGGCTGCAAATGTCAGTCGAGAGCTCTAGCGGCAGCATGGGAACGGCGCGGTCGGGGAAATAGACGCTGGTGCCGCGCAGGCGGGCTTCCTGATCGAGCGGCGAGTTGGGGGTTACGTATTGGGCGACGTCGGCGATGTGAACTTGGAGTTCGTAGTTGCCGTTTTCGAGTTGGCGGACGTGGACGGCGTCATCGAAATCGCGGGCGGTTTCGCCGTCGATGGTGACGATGGGAAGGTCGCGGTAGTCGCGGCGATGACGTAATACGTCGGCGGGGATTTCGGATTGGATGGCTTGTGCTTCTTCGATTACTTCGGGCGGAAAGCGGTGGGGCAGGTGAAACTTGCGGATCATGATCTCGACGTCGACTCCGAAGTCGTTTTCTTCGCCGAGAATTTCGAGGACGCGTCCGCGCGGATTTTGCGTGGCGCTGGGCCAGTCGGTGATTTCCACGTCGACTACTACGCCGTCCAGATCCTGCCAGTCGGCGTGGACTGCGGCTTCGTTGCCGATTACACGATCGACAGATTGCTTGCGGGGGGCGACAGCCGCCGAGGACGGCGGCGCTACGCTCTTGGGCGGGATCTCCATGCCCGGCGGGATTACGATTTCCTGCGTTACTTTTTCGTCTATCGGCTTGACGTAGTTGTGGCGATGTCCGTAGTGGAAGATGCCAACCACGGTCGGATGGGCGCGCGACAGGGAGCGGATGATACGGCCCTCGGCGCGGCCATCGGGGCGGACGGCGGAGACTTCGACCAACACGCGGTCGCCGTGCATGGAGGATGCGATGGCGTGCGGAGGAATGAAGACATCGCCGGCCAGGCGCGCCTTGAGACTCGGATCGAGCGAAGTGGCTTCGGGAATCACGAAGCCGAAGCCGTCGCGATGCATGGTCAGGCGGCCGATCAGCAGATTGCGTCCCTTGGTGGCCTGCGGAATGGCGTAGCGCTCGGAGTCGACCTGCAGCAGTTCGCCTTTGCTGACGAGTGTGTACAAGCGGTCGGTTAGTTCTCGGCGGGCTTCGCCTTTTACGCCGAGTTCGCGCAAGAGTTGCTTATGGCTCGCCGTCTGCTTGGGCTGGCGGGCGATGTGGCGAAGGATGGCGGAATCGGAGAGGAAACTCATTTTGTAATTTTGCAATCGGGTAAATTGGTAATCTGAAAGCGTCTTTGAGTGGCGCGTTCAGCTGGGTTTTAGATTGCAAAATTACCCGATTACCAAATTACAAAATCTCTATTTCAAATACTTCTCCTCGATAATCCTCCGATGATGCAGTTCATGTCCCGCGATGATGTAAGCCAAGGCGCGCACCGTCACCTCGTTATTGCTGGCTACGCCTCGGCGGGTCCATGCGGCCTCGTCGAGATTGCGAAACAGCGAGACGGTGGCGCGGCGCACGGCTATGTAGTCCTCGATCAAGTCTGCCAATGGACGTCGCCCGAACGGGCTATTGCGGACGTAGTCGTCCTGCTCGAAACCTTCGATGGGAGTCGCGTCGCCGCGCGCGATGCGCAGGGCACGGTAGCTCATGATGCGCTCGGTATCGTTGATGTGGCCAAGAACGTCCTTCAGGCTCCACTTCTCGGGCGCGTAGCGGAGATCGCCGTCGGACTCAGTGCGTCCGGAGAGCAAGAGAAGCATCTGGCGGCGCTGGTCTTCTAAGGCGGCGAGAACGTCGTTGTCATGGACCAGGGAGATGTAGCGGTCGTAGTAGGGAGCGTATTCTCCGGGCTGGGGCCGGAGGGAGGCGGTCGCGGCTAGGGTCATCGGAGTTGGAGTTGGAGTTGAAGGCATGATTCCTCGTCAGGGATGGCACGGAGTCTGGTTGTGCCCCACGGCTCCATAATATCGGATAGAAGAGTATGGGGTAGGAGTGTCGCGATAGAAGAATTACCGCAAGCCGGGCAGGGCTTACACGACCGGAGGCAGGGCCAAGGTGCAGTGCCGAGGGGGAATCACGCCGGGAACTATGAAAATCAATAAGAAAAGGTGGATTTCCACAGGGCAGGGGGTTTACTCAGGAGTAGAATTCAATTTGGCCCGCGAAATGCGGTGGTGATTCAGAATCCCTTAATAAAAGGAAAGGATTTCGACGACAATGTGGAAGCCCACGAATCAACCTGCGACACCTGGCCGGCCAACTGAGCCGGAGCGTCCGAGCACGTCCACGGCGACGACAGCGCCGATTACGAGCATGAGCGAGCCTGCGGCCGTGCCGCGCCCGGTTACGACTACCACTTCGGACCAAGCCACGATTGGCAAGTCGCTGGTGATTAAGGGAGAAGTGACTGGTTCCGAGTCTTTGTATATTGACGGCCGGGTGGAGGGATCGATCAACCTGTCCGGTAATCGCGTCACCATTGGCCGCAACGGCGTGGTGGCGGCCAACATCAGCGCGCGCGAAATCGTGGTGCTCGGCAAGGTGCGCGGCAACCTGACCGCGAGCGACCGGGTGGATATCCGCAGTGATGGTTCGCTGACCGGCGACGTGGTGGCGGCGCGCATTTCGATTGAAGACGGCGCTTTCTTCAAGGGTGGCATCGACATCCGCAAAGCGGGAACGAAGAGCGACGCAAGGATCGAAGAAGTGACGAAGAGTGTTTCGACTGCGTCGCCGGAACCGGCGATTGCGGCCAGGGCGTAGAACCGTCGTTCGTCGTTTGCTATTCGTCGTTCGCGTAAAAGCGCTGCTCGTCGTTCGCTGTTTGCTCGGTGCGTAGCGGCGCAAGGCAGGATCGTGAAACGGGCCTAGGTGGGCCCGTTTTCTTTTTTGGGCGACGGCAGCGGCAGAGAACGCGAACGACGAACAGCGAATCGCGAACAGCGAACGAGGAACAGCGCTCTCACGGTTCCTTGCCGGTCGTCATGGTTTCTTCGGCTTGGCCTTCGGCGAGGCTGGGGAGAGTAGCGGGTCTTTTCCGGCGCAGATCTGCCGGTAATTCCGAATGTAACAACCAGAGTCCTGCGGCGACGGCTGCCGCCCAGGTTAAGGAGCCGAGCGCGAGCGCCAGGAGATCGGCGCGGCGGCTGCCATCGAGCGGTATGCTGCGCATGACTTCATAACTCAATCCGCCGGAAACGGCGCCCACCAGCGCAGACTTGCCTAATTCTTTCCAGTTCAATCCGGCCAGCGGCACCATGCCACGAACTTGCAGGAGCAGCGCGATGGCCACCGCATTCGCCGTGATGCCAACGTCCGATGCGATGGCGAGGCCGGTGACGGAGAGAGTGTGGAAGAGCAGCCGGTAGAGCGGCAACGAGGCGAGCGTGATCAGGCTGCTGGCTACCATGGGCGTGAGAGTGTTGCCAGAGGCGTAAAACGCGCGCGCGTAAAGCGCCTGACTGGACCACAAAGCCAGCGAGAGCGAAAACCAGAAAAAATAAAGGGCCGTGGATGCGGAATCCGCCAGCGTGAAGTGCCCGCGGCGATAGACGAGGTCGATGAGAGGGAGGGCAATGGCCATCATCCATCCGGTGATCAGCAGAGAGGCAGCCGTGATGCGATAGACCGAAGCATTCACGGTGGCGGCGAATTCCGCGAACTTTTTTTCTCCGAAGAGGCGCGAGAAAAAGGGGAGCGACGCCTGGCCGGCGGCCTGTCCGAGAATGGCGATGGGAACGGCGAAGAGACGCTTGGCATAGTTCAGCCGAGCGATGTCGCCGATGCCGCTCGAAGCAAAGTAGCGCAGGATCCAGTCGTCGGCGGTGACGAGGGAAACGCCCAGCATCAGCGGGATGGAGAGCCGCACCCATTCGCGGAAAGCCGGATTCTTCAAGTCGAATGACGGGCGGTATCCGGTGCCAATTTTAGCGGCTCCGAGCGCGTTGATCAGGAATGGTCCGGCAATGCTGCCGGCGAGGGCGCCGAAGGCAAGGGACGCGATCCCCATCTGGCGCCCGGCGACGACTCCGCCGGCGATGATGAACACGTTGTAGATCAGCGGACCGAATGCCGGCAGCAGGAACAGACGGTGCGAGAGCAGCACCGCGGAAACGACCCCGCCGACGTAAAAGAAGATCTGCGCCGGCAGCAGGATGCGCGTGAGATGAACGCAGAGCCGCATCTGCTCGGGCGTGAAGCCATGAAACATCCAACCGGCGAACTGCGGCGTGAAGATCTCGGCCAGGATGGTGCCGGCGACCAGCACGGAGGTCATCACGGTAATGATGATCGAGAAAGTTTTCTGCGCATCCTGCTCGCGCTTGTCAGCCAGAAAACGCGTATAGATGGAGATGAATGTGATCGAGGCGGTGCCGCCGGCCACGATGTAGTTGAGCCAGTCGGGCAGGGTGAAGGCGGCGACGTAGGCGTCGGTCTGCTGGCCGGCGCCGAAGGCGTAGGCGATGTACGCCTCGCGGATGTAGCCGATCAGGCGCGAGAGCGTGATGGTCGTCATCAGCAGCAGCGTCGCGGAGAACGCCGTGTGCTGGTGCGATGGCCGGAAGAAGCGCAACAAACGCATCCTTCGCAGATTAACGCATCTTGCGGTTCGTGGGAGAGTTATTGGAGGGCTGGAATCGGGGATGGCAATTGGCTTTCCCCTGTGTACGTCTGTGCCCTTTTGGTTGAATCAAAAGCTGAACACCGGGGAGACAGGGTTACACAGGGGAAAGCAAAATCCCTGCGCTGCTTTGACAGGCGAATGTTCAGGCGAGATCTTCCTCTAAACATCTGAAACATTTTGACTTGCCTGTTGATCTCCGTTTTACCCGCGCTGCATTGTCATCCCTCCGTCGAGGTCGCATAGTGCCCGCAGAAATGGAGTCACTATGGCTACCTCATTTGCGGATTTTGCAGAACAGATCAATCCCAAGGCTTTGGCTGAGGCCCGGCGCGCCAACTTTCGGCAGGCTACGCGGGTCCACGGAAGTTTCCTGGCTGCCGCCGAGAAACGAGCGCTCGTCTGGATGGCCGAACGCATGCCGGCGTGGGTGAATTCCGACCACTTGACCCTCCTCGGCTTTGCCGCGCAGATCGCGACTGGCGTTTGCTACTCTCTCGCAGTTCACAACCGCCGCATGCTGCTTGCGGCCATGGTTTGTCTCGCGGTGAACTGGTTCGGCGACAGCCTCGATGGAACCTTGGCGCGGGTGCGCCAGCGGCAGAGACCGCGTTACGGCTTTTACGTGGACCACATCAGCGATTCCATTGGCGCTGTGGCGATGATGGGCGGGCTGGCGCTTTCTGGATACATGCATCCGGTGATTGCGATTGGGTCGCTGATTGCGTTCTTGCTGCTTTCTATCCAGTCGTATCTGGCGACTTATACGCTCGGCGAGTTTCAGCTTTCGTTGTGGCGCTTTGGGCCGACCGAGTTGCGCGTTCTGCTGGTGGTGGGCAATGTGGCGCTGTTCCGTTGGGCGTGGGTGATTCACGGGCGCTACCGGCTGTTTGATATTGGCGGCGCCATTGGATTGGCGGGAATGCTGCTGATGCTGGTTGTGGTCGCGCTGAAGAATACCGTCCGGCTTTGCCGGGAGGAGAGAATCGCGTGAACAGTTCTCAGTTCCCGGTTCTCGGTTCTCAGTTCCCGATTCTCAGTTCTCGGAGAAACCGGGCTTGTCTGCGCTAGCTTAAGTTCAACATCGTCGGCGGAATTGGCATTGGTGTACAGATCTTGGCGCTGGCGACTTTTCGCTCCTGGCTGCGGTTCGATTATCTGCTGGCTACGGGGTTGGCGGTCGAGATCGCGGTGATCCACAACTTCTGGTGGCACGAGCGTTACACCTGGGCGGACCGGCCCGCTGCACGGCCGATTCAGTCGCTGATCAGGCTGGCCAAGTTCAACGCCAGCAATGGAGCAGTCTCCATTGTTGGGAACATCGTGCTGATGCGGCTGCTGGTGGGCGAACTGAAGTTCAAGTATGTTGTGTCGAATCTTGTTGCGATTTTGTTGTGTTCGCTGGTGAATTTCCTGCTGAGCGATCGGTTCGTCTTCGACGCAGAGGCGGACCCGGCCGCTATCTCGAACTAACAGCTGCCGAGCTTGCTCGGCTGGACAGCCGAGGGCGGCTGTCCCTACGTGGTTCGCGCTGCTTCTTGGGCATAGCCTGTGGAGTGTGTTTTTGGGGGTTACGCCGCGACCAGACCCGGGATATACTGACTATAGCTACCATGCGCTCGAACGGCTACATTTCGCCTCTCCAGACGTGCTGGATCGAGGGACGCGCTTGTCCCCGCCGGTACCTTTCCGTTCTGCCTTCGCACGTGCGCGCCAATCTCTTTGGCAGCGACTAATTTTCTTCCCTGTCGATTGCTCCGCTAATCGCTATGGCGCTATTCGCTTTTAGCTCTTGGGCCCAAGCAGCCTGTCTCCGTAGACAATGCTTGAATCGGCCCGAAAGAGCACGGAGAACCGAGAACTAAGAACCGATCTGGAGGATCTCATGACCACCAAGACTTTGATTGCCGGCCCCAAGCTCAAGACCGCGATTCCCGGCCCCAATGCCAAGCGTATTCTCGCGGGCGATGAAAAATACATTTCTCCTTCCTACACACGCTCATATCCGATGGTTGCCAAGCGCGGCCGCGGCATTGTGGTCGAAGACGTAGATGGCAATGAGTTTCTCGATTTTTCCGCGGGCATTGCCGTGACCTCGACTGGCCATTGCCATCCGGAAGTGGTCGCCGCCATTCAGAAGCAGGCTGGCGAACTGATCCACATGTCGGGCACGGATTTTTATTACGAGGGCATGGTGACGCTGGCTGAGCGGCTGTCGAAGATTGCGCCGATGCCGGGACCGCACAAGATTTATTACGGAAATTCCGGAGCCGAATCTATCGAGTGCGCTTTGAAACTGGCGCGCTATCACACCAAGCGGCAGCATATGATCGCGTTCTTCGGAGCTTTCCACGGACGGACCATGGGTGCGCTCTCGCTGACGGCCTCGAAGCCACAGCAGAAGCGCCGCTTCTCGCCGCTCGTGCCGGGTGTAACTCACATCCGCTATCCCGATGTGTATCGGGGATGCGCAGGCGGTCCGCAGGATGCCGAGAAATTCGCGCTCAGCTGCGCCCGCTACATCGAAGACAAACTGTTTAAGACCGTGCTTGCGCCGGAAGAAGTGGCGGCTATTTTTGTCGAGCCGATCCAGGGCGAAGGCGGATACGTCATCGCGCCGGCGATCTTCATGCAGGAACTGCGCCGCATTTGTGACAAGCACGGCATCCTGCTGGTGGTGGACGAAGTGCAGAGTGGCATCGGCCGCACCGGCAAATGGTTTGCGGTCGAACACACCGGAGTTCATCCCGATATCGTTTGCATGGCGAAGGGCATTGCCTCCGGGATGCCGCTCGGCGTCACCATGAGCAAGGCCGACATCATGGACTGGATCCCTGGCTCGCACGCGTCGACGTTCGGCGGTAACCCCGTCTGCATTGCCGCGGCGCTGGCCACGCTCGATGTGATCGAGAAAGAAGGACTGCTCAGAAACTCGCAGGAGGTCGGCGGCCACATGCTGAAACGCATGTCCGATTGGCCGAAGAAGCATAAGATCGTCGGCGACGTCCGCGGACGCGGGCTGATGATCGGCGTCGAGATCGTGAAAGACCAGAAGACCCGCGAATATGGCGCCAGCGAGCGCGATCGCATCGTGCAGCAGGTGTTCGAGCGGGGCATTCTGTTTCTAGGCTGCGGTCCGAGTACGATTCGCATTGCGCCGCCGCTCATCGTTACCAGGGATGAAGCCGACGTTGCCATGGACGCGCTGGAAGAGTCGATCGCGGTGGTCGCGAAAAACGCGTAGTTGCCGGAGGTGCGCGATGTGGGACGGAACTGTCGAATCGATCTACGTCGCCTCCGCCGCCCAAGGGCCGATGCAAGCTGTCGGTCAGGTGGTGGCGATTCCGGGCGCTGGGCTTGAGGGTGACCGTTACGCGCTGAAGCTGGGCACCTTCTACAAGCCCGAGCCGGATTACGAACTCACGCTGATTGAGGCGGAGGCGATTGAGGCGCTGCGGCGGGACTATCAGGTCGAGCTTGCCGCGGGCGACGCTCGCCGTAACATCGTGACCCGCAACGTACCGCTGAATCACCTGGTGGGCAAGGAGTTTGCCATCGGCGATGTGCGCATTCGCGGCATTCGCCTGTGCGAGCCTTGCGATCACTTGCAGAACGTAACGGGGAAGCCGGTGCTCAAGGGCCTGCTGCACCGCGGTGGATTGCGAGCTCAGATTCTGACGCCGGGCACGATTCGCGTCGGCGACGTGGTTACAGTGCTCGCTTAGAGACGCGGCTTGCCGCGTCTCTACATATGAGGATCACGTATGGGCGATACCACACTGCGCGAAATCGTGTACGGCAAAGGCGCCCATGTGGATCCGGTCGCTTGCGTCGAAGATATTTCGGCGGAACTGGCGGCTCGGACCGTGGCGGGCTACCCGCACTCCATCTGGCAGATCGTGGAGCACATGAATTACTGGATGGACTACGACCTCGGCAAAGTCGCAGGGGAGAATCGTCCTTACCCGGACAAGGCGATCGAAAGCTGGCCGGTACATCCGAGTTCAGCCGCCGGAAGTCGCCCGGTGGATGAGCAGTGGCAGGCCACGACTCGCCGCTTCACCGATTTGCTCGGCCGGCTGGCCCGGCTCGCGGAATCCGACGGGGTAGAGCTGGAGAGAAAAGTTCAGAACGTGGGTTCGCCAAAATCTCCGCGTGAGTCCACCGTGCATGCCATGCTGTGGCAAATTGCGGCGCATAACAGTTATCACTCCGGCCAGGTTGCCTTGCTCCGCCGACAGTTTGGCGCATGGCCTCCTCGACGAGGCGGCGATACCTGGTGAGCTACACCTCGTGAACTATACCCGGTAGAACTGCGATCCCGGCACAACCGCTCGGCATAAACACAAATTCATAAACAGAATTTTTTACTGGAAGGAGGCCTCTCGATGCCACGCTTTACGTCTCGCACTTTTGTCGCTCTGGCGTTTGCCCTCGTGGTCTGGGCCTCCGCCTTTGCCGGCATTCGCGCCGGCCTGCGCGCCTATTCGCCCGCGAATCTCGCCATCCTGCGCTTTCTGGTTGCGTCTCTGGTGCTTGCCGTCTACGCCGCGATTGCACACTTTCGCCGTCCGAAATTGCGCGACATTCCCGGGCTCGTGCTGACCGGCGCCATCGGAATTGCCTTTTACAACCTGGCACTCAATTACGGAGAGACTCGCGTAACTGCGGGCGCGGCCAGCATGCTGATTGCCTCGGTGCCGATCTGGACCGCGCTGGCGGCTCGATTCTGGCTGCACGAGAAACTGACTGCTATGGGATGGTGTGGAGTGTTCGTGAGCTTCGCGGGAGTCGCGCTGATTTCGAGCGGAGAGGGCGAAGGCATTCGCCTGTCACCGCAGGCGCTGATCATTCTTGCCGCCGCAGTTACGTCCGCGCTCTACATGATTCTGCAGAAGCACTATCTGGGCAGATACAGCGCGCTGGAGTTTACGGCTTACTCGATCTGGTGCGGGACCGCGCTGATGCTGCCTTTCGGCAACGGTTTGATGCACACTCTGCGCGCTGCTCCAGTCTCGGTAACGCTGGCGGTGATTTATCTGGGCATTTTTCCGGGAGCGCTCGCTTATGTGGCGTGGGCCTACGTGCTTTCGCACGGCGCCGCCGGACGCACGACGACGCTGCTCTACGTGATTCCGATCGTGGCCATTGGCATTGCGTGGATCTGGCTCGGAGAAGTGCCGAAGCTGATCTCTCTAGTCGGCGGCGCGGTTGCGCTCGGCGGCGTGCTGCTGGTGAACACCGTGGGAAAGAAGAACTTGGACAAAGGGAAGGCTGCGGTGCTTGTCTCAGAAGTGATGAGCTGAAGTCGCGGCCAGTGGTGAACCAGATATCGGAAGAGCGCGAGGCGGCGAATTGTACCGGACGCGCGGTGATCACCATCACATAACGCGCGGTTCGTCCAAGCTAGGGTGAAGATGGAGTCTCCCCATGTTCGCCGGACGCCTGACGCAAGCCACACTGCGCGCACTGGACTGGCTGGCAGCCAGAACGCTTTCGCCGGAGGAGATGCCAGCGCACCAGCGTACCGGCCGACGCGGCGAGGAGGACGCTTATTTCTACCTTCGCCGGCGGGGCTACACCATCATCGCCCGCAACTACCGCTCACCTCATCATCGCGGCGAACTGGATCTGGTCGGATGGGATCGGGACGTCCTCTGTTTTATTGAAGTGAAAACTCGGACAACGCGTGAGGTCAAGCCCGCCGAAGCCGCCGTAGGCCGCGATAAACAAAGGGAGTTATCGCTGGTCGCCCGCGACTTCCTGCGACTGATGCCCCCTTCGTGCCAGTGGCGATTCGACGTGCTCGCCGTATACTATGAGCGCGGCCACCGCCGACCCTCATTCGAGCTGTTTCAAAATGCGTTTCCCGTGTCGTACAATCGAAGGTTTGCGGACTCTAATTGAAAGGATTTAGTACGTGCCTGAACTGAGAAAAGACCCCGTCGTGGGCCGGTGGGTGATTATTTCCACAGATCGCGCCAAGCGGCCTACCGACTTTGTGCGCGAACCGGTGAAGATCAAGGGCGGATTTTGTCCTTTTTGTTATGGCAATGAAAGCAAGACCCCGCCGGAGATCCTGGCGTTTCGCCCCAACACGAACGGCAATCCTCCTCAGAAAGACAGCCCGGGTTGGACGGTCCGCGTCGTTCCGAACAAGTTCCCGGCGCTCGGCATTGAAGGCAGTTTGAATAAGCAGGCCGAGGGCATGTTTGACAAGATGAATGGCATCGGCGCCCACGAAGTCATCATCGAAACGCCCGATCACAACGCCACCCTGGCTTCGCTTCCGCCGAAAAGAATCGAGGACATTCTATGGGCCGAGCGTGATCGCATTCTCGATCTTAAGAAAGATCGACGCTTCAAGTACATTCTGCTCTTCAAAAACCACGGAGAAGCAGCCGGCGCCTCGCTCGAGCACGCCCACTCGCAATTGATCGCGTTGCCGATTCTGCCCATTTACGTGGTGGAGGAACTGCAGGGAGCCAAGCAGTATTACATCTACAAAGAGCGCTGTGTCTTCTGCGACGCCATCCGGCAGGAAATGGAGAACGGGATTCGAGTCGTGGCTGAGAACGAAGATTTTCTGACGCTCGCCCCGTATGCTCCGCGGTTTCCCTTTGAAACCTGGATCCTCCCCAAGCGTCACGAATCCGCCTTCGAGAACTCGTCGTCGCACATGTTCGAAAATCTCGCGAGAGCGCTCAAACTGCTGCTGATGAAAGCGGACCGCGTGCTCGACAACCCACCGTACAACCTGGTGGTGCACTCGTCGCCGGTGCAGGATCCGACCAACGAGTATTATCACTGGCACATCGAATTCATGCCCAAATTGACGAAGACGGCGGGATTTGAATGGGGAACTGGTTTCTACATCAACCCCACCCCGCCCGAAGAGGCAGCGAAATTTTTGCGCGACGCGAGCGTGGAAGATACGGCTCCGAATGTGGTGGCTGTCCGCTGAGCCAAAACCCAGGTTTCAAGGTTTCAGGGTTACCAGGTTTCAAAGTTATGAATCTTCAACGACAGCAGCGAGCCCTTTGAAACCTTGAAACTTTGCAACTTTGAAACCTGGCTCCTAGCTATCCCTGGGTTCGGTCGAGAAATTCCGAATGCCATGCCATCTGGATCGCTTCCAGCTTGGCTTCGCTCGACTTTGTGGGATCGTCTTTGAAGTCGGGGAGCGCGATCACATATTTGTGCAGGTCGGTAAAACGGACCGCGAGCGGGTCGAGTTCCGGATGAGTTTCAGAGAGCAGAATCCCGATGTCGTCAGAATCGCTCCAGGTGAGTTCTTTTGGCATGAATGGCTCCCAACGGCAGGTTCCAAGGTTTCAAAGATTGGTGACGGATCGCACCGCTTTTGCTGTTTCCTTGAAACCTTGCAACTTTGAAACCTTGAAACCTTGAAACCTGGCTCCTAATGCTCTTCCGAGACGTAATTCCGGTTCCACGCCGGAATTTCCACGACCACTTTACCCGGTTTCGTGATCACGGTTTGGCATCCGAGGCGCGAGTTTAACTGAAGATCGGCGGCCATGTCGAGCTTGTCGGCTTCATCGTCGTCCATTTCCGAGATCAGGTCTGCGCCTTCTTTTACCCAGATGTGGCAGGTCGTGCAGGCGCAATTTCCTCCGCAAGCATGATCGAGATGAATGCCGAAGTTCAGCGCTACATCGAGCAGCGACTCTTCCTTGCCATGGTCTTGATAAGGCAGCTTGCCGTGCTCGAAGGTCACCGTCTTGCCTTCCGGCAGAAACGTGACCTCAACCGTGTTTTCACCGGGAGCATCCACGGTGGTTGTTCCGGTTTCCTGCGTTTTTTCTTCAGACATGTATGAACCCCATGTTTCAAAGTTTCAAGGTTTCAGAGTTTCAAGGTTGCGAGGCGACGGTTTCACATTGAAACCTTGAAACTCTGAAACCTTGAAACCTGCTTTATTTAAATTCCGCCTTCGCCACCGGATGACCGGCCTGCGGCCCTTCCTCGAGATCGGTGTCGTCCATGGCCTTTCCCTTGAGCGCAGTCGAAACGGCAGTATCCATCATCAATTCCGCCAAATGCATGGTGGCCTGGTTCAGCGCGTCTATGCCGGCGCGGATCGCGTGATGGTCATCGCCATCCTTTACGGCGAAAAGATTTTTCTCCAGCGTCTCGACGTTGCTGCGTTCGTCGTTCGTGAGCTCTTGCCATGCCGGATTCTTCTTTCCTTTCGCGAGCGCCGTCAGGATCGTGTCGGCTTCGCGTCGCGCTTCAATGACCTGCCGCTGCCGGAAATCCTCTTCTGCGAAGTCGAACGATTCGAGCAGCATGTTTTCGACCTGTTCGTCGGTGAGGCCGTAAGTGGGCTGAACATCGATTTCAGCTTCTTTTCCGCTGCGCTGCTCGCGCGCCGAGACGCGCAAAATGCCGTTGGCGTCGATCAGAAACTTGACTTCAATGCGCGGCAGGCCGGCAGGCATGGGTGGCACGCCCTTCAGATCGAATCGCGCCAGCGACCGGCAATCCCGCGCCAGTTCGCGTTCGCCTTGCAGCACGTGAATCGCAACGTTGGTCTGTCCATCGACTTGAGTCGTGTAGTACTGCGTTGCCGAAGCCGGTATCGTCGAGTTGCGCAGGATGATCTTATCGGTCACGCCGCCTGCTACTTCGATTCCCAGAGAAAGCGGGGTCACGTCGAGTAACAGCATCTCTTTCGTGATGTCGGAGCCGCCGCCTAGAATATTTGCCTGCACGGCCGCGCCCAGCGCAACCACTTCGTCCGGGTTCAAATCCGTGTGCGGTTGGCGTCCAAACAGATCCTGAACCAAGCGCCGCACCTTGGGAATGCGGGTCGAGCCCCCGACCAGCACGACCTCGTCGATTTGTTCGGGCTTCAAGCCTGCGTCTTTGAGCGCCTGCTTGCAGGGACCGACGGTGCGGTCAATGATCGGCTGGATCATCTGCTCGAAAACTTCGAGCGAAATTTCCCGCTGATACTTTTTTCCGCCGGGCAAATCGACATCGAGCTTCGCCGTGGGCTGCGACGAAAGAGCAATCTTGGCCTCGATTACGGCCTGGCGGATGCGCGCCACCGCTTCTCCGTTGCGTTTCACATCGAGGTCGAGATCGCCGCGAATGTCGTCGAGGGCAATCGCGATCAGCAGATTGTCGATGTCGTCGCCGCCGAGATGGGTGTCGCCATTGGTCGAAATCACCTCGAAGATGCCGTCGTGCAGCTTGAGAATCGAGATGTCGAACGTGCCGCCGCCCAGATCGTAAACCACAACGATGCCGTGCTTCTTCTTGTCCAGTCCGTAAGCGAGCGATGCTGCCGTCGGTTCGTTGACCAGCCGCAAAACATTCAGCCCGGCGATGCGGCCGGCATCTTTTGTCGCCTGCCGCTGCGCGTCATTGAAGTACGCGGGGACGGTGATGACCGCCTGGGTTACGGGCGCTCCGAAAAAGCGCTCGGCATTGCGCTTCAACTGGCGCAGTATGAAGGCTGAGACTTCCGGTGGCGTGAAGGTTTTTGCACCGAGCTTGATGCGGATAACTTCTCCCGATTGCAAGTCGTCCGCCAAGCGGAATGGGAACAGCTTTAATTCTTCCCGGATGTCTTCGACGCCGCGCCCCATCAGACGCTTGACCGAGTAAACTGCCCGCTCCGGCGTTTCGATCAGATACCTGCGCGCGGCGTTGCCCACTACGATCTGGTTGTTCTCGTCGAGCGCCACTACCGAGGGCACAAGGTTCAGCCCGTCTTCTCCGGGGATGACGACAGGGGAATCCCCCTGCATATAGGCCACGAGCGAGTTCGTGGTGCCGAGATCGATGCCGACGATGGTGTCAGAGCTCATTTATTCCATTGCAGAGGTGCGTTTGCATTGCAGAAGTCAGAAGTCAGATTGCAGAAGTAAGAATCCAACCGGGCTAAGGTTTTACTTCTTCAATCTGACTTCTTACTTCTGACTTAGGTTTCCAGTGCCTCATTCACATCCCGCACCAGGTTGCGGACGTAATTCCTGCGGTTCAGCACATCCAGCATCTTATCGAGGATTTTCCGCCGGGCTTCTTCGGTTCCTCCGTCCACGGATTTGTCCCAGCTGTTCCACTCGGCCTTCAGCTCGTTGAACAGTGCGTCGTACTTTTCTTCCAGAGAAAGCTTGGCTTTGCCGATTTCCTCAAGCAAGGCGGGATTGTCTTCTCCCATCTTTTTCTGGTCTCGCAGCTCTTCCAGATGCATGTTGAGTTCGAAGACTTCCTCCAAAAGATCGGGGGGCACGACCTGCTTTTTCATTTCCCCGGTGGCGCGAGCCTTTTCGGTCGCCTGTTTCGATTGCTCTTCCAGTTCGACGCCTTCGAGGCGCAACAGGTACTCCGTGCGCCTGATTGGATCTTTCAGCGTGCGGTAGGCGTCATTGAGCATGGAACTTTGTTCCAGGCTCCAGGTACGTTCCTGGGAGCCAGCCTGCCCGAATACGTCAGGATGGAGGCGGCGACTCAGCGCGTAGAACTCTTTTTCGAGTTCGGCCGTATCCAGGTTGAGCTTGCGCGGAAATCCAAAAAAGGTGAAATAGTCTACCGGGACCGGCGGCTGCACTTTGCCGCATGAACTGCAGAAGTGCACCGCGCGCATGGTGCCGCACGACCAGCAACTTGGGGTTGCGTCTCCGGGCCCCTGTCCGGGAATGATCAACGACGATTTGGATTCTGTCATTTTGTAATTTTGTAATCGGGCAATTTTGTAATTTGAAGGCAATGGGCCCTGCGGATCTTAAATTGCAAAATTACCCGATTGCCAAATTACAAAATCATCTCTACGAGAAAGAGCTCCCGCAGCCGCACGACTTGGTTGAGTTCGGATTCACGAACACGAATCCCTGCTGCATCAGGGTCTCCTGGTAATCGAGAGTCATCCCATGCAGATAGATGAACGACTTCGGGTCCACAAAAACCCGCACATCTCCGAACTGAAACACACGGTCGCGCTCGCGCGGTTGCGTATCGAACCGTATATTGTAAGTCAGGCCCGAGCATCCGCCGCCCTGCACGCCCAAACGAAGGCCGCCCTGCTCCGGCGAAACGTTTTCTTTCACCATCGCGGAGCGAATCTTTTTGAGCGCGTTGTCGGTCACCTGGATGCCCTTGGCCGGAGCCGCGGGCCCGGCGGGTTTGAGTGCCTGATCTTCAATGGTTCGATCCTTAGTGGTTCGATCCTTGACTGCTTCGTCTTTCACTGCTTGATTCATGATTTGATTCTAGAAGCTCCGGGCCTCGAACTGCGAGCTGATTTCGCGTAGAGACGCGGCTTGCCGCGTCTCCCTTCGCCAGCGGAGACGGGGCAAGCCCCGTCTCTACGGGACCTGTTTACTGCGCCGCCTGCACGGCCGCGGGTTTTGCGGATTCCTGCTTCTTCTTCCAGTCGCCGATCGCGGCCCGAATCGCATCTTCGGCCAACACCGAGCAGTGAATTTTTACCGGCGGCAAGGCCAGTTCCTTCACGATCTCGGTGTTCTTGATCTCGAGAGCCTGGTCAATGGTCTTGCCCTTGACCCACTCGGTCGCCAGCGAAGACGACGCAATCGCCGAGCCGCAGCCGAAGGTCTTGAACTTGGCGTCTTCGATGATGTTGGTCTGCGGATTCACCTTGATCTGCAGCTTCATCACGTCGCCGCACTCGGGCGCGCCGACCAGGCCGGTGCCCACATCGGCATTCTTTTTGTCCATGGAACCCACGTTGCGTGGATTGTTGTAGTGGTCGATCACTTTATCGCTGTATGACATCCTTCACCCCTTCGGTTTCAAAGTTTCAGAGTTTCAAGGTTTCAATGACCGTCCCCACTCAGTCGTCAAAGTTCCAGATTGGATCAAGGCACCTTGAAACCTTGAAACTCTGAAACCTTGCTTCTAATGCGCTTCTGCCGCCCACTTCACACTCTTCAAATCCACGCCCTCTTTCGCCATTTCGTAGAGCGGCGATAGTTCGCGCAGACGCAGCACGGTCTCAACCACGCGGTCGGCCACGTAATCGATCTCAGCCTCGGTGTTGAATCGGCCGATGCCGAAGCGGATCGAGCTGTGCGCCAGATCGTCACCCGTGCCGAGCGCCTTCAATACATAAGATGGTTCAAGTGTCGCCGAGGTGCATGCCGATCCGCTCGAAACCGCGATATCGTTGATGCCCATCAGCAGCGACTCGCCCTCCACGTAGGCAAAGCTGATATTCAGATTGCCGGGCAGACGATGCTCCACGGAGCCATTGATATAGACCTCGTCAAGGCGGCTCATGATGCTGTCTTTCAGACGGTCTCGCAAACCAGCGATTTTGCAGGATTCCTGCGGCATCTCTTCCTGCGCGATGGCGCAAGCCTTGCCGAGGCCGGCGATGCCGGGAACGTTGAGCGTTCCGGAACGCATTCCACGCTCGTGGCCGCCGCCGTCAATCTGCGCCACTAACTGCACGCGCGGATTCTTGCGGCGCACATACAGCGCGCCCGCGCCTTTCGGCCCGTACAGCTTGTGTCCGGTGATGGACGCGACATCGATGTTCATCTTGTTCACGTCGATCGGAACCTTGCCGATCGCCTGGACCGCGTCGGAATGGAAGATCACGCCGCGTTCGCGGCACAGTTTGCCGATTTCCGCGATCGGTTGCAGCACGCCGATCTCGTTGTTCGCAGCCATGATCGTGACCAGAATCGTCTTGTCGTCCATGGCGCGCTTCAGGTCGTCGAGATCAACCAGCCCATCTTTCTGCACCGGCATGTAGGTCACGCGAAAACCGAGCTTCTCCAGATGCTTGCAGGTGTCGAGCACCGCCTTGTGTTCGGTGGTCGCGGTGATAATGTGGTTGCCCTTCTCACGGTACATCTCGGCCACGCCCTTGATGGCGAGGTTGTCGCTTTCGGTGGCGCCCGAGGTGAAGATGATCTCTTTCGCGGCCGCGCCGATCAGCTTGGCGATACGCTCGCGCGACAATTCGACCGCTTCTTCAGCCGCCCATCCAAACGGGTGATTGCGGCTGGCGGCGTTGCCGAACTTCTCCATGAAGTAGGGCAGCATTTCTTCGAGAACCCGCGGATCCATGGGCGTGGTCGCGTGATTATCCATGTAAATGGGCAGCTTGATCCCATGGGGAGCCGCATCGTGATTAATCGGGGTCGACTTGTTGCCGTTCGTGCTCATGATTGCTCTTCTCCTTGAAAAAGCCTTACAAAATCCGGTTACGAAATCGTTATCAGCTCCGCCGGCTTCCCGGTCTCCAGTTTCTTGACCTGGATGACTTCCGGCTCTTCCTTCATCTGCGAAATCATGATGTTCTTCAGCACCTGCTCGATACTTTCATTCACTTTTCGCAGCGGCTCGCGAATCGTGCAGCGATCGCTCTGCCCGCATTCGCCGCGCACAGTCACGCATGACGTAATGAACAGCGGCCCGTCAATGGCCTTGATCACTTCGAATGCGGAAATCATCTTCGGATCCCGCGTCAGCGTGTAGCCGCCGTTCATGCCGTGCTGCGACCGTATCAGCCCGACCTTCGCCAGCCGTTGCAGGATCTTTGCCAGCGCTTCCTGCGGGATGCCGTAAGCCTCGGCCACATCCTTGGCGCTGCACGCGCCCTGGTCAACGTGCTCAGCCAGATGTTTCATGGCCATGAGCCCGTAGTCCGCTTTTTTGGTCAGTTTCAGCATGGGGTCGAATGCCGACCTATATAGTCGGATTAAACTCCGACTGTTTCGGTCGCAATTTAATTCTAACCGCAGGAGCTGATTCGCGCAAGGCCGATCAGGCGTTGGCCGGATTTGGCGATCGAACGGTAAGTTTTAGCAGGTAAACGGCTTAGTGGGTGAGGGCGTTCGCCGGGCTGCCGTACAGTTGCAGGTAGTTTTTAGCGTTCCCTGATTTTGGCCGCGTGCCGGCGTTTCAGACCCTGCAGCACCAGCGCGCAAATTTCGTCGGCGAAGCTTTCGTTGAGCTTGTCGTGGCGGATCAGAAAGCGCAGGTAGATTGGCCCGTAGAGCGAGTCAAGAATAAGGTCGAGGTCGCTCGCGGCGGGTAGTTCGCCGCGGCCGATGCCACGCTGCAAAGTTTGATAGGCCTGTCTGCGTCTGGGCCACAAAAATCTCTCGCGAAAAGCTTCGATCAACTCCGGATCCGACTGCCCTCCGGCGATCAGCGCCGCGACGACTTTGCCGCGCTTGGAGCGGAGGATGCGAATCAGTCGCTTCATCTGCAGGCTCATGTCTTTTTGCACGGAACCGGTGTTCGGGAAGCGGAGTTCGTCGTCGGCGCTGGTGGAGAAAGCGTCGGCGACCAGGGCGGCCTTGGTCGGCCACCAACGGTAGACAGTTGTCTTGCCAACATTGGCGTCCGCGGCTATGGCCTCGATGCTCAGTTCCGGGAATCCACCATCCTGCTTGAGCAGCTTCAGAGTGCTGCGCAGGATCGCCTGACGCGATTCCTCACTGCGCGGCCGGCCGGGCGGACGCGTCCCGTTGGTTCCGTTACCTCCGTTTCGGGCCTCGGCATTCCGGGTATGATTTTGCGCCATGACCAAAGTCTAATATAATTTAAATCCGAAACGTACTGTTTTGAATCTTATTTAGAACTTCGCAGGCCAGTGTGGGAGCCGCGGCTTCGGCAGGGTCGAGTTTCCAGTAGCATCGGGTTTCAGCGTTACCAGTTTTCGCCAGTCCTATGTGGATAGTCGCATTAGCGCTTCGACGCCCTTATACGTTTGTGGTGATGGCACTGCTCATCATCATTCTTACGCCCATCACTATTCTGCGCACCCCAGTCGACATTTTCCCCGAGATCAACATTCCCGTGGTCAGCGTGGTGTGGAGCTATACGGGCATGTCGCCGAGTGAGATGGCGGACCGGATCGTGACCAACTCCGAGCGCGGATTGACGGTCACCGTCAACGACATCGAGCATCAGGAATCGCAGTCGCTGAACGGAATCGCGGTGATCAAGGTCTTCTTCCGGCCCGGCGTCAACATCTCCATGGCGGTGACGCAAGTGACGGCGATGTGCCAGACCGTGCTGCGCGGACTGCCTCCGGGCACGACTCCGCCGCTGGTCGTTACCTATTCGGCTTCCACGACGCCGGTGGTGCAACTGGGCCTGAGCAGCAAGACGCTGCCGGAACAGCAGGTGTTCGATCTGGCGCAGAATTTTCTGCGCACGCAGTTGACCACGGTTCAGGGCGCGGCCACTCCCTATCCTTACGGCGGCAAGCCGCGCCAGATACAGGTAGACCTCGATTCCGCCAAGCTCCAGGCCTATGGTTTGGCGCCCGGCGACATCGTCAATGCTGTGTCCGCGCAGAACTTGATTCTGCCGGCAGGTACGACCAAGATCGGGCCGACCGAGTACAACGTGGAGATGAACGGCACGCCGGGAACCATCGCCGAACTCAACGATATTCCGGTGAAGACCGCGAACTCGTCCACGCTTTACCTGCGCGATGTGGCGCATGTGCGCGACGGATTCCTGCCGCAAACCAACATCGTGCGGCAGGACGGCGTGCGCGGCGTGCTGATGGCGATCTATAAGCTGGGCGGAGCTTCCACGCTGACCGTCGTCAATTCCATAAAGGCGATGGTGCCGCTGGCGGCGCAATCGCTACCGCGCGACCTTAATATCAAGGCTCTGTTCGATCAGTCGCTTTTCGTGCGCGCGTCAATTCAGGGAGTTTTGCGCGAAGGCCTGACCGCCGCCTGTCTTACCGCCATCATGATCCTGGTCTTTCTGGGCGATTGGCGTCCGACTTTGATCATCGCGGTCTCAATCCCCTTGTCTATTTTCGTCTCCGTAATTCTGTTGAGCGCGCTCGGCGAGACCATCAACATCATGACCCTGGGAGGACTGGCGCTCGCGGTCGGCATCTTGGTCGATGATGCGACGGTGGAGATCGAAAACATCGAGCGCAATCTGGCCATGGGCAAGGAGATGAAGAAGGCCATCCTCGACGGCGCGCAACAGGTGGCTGTGCCCGCGTTTGTATCGACGCTGAGTATCTGCATTGTGTTTGTGCCGATGTTTTTTCTGACCGGAGTCGCGAAGTTTCTATTCGTTCCGCTGGCCGAAGCCGTGTCCTTTGCCATGCTGGCGTCGTATCTGCTGTCGCGGACCCTGATTCCGACGATGGTGATGTTTATCATGCGCGGGCATGAGCACCGCGTCGCCGAGCCAAAAAGCTTTCTGGGAAAATCCCAGCGCCGATTCGAGCGCTGGTTCGAGAGGTTCCGCAACGGCTATCGGCAACTGCTGGAAACCACGCTCGAGCACCGGAAATTATTCTCCGTCTGCTTTGCGGCTTTCTGTTTTCTGTCGCTGGGGCTGGTGTTCTTTCTGGGGCGGGACTTTTTCCCGCAGGTGGATGCGGGCCTGATTCGTTTGCACGTCCGCGCCCGGCCCGGCCTGCGCGTGGAAGAGACTGCGCGCTTGTGCGATGAAGTGGAGCGCGTGCTGCGCAGCGAGATTCCGAAGGAAGAGCTGCAGACGATGCTGGACAATATCGGCGTTCCGTACTCCGGCTTGAATCTTTCCTACAGCAGTTCCGGCACGATTGGGTCGGGTGACGCGGAGATTCTGATTTCGCTGAATCCGGAACACCATCATCCGACGGCGCAGTATGTGCGCCGGTTGCGCCGCGAACTCCCAAGGGATTTTCCGGGCGTCGAGTTCTTTTTTCAGCCCGCCGATATCGTGTCGCAAATTCTTAATTTTGGATTGCCCGCGCCGGTCGATATACAGGTAGTGGGCGCCGATATGCGCGGAAGCTACGGCATCGCGCAGGGCATCGCAAATCGGCTGCGCCAGATTCCCGGCACCGCCGACGTGCATGTGCAACAGATGATGAGCCTGCCCACACTCTACCTCGACATGGACCGTACGCGCATCAATCAGGTCGGACTGACCGCCCAGCAAGTCGCCCAGAGCGTGCTGATCAGCTTGAGTGGAAGCTTCCAGACGGCTCCTAATTTTTGGCTGAATCGAAAGAACGGTGTGAGTTATAACATCGCCATCCAGACGCCGCAGTATCATATGACATCGGTGCAGGACTTGATGAACACGCCAGTGACGGGTGCGCAGACTACTCCGCAGGTGCTCGGCAATCTGGTTCAACTCACGCCGGCGGCGCGTCCCGCCGTTGTCAACCATTACAACGTGCAGCCGGTCATCGATGTGTATGCCAGCACGCAGGGGCGCGACCTGGGCGGGGTGGCGTCGGACATCATGAAGGCGCTCAAACCATTTCAGGACCATCTGCCGCGCGGAACGCAAATCGTGGTTCGCGGGCAGATTGAGACCATGGAGTCCTCGTTCTTCGGCCTGGGTGTTGGCCTTCTGGGCGCGATCGTGCTCGTCTATTTGCTGATCGTGGTCAACTTTCAGTCGTGGCTCGATCCCTTTATCATCATTACAGCGTTGCCGGGAGCGCTGGCGGGAATCTGCTGGTTCCTGCTGATCACGCGCACCACGCTCAGTGTTCCGTCGCTGACGGGCGCGGTCATGTGCATGGGGGTGGCGACGGCGAATTCGATTCTGCTGGTATCGTTTTCCCGCGACCGCATGAACGCGGGAGCGCCCGCGCGGCAAGCGGCTCTGGAAGCGGGCCACACCCGCATACGGCCGGTGATTATGACGGCCCTCGCTATGATTATCGGCATGGTGCCGATGGCGTTGGGCTTTGGAGAGGGCGGCGAGCAGAACGCGCCGCTGGGCCGCGCCGTGATTGGCGGCCTGCTCTTCGCAACCGTAGCCACATTATTTTTTGTGCCGAGCGTATTTACGATCATTCACGGCCGCCGCGAGGCCCGGCTGCAATCGGAACAGAAGTAGACCGCGGTAAAAGCAGGGAAGAACAGAAGCAGAGAATTGGAGACCGCAATTATGCCAATACAACCGCCGCCCGTAACGACGCCGCAGAACGAAGCGCCGCAGAACGAGACGGAGGCCGTCCGCCCAGATGAGTATCGGCCTTCCGCTACGGGACAGGCTCCAGCCGGACGGGGAAAGATTCTGATTGGCGCCGCGCTGCTCGTCTTGATCACCGCCGGCGCAGTCACCTTTCTGAATAAGAAGAGTGAAACCGACGCGCTGGCGAAAGAAACCGAGGCCGTCTCGGTGCCGACGGTCGCGGTGGTGCAACCCCAATCCGAGCCCGGAAACGACGAGCTTGTGCTGCCTGGAAATTTGCAGGCTTTTGAAGAGTCGCCCATTTTTGCCCGCACCAACGGCTACCTCTTACGCTGGTACAAGGACATGGGAAGCAAGATTCAGAAGGGAGAACTGCTGGCGGCGATTGACACTCCAGAAGTCGACCAGGAGCTTTCCCAGGCCCGAGCCAGCCGCGAGCAGATCAAAGCGGCGCTGGGGTTGGCGAAGATCTCCGCTGACCGCTGGGCAAACCTGCGCAAGACCGACTCTGTTTCCCAGCAGGAAGCCGACCAGCAAGCAAGCGGCTACCAGCAGGCACTCGCCAACCTGGCAGCGGGGGACGCGAATGTTCGCCGCCTGGAAGAACTCGAGTCTTTCAAGAACGTGTACGCTCCTTTTTCCGGCGTGCTTACCCGGCGCAATGTTGATCCCGGTGCACTCATCAATTCCGGGGGGCAAAGTGCCGGCAAAGAGCTGTTCGATATTGCGCGCGTCGATCCGCTTCGCGTTTACGTCAGTGTGCCGCAGGCGTATGCGCCGAACATGAAAGTCGGGATGAAGGCCACCGTCACGCTGCAGGAATTTCCCGGCCAGAAATTTTTGGGAACGATAGCTCGCACCGCTGATGCCATCGATCCCGCGACGCGCACCCTGAACACGGAAGTGGATGTTCCGAACAAAGACGGCAAGCTGCTGCCTGGTTCTTTTGGCCAAGTGCATTTTGCGACCGGGACTTCGATTCCGCGGATTACGATCCCGGTGAACGCCATGCTGTTCCGCGCCGAAGGGCCGCGGGTCGCGGTCGTCGACAAGGACGGCAAGGTGCATTTGCGCCCGATCAGCATTGGGCGCGACTTCGGCGCTACGCTCGAAATTCTTGGCGGGCTCGAGGTCAGCGATCAGATCATCATCAACCCGTCTGACTCACTCGAGGACGGGCAGAAGGTGCGCGTCGCCAAGCCGAGCACAGGAGATGCGCACTCGTGAAACCGGAAGCTCACCACGGAGGCACCCTTCGGCTACGCTCAGGGCAGGCTCTGTCACGGAGAAAAGCGAGTTCATGATTTCGTCCCTTATGAAGCAACTGAGACCCGGCAATGAGTTTGTGAAAAGGCCTTCCTCCGTGTCTCCGTGTCTCCGTGGTGGGTGTTCCGCGTTGCTGGCCGTGGCATTACTCGCGGGCATGGCGTGCACCGTGGGGCCGCGATATAAGCGCCCCGCTGCGCAGGTTCCGGACGCGTGGAAAGGCGAAGGACCGTGGCAGACGGCGGCTCCGAAGGATGCAATTCCCAAGGGCGCGTGGTGGCAGATATTTCATGACGCGGGACTCGACCGGTTGGAGCGGGATCTGCTTCAGGCAAACCAGTCGCTGGACGCGGCGCGGGATCGCCTCTCGCAGGCGCGGTCGCAGGCGCGGATCGCGTCATCGGCGTTTTTTCCCGTGGTCAGCACCGATCCCAGCGGGCAGCGCCAGCGCCTCTCCGGCAACCGTCCGCTTGATGGCGGCACGCTTCAGACCGTCAAGACCGATACTGAGAACAATTTTATCGTTCCGTTTTCCGTCAGCTACGAGCTTGATTTATTCGGACGCGTGCGTCGCAATCTTGAAGCGGCCAACGCTTCGCTGCAGGGGAGCGCGGCCGACCTGGAAAATGTGCGCCTGGTGTTGACCGCTGAACTGGCCGCCGACTATTTCAACCTGCGAGAACGTGACCGCGAAGCTGGAGTGGTACGGGAGTCGGTCGAAATCCAACAAAGAGGACTGGACCTGGTCAACCACCGTCACGAAGGCGGAGTCGCGAATGGACTGGAAGTCGCGCAGCAGGCCGCGTTGCTGGATTCGACTGCGACGCAGCTTCAACTCGTGCTGCAGCAGCGGGCGCAATACGAACACGCCATCGCTGTGCTGGTAGGGAAATCCGCATCGGCTTTTGGCTTGGCGGAGGCGTCGTTCGACGCTACTCCTCCAGCGATTCCCACCGGAGTTCCATCTGAGATTCTTGAGCGTCGGCCTGACGTTGCTACCAGCGAGCGCCAGATGGCGTTTGAAAATGCGCAAGTGGGTTTAGCAATGGCTGCGTTTTATCCGCATATTACACTGGCCGGGAGCGGCGGTTATGAAAGCCGCGACATTGCCACGCTGATAAGCGCTCCCAGCGCTTTCTGGTCGCTGGGTGGTGATCTGCTGCAGCCGATTTTTAATGGCGGCCGCAATCGCGCCAACCTGGCATCCAGCCGCGCTGCCTATGACGAATCGGTCGCCAATTATCGCGAATCGGTGCTGGTGGCGTTTCAGCAGGTGGAGGATGGACTCTCCGGTCTCTCGCTGCTTAACCAGGCTGCGAAAACTCAGCAGGCAGCAGTCACCGACTCGCGTCGCGCGCTCGACATCGCCAACAACCGTTATGTCGGCGGTGTTACAACTTATCTCGATGTGATTACCGCGCAATCCACGCTACTGGCCAATGAACGCCTGCAAACACAACTGCTCGGCCAGCAAATGACCACTTCCGTTTACCTGGTGAAGGCTCTGGGCGGCGCGTGGGACGCATCTGAAATTCAGCGCGAAAACGTGAGGCCCGCGCTGGTCCAGGCCGTGCAGCAGTAACTCCGCCGTGGGCATTCAAACCTAAGTTCGAGCGGAGGTGGTATCGCGTCCGGCAACGAACTGGTAGGCAATCTCCGGCGCTCGCCGGAATTCAAGCTCGGATCCGGCCGGATCTACGCCGTCGTGTGGCGTGCCAACCTGCCGTAGCGCGAACGGATCTCGCGCTCCGCAATCAGCCAATCCTGGTCCTCGTTGCCGCTCTCGCCACCCGCAGACGCTCTCTGCAGATAGAGTTCGTAGGCGCGGCGGCGAATCTCTTCTTCGAGATTGCCTTCGAGATTGACGGGAACATTGACAGGGACTTTGCCAGGGACCATTTTGGCCGGCTTCCCATTCTGGGGAACCTCAGGCGCAACCTGCACCGCGGCAGGCGGAACGTAGGCCCCAGTTTTCTTGCTGCGGGTGGTAGTGCTTACGGTTGTCTTGCGAGCCATGCAGTACTCCTTACAGATACCCAACTCCAGAAATGGTTTTGCGTAATGAATAAGCGACATACGCGTACTCCGATAGCCGCTATCCGACTATTTGCGACGAAACACCTGTTTAACTATAACGTGAACGCTTGTGGAAGAGTGCCGAAAGGCAACGTTTTTTTTGCTACGTACAAGAAAAGATACCGTTTTGGGGATAAGCTCGTGTTGCCGGAAGGAGGCAAAAGTACTCTCGTAACTTGTCGAAAAGTTGCTCGTGCCCGCAGGATAGAGTCGTAAGGCGTAAGGCCACAACTATGTCATCGACTGGCAATCAAGGTTCCGCAGCCAAGGCCGCCAAGGCCACCGTCAGCGAATTGGAGCGCATGCTTTCGGAACTTCCGAGTTCGGATAGAGCTTGTCTGAAGCTGGCGCAGATCCTGCATGTGCGCCGCAACGAGGTGGCGCTGCTCAGGTTGGAAAAGGGCAGTCTGCGATTTATCTTTCCGCCGGAGCTGCGATCGGCAGGCGTGCTGCCGCTCACCGGTTCGGCGGTTGCGGCGCGGACCGCAGCGACTCGCACTCCGCTTCTGTCGAATACTTTCATGCGCGTGAAACATGTCAGCCTGTTTGAAGCGGTCAAGCTGGGAGTCGAGGAAGAAGAAGATCGAAGCCAGGAGCAAATGCCGATTCAGAAAATCATCTCCGTTCCAGTGGCGCCGCCCGGGGGAAACGTGATGGGAGTGGTGCAGATCTCGCGCAAGGGTCTGGATGCTTCGCTCGCGGGCGCAGACTTCACCAGCGAAGACCTGAGGCAACTGGAGCAGGCCGCGGAGATTCTCGCCCGCATGCCTTTCATGCAGGAAGGCGCGGAAAATTTGTGATTGGTAATTTGTAATGGGTAATTGAAACTCAATTGGCCAGTGCTTGACATTACAAATCACAAATTACCAATTGCCTCATACTGCCTGCCCGGCGCAAAATCCGGACGCCCATGCCCACTGGAAGTTGAATCCTCCGAGCTGCCCGGTGACGTCGACCACTTCTCCGATGAAAAAAAGACCGGACACTTTCCTCGACTCCAAGGTTTCAGAAAAAAGTTCGCCGGTATCGACACCACCGGCCGTGACTTCCGCTTTCCCGTAACCCTCGGTTCCTTCCGGCTGAACCTCCCAAGCATGCAGTTGATGTTCGGTTTCGGCGAAGACGCGATCGGAGTTGCCGGCTAAAGGATAAGTTTCGAGCCAGCGATCCGCGAAGCGGCGAGGCAAGACCTCGCGCAGCAGCAATTTCCAACTCGACTGGTCGCGATGGCCATGCCTTCGCAATTCGGCGGTGAGATTGTGGTCGGGCGCAAGGTCGAGATGAATCGGCTCCTTGCCGTCCCAGTAAGACGAGATCTGGAGAATCGCGGGACCGCTGATGCCGTGATGAGTGAAAAGCATGTTTTCGCGAAACGCTGGTTTCGGGCTGCGCTTCGCGCCGCGCGTGGAAGCAACCACCTCGACGGAGACTCCGGCCAGATCGCACCAGCGCTTGCGGTCGCGTTCGCTGAAGATGAGAGGAACCAGGGCGGCGCGTGGGGGCACGATCTTCAGGCCGAATCGGCGGGCCAGATCGTAACCAAATGAAGTGGCGCCGATTTTCGGAATCGACAAACCTCCGGTGGCGACCACCAGGCGGGTCGCGCTGAAACTGACGTCCTCGGCTTGCACGGTGAACTGGTCATTATTAGGCACCTCAGCCTTGCGTACCTCGTGCACTTTCGTGTTGCACCGGATTTCTACTCCGGCGTCGCGGCATTCCTGTTCAAGCATCGCCGTGATGTCGCTCGCCGCTCGATCGCAGAACAACTGGCCGAGCTTTTTCTCGTGGTAGGGGATGCGATGTTTTTCGACGAGGCGCACGAACGCGTCCGGAGTGTAGCGGGCGAGCGCCGATTTGGAGAAGTGTGGATTAGCCGAAATAAAATTTTCCGGGCCGGTGTGCAGGTTGGTGAAATTGCAGCGGCCGCCGCCGGAGATCAGGATTTTCTTGCCGATTCGATCCGCACGCTCCAGCACCAGGACACGGCGGCCCCGTTTGCCGGCTTCGATGGCACACATTAGGCCGGCAGCGCCAGCTCCGAGAATGATGACGTCGTATTCTTGATTCACGCAGAAACGAGCTTAGCAGGGTGGGCGAGGCGCCGGCGTGCCGCCAGCTAGAGAGCCGGTCGAATTAATTCGTGGCGCTGGGGGCTGGCCCGGCCCCATAGTTAACGACGTCGTGCTGCCTTCCCTGCATCCGCAGCCGCAGCCGGTCGAACGCCAAATAGACGACCGGCGTGGTATAGAGCGTGAGCAGTTGACTCAAAATCAGCCCTCCCACAATGGTGATGCCCAGCGGGCGACGGAGTTCATACCCGGTGCCTGTCCCCAGCGCCAACGGCAGAGCGCCCAATAGCGCAGCCATCGTCGTCATCAGGATGGGACGAAAGCGCAACATGCAGGCTTCAAAAATCGCGTCGGTGGTGTTCTTTCCCTCCTGGCGTTCTGCCTGAAGAGCGAAATCGATCATCATGATCGCGTTCTTTTTTACGATTCCGATCAGCAGCACAATGCCAATGATGGAGATAATGTTCAGATCTTGTTTAAAGAGCATCAATGCGAGCATCGCGCCCACGCTCGCCGACGGCAGCGTGGAGATGATGGTCAGGGGATGGACCAGGCTCTCATACAAAATGCCGAGAACGATGTACACGGCCAGCAACGCCGTCACAATCAGCACCGGCTCGGTACCCAGAGACTGCTGGTAGGCCTGCAGCGTGCCGGCAAAAAAGCCTTGCAGCGTGGAAGGCGCGCCCAGCCGCTTTTGCATCTGGGTGATGCTCAATGTGGCATCGCTCAAAGACACGTTTGCCGCGAGGTTAAAGGACACGGTGACCGAGGGGAATAATCCCGTATGGTTGACGGCCAGTGGGGTGGTGTTGGCTTGGCCCTTGGCCACCGCGAGCAGCGGAATGTTACCGCCGCCGGACGAATGAAGGTAGATGTCTTTCAAACCTTCTGGGCTTTGCCAATACTGAGGAGCGACTTCCAGCACCACGTAATACTGATTTAGCTGGGTGTAGATGATGGACACTTCCGATTGGCCGAATGCGCCGTATAACGCTGAGTCCAGCGACTGTGCGGTAAGGCCGAGCTTTGCCGCAGTGACGCGATCATAGGTCATCAGCTCATCGAGCCCGCCATTCTGCTGGTCTGAGCTCACGTCCTGCAGGCCGGGCAGGCGCTTCATCGCATCCAGTATGATCGGTCCCCACTTGGAAAGATCCTGCACCGTGTCGGATTGGATGGTGTACTGGTACATCGCATTACTGGAGCGGCCGCCGATGCGCAGATCCTGCACGGCCTGAAGGAATGTGGAAGCCACCGGCAGACGGTTCAATTGGGGGCGCAGGCGGTCGATGATCTGAGCGGCGCTGACCTTGCGTTCCGCCAGCGGCTTGAGCGCAATGTAGAGGGAACCGTTATTGGTGGCCCCGCCGCCGCCGGTAAACGCGATCACATTCTCGACCGCAGGATCATTTTTGATTACGCGGCCGATCTGCTGAATGGAATCGTTCATCGCCGCGAAGGATGAATCCTGCGGCCCGCGTACGCTGCCGGTAATCGATCCGGTGTCCTCCGTCGGGAAAAAGCCCTTGGGTATCTTGATGATCAGCACCACATTGAGCGCGATGGTAATGAAGAGTACGACGAGGGTGAGGGTGGGATGGTCGAGCACCCAATGCAGGCTGCCGCGATACAACGACAGCACCCAGTCAAAGACCTTTTCGCTGGCCATGTAGATGCGGCCATGCTTTTCCGTGCGCTCGTTCTTCAACAGGTAGGCGCACATCATCGGCGTGGTGGTCAGCGAGATGACCATGGACACGAAAACGGCGGTCGAAAGAGTGACGGCAAACTCGCGGAAGAGACGGCCAACGATGCCGCCCATCAACAGAAGAGGGATAAAGACGGCAATGAGCGAGATGCTGATGGTGAAGACGGTGAAGCCGATTTCTTCCGCGCCCTTCAGCGCCGCGGCAAAGGGCCTCATGCCGTCTTCCAGATGGCGCGCGATATTTTCCATCACCACGATGGCATCGTCGACCACAAATCCGGTGGCAATGGTCATGGCCATCAGCGAGAGGTTGTCAAGGCTGTATCCGAACAGATACATCACGGCGAACGTACCGACCAGAGAGACCGGCACCGCGACGGCGGGAATGAGCGTGGCGCGGCCATTGCGCAGGAAGACAAACACCACGAGGATGACGAGGCCGATGGAAATGAGCAGCGTCCGCTCGACGTCACTGACCGAGGCGCGGATGGTGGTGGTGCGGTCGAGAACGATGGTGGTATCGATGCCGAGCGGAATGGTTGCCTGGATAAACGGAAGTTGCGCGCGAACGCGGTCAACCGTCTCAATGATGTTGGCGCCGGGCTGGCGGAAAATGATGACCGTTACTGAGCGCTTACCGTTCAAATAGCCGGCAGCACGGACGTTCTGCACGGAGTCGATCACCTCAGCGACATCGGAGAGGCGGACCGCCGCGCCGTTCTTATAGCCGACGACGATCGGCTTGTAGTCGGCGGCGTGCGAGATCTGGTCGTTGGCCAGGATGTCCGCGGTCACCGTGCCATCGGAGATTTGGCCTTTGGCCAGATCGGCGTTCTGCAGGGTCAGCACCGACTGCAGATTCGCCAGGGTGAGTCCATAGCCGGCCAATTGTGTGGGATTGGCTTCCACACGCACGGACGGCAACGCGCCCCCTCCGACCGAGACCTGCCCTACGCCCTGAATCTGAGACAACTTCTGCGCGAGGACGGTGGAGGCTTCGTCATATATTTTATCGGGACCGTATTTGTCGGATGTAAGGCCGAGGATCATGATCGGCGAATCGGCGGGATTGACCTTGCGATAGGTTGGATTGCCCGGCAGGTTGGCGGGCAGATAGCTTCGCGCCGCATTGATGGCGGCTTCCACATCGCGCGCCGCGCCATCAATGTCGCGGCTGAGGTCAAACTGAATGGTGATCGATGTGCTGCCGAGGGTGCTGGCGGAGGTCATCTCCGTCACCCCTGCAATATGACCTAACTGCCGCTCCAGCGGAGTGGCGACGGACGACGCCATAATGTCGGCGCTGGCTCCCGGCAAGCCTGCGCCGACTGAAATAGTTGGAAAGTCGACCTCCGGCAGGGGCGCCACCGGCAGCACCTCAAACGCAATCGCCCCGACAAGGGCAACCGCAACCGTAAGCAGCGCGGTGGCCACTGGCCGGTGAATAAAGGGTTCGGAGATGTTCATGCGGGCCCTGCCAGTTCTCCGTCTCCGGTTTCCGGCTGGTTCGATTTTTTCGTAAAGCGCTGCGCCAGATTGTCAAAAAAGATGTAGATGACGGGCGTGGTGTAAAGCGTGAGCACCTGGCTCAGGAGCAGTCCGCCCACCATGGCGATGCCCAGCGGGCGGCGCAACTCGGAACCGAAACCAGTTCCGAGCGCCAGCGGCAAGCCCGCCAGCAGCGCGGCCATGGTGGTCATCATGATGGGGCGGAAGCGGAGCAGGCAGGCATCGTAAATTGCCTCCGTCGCGTTCTTGCCGTGCTTCCGCTCACCTTCCAGCGCGAAGTCGACCATCATAATGCCGTTCTTTTTCACGATGCCGATGAGCAGGACAATGCCGATGATTGCGACCACGCTCAAATCCTGGCGAAAGAGAAGCAGCGCGAGGAAAGCGCCAACGCCCGCTGACGGCAGCGTGGACAGAATCGTAATCGGGTGGATAAAGCTCTCGTACAAAACACCAAGCACGATGTACACGGTGACCAGCGCGGCCAGAATGAGCAGCGGCTCATTGGCTAGCGAAGCGGTGAATGATGCTGCAGTGCCTTGAAAACCGGCCTGCAGGCTGGGAGGCATGTGCATGTCTTTCTGCGTTTTGTCGACCGCCGTAATGGCCTCGCCCAACGCGGCATTGGGCGCGAGATTGAACGACACGGTGATGGCCGGAAATTGACCCTGATGGTTAATGGAGAGTGCCTCGGTCGTCTTCTCGAAATGCGAGAAGGCGCTCAACGGCACGGCATTGCTAGTGGCCGAACTGGTGGCGCCCGCGGAGGTGGCTCCCTTGCTGGAGGTCGACGTAGAGGTGCTCGCCGCAAGCGCATTAAGAGGAGGCGCAAGGGTATTTGCTGCTGGAGTGTACTGGGCTGAAGCCGTCAGCGCATTGGACCCCGCCGAGGATGATCCCGACGAAGCGAATGAAGAAGAGGCGCCGGTACCACTTGCCCCGGAAGACGCATTGGACTGGATGTAGAGATGGTTCAGCTTGTCGGGGTCCAGTTGAAACTGCGGCTGACTTTCGAGAACAACATGGTACTGATTCACCTGCGTATACATGGTGCTGATCTGGCGCTGACCGAAGGCGTCATACAGCGTGTTATCGATGGTCGTCGGCGCGATGCCCAGTCGCGAAGCTGTGGCCCGGTCAATCACCAGGGATACAGCCAGCCCTCCCGTTTGTTGATCGGTAGCAACATCCTCCAGTTCCGGCAACTGCTTCAACTGGTCGACGAAACGATTGGTCCAGCTATTCAGTTCGTTCGCATCGGGGTCTTCGAGCGTGTACTGGTACTGCGTGCGGCTCACCCGGTCATCTACGGTAATGTTCTGCACCGGTTCCATAAACAGCTGGATTCCCTGAACCCGGCTCACGCTGGAGTTGAGCCTCCGGATTACGTCCGAGGCATTCATTTTGCGCTGGTTGAGCGGCTTTAAATTGATCGACATCCGGCCAGTGTTGATCGTTGTATTCGTGCCGTCGGCGCCGATAAACGATGAGAGGCTTTCCACGGCCGGGTCAGCCAGAACTACCTTTGCCAGCTCCATCTGCTTCTTTGCCATGGCCTTGGAGCCAATCGTCTGCGGCGCCTGCGAAATGCCCTGGATGACGCCCGTGTCCTGCACCGGAAAGAATCCCTTGGGGATGATGATGTAAAGGAAAACCGTGAGCAGCAGTGTGGACACCGCGACCAACAGCGTAATCGTCTGGAATCGCAGGACGTATTTCAGCGTTCGGCCATAGAACGCGATCATCCCCTCGAAGGCGCGCTCCGTGGCTCGATAGATGCGTCCCTGCTCCTCTTTTGGCTGGCGCCGCAGGATGCGCGCACTCATCATGGGCGTGAGCGTAAGCGAGACCACTGCCGAAACGATAATGGTGACGGCTAGGGTCACGGCAAACTCGCGGAACAGGCGCCCCACCACGTCGCCCATGAATAACAGCGGAATCAGCACGGCGATAAGCGACACGGTGAGCGAGAGAATGGTGAAGCCAATTTGCTCGGCTCCCTTGAGCGCCGCTTCCATGGGTGGATCGCCCGCTTCGATGTAGCGCGAGATGTTCTCGATCATCACGATGGCATCGTCCACCACGAAACCGGTGGAGATAGTCAGTGCCATCAGCGATAAGTTATCCAGGCTGTAACCCAGGATGTACATCGCCGCGAACGTGCCAATCAGCGACAGCGGTACTGCCACGCTTGGGATAATGGTGGCATAGAGACTTCGCAAGAACAGGAAGATGACCAGCACGACCAGTCCGACCGTCAACAGCAATTCAAACTCAACGTCGGAAACCGATGCTTCGATGGAGGTGGTGAGATCGGTGAGCGTGGTCACCTGAATGCCCATGGGCAGATTGGCCTGAAGCTGCGGCAGTAGTTGCTTGATGCTCTTGACCACGCTGATGGTGTTGGCTCCGGGCTGGCGTTGCACGTTTACGATGACCGCCGGGGTCTGATTCATCCACGCTGACTGATTATTGTTCTCTACGCCATTCACGATGCCTGCCACGTCGGTCAGCATCACTGGCGCGCCGTTACGGTAGGCAACGACAACCTTCCGATAGTCGTCGCTGGTGACCAGTTGATCGTTGGCGTCGATCTGGTAATCCTGGCGCGGCCCATCGAAGTTTCCCTTGGCGGCGTTCACACTGGCCTGGGTCAGCGCCGCGCGCAGGTCTTCCAGGTTGATGCCGTAAGATGACAGAGCCGTGGGGTTGGCTTGAATGCGGACGGCGGGCTTTTGGCCGCCACTGATGGTCACCAGGCCGACCCCGCTGAGCTGCGAAATCTTAGGCGCGAGGCGCGTGTCCACCAGGTCCTCGACCTGAGAAAGCGGCATGGAACTTGAGGTGATGGCCAGCGTAAGCACCGGGGCATCGGCTGGATTCGTCTTACTGTAGATCGGCGGCGAAGGCAGAATGGATGGCAAAAGACTCTGCGACGCGTTGATGGCGGACTGTACCTCTTCCTCAGCGACATCAATATTCAGAGTGAGGTTGAACTGCAGCACGATGACGGAACATCCGCCGGAGCTGGTGGAGGTCATCTGGCTCAAACCCTGCAGTTGGCCGAATTGACGCTCCAGCGGCGCCGTCACCGTCGTCGCCATTACCGTCGGGCTTGCGCCCGGATAGAACGTGAGCACCTGAATGGTCGGATAATCGACTTCCGGCAAGGCGGAGACCGGCAGTTGGGTATAACCAACTATGCCGACCAAAAGGATTGCGGCCATCAGCAAAGAGGTAGCAACCGGCCGCAAGATAAACGGACGAGATGGGCTCACGGGGTGCTGCTCCCACTCGTGCTGGCCGCGGCAGGCGTGGTCGAAGCGCTGGCCGGAGTGCTGGCCGGAGCTTTGTTCGAGATGACGACCGCGGTGTTGTCCTGCAACTTATCGAAACTGCTGTTGGCGACAACGTCTCCAGGATTGATGCCATCAACCTGCGTTGAACCGGCGTCTGTAACTCCCGGCTTTATGCTGCGCATATGCGCGATGTTGTTCTGAATCACATACACGAACGACGCTTGGCCATTTTGTTGAATGGCGGATGCTGGAACCGTCGTCACTCCTTGCAGCGTAGTCACCAGCAGCCGCGTGTTAACGAACTGGTTGGGGAAGAGTGCATCATTCTTATTGTCGAAGACGGCTCGTGCTTTTACCGTTCCCGTCGTAGTGTCAATCAGGTTGTCGAGCGTCAGCAGCTTGCCGCTGGCGATTTTCTTCTGCGCCGTACGATCAAAGGCATCGACGGTGAGCTTAGCCTTCTTGTTCAATTGAGCTTCAACCGGGCCCAGACTGTCTTCCGGGATGGTGAAAATTACGGTGATGGGCGTCAACTGCGTAATGACGGCCAGAGTTGCGGTTCCAGAAGACTGCACCACGTTGCCCGGATCCACCAGCCGTAAACCCACCCGCCCGGCAATGGGAGCAGTGATGTGGCAGTACTCGACCTGAACCTGGTCATACTGCACCGTTCCCTGGTCGTTTTTTACTGTGCCTTCGTCCTGCAGTACGAGCTTCTCCTGGTCATCCAAAATTTGCTTTGCAATCGCGTTGCGCGCCCACGCTTCCCGGTAGCGCTCCAGGTCCATCTGGGCTTGTGCCAGCACGTTCTGGTCTCGCTCGAGCGCGCCTTGCGCCTGCAAGAGATTCGCGCGGTACGTGCGCGAATCGATGTCAACCAGCGGATCGCCCTTACTCACCACCTGACCCTCCGTATAGTGCACGGCAATGACCAAGCCATTCACCTGGCTGGAAATCGAATCGGTATAAACCGGCGTGACCGTGCCGATGGCGTCAAGGTAAACACCGATGTCCCCTTTTTTAGCCGTCGCGGTGGTAATCGTGATCTTCGGCGGCGCGGGCGCGACTTTTTTCGCGCTGACGAGGTGGCGCCATACCAGCACGACTGCAAGCACAAGGAGGAGCAGCAAAAGAATCCAGATGACGACCCACATTACCTTATGTCGGTGAGCTTCTGAACCGTGAGCCGGGAGCTGATGGTCACGGTCGATGAAGGGATGCTCGTTGGTGTCAACGGTCAAAAGGGATCTCCTTGTCCGGCTCCGAATAGCCAGAAATTATAGTCCAGGAGGAAGTTCTGGAAGTGAGCCATTCTGAACAGTTTTTCGAGAGGGAATGCGCGAGTCTACTGAGGGCGAAGAGAGCAGTGTGTTCGCCGGCCAGACCTTATTTATGGTGGCGAATCTACCTGTAGCCGCTCTGGTACAACTCGAATTCAGTGTTGCAGATGAAATTGGTGGAGGCCAATATGGCAAAAACGGCAGTTGGTTTGTTTGAGAATCCAGTCGCGGTCGACGAGGTCGTGCGCGATCTCAAGGCCAGCGGTTTCCCGCAGAAGGACGTGCGCGTTCTAGGCGAGCCGCGGGATATGGCGGGCAGCGGAGTCATGAGTACCCCACATACTGATTTTGAAGTGGACCTGATTCGGGACCTCAAGGCGATCGGAGCCGCCGAAGCGGACGCGGAAGCTTACGTGCGAGGGGTACGGCGTGGAGGAGTCATGATTTTCGCAACCGGTTCGGGCAACCAGGCCGACACGGCGGCTGAGATCATGAACCGCCATGGCGCCGTAGAGATCGAAGAGCTCAGCACCGCAGTACAGTACCTCCCCAGCACGGTTGGCAAGGGTGATGACCTGGCTTCCGGTCAAGCCAGTCAAGATGGTGCTGTCCAGGTTGGGAGGGTCCGCTCCCCCGGCGCCGGTGCCCGCCTGTTCGTGTGGTAGCACAAAAAGCCAGGACTAGGAACCCGTGGTGAAAGTCATCCCGAGCGAATTGAAGAGCGGGATCTCACTTTCGCCACGGGCTGTTGTCGTACACTTTTCATTCAATGATCACGTTTTCTTCCTCTGACCGTGTATTCGTTCTCACTGGGGCGGGAGTAAGCGCGGAAAGCGGCATCCCGACTTTCCGGGGCGTGGGCGGCCTGTGGCGGAATTACCGGATTGAGGAGGTCGCTTCACCCGAAGCTTGGCGCCAAGATCCCCGCCTGGTGTGGGAGTTCTATTCCATGCGGCGGAGGGTTGCGTCGTCAGCCAGACCGAATCCAGCGCACTTCGCCCTTGCGAAACTTGAAAACACCCTGCAAGAGCGCCTTTTCGTCTGTACCCAGAACGTGGACAGCCTCCACGAGCAGGCAGGTTCGAGGAAAGTTGTTCACATGCACGGAGAGCTTTTCAAGAGCCGCTGCGACACTTGCATCCGCCCTCCTTTTGACGACACGAATCTCTACGAGCCGCCAGCCAAAGTCCCCAGGTGTGAATGCGGCGGCCAGATTCGCCCGCACATCTGCTGGTTCGGCGAAGTGCCGTTTGAATTGGATCGAATCTATCGCGCACTGGATCGATGTACTCCTTTATGGCCATAGGAACGTCGGGTGTGGTCCAGCCCGCTGCCAGTTTTGTTGCTCAAGTCAATGGTCGTGCGCGGACAATCTACGTTGGGCCGGAGAAGCCTGCGAACGCATCCTCGTTCACGGATTGTTATTTGGGCAAAGCAGGGGAGATATTGCTAACCGTCCTTTGAAGGCGGCATGTTCGCTTGCGCCTGCCAATCACATCGTGGTGCAGTCATCGAGGATCGAGAAGCTTCATCTTCGCTAAACATCCTTCAGTTGTTCCTCATCCAGCCCGAAATAGTGGCCCAGTTCATGGATGACCGTCAGGCGGATTTGTTCGCGGACCTCGACCTCGCTGGAGCAGACCGCTTCAATATTCTTCTGATAAAGCACGATGTGATCGGGCCCCGCCGGCAGGTCAAATGTGCTCTTCCTTGTCGTGGGCACGCCATGGAAGACACCCAGAAGCAGCTGCCGGTGCTTTCCCGCCTGCGGTGAGGGCTGGTGCGGCGGCGTATCCTCTACCAGAACAGCAACGTTACGAATGCGACTGCGAAATTCCTGTGGGAGCGAGTCGAGCGCCTCCTCGACTACCTTGGCGAAACGTTCACGCTTCATCCTTCACCCACGGTAATAAGTAAGAGCGCGCTCACTCCGAGTAGCCGTCGTCGGTCGTGTCGTCGTCATCGTCATCTTCTTTGCCGTTGTCGTCTTCCTCTTCGTCTTCGTCTTCTTCCTCGTCTGGCTCTTGTCGAAGGAGGGCATCGGCGGCGACCGACGGGTCAGAAGGGTCAGAAGGGTCAGAAGGGTCTGAGTGGTGGCATCGTGGATGTAATCTGCTCATGCCCAATGGTACGCCTCAGATCCTTGGCAAGTTCCCGTGGATCGGGCACGAGGAGTCGTTCGCGCGGGAGCGCGGTCCCTTTGCCGCTTTATGATTCGTGACTACTCTTCAGTTCTCCTCGTGAGGATGCATGTTTCCGGTTCGTAGATAACGGTTGTGCCAGCCCAGCGATTCGGTCAGCAGGTGTGGCGTATGTTTGCCGTACGACAGCCGCTCGGCCCGGTTGAGATAGTCGAGGAGCAAAGGCTTGTAGTCCGGACTGGAGCACTTCTCGATGATGATGTGGGCGCGCTGACGCGGCGAGAGTCCGCGCAAATCGGCCAGTCCGTGCTCGGTGACAATGACCTGCACGTCATGTTCCGTGTGGTCAACATGCGACACCATGGGAACAATGGTCGAGATGGTCCCCTTCTGCGCCGTCGACGGAGCCATGAAGATCGAGAGATATCCGTTGCGGGCAAAGTCGCCGGAGCCGCCAATGCCGTTCTGGATGCGCGATCCCATGACATGCGTCGAGTTGACGTTGCCGTAAATGTCGGCTTCGATCATGCCGTTCATGGCGATTACGCCGAGGCGGCGAATGATCTCGGGATGATTGGAGATCTCCTGCGGGCGCAGAACGATGCGGTCACGGTAACTGGCCATATTGGCATTCACTTCGGTCATCATCTCGGGGCCGAGCGAGAATGCGGTGGCGGAGGCGGTAGTTAACTTGCCCGAGTTCAGCAGACGAATCATGCCGTCTTGAATGACTTCCGTGTAGGAAGTCAGCCCTTCAAATGGGCCTTCCTCAAGCCCAAAGAGAACCGCGTTGGCAATGTTGCCGACGCCGGATTGCAGCGGGAGCAGATGAGCCGGCATACGTCCCTTCTTTACTTCCCAGCCGAGGAATTCGAGGATGTGGCCGGCGATACGCTTGGAAGATGCATCGGGCGCTTTGAAGGCGCTATTGCGGTCGGGAGAATCCGTGAGCACGATGGCGACGATTTTTTCCGGAGGAACTTCGAGGTACGGTGTGCCAATGCGCTGGCCGGGACTCACGAGTGGAATCGGTCCGCGATTCGGCGGCGGCTGCAGACCGTAGTAGATGTCGTGCATGCCCTCCAACGCCGCCGGCTGCCACGAGTTGACCTCGAGGATCACGCGCTCCGCTTGATCGAGCCAGGTCTTGTTGTTGCCGATCGATGAACTCGGGATCAGACGTCCGTCCTCCAGCACAGCGGTGACTTCGATGAGCGCGACATCGAGCTTGCCCAGGAATCCATATTCAACGAACTGAGCGACATGGCTGAGGTGAATGTCCATGTATTCCATTTCGCCCGCGTTGATACGCTTGCGGGTTTCCGGATCGGACTGATAGGGAAGGCGCAGATGGATGCCTCCCGCCATGGCGAGCGCTCCATCCAGTTCCGGGCCGGTGGAAGCCCCGGTAAATACACTGACCTGAAATTTCTGCCCGCGGAAGTTCGCGTCGGCAATGCGGCGTGCCAGCTGTATTGGAACTACCTTGGGATACCCGGACCCGGTGAAGCCGCTCATGCCGATCTGGTCGCCGGACTTGATAAGGGCCGCAGCCTCTTCGGCGCTCATGATCCTCTGCGCCAGACTGGAATTCAAAACCCGCGTGTTGGTTGGGGAAACGATCGTAGACATGCCTGAAGCACCTTCCCTAGAGAATGTATTCACTCTAACTCTACTGGCGCCACTTTCGCTCGTCTGTGAGCCAGGTCACGGCGGGAGGGGTGTCTCTAGACGGTGGGCGCAGAGTGGCATGGCCCTTGGAATCTCTCGTGGTCTTTGGACAAACGCTGGTAAACAATAGAAAGCAAAGTTGGTAGCGCTACCGGGAATCGAACCCGGGTTTGAAGATTGAGAATCTTCCGTCCTAACCCCTAGACGATAGCGCCATCAATGGCTTGCACGGCTTCACTGGCCAGCAGTTTCACTAAAGTTTCACCACAGCGGTTCGACGACCTTCCCCATTGCCTTCGTCAAGTCGCCCTCGGACGCGATGGCGTACCTGTCGAACACTCTGCGAGTTCGGTGACCCGAGATTCTCATAACCAGACATTCCGCATTCCCAGGCTGCACCAGATTCCGCATTCCCGACCGCCGCAAATCGTGGATGGTCAGCCCTTCATAGCGCGGGTCGTACTCCTTCCCGGTGACCTTGATAATACGACCCAGCGCAGACGCCGCGCAAGCAAGCATCCACTCTTTGCGCAGGTTCGTCGCGTCGAAAACTTTTCCGACCCTCGGCTCCATCACGCGAGCAGCGCCAGCAAGACTGACGGCAGAGGAACCAGCCTTGGAATCGACCTGCTTCCAGGGTGTACCTTTCCTTTGAGCTTGAAGTTATAGATCGAGAGAAAGGTTGAGTTACGCCGTGCTCAGACCGGTCAACATTGCGAGCACTGGTTGGGAATGAATTCAAACAAGACGCGCGTCCGTTACAACGTGAACACCCCAGGGGCTCGTCAGGTTCGCCTTGTTTTAATCAGGCTTGGGAGTTCGTCGCCCTACATCACAGCGGCGATCCAAACTTCGATCCGCTGCATAAGCCCGAATATTAACGAGGGCATCCCGATGACGCTGATCATGAGGTCCCTCGGCCGGGCGCGGTCTAGGAGCGCTCGCAGAGCTTTAGCCGCGCAGTGTGCCCGTTGGCGGTTGGGAATCGCGGGATCGGCCGCAAAGCATTGTAAATCTTCAAGTTGAAGTTCTGGCTGATGATTCGCGCGGAATCGCCTTGACAACGGTGGGCCGCGGAGCGATACTTTCATAGGCGAATAAAAAGCGAATATAGCAAACTCGCCCGGGCTGATCCCGCCCTCCGCGTTCCCTGACAATTGCGAGAAAAGTATGTCTGCCTCTTCGGTCTTTTTATCGGCGGCCACGGGCCGCCCTTTTATTTTTTCTCCGCCGTCTTCTCCGTGTTCGACCGCGGAGAAGGTCGCAAAGAAGACCGCGGAGCTTTTGGCCCAGGTCGGAGCAATCTCAAAGCTGACAGCAGTCGTTCCCGCTGCGCGTCTCGATGTGCGCCCGTCGCCGGAAATGGTTTCGAGCGGGATTCCACAACTGGACTTGCTGACCGGCGGCCTCGCCCGCGGTTGTCTCACGGAAATCTGCGGCACGGCCTCATCGGGAAGGACCAGCGTGCTGCTTTTCGCGCTGGCCCGCGCTACACAACGCGGAGAAGTTTGTGCGCTGGTGGATGCAAGCGATGCGTTCGATCCCGCGTCAGCGGCGGCTGCCGGCATGGAGATGAGCCGTTTGCTGTGGGTGCGCTGCGGAGAAAAATATCCATCGCGCAAACAGCCTTCGGCTGCGCTAGCCGGCTGCAGAGGAACTGACGATTCATATCAGGGTATGCCGTCCGGCGATTCGTATCGGGGCATGCCTCCCGGCGATTCGTATCAGGGTATGCCTTCAGGCATACCGCAAGTCGCTGAAAACGAGTGCGGCTTTAGCCGCTGCGGTTCTACCAGGTGGAAAAATCCGAAAGGCCAGCGCTGGGAATCGCAGCTGGGGCAAATGCTGAAAGTCACCGATCTGCTGCTGCAGAGTAATGGTTTCGGAATGATTGTTCTCGATCTCGGCGATGTTCCGGTGCCGAGCGCGCGGCGAATTCCTTTGGCATCGTGGTTCCGCTTCCGCCGCGCGGTTGAGCACACGCCAACGGCGCTGCTGGTTTTGGAACAGCAACCGATTGCAGGCAGTTGCTCGTCGGTGCTGGTGAAGGTGTCAGGTGTCAGGTCCCAGGTCTCAGGAAAAAAGCTCGCATCTCTTAGTTCGCAGTTCTCAGCAAATCGACTGGCGCACGCGGAATTGTTGGATCAGTTCGAGATCAGGGCGGAATTGATACGCTCGCGGCTTGAACGAAAGCCAGCGCAATCGGCAGCGAGTTTTAGCAGCCGAGCGAAATGGGCGGGATGAAAACCCACCCTTGCGCAGAAAGCACGCGATGGCACCCACGGAATTCTAAAACGAGTTCACTGATTACGGACAACTGACAACTGATAACTGGTCTCCCATGTTTGCCTGCATCTTCATCCCCGATTTTTCCGTACAAGCGATCCTTCGCTTTGAGCCCGAGTTGCGCGCCCGTCCGGTCGCGGTGCTCACCGGACGGCCTCCGCTGGAGAAAGTAATGGCGCTCAACGAAAGAGCGCGGCAAACCGGCGTGGAGGTAGGTGCAACCAAGTCGCAACTGGAAGCATGGGAGAACCTGGTACTGCGTACGCGCTCGGAGTCGCAGGAGACATCGGCACACGCTGCGTTGCTCGATTGTGCGCAATCGTTTTCTCCGGAAGTGGAAGACACGTCGCCCGGCACCGTGCTTCTGAACCTTGCCGGGCTTGAGCCGTTGTTGGGTCCGCTACCGAAGATTGCCCGCGATCTGGCGCAGCGGGTCTCGCAGATGGGACTGGAAGCGAACCTTGCCGTAGCTGCGAATCCGGATGCTGCTTTGCTCGCGGCCCGCGGTTTTTCCGGCGTGACTTTGATTCCCGAAGGACGCGAAGCCGAGCGACTGGGAGATCTGCCGGTGGAGGTGTTGCTGGAAAGTTTTTCTTCCAGTTTTTCTTTCGATGTGGAGGAGGGCGCACGCTGGGTGGAAACGTTTGATCGCTGGGGCATTCGCAAGCTGCGCGCGTTGGCGGCTCTTCCCGAACTTCCGGTCAGCGAGCGCCTGGGACAGCAGGGAATCCGTTTGCAAAAGCTGGCGCGGGGCGCGGCGTTGCGCAACTTGCGCGTGTTGGAACCTCAGTTGATTTTTGCCGAGAGTGTGGAGCTGGAATATCCCATCGTGCTGCTGGAACCGCTGGCATTTTTACTGAACCGCATGTTGGACCAGGTGTGCGCGCGCTTGCGAGCGCGGGCGCTGGCGGTGCAGGAGTTGCGGCTGAATCTGACGCTCGCAGCGACTCCGCTAAACGGTTGCGCATCTTTCGCCCAGGCGCTCACTCGTGCGTTCACGCGCACGCTGCGGTTGCCCACGCCCATGCTGGACGCGAAAGTGTTTCTTAAATTGTTGCAGCTTGATTTGCAGGCGCATCCGCCCGGAGCGCCCATCGTGAAAATTCATTTGTCGGCCGAGCCGGCGCGTCCGCGAGTCCTGCAGAGTGGATTGTTTCAGCCGGTTTTTCCCGAGCCCGAAAAACTGGAGCTGACCCTGGCGCGCATCGCAGGAATTGTCGGCGAGGGCAGAGTGGGATCGGTGGAATTACTGGATACGCATCGCGAAGGCGCATTTGTAGTGCGGCACTTTGCGCCCGCAGAGCCTGAAGTGAAGCCTGAAGTGAAGCCGTCTGGAAATCGAAAGAAGGATATGTGCATGCCAGAAGATGACAGCGCATTTGAGCTCGAAAAAAAGTTCAAGGAAAACGCAAAAGAAAACGCCCAAACAAAAATGAGCGCGGTGATTGCCCTACGCCTGTTTCGTCCGCCGCTCGGCGCGACGGTTACTTTGCGCGAAACGAAGCCGGTGCGCATGCGATGCCGCGAGCGCGAGGACATTGCCGGCGAAATCGTCTGGACCGCCGGCCCCTGGCGTTCTTCCGGCGACTGGTCGGAACAGGAAGGCTGGTCGCGCGAGGAGTGGGACATCGCCATCCCCGCCAAGAGCAGTTGCCAGTTGCCAGTTCCCAGTTGCCAGTCTAATAAAAGAGAACAGACGACGGAGCTCATAATATATCGCTTAGTGCAAGACAAGCTAAGTGGAAACTGGTTTGTAGAAGGAACGTATGACTGAGAGCCGTTGCCAGTCGCCAGTTGCCAGTTTTATGAGGGCCAACTGACAACTGACAGCTGACAACTGGCAACTGATGTACATCGAACTCCATTCCCGCTCCGCGTTCAGCTTTCTCGAAGGGGCTTCGATTCCCGAGGAACTGATCGCGGTGTGCGCGAACCTGGGAATGCCGGCGATGGCATTGCTCGATCGCGATGGAGTGTACGGCTCGCCGCGTTTCCATCTCGCCGCAAAAAAGGCGCGGATCAAGGCACATATTGGGACGGAAGTGACGTGTACGGCGTTTTCACCACGGAGACACGGAGACACGGAGGAGTACAGGGGAACTTCTAACTCGACAAGAACTTCAACCCGCCAATTGAGCACAAAACTAGAGAGATGCAAAGAAAGCAATTCCTCCGTGTCTCCGTGTCTCCGTGGTGAATTTCGTCTTCCGCTGCTGGTTGCCTCGCGCACTGGATATCAAAATCTCTGCCGCCTGATTACGAAAATGAAGTTGCGTGTTGGGCGCAAAGAAGGAGCCTTCGCCTCGAGTTCGGATTTTATCGAGCACGCCGACGGTTTGATTTGCCTGACCGGTGGAGAAGAAGGACCGTTGGCTGCGGCGCTCAAGCAAGGTGGACCGCAAGCGGCGTTCGAAACGATAAAGCGGCTTACGGAAATTTTTGGCCAGTCCAATCTTGGCCAGTCCAATCTTGGCCAATCTAATGTTTACGTCGAATTGCAACGGCATTTTCGTCGCGAGGAAGAATATCGAAATCGGGTTGCGATCGAGATTGCAGAAGCTTTGCAACTGCCGCTACTCGCGACCAATGGTGTGAACTATTCGACGCCTAGCGAGCGCGAGTTGGCGGATGCGTTCACCGCGCTGCGGCATCATCGCACGCTGGCCACTGCCGGACGTTTGCTGGCGCGTAATGCCGAGTGCTATCTCAAATCTCCCGCGGCCATGCGGGCGCTGTTTGCGGATTTGCCGAAGGCCATCGCGAACACGATTGAACTTTCTTCACGGCTTGAGTTCACGCTGAACGATCTGGGATATGAGTTTCCCCGCTATCCCGTGCCCGAGGGGGAAACCATGATGTCGTTTCTGCGGGAGCGCACGCGGGAAGGAATGCAGAGCCGGTATGGGCGGGCGGATGCGGAGTTGAAGAAGCGCGCGCGGCGGCAGATCGAGCGCGAATTGAACTTGATTGAACATCTAAAACTTGCCGGATATTTCCTAATTGTCTGGGACCTGGTGCGCTTTTGTCGCGAACAGAAAATTCTAGCGCAGGGCCGCGGATCGGCCGCCAATAGCGCGGTTTGCTACTCGCTCGGCATCACGGCGGTGGATCCGATCGGCATGGAATTGTTGTTTGAGCGATTTCTTTCCGAGGAACGCGGCGAGTGGCCCGACATCGATCTCGATTTGCCCAGCGGCCCCGAGCGCGAGCGCGTAATTCAATACGTCTATCAACGTTATGGACAGCGCGGAGCGGCTATGACCGCCAACGTGATCACGTATCGCAATCGCATGGCCGCGCGCGAAATGGGCAAGGCGCTGGGATTCGATCCGGAAACGCTGAAGCGGATTTCGGCGGCGGTAGCAACCTGGGAATTCAAAGATGAAAATGATGCGCTCGATTGCCGACTGCGCGATGCGGGACTCGATCTTACGCATCCGCGAATGCGCAAATATTTCGAGTTGTGTCTGGCCGCGCAGGATCTGCCGCGGCACTTAGGGCAGCACTCGGGCGGCATGGTCATCTGTGAGGGGCGTCTCGATTCGGTCGTGCCGCTGGAGCCCGCTTCCATGCCCGGCCGCGTGGTGGTGCAGTGGGATAAAGAAGACTGCGCGGACATGGGCATCATCAAAGTCGATCTGCTGGGCCTGGGCATGATGGCGGCGTTGAAAGATTCTCTCGAACTGATTCGCGACCATTACAAAGAAGAAGTGGATCTGGCGCATCTTCCAGCGGACGACCCCGTCGTATATTCCACGCTGCAAAAAGCCGACACGGTGGGGATGTTCCAGGTCGAGAGCCGGGCGCAGATGGCGTGCCTGCCGCGCCTGAAGCCGCGGCGCTTTTACGACATCGTGGTGCAAGTGGCGATCATACGGCCGGGACCGATCGCGGGGAATATGGTGAATCCATTTCTTAAGCGGCGGCAGGGTCGAGAAGCGGTCACGTATCCGCATCCGTCGCTCGAAACCGTGCTGAGCCGCACGTTGGGCGTGCCGCTGTTTCAGGAACAGTTGTTGCGCATGGCCATGATCACCGCCAACTTCACGGGCGGCGAAGCGGAGGAGTTGCGCCGCGCCATGGGCTTCAAACGTTCTGAGGCGCGAATGAAAGTGATCGAAAAAAAGTTGCGCGCCGGCATGACGCGCAACGGAATTTGCGGTGAAACGCAGGAGCAGATCATTCAGTCGATTACTTCGTTTGCACTTTATGGATTTCCGGAATCTCATGCCGCCAGCTTTGCCTTGATTGCCTATGCCAGCGCTTATTTGAAATGCCATTACCTGGCGGCGTTCACGGCGGCGCTGCTGAACAATCAGCCGATGGGCTTTTATCATCCCTCGACGATTGTGAAAGATGCGCAGCGGCACGGATTGAAAGTGCTGCCCATGGATGTGACGCGGTCGGATTGGAAGTGCAGTTTAGAACCAGTGGCCAGTGGGCAGTGGTCGGTGGCCAGTAAAAGCGAAAATCTTGCCGTGCGCCTCGGTTTGAATTATGCGCGTGGATTGCGCGAGCCGGCGGGGCAGGCTTTGGTTCGGGAGCGCAGTTTGGCGACGTTTGCTTCGGTTCAGGATCTGGCTCGTCGCGTGCCCGAGTTGCGGAAGGATGAGTTGACGACGCTGGCAGAAATCGGGGCGCTCAATGAAATTGGAAACTCACCACGGAGGCACCCTTCGGCTGCGCTCAGGGCAGGCTCCGAAACGGAGAAAAGCATTGAGAGGAATTCTTATTCAATGGGTCTCAATCAAAAGAATTCATCCGTGCCTCCGTGTCTCCGTGGTGAAAATCTGTTTCATCGGCGCGATGCGCTTTGGCAGGTGGAGCGGGCGGTGCGCTGGTCGGGGCCGTTGCTGGATGAGCTGCCGGAAATGGATGAGGAATCTCCGCTGGCGGCCATGACGGACGAAGAGCGGTTGGTGGCAGATTTTCGCGCTACCGGGCTGACGGTTGGGCCGCATCCCATGCAGTACCGCCGGGCAGAGATGAAAAGGATGGGGATATATCGCGCTTCGGATCTGGCGCAACTGCCGAATGGACGGCGATTGCGAATTGGCGGATGTGTGATTGCGCGCCAGCGTCCGGGAACGGCCAAGGGCATGATGTTCATGAGCCTGGAAGATGAAACCGGGATTGCCAACGCGATTGTCGCTCCCGATCTGCTGCAGAAGAATCGTGTGCTATTGATTTCGGAGCGCTTTCTGATGATCGAAGGGGTTTTACAGAATCAAGATAACGTGATTCACGTCCGTGCGGAAAAAGTTTCGCCGCTGCGGGTTACGCGGGCGGAAACGGCGTCGCACGATTTTCATTGACGCGAATCTGCAGACCTTCTCAGGCGGTCGAGAGCTTTCTGGCATTATGCCGCAGCGAGCGGCCTTCGGACAGGCTGTAGAGTTCTTCCGCCAGATTTTTGGCGTGATCACCAATGCGCTCCAGCGCCTGGGCGGCGAGAAGGATGTCGAAATTCTTCTGGCCCGTCGGACTATTGGGCTCGGCCAGATGTCTGTGAAACAAGGAATGGCACAAACGGTCCACTTCCGGATCGGATTGCAGAACGCTCTGCGCGTGCGACACGTCGCGCTGCAGGAAGCCCTGATGAACCTGCTCCAGCATTTCGCACAGCAGAGAAGCCATCTCCACGAGCTGGCGGGAATCCGCCGCCGGCAGCTTTTCGCGGCGCGATTGCAGTTGCATGACTGCACTGTAGGCGAGGTCCCCGATGCGTTCGAGATCGGTGATGAACTTCAGACACGCGAGCAACTCGCGCGCCTTGGCTTCGCCTACGCGGGTGATGGCTTCGGGCAGTTGGTCATCAATCTTGCGCTCGATCTGGTCGAGTTCTTTTTCGCAATCCTTGATGGCGAGAAAAGCCAGGCGCGAACCGTCGGCGAGAAAGTCCCTGACGTTGAAGACCGCGTCGCGGGCGATCAGGCAGCCGCGGACGACGAGGGCCGACAGTTCATCTTCGGCTAAGTCTTCATTGCGGGCCTGAGCACGTGGGCGAGCTCCCGTTGCTCGGGAGCGCGTCGAAGGCGGGCGCCGCTTTGCTCGTGAAGCCGAGAGTTGTTTTCGGGCCATGGGAAGCTCGCGTAGTTCGAAAGCAGTTGCTGACTGCAAACAAGCTAGCATAAAGAGGGAATATGAAAGGAATGTAAATGAGCGCGGATTTCGATCGGGTTGCGCCTTAGCTCACTGATCGCGCCCGGTGGCCGTTCCTGGCGCGGCCGCCTGCGCTTTCTTCAGTTCCGCGAAGCGTTCTCTCTCGCTTTGCGCTTCTTCGGCTCTGCCGAGTTTTTCCAGAACGCGCGCCAGTTGATAGTGCGGGCCCGGATCCTTCGGGTTCAGTTCCGCCGCCTTCCGCAAAGAAGATTCGGCCTGAGCCGCCTGCCCCGCGAGCGCCTGCGCTTTGCCCAGGTTGTACCAGACGTCGGAATTCGTCGGGTCGAGTTCCGTGCCACGCTGCAGATAGGTTACGGCCGCTTCATATTTTCCGCTCTCCAGCAGCGAGCGCCCCAACTCGTACACCACCGCCCGACTCTCTCCCGACCGGCGCAGTTCCTCCTTATACTCGCTGATGGCTTCGCCGTTGCGCCCGAGGCTGAAGTAGGCAAATCCCAGATGGTAGTGTCCAAGTTTGATCGCCGGGTCGAGCTTCAGAGTGGTTTTGAATTCCTCAACCGCCTGCAAGCTGCGATTCGAATTCAGATACGCTCGCCCCAGCAGCATGTGCGCGAGCGCGTTCGCCGGACTGAGTTTGATCGCCGCTTCGAGTTCGTCAGCGGCTCCTGTGTAATCCGGCTGGCTCAATAAGACCAGCGCTAAGTCAAGATGCGTGGCGGAATCCTTCGGGTTCAACTCGCGTGCACGCGTAAGCTGCTCCTGCGCCTGCTTGGAATCTCCGGCCTTGAAGTAGGCCACGCCCAGATAGTGACGGAATTGCGCATCGCGAGGCCAACGTGAAACCGCTTGTTGACCAAGCAGGACTGCATCCCGCAATTGGCCCGAGTTCAGTTCTTGCAACAACCGCTGGCGGGTTTGGGCTTGGGTCTGATTTTGCGTCTGCGCTGGCGCGGCCAGGCACGACAGGCATACTAAAATCGCAATAATAATAAGGACGGTGGCCGGGGATATGGGCCGCGGAAGAAGGCTGGTCATGGCGCCGCCGTGCTCGTCGTCGCAACGTTTGTCATCGTAACGTCTGTCATCGTATCGTTTTTGCGCAGCCAGTCGCAACGCGTCTGCCGGTCGCGTCGCAGCGCGTTTCGTCGAAGGGAGGTTTTATGCACGCCAAAGATTTTCTTCGGATGTTTGCCTACGATCACTGGGCGAATCGTGAATGCCTCGCCGCGATGCGCGCGGCTGGGTCCGTTTCCACGGACACAGTCGGACGCATGGCTCACATTCTTTCGGCGCAGAAGCTCTGGCTTGAACGTATCCTGAAGCAACGCCAGAGCATGCCGCTATGGCCCGTTTCAACGATTGAGGATTGCATGGCGTTGGCCGACGAGATGTCGTCGGCGTGGCGAAATTATCTTGCGCCTCAGCTTCCGCCCGGTTCGCTCGACGACCAAGTCGAATACCGCAACAGCAAAGGCGAGCCGTGGTCCAGCCGCGTGGAAGACATTCTGACGCACGTGCTCTTTCACTCGGCGTATCATCGCGGGCAGATCGCTTTACAGATGCGCTCTGCCGGCATGGAGCCCGCCTATACCGATTTCATCCACGCCGTGCGCCAGGGGTTTGTGGAGTAGAAACATCGGAGTCAAGGCCGGAAGCACCGGCTTTGAACTCTCAATTCTCCGGATTTTGTCATCCCGACCCTGAGCGAAGCCGAAAGGGGAGGGATCTGCATTTGCCGCGAACTGCAGATCCCTCGCTTCGTTCGGGATGACAATCCCTGAAGGGCGGTGCACCGCTCCGCACCTGAGCTTAGCCACAGCTGTTGAGGTAGATTTATTAACGTAGATTTATTAACAATGGATCGTGGAACGATATTGCGCGTCTGGCTGCCCCTGGTCGCGGGGCTGTGGGTTCTTGGCTGGATATTTCAATTCGGACCGGGGCCGCACGGACTGGCGCGCTCGATCGGTCTGCTGCTCGGTTTGATCGGCCTTGGCGGCGTGATTCTCGCCCGCTACACGCTGGGCCGATCGTTCTCCGTTACTGCGAAAGCGACCGCGCTTGTCACCAGGGGAATCTATTCGCGAATCCGCAATCCTATTTACATTTCGGGAGAAATTTTCCTGGCCGGGCTGGTTCTCATCCTGTGGCGGCTTGACCTGCTCATCATTCTCCTGGTGATCGCTCCCGTGCAGATCATCCGCGCGCGCCGCGAAGCCGCAGTACTGGAAGCGAAGTTCGGCGACGCCTATCGCGAATACCGCAAGCGGACGTGGTTTTGATGTTTTCGCTGCTATCATTTCAGCGATGAAATCAGTCTCGCCCAAGTTGCTCCCGGCCGTGTTCCTTCTTCTTCTCACCACCCGCCTTCAAGCCGCCGACGAACCCAATCTCAGCCCGCTGCCGGCGCCGGTCTCGAACAATGCGGTTGCCATTTCGCATGACGAAGGCGGACCCAGAATTTTTTCCTTCATGGGTATCGGCCCGAAAAAAACCTGGGACGCAGTCACCACCAGCGCTTACGAAATGGATCCGAACACCGGCAAGTGGAAGGAAAAGCGTCCCGTGCCGGGCGTGGCCGGGCGCCTGGCGGCATCCGCGGTCGCGCTCCACGACCAGGTCTTCATCTTCGGAGGCTACGTTCTCGACTCGCAGGGTGGAGAGACCACCGCGTCGGATCTGAACGTTTTTGTCCCGATTGAAAATCGCTATTATCGCGGCCAGGACATCCCCGTGCCCGTTGCCGACGCAGTGGTCGGCCTCTATCACGACCGCTACATTTTCCTCATCGGCGGATGGTCAACTTCAAAGAACGACGCAGTGCGCAACGTCCAAATCTACGACACCGATAAGGATACCTGGATGCAGGCCACGCCGATTCCCGGCACTCCCGTGTTCGGTCATGCGGGCGCCATCATCGGCGACGTTATCGTTTACGTGGACGGCGCCTACAAAAATCCGAGCGGCGCAGGCCCCAAATACCTCGCCTCCAACCAATGCTGGGTCGGCGAGATTCCAAATCCGAAGAAGGGTGACATCACAAAAATTGAATGGACCCAAATTCCAGCCCATCCCGGCAACGCGCGCTATCGCATCGCCGCCGGAGCGAGGCCGGTGGAAAAAAGGGCAGGCAGAATTTATTTCTCCGGCGGTACCGACACTCCCTACAACTACAACGGAATCGGCTATAACGGCCAGCCTGCCGAGCCTTCTCCCGTGACCTTCGCTTTTAATGTTTCCACCGGCGAATGGGAAACGGTCAGCGAAGAGACTCCTGAGTCCACTCCTGAACCCACTATGGATCATCGCGGCCTGCTGGTCACGCGTCGCGGCCTGATCATCGTAGGAGGCATGGAAAAAGGCCAGCAGGTGACGGCCAAGGTAACAGTTGTAAAGCCAGCCCGCAAGAGGTAGCCTGGATAGGCGCGCTAATGGACACATTCTACAGGGTTTATTGTGTCCTACGCACAGGTGCCCTACGGACACAGTCTTGTGCCCAATTATCACGAAAACCGGTGACGCCAATCACGGCAGGGATTCCCCTCCAGGCATCTAATTATTACAGCCGCAATTTCTGCGGCGTCCTGTTTTGATAATCCGTTCGTTACTTAAAATTCGGAGGAAAGCCTATGACTGTCATGGAGCCGCCCAAGGTTCATGGTAAGGCGGACTACACCACGCAAATTCTCAACCTAGTAAAAGCCAAAAACCCAGCCGAACCAGAATTCCATCAGGCCGTGCTCGAAGTGTTCGAGTCCCTGAAGCCCGTGTTGGGGCGCCACCCGGAGTATCACGAAGCCAAGATCCTGGAACGCATTACCGAACCCGAACGGCTCCTTATGTTCCGCGTGCCCTGGTTTGATGACCAAGGCAAAGTGCAGGTCAATCGCGGCTTCCGCATCGAGATGAACAGCGCCATCGGGCCCTACAAGGGCGGACTGCGTTTCCACCCCTCGGTGAATCTCGGCATTCTGAAGTTCCTGGCGTTCGAACAAGTCTTCAAGAATTCGCTCACCACGCTGCCCATGGGCGGTGGTAAGGGCGGTTCGGATTTCGATCCCAAAGGCAAGAGCGACAACGAAGTGATGCGCTTCTGCCAGAGCTTCATGACTGAGCTCTGCCGCCACATTGGCCCCGACACGGACGTTCCCGCCGGCGACATCGGCGTGGGCGGACGCGAAATCGGCTTCCTGTTCGGCCAATACAAGCGGATAAGGAATGAATTCAGCGGCGTTCTCACCGGCAAGGGCTTGGCTTGGGGCGGTTCGCTGATTCGTCCCGAGGCCACTGGCTATGGCTGCGTGTACTTCGCTCAGGAAATGCTGAAGAGCAAAAAGGATAAGCTCGAAGGCAAGATCTGCCTGGTCTCGGGCAGCGGCAACGTCTCGCAATACACCATCGAGAAGCTGCTCGATCTGGGCGCGAAGCCAGTCAGCGTTTCCGACTCCGACGGCGCCATCTACGATGCCGACGGCATCGACCGCGACAAGCTCGCCTTTATCATGGAGCTGAAGAACAACCGCCGCGGCCGCATCAAGGAATACGCCGACAAATTCAAGAAGGCCATCTACAGCGCCACCGACAAGAAGCTCGACCACAACTGGCTGTGGAACATCAAGGCCGACTGCGCGTTCCCGAGCGCCACTCAGAATGAGATCAACGCGAAAGACGCGGCGAACCTCATCAAGAATGGCGTAAAGGTAGTCAGCGAGGGAGCCAACATGCCGAGCACCCTCGAAGCCACCAAAGCGTTCCTCGACGCCAAAGTCCTCTACGGACCGGCCAAGGCCGCCAATGCCGGCGGCGTGGCCACCTCTGGACTCGAGATGTCGCAGAACAGCATGCGCCTCTCCTGGACTCGTGAAGAAGTCGATGATCGTTTGCACAAGATCATGATTGCCATCCACCAGAACTGCTACGAAACGGCCGAGAAGTACGGCACGCCCGGCAACCTGGTGAACGGCGCCAATATCGCCGGCTTCCTGAAGGTCGCGAATGCGATGCTGGATCAGGGCCTGGTGTAACTGAGAATTGCATTTCGCATAAAAACGACGCGGGAGGGAGCGATCCCTCCCGCGTTTTCATGTGCGGAAAACTCGGATCGGCCTCAACACTCTGCGTCGGCATCTGCGTGACTGCCGTCAGGCACCGCAGCACACGCCCCGGCGATGCCCAGCACCACACCGCATTAAGTCATTGACAGCCAGCCTGCATGTGAGGACAATTCTCCTATTCTCGACTATCGCGAGACCTTCCTCCCCTAACCGGTAACCGAGCCGGATTTTTCTACTCAATACTCCGCTGTGACGGAAGGAATTCGTATGAGGCGCGCCTACTTCGTTTGCCTGTTTCTGTGTTTGACCGCGACATTCTTGTTGTCCCAGTCGAATCCTGTTCCTCTCGTCAATCAACCACTCGTGCCGGATGCGGCTGTACCTGGCGGTTCTGGCTTCACCCTTACAGTCAATGGCACTCAGTTTGTTTCTAGTTCCGTCGTCAACTGGAATGGCACGGCACTGGCGACGAATTTTGTCAGCGGCTCGCAGTTGACCGCGACCGTTCCTGCATCGGACATCGTGACGCCCAGCACCGCTTCAGTGACGGTCTCAAACCCCGTCCCCGGCGGAGGTACGTCGAACGTTGTGCCTTTTACAACTAGGGAACCGGCCACGACCCTTGCCTTTGCCACTTCGACATTATCTACAGGGCTCGCACCCACTGGTATGGTGGTCGCGGATTTCAACGGCGACGGGAAGCCTGATCTGGCTGTCCTGAACTATCAGACTGACTCTCCGTGCCCCAGCGAGGACGAAGGCGCAGTAATCTCGATTCTGTTGGGAAACGGCGATGGAACGTTCTCCAATCACTCAACACTGTGCTTTCCTGTCTTTGCCCCTTTCGCGACCACTATATTGCCGCAACTCCTGGCTGGCGACTTCAACGGAGACGGCAAGACAGATCTTTTGGGCGAATGGTTTTCCGAGGGGGGATGGTCTCTTGCGGTCTTCCCCGGCAATGGCGATGGAACGTTCGAGAGTCCCGAAAGTTCTGATGCGGACGGCAATATTTTTGCGATGGTGGCGGCTGACCTTAACGGAGACGGCAAGCTAGATCTCGCCGCAGCCGGCTACTTCTACCCCGTTCCGAACGTTGTGGTGTTTTTGGGTAGCGGCGGTTATTTTGATGGTGCTAGCTACGGGGTGACCCCTGCGTGGCTCTACAGCAATTCCCTGGCTGTGGGTGACTTCAACCGCGACGGAATCCTTGATCTCGCCTCAGTTGGCGCTGGATCATCCGACACATTTTACCCGTATGGGCCGGTCAGCATCTTTTTGGGCAACGGCAACGGGTCGACCACTCCGGCTGTGACACAGCCTTCGGTGACCATGGTCAACGCGTCGTCGGTGACGGCCGGCGATTTCAACGGCGACGGCATTCTCGACCTGGCGATTGCAGACGCCGGCTCTACTACCTTCAAGATACTTCAAGGAAACGGAGACGGAACATTCAAGGAGGTAAGCGGAGAGCCCCCGCTGCCGAGCCCCGCCAACCTCGTTGCCACAGCCGATTTTAACGAGGATGGAAAACTCGATTTGGTGTTCTTCAGCGGAAACACAATCTCAATATACCTGGGCAACGGGGATGGCACATTTCGTGCTGGATGGGTCCAGGCATCCGCTCCGAATCCGTACCCAATCGGCATTGCAGACTTCAATGGCGACGGCCTCCTCGACCTCGTCTTTGCAAATGCGAGTGACAACACGATTTCTATTCTGTCCCAGACGACCGCCCCGCCTGGAGTTTCGGTAACCTTGGCCACTGGCCAGGATCCCTCGTACGTGAATCAGCCAGTAACCTACGCGACAGTGGTCTCAGCCAGCCCGATTACTCCAACCGGATCGGTAACCTTCAAACAAGGGTCAACGATTCTCGGGACGGTGCCATTGGATTATGGACAAGCTATCTTCACAACCACATTCACGAAGGCGGGAAGCTTTTCGATTGTCGCCAGCTATTCCGGCGACGAGAACTATCCGGCGAAAAACTCGCAGGCGGTGAAGCAGGTCGTGAACAAGTATACGAGTAATACCGGTGTAGCCTCCAGTCTCAATCCTTCCGTTTACGGGCAAGCCGTCAATCTGACATCCGTGGTCACATCTGAAGCGCCAACGGGAACGGTCACATTCAAGAACTGGGCGTCTTCATTGGGTACGGTTCCACTTGTGGATGGCGTTGCGCTTCTAACGAAAACGAATCTGCCCGCAGGCACGCTCCCGATTACAGCAACCTATAACGGCGATACGTTAGACAGTAAGAGCACGTCCCCTGCGCTGATCCAGGTTGTCGATCAAGCCACAACCACGACGACAGTCGCTTCTTCCCCGAACCCATCAACGGTGGGACGGAATGTAAAGTTCACAGCGACAGTCAAGTCGCCCACCGTTGTTGCGATTGGCACGGTCACGTTCAGCGCTGGAACGACGACACTTGGTACGGTCAGGCTGGCGGGCGGCAAAGGCAGCCTGATCACATCGGTTTTACCTGCAGGGACAACCACGGTCACAGCTACATACGACGGGACTTCCAACATCACCGGGAGTTCCGGGTCGGTGGTGCAGACGGTGAATTAGGGATTGGCGGCGACTAGAACTTTGCTGACAGCACGTCGAACACGTAAGCACATTCCACCTATTCATCACATCCAGCCTGTGAGCACCATCACAGACATCCCACTCGCCATGCCCGAAAATGAAGATCTGGTTGGCCCAGGCAGAATTGCGTCTGTCTCCAGAGACAGGCTTTCGATGCCGCATAAGAGCCATCGTCAGCGCTCCTTGACAACCTAAATAACACCTGAGCGGTTGTCACTCTCTCCCGATTCGGGACCAAAACGAAGTATTTCGCCGCTAAGTCCTTATTCCGGAATATTTTGCATATAAGTCCTTTAAACCCAAAGATCTAGCGGGAATTTCCTCCTAACGGTAATAACACAGTTGACACACATGTCACCGGAGGCTCACAATGAGACTCCGTGACAGAGCACTAGTGAGTGCGAGCCACATAGTCGCCGCACTTCTCGTCGTAACAGTAATGAGTTTTACATGGCGGCCAATCAGCATACAGTTCATTAGTCGGATTGCTCATGTCGTCAAGTTTAGTAAAGCTCATTTTGGTTACGTCCATGCAATATTCAGTCAAACGTCGGGGAGTGTGCGGAATGCCGTCATCGTAGGCGATCCATCCCCAAAAGAACATGTGCTGCTTACCATCAGCAACATCCTTGAGTTGGGCGAGCGGAATGTCTGTTTGCGGAGTACCGAAATTAGCGCCCGGACCGAGAACAAACGAATATGTAGGACTTTGGGTAAGAGTGCTGAAATCGAGGCCCCTTTCCGGATGGGCGTCACCGATATATACATTTGTTTGCTCGACCGCATTGCTAGGGGAGTCCTTCCACTGTTCTGCCAAGCAACCATGAATCTCCAACCGATGATAGATTTTCCATCTGGGGACGGGATTTTTGCCCACACAGGTCCGCTGAGGTTGGCGGTTGCCCTTTGTGTGGCGATGTTCACATCAGTGGCTCTGTCGCTAACCATGTAAAGGAGCCCTGTGAATACCATCAAAACCGCGGTAAAAACTGCCGTCCAGCCAGCGGCGGCATCCTTACTGAATGTTCTTTTAATCCAATCGCCAGATTCAGTCATGGGAGTTTTGTAATCCTCTTTTTGATCGCCGTAACCGGGGCTTTGGGGTTTATTCTGTCGCTGTGGCGCACTATCGAACTCATCGGGAAATCCCAAAGTCCCTTGATCCCGATTGTGACTGCGCTCATATCGGCGTCTGTCTTTTGCGTTGCCACCTGGGGGGCTTTTGTCATCAGTCATGGGAACTACTAAATGAAACCTGAATACATCGAAGGCCCGAGAGCACTGGAGAACTTCAAACGGCTTGCGACCGCAATTCTACAGGCTCCAGCCAAAAAGAAAAAGAAGCAGGCTAAGAAACCTGCTTCTCAAGAGAAGCCGCAGAAATCCGACATGGACTAGGCTTGTGCCGTCTGCCCCGTCCCTGTCGGCGCGTGATGTGGCGAATCACTCTTGGCTGTTAGATCGCTGTAGGTTAAACGGCGACCGAGAACCTGAGACATCACGGCGGTGAACCGATCACGGTCGGTCAGCTTGCGGACACCGTCCTTTCGGTTGTTATAACGAAAGACTTGTTCGTCAACGTAGCGTGAAAGATGGAAAGGTTCCACAGCAACGTAGGTGCCGCGCAGAGAGCGCTTAAGGAGCGCCCAGAAGTTCTCCATGCCGTTGACGTGGACGCGACCTTTGACGTAACTCTCGGTCTTGTTCACGAAGACATGGATGAACCGACGTTGCAGTCCGTTGTCATATCCCACGGCGTTATCCGTATACACCGTGCTCCCAAACTTCACGTTCTTGAGAATTTCGTTCTGCAAAGTCTCGCGTGTCACATTCGGAACTACAGTCGCCCGAACCTTACGAAGATCACGGTCAAGGATGCCTTGCACAATCGTCTTTCCTGTCGAAGCGCCAACGAATCCTTCTTGAGTGGCGAAGCGCACGCGGCGCGATTTGTGCATGTTCCTGACCTTGCCGCCGACGAAAGTTTCGTCCACTTCGACTTCGTTCCCGCTCCCGCCGATCTTCGTGTTGTCCCACTTGGCCGCTTTCATCACTTCGCGGATGCGCTGCAACATAAACCATGCCGTCGTCTGCGTCACTCCCAGAGCGCGACCGAGTTCGTGAGAGCTGATTCCGTTCTTCGCATTCGCAAGCAGCCAAAAAGCGGTCATCCACTTATCAAGGCCGATGGGCGAGTCTTCCATGATCGTCTTGACCTTGATCGTGAACTGGCGCTTACAGGGGTAGCAGAACCACAGCCTGCGCGTCTTGATAAACGAGTTCTTGGCCGCATTGCAGCGCGGACACCGAACGTCGCCATCCGGCCAGCGGAGCTTCTTGGCGTAGTCAAAGCAACGGTCGGGATCGCCGAAATAGACAATGGCTTCTTGCAGCGTTTTCGGCTCGGGAAGGTGTTTTGTGGTGGCGTCCATGTAGAAACGATACCATAAGCTCACATGTGTGTCAACTAGTTTATTACCCTCCTAACCCCATGATTCCAATAGGCAGGGGGGAGGGGGGGTACCCCCCATAGTTTTGGCAATCTTTGCCAACTGTGGGAATTGGCGGGTGGACAATCGAAGCGACGGCGCCAGAATTTGCCTTCTTCGCGAAGACGCTTTTACTCCTTCGGACTCCGCTGCCACATCGGCAGCGTCGGATTCCAGGTGTGCACTTCCTTCTCAAAATTCCGAACCTTCGGCCCAACTCCAGCCATTGCGCTTGCTTCTAGAATCTCCGCGATCCGCGCATCAAGCCGCTTGCGAAGCTCCGGATTGGTAAACCGCTCCACGATCTCCGACCGCAGTACTTCTCCCAGCCCCTCGCAGAGTGGGCACTTCAGCTTTCCAGTCTGTTCCACCATGATGGGATTCCCCGAGATTTTCCACTGCAGGATAAGAATCTGATCCAGTCTGATTAAACTCTCGGAAACGAAGGCGCACAGTGACTGGTGCCACGCGGAGGGGTGAGTTGCCTCACAAGCCGGTGTGTTCTCGAAGGAAAGAGCCAGTCGAAGTGCTAAGTGTCGACAACTGATAACTGACAACTGAAAGCTGACAACTGACCGCTCTCCTCACCGCGCTCGCGCCAGAACCAGCGTTACATCGTCGGGCTGTTCGTTGTCGCCGATCCAGTCGGCGACGGCGGCGGTGACAATTTCGGTGATGCGCTCCAGCGGCAGATGGCGATTCTCGCGCACCAGTTGGATCAGCCGCTCCTCGCCGAATTCGCCATAATCGTTTTCCGGCTCGGTCACGCCATCCGTGTAAGCCACCAGCATATCGCCGGGGCGGAGTTGCACGGTCGCTTCCGGAAAGCTCAAGTTGTCGAACAGGCCGACCACGGTTCCGCCGCAGCTCAGCAGCTGAGACGACCCATCTCCGGAAATCAAAATCGGCGGCAAGTGACCGCCGTTCGCGTAATTGAGCCGGCGCGTTGCGCCATCGTAAATTCCCAAAAACAAAGTCGCGTACTTTGCCGCCGGAGTGCTTTCGTAAAGCTGATGGTTCAAGAGTGTCAGCAGCGTTGCTGGAGACGCGTCCGCTCCTCTCGACTCGGAAGCCAGCATCAACCCCGAGCCTCCCGTCGCACCGATCGTGGCTGGTTCGCGCAGCACGGGAATGTCTTCGATGGTGTACGCGCGCACCGCGGAGTAGATCGTCGCCATCAGCAGCGCCGCCGAAATTCCTTTGCCGCTGATGTCGCCGACCGCCAGCATCAGCTTGTCGGAATTCAGCGCGAGAAAATCGTAGTAGTCGCCGCTCACCGTGCGCGCTGGACGGCAGAACCCGTGAACTTCGAGGGTCTCCAGTTGCGTGATTAACTTGGGGTAGAGCTGGGCCTGCACTTCCTGCGCAATAACCAGTTCGCCTTCCAGGCGCTGCTTTTCCTTCTGCTCCTGAACCAGTTTCTCGATCGACGTGGTCATCGAGTTGAAGGAGTTTGCCAGGGTTGCCAGTTGGTCGCTGGAGTGCACTGTGATCCGGTGGCTGAAGTCGGCGCGATTGATGTGCTTGGTGGCTTCGTAGAGCTGGCCGACTGCAGAAGTGATGCTGCGCGTCAGTTTAGTGCCAACGAACAGCGCCAGCAGCTCTATGATTGCGAACAGAATCGCAATCGACAACAAAATATATTCCACGCCCTTGGCGTAATCTCCGCGCGCCGCAAAAAGTCTGGCATAGATCACCGAGGTCCGCGTTTGGACATCCGCGAGAGCTCCATCGCGCCGCCGTTCTCCCGTGGCCCAATCCACCACCTGCAGCGGAATCGTGAAAGGTACCTCGTAGTCGAACGCGTTGCTGGCGGGCGGAATCGTCCCAGCAGAAAAGGCCTGCTGGCGTCGTTCCCCGTCATCGAATGACAGAAATGGCTTCGCGTCGTTCTGCTGCGCTGACGCGGTCGAGTTCGCACCCGGAATCGCGGTTCCATAGACCGTGATCCGGCCGAGGTCGCCCGCGATCCTCTCAACAAAGTAATTGTCGAGGGGCTCGCTCAAAATTACGCGCAAACGGTTCTGCTCAGCGGCAAGCACGGTCGCCGTGCGCAGATAGAGGGTGCCGTGGTCGCTCACAATGTCGTCGAAATCCCCGGTGATGAACGAAGGAGAATCAAAGCCATCCGCGCCCTCGGGACCCGAGCAATAAGGCTGCGGCTGGTTCCGGTACCACGCGCAGACCTGCCGCCGCATCCACTCCGAACGGCGCGGCCTGGCCAGGGAAATCTCCGCGTCCAGCTTTGCACCGTCCGAGATTTGCGTCGCCAGATGATGGGCGATGGCGCGATTGGCTGCTTCCATGCTGCGCAGGTGAGTGGTGATGTCAGAAGTTACGACAAAGCTGGCGAACTGCCCGGCAAGAAGATAGAGCGTGATCAGCGAAATCATCACCAGCAGAAGAACCGGAATTACGCCAATAAACACATACGTAACGATCAACCGGTTGCGCAGCCGCCACAGCAGTTGCGATCGCAGCCAACGGTATCCGGCGATCGCGAGCAATACAATCGCCAGCACGCTGAGAAAAATTACCCAGCCCCCGAGGCTCGCCGATGTTGCTGGACTCGCCCGGCGCGTCAGCCACTGCACCGCGAACAGAAGCAGGTCGAGCGCGAGCACGTAGAGCGCCGCCCACGCGATCCGGCTCTGCGGCCAGATCCCTTGTGCGCGCAGCTTGCTCTCGAGTTCGAGAGAGATCAGTCTCATCCAGGTGCCTGATTTGCCGCCTGATTATATGACTTCGCGCATCGCCGTCATATCTCAGGCTTCATATCTCAGGATAGATGTCGAAAAAGGCCGCGAGACTCGTCTTAAGCTGCTTCTCGATCTCGCTTTTGCTGCCATCGAGAATATGCATGGCGACGTGCGCATCCCGGCCATTTTTCAGTTTGATGGTCGCGTCGCCAACCTCCGCGACCTCATCGGAGGGCAGCAGGCGCAGACCGTACACCAATGTCAGGTTTGCCATCCCACGATTGTAAGCCAGAGATTGTAAGTCAGAAGCGGTGAGACTTGCTGATGGAGTGCCGGTCGTCGCCCGGTCGCCTGGCTGCCACAAGGACGGGCGGGGACGCCTGTCGCTCCACTGAAATGATTTGTCACGCGGGCACGAGCTATCCCGGCGGCCAGTGCAGCGACCGCCCGCCGATCAGGTGCACATGCAGATGAAAAACCGATTGGCCGGCGCGCGGACCCACATTCATCACCGTGCGGTAGCCATCTTCAATCGACCGCTCCCGAGCAATCTGCGCGGCCGCGAGGTAACAGCGTCCCACCAGTTGCGCGTCTTGCGCCCTAGCTTCCTTCAAGCCAGCAATATGTTTTTTCGGGATGACCAGCACGTGGGTCGGGCCTTGTGGGTTCAGATCTTCAAAGGCGAAAGTATACTCGTCTTCATAGACTTTCCTGGATGGCACTTCGCCGCGAATGATCCGGCAGAATAGACAATCCGCCATAAGAGAGTCTCCCCTCGCCTGAGATTACGATCACCAGACGAGTCAACACGGAGTTAGGTTCTTTATATCTTTGGAAGAAAC